>ERZ1048068.387-NODE-387-length-41071-cov-6.261361_pt1 | contig 41071 bp, 37 predicted proteins | sample MGYA00383098_ERZ1048068 | MGnify/ENA primary metagenome ERZ1048068 (study PRJEB29581, sample SAMEA5548368) | metagenome | biome: marine; feature: coastal; material: water | depth 1 m | study: Short-term variability in the microbial, nano- and picoplankton dynamics...
CCGTTCCGTTCGCGCCTGTAACAAGCACCCGAGCGTCAGATGGCGCGACTTTTTCAATCATTTCTTTGATTTGATTGATTTCGTTTGTTTCTCCGATAATGCTACTTCCTTTGAAACGTTTTATCGTTTTCTTTAGGATTTCTTTTTCTTCGACAATCTTTGTACGGTCGCCTGCATTTCTAACGGTTACCAAGATTCTATTCAAGTCCAAGGGTTTCTCAATGAAATCGAAAGCGCCTTTTTTAATAGCTTGCACAGCTGTGTCGATATTTCCGTGGCCACTAATCATGATGACAGGTGAATCAATTTTTTCTTTTTGAAATGCTTCGAGCAGTTCCATTCCGTCCATCAAAGGCATTTTAATATCACAGAAAATAATGTCATACAATTCAGCTCTCGCTTTTTCTAGGCCTTCTTTTCCGTTTTCAGCTTCATCTACTTCAAACTCTTCGAATTCAAGAATCTCTTTTAATGCTCTGCGAATACTTTTTTCGTCGTCGATGATAAGAATTTTACTCATGTGTTTTTATTTGAATACCAAAGATAGTATTTAGAATAATTAAACCGCGGAGAGTCGCAGGGAGTTTCTCAGAGATCGCAATATGTGGCATACAATGGTGATGAAAATGATGTTTCAATAAGGAATGTGAGAAATAGTTGTGTTGTGATTGCAAGCCATGAATTGAGAATCTCCGTGAACTCAACGAAACTCTCTGCGTCTCATTGCGGTAACATCGTTATGGTTAATCGCTATGTATCGCTCCTTCTTTTAATGAATATGGCGAGATGAGGATCTTCGTAGTTTTTAATTTTTCCATTAACCACAGCGTCTTCACCGCGGTTATAGGTGTCATAAGCTTTTGAATGGGAAGAATAAATTGGTTTTTTTCTCTTTGCTCGAGCGTACTTCGAACAGTTTGCTCCAAAACCTCTTTGAAAATTTGTATTTCCAAAGAATAGATTTTTGCTTCTTTCGGAAATTTTTTCAGATATATCAATTCCCAAAAGGTCTCAAAACTGCCAGATGAACCTATCATGAGCGGCTCATCACGATGATTTAAAAATCCTTCACTGTGTGTTTGGAGATAATTTCTAATTCTCTGAATATCCTCTAATGTCAAAGGGTCACTTAGTTGAAACTTCTGATAAATACGAGAAACCCCAAAATTTAAGCTAGCAACGTCATGCACCATTGCATTATCCGCAAAAATGATTTCAGTACTTCCACCACCTATGTCGATAATAACTCCTTTTTCCTTGAAATCATGCAATTGATGAACACCGTGATAAATCAATTCTGCCTCTTTGAAACCTGATATTATTTGAACTTCTAATTGGAACTTATCACTAATTCTACTTACAAATTCATCTGTATTTTCCGCATCACGCAGCGCCGAAGTGCCACAAGCATGAATGGTTTCAACCGCTAACTCTTTCGTTTTTTCTAAAAAAAGACCAATCGCATCTGTACCGCGCAAAATGGATTCTTCGGTGAGACGTTTATTATTTATCCCGCCCATACCGATAGCAACGCCAATTTTATCAGCGAACACGACATCAATTTGGTTTCCAATCACATCTGCAACGAGCAAATTGAAGGTATTTGTCCCAAGATCGATGATGGCCTTTCTCATCTAATTATTTCTTGTCCACTTAAAAAAGTGACGCAACTTTAATCGATGTCCGAATTGTAAAATTCCATTTTTATAGATTCTTCCTGCCAAATAGAAAAACAGAACACAAGAAAGAATTAGAATTAAGCCGACTAACCACAAGGTATGCTCTTCGCCCGGTGCAAATCCTAGAGCAAATTTTACGAGTACCACGGATGGTGCTGTAAAAGGCAAATAATAAAGCCCGGTTGTCAAGGGTGCATCTGGGTTGATCATGGCGTAATAACCTGCGTAAACACCAAAACAGAGCAACAAAACCAGTGGAATGACAAATTGCTGCCCATCGCTTTCGGAGCCTACCGAAGCGCCAACTGCGGAGAAAATCGCTGAGTAGAATAAGTATCCGCCAATCAGACAAAGAGCAAACACAAAAAGCATTGGACCAAACTGAATACGCTCAAAAACGAGATCAACGAACTCGTTGTATTCGTAGACTCCAGTATTACCCATCAAATCCGTATCGTTTGCTGCTTGACTGATCACATTTCCTGCACTATCGATATTTTGTGCCATATAATCAGGGAACAAGGTAGATTTCATCAAGCTCAAACCGATGGCTATAACCACAATCCAGATGGAACATTGTACAATAGCAGAAAGTCCGACACCGATTATCTTCCCCAACATCAGTTGAGTAGGCTTGACGGAAGCTAAAATAACTTCGACAATTCGATTACTCTTTTCCCTAGAAATGGAGCGCAATAGAGTCATGGCAAATAGCGCAATAAAGATGAAAATTAAGGCTCCGAAGAACATCCCAACCCATGCTCGTTTGTCCGCTGATTTATCTTCAGGGTCGTAAACACTTCTGAAACTGAGTAAAATCGGCTGTTTTATCTTTCTAAAATCGAGTAAGGTTAAATCTGTGAAGCGAGCAACTAACACTTCCTCCAAACGCCTTTCAATTTGATATTGCACTGTTTTTTCCAAGGCTTTCGAAGGAATTTGTCGATAGAAAACAAAACCTACTTTATTTCCCAAGACTTTTTCATTGATTTCCACCATGGCATCAAACTCTTGGTAAACTTTGGCATTGGCGAATTCTTCCGTTTCAATGTAATTATCAGCAAATGAATACGTAACATTTGGATCTACCCGAGCGGCAATTTTGTTCTCCATTATTTCGGCAGGATCTGCAATCAAAACGTTCCATTTCTTAGCCGTTTTTCCACTATAAGCGAAAAGAATATACATAATGGTAAGGACAACTAAGGGGCCCAAAATCGAGAACAGAATAAATGCTCTTGACCCAACTCGTTCGCGCCATTCGCGCCTCGCTATTATCCACGTATTTCTCATTGTTCCACCGGATTTCGAGCGGCTGCTATGCTGCTAATGAATACTTCTTGCATGCCCGGAAGTTTCTCAAATATGGCTTCTATTTTCACTTGACCAATCATTACACCCATCAATTCGTCGATGGTGTTGTCGTCCATCATTTTTAAATCTACTTCGTAACGATTGTTTCCAAATTCTCTGGTATCGACAATTTCAAATCCGGTCCAAAGTGCATTCACAAAACCAAACATTATTCCCTCAAAACGTACGGTAAACATTCCGTCTTTGTTCTTTTCGCGTAGCTCTTTGACTTGACCTTCCAAAATCGATTTTCCTTGGTGGAGTAACATCGCTCTATCGCAGATTTCTTCTACGCTATTCATGTTGTGAGTCGAGAGTAAAATAGTTCTATTCTGTGCTTTTAGACTTTGGATTTCCTTTTTTATTAGTTCGACATTTATTGGGTCAAAACCGCTGAATGGCTCATCTAGAATGATCAATTTAGGTTCATGTAGTACAGTGAAAATAAACTGAATCTTTTGTGCCATTCCCTTCGACAATTCTTCAATTCGTTTTTTTCGCCAGTCGGAAATTTCGAAACGGTCCAACCAATATTCTAAGGCATTCCTCGCTTCTTTGGTGTTCATGCCACGTAATTTACCTAGAAATATACCGTGCTCTTGAACTGTCATTCCACGATACAAACCTCGTTCTTCAGGCAAGTAACCGATAGACTTAAGATGTTCTCGTCTAAAAAGATCGTTGTTGAATTTTATGTGTCCGCTGTTGGGCTCGATAATCTGATTGACAATACGAATCAAAGTAGATTTTCCAGCGCCATTGGGTCCCAATAGTCCAAAAATCTCTCCTTCAACCAAATTCATGGAAACTTGATTCAAGGCCAGAGCTTGAGCGTAAGATTTTGTCAGGTTTGTGATTTCGAGCATGTAAAAGATTCGTTTTGTTACTCAAAGATAACATTGAACGAAAAAGAAACAAGGACTGTTGATTTTTTCTTTTCTGAAATTAATACTAATACGGATTTAAAGTACTTGTGTATTCTGCTTTAATCACTTCCGGCGAAACTCCCTTTTTAAATGAGCGAATCGCTTTTAAGTTGGCACGCACAACTTTGAAGTATGAATTGGTGGAATATTTAAGCGTAGAAACAATTGTAACACCATCCATAATTTCGCAATCCGTCAACTTTAAGGCCCTCGTCATGAAATTATACTCTTCCATAATCACGAATTTTTCATCGAAGCCATTCAACTTTTCGAAAAGGTCTTTTTGACAAAAATGGTCTGATTTCGCCTCTACACCACAATTCGTTATAGCGTAAAAAAAAAGCTGATTATTACCAAAAAGGATTCATTTTATCGAAAATTTGACGAAAAAATGTCGATTCCACACCTTTTTTGTCCATTCTTACAATTTCTGAAATAAAGTTTTTCGATGGAATTACATCAGCATGAACGAAATATAAGTTATCGGTCGTTGCCTTTTTTGCACCCAAATTCATCTGAGTTGCACGACATCTTTTATCCGATTCAATCAATTGTACGCTCCAAGACAAGCCTATTTCAACAGAGTCGTCGGCACTTTTACCGTCAACTACAATAATTTCTGGCTTCTTCCCAATATCTTAAGCGCACAAAAACGCAATGAGCTCTTGTAAAAGTATTGCTTCATTAATACCAGGAATGATTACGCTAATTTCCGCCATGTTAATCCAAATATTGACGTAAGGTTTTTAAATCTTCTTCGTAATCAACGTCTGGCAGTGTTTCGAGAACACCCACACTCTTTCCAATTGCTTCAATATTTACTTTGGCCTCGTCGAAGACGGCTGCTGTGCTCCATTCTTTGTTCAAAAACACCTCTTTGTCGGCACGATTGGTTCCGATTAGGTAATATCCACCATCGAGAGCAGGCCCGATGCAGTAATCGTTCGATTCAAGCGCTAAAAATGCATCCTTTACATGCTCGGCGGTCAACTCAAAGCAATCTGTTCCAATCACCACAATCGATTCAGCACCAAGAGATATCACTTTATTTATTGCATTGAACATTCTCAACCCTAAATCATTACCTTCTTGAACATGTAAATTACAATGATTCCATTTCGCGTCATCATCTATATAATTGGAGAAGAAAAGAAATTTATCGGCTTCGGATTTTTGAACTTCGGTATGTGTGTGATTGACGAGTATCGTATAAATTTTTAAAGCTTTCTCATCACCAACAGTCGCGGCTAAACGTGTTTTCACTTTACCCAATTCTGGATTTTTTTGGAAGATAATGATGGTTTTTTTCATGATGCCTTGTTAGAATGCTTAATTTTTACTTACGAGGAAGAAATGGGTATTTAGGCAACTGTTCCGCCACAACTTGAACCAGCTCCGGCAGTACATCCATAACAGTGTTCATTCAGAATGACATGTCGACTTTGCAGTGCTTCCAAATCAAAATCATTAAGATGTTGACCTTTAGCTGCTACTTTCAATTCCAACATTTGATTGAAGTCGCAATCATATAAGAAACCATTCCAACCTACTGAAATTGTGTTTCGACACATTACACCTGCTGCTGCCATTGGATTAAAAGCGTTCACCAATTTCTCCATGTATTTGTCGTAGTTTTTTGAAGCTACTAAATAACTCAAATAACGACTAATCGGAAGGTTAGTTATCGCAAACAAATTATTGAATTCTATCTTAAATCCTTGGCGCAGCTTACGTTTGAATTGATTTTGCAAAGAGTCTTGATCGGGTGGCAAAAATGCTCCTGATGGATTGTATACTAAGTTCAAAATTAAGCCAGTTCCTTCCATTCCGTAACCAACGGCATTCAGCATTTTCAAAGCGCGAATACTTTTTTCGAAAACACCTTCTCCACGCTGAGCATCCGTTTTCGCAGAATTAAAATACGGTAAAGATGATGCAATTTCTATATTGTGTTTCTTGAAAAACTCTGGTAAATCATGATACTTTTTATTGGCAACGATTATTGTCAAATTACAACGAACGATAACCTTTTTTCCTTTGGCACGCAATTGTTCCACAAACCATCGAAAATCGGGATTCATTTCAGGTGCACCCCCCGTCAAATCGACTGTATGACAATTCGTTTTGTCTATTTCTTCCAAGCAAATTTGCATGGTTCCGCGGGTCATAATTTCTTTTCTATCCGGACCAGCATCAACGTGACAATGCTCACAAACTTGGTTGCACATTTTACCTACATTAATCTGAAAAATATCCAAACTATTGGTCGTTAAGGGGAACAAGCCAACGGTGTCCATTTTATCGCTAAAACGGGTCAAACCAGCTTGTTCTAATAACTGTATTTGCTTATCTGATTCGGCCAGTGAATGTCCTTGTTTTAGTAGAGATTTCATAGCCCTATTTTTACATCGAAAGGTCTTTGTACTTGTTCATCATTTGAACACTATGGACCAATGCCGCACCGCTTTTAATTGCTGCTGCTACATGCACTGCTTCCATCATTTCTTCACTATCACAACCTTTTTCCATGGCATCTTCGGTATAGGCATCTATGCAATAAGGACACTGAACGGTATGCGAAACTGCCAAAGCAATTAAGGATTTCTCACGAGTTGTCAATACTCCTTCTTGGAAGACAGAGCCGTAATAATCAAAGAATTTCTTGCCCAATTCAGGTTGGAATTCTGAGATTTTACCAAACTTTTTTAAATCCTCTGGGTTATAATATGTATCCATTTAATTCTGTTTTTTTTATACGTACGAAGTTAAATCAATTTCGGTTTTTCGTTGACCTCTAAATTACAAAATCAAATACAACTTTCAAGTAATTAGATGCATCAGCGCGGCAAACCTTACTTTAAACTTTTAAAAGAAACTCCCCATTTGTATTTTTTATTGAAATAAAAGAAGAACAAAGGTTGAAAAAGGAACAAGGACAGGAAAATTTCCCATCCCAAAACGGGCGGTGTGGTATCCATAAAAAGCGCATCCGTTTGAAAAGCTTGCCAGTTTGTAGTTAAGACAATTGCTGCAAAAATATTATTGGCGAAGTGATATCCTATGGTTAGTTCAAGTCCGTTATCAAAGTGCGCGATGAGCCCAAGGAAAATACCTGTCCAGATGTAATAGATAATTGCGATTTGCCCGAGCTTACCGATTTCTGGATTCCCCATGTGCATCAAACCGAAGAGCGAACCGCATATCGCTAGTTGCAAAATAGGATTCCCAAGGAAAGACAAGCTCTTGAACAAATACGAACGAAACAGGATTTCTTCACACGCAATTTGAATTGGAATCAATGCCAAAGCCATGGCACAAAGTCCAAAAAATGTACTCGGATTAAAATTCCAAAGAATATAATCTGTTTGATACATAGAATATGCGAGCGTTAAAACGGCTAAAAGAAACCAAATGGTAAATGAATGAAAAACTCTATTCCAATCGAAGCTAGAGCGCGTGGTAAAAAAAGGAAGTATCTTGGTTTTATGTATCCATTTAATGGAAAAAAGCACGGCGAAAAATGTCAATACAAATGGAATCAAAATCAAGAAAAGCAGATAATTCTTTCCTATAAACGCTCCTAAATTGTGCATTGTTTCCAGTTGATCGTAGGAGAGTAATTCTCTATTTGCTATTACTTCAAGAGTGATAGGAACTTGCCCAACTCCTAAGAACATGGTGATAATAAAAACCGCTGCGAGTAAAAAATGCTTCACCTCAAATTTTCCTTGATCGGGTAAACGGTGAAAGTTGTGACGTTCGTTATTCCAGAAGTTTTTCATTTTTCGGGATAAAGAATAAGAGGATGAAACCGATTATAAAGAAAAAGCCGATCGATATTACCGAGAAGCGAATAGAGCCATAAAAATACTCCATGAATCCAAAGAAGAAAGTTCCTACTACGATGCCGATTTTTTCTGTTACATCATAAAAGGAAAAATAACTTGCATGGTCTTCGGTTTCGGGTAATAATTTCGAATATGTAGATCGTGCAACCGATTGTACGCCTCCCATTACCAATCCAACGACAGCAGCAAGAATGTAAAAATCGAAAGGTTTGTAGACGAAATAATACGCTCCTATGCAAACGAGAATCCAAATGAACACAGAAATCATTAAGGTTTTTATATTTCCGATTTTTTCGGACATTTTAGACATGACAAATGCACCAGCTGCTCCCAAAATTTGAATCAATAAAATAGCAATAATCAAACCTGAAGTATCGCCTCCTTCTGGCCATTCGACTTCTTTACTAGCGAAAATTGTAGCGAGCAACATGACGGTTTGAACACCTGTATTGAAAAAAAAGAAAGAGTACAGATATATTTTGAGATCCTTATTGTGGCTGAATGATTTCATCACCGAATAAAGCTCCTTAAAACCTTTAGAAACGATTCCTTTTTGTGGTTTTCGATTGTATACATTATGCGGTAAAACACGATATGTTATCTGACTGAAACCAGCCCACCAAATCCCAACAAAAAGGAAACAGTACTTAGCTGGATAATCGAGTACTTGCGTCCAAACTAAGCATAAAATAAGAAGAATCATGGATCCAAAATATCCCATTGTAAATCCTTTTGCCGAAATGCGGTCATGATCCTTGGGAAAGGCAATTTCTGGTAAATAGGCGTTGTAAAACACCAGACTGTTCCAAAACCCAATGGAGGCGAAAAACACCGATAACATACTCAATTCCATATGATTGGTATCAAAGAAAAAGAGACTCATAGCAGATAGACTACCGAAATAACAGAAGAATTGGAGAAAGCGTTTTTTGTTTCCCGAATAATCGGCTACTCCCGAAAGTATGGGTGATAAGATCGCCACAACCAGAAATGAAGCCGAAAGTACATACGAGAATAAAACAGACGATGAAATTTGACTTCCAAAAAATTCAACAATTACAGTTTCATTTTCCTTCAGCGCCACTGCTCCTTTCTGCTCTAAATAATGTGCTTCAGTAACTTTATTATAAAAAATCGGGAAAATTGCGGACGAGATAACAAGGTTGTACACAGAATTTGCCCAATCATAAAAGACCCATCCGCGTATTACTTTCTTATCGCCCTTTTCCATTTAAAAAGTTTAACCTTTGTTTAAGAATTCTTGAAGATAAGAAAAAGGTTCGTTTAGCTTCCCATTCAACGTGGTTTCACTGGCATTGTAAATTCTTCCTTCAGTATCACCGTTTAAAAGATGAGGAATGATATTACCAATCAATTGTTTACCAAATTCTTCGGATGCTTCTTTTGGTAATTCACAAGGCAAATTATCGACAGCCATCACTACCAAATTCCCTTCTTTCTGCCAATCCCCTTCGCTTTGGGCATCTCTGTTGTAACCGTACAATGGATCAGCAATAGTACTTGGTCGCAAAGTGGAGGCTATAGGGTCTGCTATATCACACGAAATATCAGCAATGACTTTCAAGTTTTTACAATTTTTAATATCGTCGTGTGTCAATAATTTAGGTGCTTCATTGTCCCAAAAATGACAAGCCATGTACATATCGGCATGCTCGACATACTTGTTCAAGGTTGAGATATATCCTTCTGGATTTTCATAGAATTCCTCTACAACAAATTCTCCATCCGATTCTCGCTGGTAGTAATCTTCTGTGTCTAAATGAGTAAAAACCGCCTCATCAAAACTCTCTGAAATAAACTCTTCCGGGCTTACCTCTTTGATAGGCAGCAATTCTAAAATTTCACGAGCGCCATAACCCACTTTTCCGAATCCGGTGAGAACAAGTTTGAAATTACTATCCAATTTGACTTGCTTCAATTGTTCCTCCATTTCTACACGGTCGAAACAGGTATGAACTCGTTTTAAATCGAACGATTTATTCTTTTTTCCAAGAGCGTAAAACGCATTGTATGAACCCACAACTCCAGCAAAACGACCGAAACCGGTTACTCGTCTGCCTTCTTTATTAGTCAATAATTCGTAATCAATCAATTGGATTTTTTTCTCCAAAATCGCCTTCAACAAGCCTCTATTGTACGCTTGCTCTTTGCTCGTATGTGAAAAGAAAAGGAATTTCTTATTTGGAATTAAATCACTGATATTCACTTCTTTTACACCCATAATGATATCGCTGTCACTCAAATCTTCTTGAAGAGTAATTCCTGCATCGGTATACATTTCATCAGGAAAAGCGCGAACAGGACTTGGCTGAACCACTAATTCTATATTACTGAAATTCTTCAGAACCTGAGCGCATTGCCCAGGTGTGAAAGGTACTCGTTTATCTGGCGGAACTTTACCTTCTCGAAGTATCCCAAATTTAATTTTGTTCATGCTCATTATTCAATTGGGGCGCCCAGAAGCCATTCATCGATAAATTCGCGAACGCAACCTTCTCCTCCTTTTTTTGTCAATACTATATCTACATTCGATTTTATAGCTTTCACTGCATCAGCAGGACAAGCAGAAAATCCAATATTTTGAATTACTTGTAAATCATTAATGTCATCGCCTATCATGGCAACATTGCTCAAATCTATTTCCAGTCTTTCACAAAACTCTTTGAGAACGCCCATTTTCTCGTCACGGCCCAAATAGAAATTTTGTACACCTAGCAGTTCCGCCCTTGCTTTTACTGCTTCGCCTTTGAATCCAGAAGAGATTATACCGACTTGAAAATTTAATTTCTTCGTTAAGTGAAGAATAGCCATTCCGTCTTTGGTATTGTACTTTTTAAATTGATCGCCTTTTTCACTCGCATACATTCCTCCGTCGGTTAAAACTCCGTCCACATCTAGAATCACCAATTTAATTTTCTCCAACTTCGTTTTCCAGATGTGCGGACGATACAAGGTTTTAAAAAGCAAACTGTACAAATCAATTTCGTACTCTTCGGTAATTGCAGTGAGGTCGTAAATCGTCAATTCATGGGGTTCTTCGACATTCATGTCCGACAAAAAAGCTTGGTAATCCAAACCGTAATGGTCGCAAAGTCCTCTGAGATTTGATTCTAACAGCATTCTTTAAACTATTTTCATTCCAATGGCCTGTGCGATTGGGTTTAGGGTTTTTACCAAACTACGGAATTCGTCATGATTGAGCTGTTGTGCCGCATCAGATTTAGCAATTTTTGGGTTGGGATGAACTTCAATAATCAATCCATCTACGCCCATTGCCGTGCAAGCTCTTGTCAAATCCGCGATACCATAAGCGTATCCCATAGCATGACTAGGGTCCAAAACGATGGGCAAATTACAATGCTCTTTCAACCAAGCTACTCCACATAAATCCAAGGTGAATCGAGTTCCCGTTTCAAAGGTTCTGATTCCTCTTTCGCACAGGATGACATTCTCATTTCCGCCACTTAGTATAAATTCAGCAGCTTGGGCAAATTCTTGTAAAGTGGAACCAAATCCACGTTTTATAAGAACAGGTTTTTGCGTTTTTGCACAAGCGCGAAGTATTCCTTGGTCGTACATTGCTTTTGCCCCTACTTGAATCACGTCTGAATATTCGATTACTTCTTGAATATGGGATGCATCACGAACTTCAGTAATCACATTCAATCCATGTTTTTCGCGCATTTTCGCAAGTAACTTCAAACCTTCCAATCCCATTCCTTGGAAACTGTAAGGACTTGTTCTAGGCTTATAACATCCACCTCGAAGCGTACCCAAATTTAATTCTTTCAACAATTCAGACGAAGATTCGATTTGTTCTTCTGATTCCACTGAACAAGGTCCGCCAATTAGAACGGTGTTTCCAGTTTTCCCTCCGATTACCGCATTTCCAATGCGAACTTCACGCGTTTCTTTTCTATATTCTCTCGAAGCGAGCTGCATATCGTTTTTCATCGGGAAAAATTCGGTAACAAATTCTTCAATTCCGTTAGGTAGTTCTTTCACTGACGAAGCCGTAATCACAACGTGTTTGTCCGCTTTTTTATAATAAATGGCTTTGCAGTCTGCCGCGATAGCTTTCGCTTTTTGGTCATCGACTGTATTAGCAAGATGTATGATCATAATTCTCCTTTGATAAGGTTTACAAAAGTAACAATTCCTTTCGCTCGATTTTCATTGTCGATAATTGGCAAATAACTAATTGGGAAAGTACAATTGCGGATTGCTTTCATCAATTCACCCACTGTTCTATTCTCTTTCAAAGAAAACGGACTTGTATTCATCAAGGATTCAGCTTTCATTTCGTTCAAATCGCTCATGTTTCGCAACATTCCTTTTCGAATATCGGCGTTGGAAATCATTCCTCTTAAGGTATCTCCTTCGTCGACAATAAGACAAAAACCTAAATTTCCTTCTTCGATAGTCTTTAAAACTTTCTCCAAATTCATTTCTGAAAATTGAAGCACTGGCGATTCAGACAAAGGAATCATGAAATCTTTGATGAGAATACTGGATTCCATATCGCGTTTGGTCAAATCCATTAATGCATGACCAATGCTCGGCGCGTTGAACAAATACGAACCAGAAACAGACGAAGAAACGCCCATGTTACGGAGAACAAAGCTTACTTCACCGTTCACTCCGCCATCAACATGAATGGATTTGTTCGGGAATTTCTTTCTGAAATGTCTGATTTTAGCAAAATTCAAAGCATCAAAAACACCTCCACTTTGTCCGGGAATTGTTGCCATGATGAGAATGAAATCCCAATTAGAAAATTTATCGAAAACTTCTACTGAAGTTGGTGTTATAACGGCAAGTCCTTTCTTTCCTTGAATGTCATTTGGTAATTTGAACCCTTCCGAAAGGTTCTCGTATTGAAAAGTCACATATTCTACAGGCACTTGTCGAAGCAATTCAAAATATTTTTCGGGTGTATCGGTAATAATATGCAGGTCGATTGGTGTGTCCGTCCAATTTCGGATTTCTTTGATATCGTCGAAAACTTTCAGGTCATCGTTGCAATCCACATGAAGTAAATCCACTTTGTGCTGCACCAAATCATCGATAGTTTCTTTGAGTGGTCGAACTTTGTCGGAATAAATGGAAGCTGAAATCTTCATAGATTAATTTATGTTGAATATCGTTTCAAAATTATTTTTGGCAATCACAACCTCCAAACGTTTAGGTTGGACATACGATTGTAGACTATCTTGTAATTGTTTTAATAAAGCCCTTTCGTCAAATGAAAAAGTGCTTGCGTCAAATTTTTCAGTTGGAATGACTTTTAAGATCAGGACTCCATCCTTTTCGTCGAGTTGAATGGATTGTTTCTTACTTGCCAACAAATCATGTTCTTTCCAGTAAATAGCGATATTTCTGGCGAATTCTTCATTTTCAATTTTGGTGTAAAAGACATCCAATTCATCCGATTCTAATTTGTTTCCGTAATCATTTCCGCAGGAAACAAAAAGGAATAAAAGAAAGCTGAAACACGAATAGAATACTATTTTCGTCATTGGCTCAAAGATACAAATCATAGTCAAATGAAAGTCGATTTGGCACGAAAGAATGGAGTGGTTTTGAATAAATTTGAAATGGAGTTTTGAGCAAAATGTTAATTTTTTTTTGAGTTTGTTATAAATAAGGACTAAAAACATCGAATTTTGATCCTGTCTTCATATTTAAAATTTAAAAGTAAATTGGTCATATGAAAAATCAAACTTTCATCGGTGCCAAGGAAAAAGCAAGTCTCTTAGATTTGAATATTCCCAGTAATTGCTCGGGTAAACTCATAGTTTTCGTCCATGGATACATGGGATTCAAAGATTGGGGATGCTGGAATTTAGTGGAAGACTATTTCACTGAGCTTGGATTTGGCTTTTGTAAATACAATGTTTCGCATAACGGTTGTTCAACAAAAGACTCGCTGAATTTTGTCGACTTAGAAGCTTTCGCTGAAGACAACTACACAAAAGAATGCGAAGATTTTCAAGCTATACTTTCTTATATCGGCGAACACCACAAGCCTTTTCCTGAGATTTATGTCATTGGTCATTCACGTGGTGGTGGTATTGCGCTTCTTCAGGCGAAAGATGAAAGAATTAAAAAAGTAACGACTTGGGCGGCAATTTCTGATATTGAGTCTCGTTTTCCGAAAGGTGAAGCATTGACGGAATGGAAAGAAAAAGGATATTATTCGCGTTTGAATGGGCGCACGAATCAAAAAATGCGACATAATTATTCCCAATACATTGATTTTCTAGTCAACAGAAACAACCTGGATATTCGAAAAGCTACGACTGAAAATACAAAGCCACTATTACTCATTCATGGTGAGGCGGACACTTCAGTCGATATTCGAGAAGGAAAAGAATTGGCCGAATGGTCGGGAAAGGAATTACACATTATTGAAGGAGCTGCGCATACCTTTGGGAGCTCGCATCCATGGGAGAAAGATGCCTTGCCAGATGAATTGAAATCGGTTTGTCAGCTTACCGCTAAATTCTTTTTGGAGCGAAACTAATCGTTGTACAGGCGCACCTGTTTGATGTATAAATCGCGCGTCCCTTTTTCGAGTTTGAATTCAATATCCAAAGCATAATCTTCAAAGACGAATCGTCGGCCGAATCTGCGGTACAGACTCATTTTCAACTCATACACCTCATCGGCTAAATGTTGAATTTCTTCCGCCGACATGGTCAGTTTACCTTTATTCAAACTTGATAGAGTAATCACATCAATCACCGTTTCCAAAGGTTGAATATTCACATTAGTTTCTGGATAGCAGATGAATTGGTCGCAAGTAACACCTTTTCTGGGTTGAACCACACTTTCATTTCCCAATTGGGCATTTACTATAAAACCTAAATAACCTGGGCGATACAGATTTTTTGTGATAATAACTCCGTTTACTTCTTCCTCTGGAAATGCGCGATGTACTAAAATACCCATCTGAACATAGGATTGGTCGATGTTGAAATATTCTCGTTCCATAAAGGCTTCGTACGACCAAAGACTCGCCCAGACTTTCAGGATTGCCTCCGAAACAGATTTCTTTTCATCGCCAATAATGCCTGTTTTTGAAGCGTATAGGCCAGCTCCAGAAAATCCTTTTGCATCTTCTGCATTGGTGGAGGAACGGAAACGCATTTTTGTAAAACCTCCGTTGGACTTAATTCTGTCTTCGACGAGTGACAGTAAACTTGGATCAATCTCCGTACTTTTTATCGCTTTTCTGATCGCCTTTAATTTTACTTTCAAAGAATCTTGGTGGTCAAATTGACCTTCCTTCAATAAAAGTGCATCAATCAATTTTTGAGCACCTGATTGGTGTGCGTGTAAATTATAACGACTAAATGGAATAGCGAATGACGCTTCTGGAACCTTAAATTTTCCGTTTTTACTGAGGGCATGAAGCAAACTAAAATTCGATGCTTTGTTGCCAATGTAATCACTCAAATCTCGTTTGTAATACGAAACACTGACCAAATCTTTTATCTCTAAATCACAGGTCAGCTTAATCTTAGGTTTATTCTTGTATTCGTTATCTGAAGATTCGGTTGTTTCATAGAGTTTGTAAAAAGTCGGAAAGACATTCAAAAGCACATTTTTGCCTTCCAAAGCTTTTAATTCTTCATTTTCAAATACATTCTTCAAAGCTAAAACGGGAACTTTTCGGTTGCGTCCCAAAATGGTTAGGTGACTCAAAGGTGTTTGAAATTCAGCTACAATAATTCCGGCGACATGCGGTAAAACGAGTGGTGTTTCTCTAATAACAATGATATCCGTTCTTTTCAATGTATTCACTTCGTTTGTCAAATCATCAACGAAACGAAGATTGCCGATTGCTTTTCCTTCGGATACAGCCTGAACTTTCATGCTCTTGTATATCTCATCAGGCGTCAGCAATTTGAAGGTTTTTGAAAATTTCAACGATAAACTTTGTAGACGCTCTGTGCTCAACATTAATCTCAAATTCTCTCCGAAAAAGACGACCTTTTTAATTTCTGCCATCATCAATTCGATTTGATTCTGAGGCATATAATCGGATGGAGAAAGCTCTACACCGTATTTATTCAAGTGCTTGAAATAGTTGATGTTGCACAACAAATAGCGTCTGTCTGGAGAATCTGCAGCGTAATTATCCACATTAAAACGTCCAAGATAAAGATCGGGTTCAATATTGGCTTCGCAAAATTCGTAATGAAACTTGTAATACATTGAATTGGCGAAATACAACTCCTTCGTTTCTAGGTCGTAAATGACTTTAACTGAAGTAACATCACTGTATTTTTTCGTCAAAGGTTCTGAACTAAGGATTTTGAAATCTTGCACCGATTTTATCTCTTTCAAATAATGTGGCGCGGCCTTTTTGAAGGAAAACAAAATGAAGATAAGAAAGGCTATTTTGAATTTCATTGGACTACCAGAGTGACAAATTTCGAACCGTTTATAAAGGAAATGTAATCAGGTTTTTATTAATCGGTATAAATCCACATTAAACTTGATTTTGGATTTCCTTTTAATTTCTCATCCACCAACCGGAAATTATTCAAAGAAATGATAGGACAACCCCAACCTTCAGGTGTTCCCAAAGGAAACAATTCTTTGTCGGGCACGGCTTCCCACGAATGAAAAACAACGAATCGTTTGGCCGCGTTGCTATTCGTTCTTTCTAATCCGTGAATGACATATTTTATGCGAACGCCCCAATCGCTGGGTGCTCTCTCTCCTATTCTGTATTTGCCAAGAGAAGAACAATGACTTTCGAGTACATTGCTGAATTGTGGACTTTCTTTTGAGTAATCATGGTTCCAAGGTTGGTCGCCACTGCCATGTCCAACCAAACAAACATGATCAATCGTATCTTTTTTAAAGTCCCAAATCACAAAGCGATTTACACCTGAATGTAAACTCATATCGATTAGGATACAGAAATCGGTGTTGTAATTTTTTGTTTTACAGAATTCGAGCGCTTCAACTGCTTTCAGTTTCGTTTTTTCAAAATCTAGACTTGGTTTTACTATTTCATCTTTGATTTTAAGTACGTGATTTACAGTGCCCAATGGTTGATCAGCCGAAATTGCGTTGCAAGAAATTAAGGCTGAGCCAAATAACAGGACAGAAATTAGGATTCGCATAAAAGAGGTTTTATAACAACTAGTTGTATAAATGTACATTTGAAACTTGGTTACGTTCATTTGAGCCTCACAATTTTTGTAAACTCTTTCTTTGCGCCTTATCCATTTCTTCGCCCATCACCTCATAATCGCCTTCTAATTCAAACAATAATTTGATCAATTTAGACGTCGGACTGTTTGGATAATAATCCAAGTAACGTTTGAAGTTCTCTTTGTTTTCGCTGTAAATCATTCCGTCCGAATATTCAGCAACAGGGGTGTTATCGAGTCCAATCAAATACCCCCTTTGATAAATAGAGAACAATTCTTTCGCTTCTTTTTTAAGGGCACTTTTCGGATTGCGTTGTAAAAAAACTTCCCATTGGCGCACAATGGCTGAAAATCGGTCCAAACTTATGGATAGACCACCATCGTTGGTGATAAACTCTTGATTATCAAATTCTTCCAGCTCGATAAATTCTTGAAAATCGTTTGTCACTCGACCTAAAAACATACTAGAGATTTCCGACGGACGAGTGCGAATTTCGGTCATTATTTCACCGGTATACCAAATCTCCAATCCGTTTGCTTGATAATTTTTAATTTTCTTTCCATAATTTCCGGATAATTTCAACCAACCATCATTGTCGTAAAGCCCTTCATAATCATCCAACATTTCAGATTCTAAACTGGTTAATTTTTCATAAATAGTTTGAGTTTTTTTCTGTATTCAAGATAAAGTTGATTGGCATATTGAGGTGTGCAAGCTTGAAGTTTCTTTTTGAATTCGCTTTGTAGTCGCAAATAAGCTTCAAAAGCTCCTTCTACAGAAGTTAAATCCAATTTTGCTGGTTTCTCTTCTGCAGCTACCTCTAAATCGCCTGACTCGGTATTCTCTACCTGAGAGTTTACACGATTAACCTCCTGTTCATTCTCTGAACTACACGAAAAGAAAAAGAAGCAAAAAAGTGTTAGTGGGGTTAAAACTGTTATTTTCATCCTTCTAAAATAAAGATATTTTATTAATCATGCCACAAGAAAACGAACACCAGGAAAAGCTTAGTTTACTATCTGAATTGGTTAAACTAGCAAGAGTAGACGCAGAAGTCAAAGAAAGTGAGTTTATCTTTCTATATAGCATTGCTAAACAATTAGGTGTTTCGTCCAAAGAATTCAAAGGGATTTTTGATAAATACACCGATTTTGAGCCACCTGCTTTTGAATTCGATCGAATAGTTCAATTGCAGCGTTTGGTCCTTTTGATGAATGTAGACCTTGAAATAGATGAAAAAGAACTCTTTAATATAAAAAACTTAGGGATGAAATTGGGCTTACACCCCTTGGCAGTGGCAGAAGTTTTAGAGGTCATGCATGAGTATCCGAATAAAATGTTACCGCCTGAACGGTTGATTTCGATTTTTCAGACCTTTCATAACTAGTTGTATTGGGGTGGATAATAGCGCGCAAAGCTATTGCGCAAAGTTCGTTGAGCCAGCGTTACTCATAATATGACTCAATAAAACTTTGCGGCTTTAGTTACCCTCCTCGAGCCTGCCTCGTTGGCAGACAGGGACGGATTAAGTGAGGTGAAAAAATAGTTTTATTGATCTTAAAAAAAGCGTTTCCTTTGAGAGGATGTCGGTAAATGACAATAAGATTTCACCAACTTTTGTCGGTATTTAGCGACTAAATTATAAACTTGATCTGTACCCCACTGTGGAAGAATGGAAAAAACCCGCAACCAACTTAATGGGAATTTCAAATGTTTCGCCACTTGAAAAGCCGCTTCAGATTTCGAAAGTAACTTACCATCCTGGGCGAAATTGAAAGTATCCATCTCAGGTAAAGCCCAATTGTTTGCTTCAAAATAATTCTTCGTGAAATCAGATTGCAGTGCCGAAAAATGAATACTGTGATCTCTTTCGTATTTTAGAATGAGCTGAACGGAACGGTTGCAAAGCCCACAATCACCGTCGTAGAAAACTATTTTATTTGGTGTTTTTTTCACGGTGTAAAGATAGGTAAATCCTGCCCCTTAATCGCCCTAAAAATGGGGAAACAAATTTTGAATGATGAATTATTTTTTAAACCCAAACTCATCCTCCTTCATTTCCAAACTACTTACCATCTGTCCCACTCTGCGAGAAAAGGATAGAAGTAAATCATTATATTTGCAAAAAAAATAAATAATGAAAAACGTAGCTGTAGTCGGAGCGGGAACTATGGGAAATGGTATTGCACATACTTTCGCACAATTTGGATATAACGTAAGTTTGATTGATGTTCAGTTCGCATCTTTGGAAAAAGGATTGGCGACTATCGAAAAGAACCTGGATCGTCAAGTAGCAAAAGAGAAAATTACAGAAGCGCAAAAAACGGAAACTTTAGCGAATATCAGCACTTACACGGACATGGAGGCTGGTGTTAAAGGAGTTGATCTTGTTGTTGAAGCAGCAACAGAAAATGTGGATCTGAAATTGCAAATTTTTAAAAATCTTTGTGAGGTAACACCAACATCAGTGATTTTAGCCACAAATACTTCTTCTATTTCCATTACGAAAATCGCAGCGGTGACGGATCGTCCGGATAAAGTAATTGGGATGCACTTTATGAATCCCGTTCCTGTGATGAAATTAGTCGAAATCATTCGCGGTTATTCCACTTCAGATGATGTAACGAATTCCATTATGGACTTGTCGAAGAAATTATCGAAAAACCCTGTTGAGGTGAACGATTATCCAGGATTTGTTGCCAACCGTATTTTAATGCCAATGATCAACGAAGCGATTTATACTTTGTATGAAGGTGTTGCTGGTGTTGATGAAATAGACCAAGTAATGAAATTAGGAATGGCACACCCGATGGGACCGCTGCAATTGGCTGATTTTATTGGATTAGACGTTTGTTTGGCAATCCTTCATGTACTTCACGATGGATTCGGAAATCCAAAATATGCACCTTGTCCATTATTGGTAAATATGGTAATGGCGGGCAAAAAAGGAATTAAATCTGGAGAAGGATTCTATTCTTGGGGACACGGAACTAAGGACTTGGTTATTGCTGATAATTTTAAGAAGTAACATTCAAAAAAAAACTTGATATTACAAGCCTCTTCCGATAATGGAGAGGCTTTTTTTATACATACAGCACGAATAAGAAGGCCACCATACCGAAAGTTCGAACGGCTGTGGAACCAATATATTATTTAATGTATTCCTCAGGAAAATCATTTTGTTTTAATTTCTTGAAGGCAATTCTTGTCTGAACAAACATGAATACAAACAGAAATCCAAAGAAGCAGATGGTCAATATTTTGAGGCCTATTAGGTTTTTACTCGTCAAGAAATAATACCCAAAAACTGCAGAGAGCGATAGAATTACTGATACCATATTCGACTTACCAAAAAGGTCGACAAGTTTTGCCTTATATTCTACTTCCAAATGTTTGTTCCCTTTATTCGTTGAGTATCTTGAAAAGATAATTGTTCCAGACAGAATAATAAAACCAACCATGAAATAATCCAAAAAAATAAGGTGTTTTATGAGAAAAATTGGTTTATTTACTCCTTGTCGAAAACCAAATCGGTCATAAAGCGACCTTTGCTCAAAGGCATATAAATCCTTAATATTTCAGCCGCTGTAGCTGCAATATCTATCAATTCAGAGGGTTCAGATACTACTTTGCCTTTTTTAAAATCAGGTCCAATTGCTACCAAGCTAATTTTACGACAACATTTACAACCACCACCATGTGAAACAAATCCGTCCTTGTGACCATCGCAATGACGTCCATGATCATTCGTAATAAAGAGAGCGGTTTTGTCTTTGTAAATGGAATCATTTTGAATCATATTCCACAATTGCAAAGCTTGCCGGTCGGTACTTTGAATACCTTTAATATAGCCCTCCCAATTCTTACCGTGCCCATTGACATCGACATCCAGAAGATTAACGAGCATCAATCTTGGGTGAAAATTCTTAATAACGCTATCTGCAATTTCCATTGTATACGGATCGTTTCCATAACCATAACCTTCTCCTTCTGGTCCACACCAAGTACGCGCCATATCTTTGTCCTCCCATCCTTTGTATGTAGAATTGGCAAGAATATCCAATTTACCTTTCGAGGTTATAATCCAAGCGTCGTTGTAATTACGTTTCTTTTGACGCATGTAATACTGGAAAATACTCGGATATTTTGGCGCTTCCAAACCACTGTTTTCTACCTTTTGATAACGTCCTGTGGTTATTGAAGCGTGTCCAGCGTTGGTGAATGTTGAACCGTTGTTTGAGAAATCTTCAAAGAAAGTTGCTTGTGGTAAAAGGCTATCCCGGAAATTCGGAATATACTTCATGTTTTCGGCACCAAATGTTTCTGTATAGCGCGGACCGTCAATGACTAAAATCACAACGTTCTCTGCAATAAATTCCATTGGTGGCGCCACAGCTTGGGACGAACTTTGTTTACCAAAAAACAACATTCCTCCTGCGGGAATTAAGCCGGCCAGTGTTAAAGCTACAATTACAACTGTCTTCACTTTTCTAAGTTAAGGGAATTTAGGAAATTTCGAAAAATCACGAGGTCTTTTCTCCAAGAAAGCGTTTCTTCCTTCAACAGCTTCTTCCGTTCCATAAGCCAAACGGGTTGCCTCACCCGCATAAACTTGCTGCCCCACCAAACCGTCGTCGATTAAGTTGAAACCAAATTTCAACATTTTTATAGCCGTCGGACTTTTAGACATAATTTCTTGTGCCCAATCGTAAGCGACGTCTTCTAATTCTGCGTGAGGAACAACCTTGTTGACCATCCCCATTTCAAAAGCTTCTTGAGCTGTATAATCAGCACCTAGGAAAAAGATCTCTCTAGCTCTTTTTTGTCCTACTTGACGGGCCAAATATGCGGAACCGAAACCTCCATCAAAACTGGCAACGTCGGCATCGGTTTGTTTAAAAATAGCGTGCTCTTTACTAGCCAAAGTCAAATCGCAAACGACGTGCAAACTGTGTCCACCGCCAACAGCCCATCCTGGAACTACGGCAATCACTACCTTGTTCATGAAACGAATTTGACGTTGTACATCTAAAATATTGAAACGATTTATACCATTGACTCCTTTGTATCCTGTTGTAGAGCGAACTCGTTGGTCTCCACCTGAACAAAAGGCCCATCCGCCATCTTTCGTTGAAGGTCCTTCGCCCGTGAGTAACACGACTCCAATTTCCTGACTTTCATGACACAAGATCAAAGCTTCCCACAATTCATCCACTGTTTTGGGTGTAAACGCATTTCGTACTTCCGGTCTATTGAAAGCGATTCTAGCTACACCATTACAGGTTTTGAATGTGATTTCTTCGTATTTTTTAATGGTTTGCCAGTTTCTTTCGGACATTTGTTGACTGTTTTGATACAAATTTAGTGATTTGAACGCTATTTCGTTCTTCCTTAGCGAACGAAATATCGATACGCAGCAATTCCACCTATCAAAGAGAATCCAGATAACATCCAGAACACATTTTGATGTCCTTCACTACCTGGCGATTCATCTAAAAAATAACCCATGGCTGACCCAACAAAAATGTCAGGTGTATAACCTATTAAAGATATAATGCCGATTGCCGCACCAGCTAAGGCCAAAGGGATTTGCCCTTGTTTCATGACTCCAAAATACAAAGCACGAACGGCATAAACTCCTGTAGCAAATATACTTACGGATATGAAAAACAATAAATTCGATGATGTATCAACAATTCCACTAGCAAACAATACTCCACCGAGAATTGAAATCACAAAACTGATTAGGAGCCAAAGTGTGATTCGAGATCGATCAGCTAAAATTCCTACGAGTACTAAGATTACAGGTCGAACGAATAACAAAAAAGCCCTTTAGCTTACGTTATCTGTTTCCAAACTCATTTCAAACCTTCAATTAAGGGTCTTCAAGTATAAAGACGAAGGTTTTTAAATGTATTGCAATTTATTTGAATAATCTTTAAGTTTAAAAATACGGAAACTCCCTTCCAAGCGTCACACAGCGTGAAAAGCCTATACTTCTGGCTCCTGGCAAAGAAAAAAGTGATTCATACCGTTAAATTATATCTCGTTCTCATAAAATACAAGTTTCAATACTCCATCTCTGTGATTCGCTTTATTTTTCTATTTATATACTTAGATTAGAATTCCATACTTTTAATCTTTAAAACTGAAACCATGAGAAAATTTCTAAGTATTGCTATTCTATTGATATTCCCACTGTTAATAAAGGCTCAAACCACATATGTATTAGATTCGACAACTTTAACATATCGCTTGGTAAAGGACTCTCTCGACATTCCATGGGAAATAATTTGGGGACCAGACGATTAATATGGTGTACGGAGCGTTTTGGACGAGTGAGCAGAATAGACCCTATTTCAGGACAGCAAAATGTCCTGCTGGATCTTTCTTCCGATGTATATGAACAATCCGAATCTGGAATGCTAGGCATGGTTTTACATCCCGATTTCTCTAGTAACCCTCATGTTTTTATTGCCTATACGTATTTGTCGGGTAGTAATATTCGAGAACGATTGGTTCGTTTTAATTATACCGGAACGAGCTTAGTGGCGGCTGATACTTTGGTAGAAAACATAATAGGGAACACAACGCACATTGGGAGTCGTTTAATCATTTTACCCGATAACACCTTGCTCATGACGACAGGTGATGCACAAAATCAATCGCTTCCTCAAAATATAAGTTCACCAGTCGGAAAAATATTGCGCATGAATTTAGATGGGTCCATTCCTGCCGATAATCCAGACCCAACGAGTTTAGTTTGGTCTTTTGGTCATAGAAATGCGCAAGGATTGTGGCGAGCACCAAATGGAATTATTTATAGCTCCGAACATGGTCCAACTACGGATGATGAATTGAACATTATTACTCCGAATACAAACTACGGTTGGCCTGACGTACACGGTTTTTGCAATACACCGCCGGAAATTAGCTTTTGTACTGCTAACAATGTGAAAGAACCCTTAGTTGCTTATACACCAAATATTGCGCCTTCGGACATTATTTGGTACAATCAATCTGCCATTCCTGAATTTCAAAATAAACTGCTCATGACCGTTTTGAAAGATAAAAGCTTGATCTCTTATACTTTCAACGCTACTGGTGATTCAATAATCGCCGAGAACACTTATTTCACAAATGAATTCGGTCGACTCCGTGATATTTGCGTTTCACCTTCAGGTAAAATATACCTAGCAACCAATGGTAATTCGTGGTCAAATACGAACCCGTTTACACATTCAATTATAGAATTGAGTATCAATGCCGCGCTGTCAAATTCGGCTGAAATGGAAAAATTTACCATCACTGTTTCTCTTTTCCCAAATCCGATTATACAAGGTCAGAGTTTGTTGATTAGCGCAGCTTCAGCACAGAATTATAGTTTTGAATTGTACACTCTTTCTGGACAGCTAATTATGCAAAAACGGATAAAAAATATGGATAAAATTGACTTAAATACCCAAGCTGGAATGTATTATTACAGAGTTACTGATAACATAGGTGAGCAATTGTCAGGAAAACTGGTTGTGAAATAAAACAAGCAGTTTTTCAGGAAGATTTGTTATCCAAGAGGCGAATATATAGTCACCCCATTCTCATATTCCACAACCAAATTAGACAACATTCCTTCTGCATCGAAAACCCAAGTCTTTGCAGCTCCTAGTTTCAATTGTTTGGCAACTCCAGCTTTCTCAAACATAGGCAATAAGCCATCACACTGGCGCATCTTACTTTGTCCTGGATTGTGCACTTTGGTCTCAACATCAATTGTTTTATCACCATTCTTCACTTTTACAGTGAAAACTTTATCCACATAAACGGGATATTTGAAATTGGGAATAGCGTCCTCAGAGGCATGCAAACTGGTTCCTGCATTGTCTAGGGTAACGCCAATGTATAGAATCTTCCCTTTCTTCTTTGTCAATTTAAAGAAGGGACTGTTTTTACCATATGCTGTGCCATCCGTTTCGTGATTTCCAACATACCAAGTAGCATCTTTACCCCAAGCACAAATAGGTTCGGTGGGATGAGCTGAACGTTCCACATTTGGACTGGTGCGAAAAACCTCACTCAAAGCGCCCATTCTAGAAGGCGTGTTCTGTACATCAAAAATATCTATGTTTTGCACGTACTCTAACTGAAAGGAAGCATTTGGGGAAGATGGCATCAACAAATTACCCATTTCTCCTATGACATTCTGCAAGGCAGTAACCAAAGTTTGTGGCCCTCCTTCAACTGCACCCAGTTTCGAAAAAGCACAATGAACGAGAACGTCATCACCAGGTTCAATACCAAGATTCTTAATTTGATTAATGAGATCTACTTCCGAAATTTGTTTGCCAGACTTGAGCTCGGTTTCAATTTTCTTTCGGGTTTGTTTTTTCTTGTTCGCACGAAATCGTTCGAGGAGAAATTGTGGGGTAAGTAACCGAAGCGTATCTTTAAATGACATAGAATTACTGCGAAACAAACGTGTAATAGATTTTACCATTTTGGGTTCTAGGAGCTGTTCCACTATAATCGAAACGAGACATCCCTGCGTATTTTAATGCTTGTGTAATCATACATTCGGTTGCCCCTGTGCTAGAACTCGCATCGTATTTTTGAGATACAACGTTACCACCTTGGTTAACAGAAATAATAATGACTACCAAGCCCGAACCTTTTCCGCATGTATAGCCTGGATTACGAACATTCCAGTTGTTATTTTGATGTGCATTCCTATTCGACAATTCCCAATCCACCATGACACTTCCTGCAAATTGTTTTGCGCCAACATTTGAATTGGCATCCCCCTTATTCTTAGCGGCATCTTTTTTCTTTTGATCTGCGTCACGCTGCAATTTTTGTTTGTACTCTTGGATCATTTTCTCACGATCGGCCTTACCTCCTGATTCTTCGAAAAGTTTCGCTTCATAATCTTTTACCTGCTGCTCAATAGATTTGCTGGATTTGTTCTGAGAGTAATCCTCCCAGCTTTTTTCTCGCTTGTCGTTCCGGTCGCGCACCATGTTTTTTACATCACCACTAAAATTGGGTGGAACCTCTATTTGTTCGGGATCAAGAATAATTTCTTCCTCGGGAATAATTTCAGGACCGTCTTGAAAAGGAGAGATGGGTGTATATTTGGTGTACGACTCCATTTGTAAATAAGAAAAAATGAACACATACCCTGCTACGACTGCGATAAGTCCAAACTTGTATTTGTCTATTAATTCAAAAAAACGGTTCATTACTTCTGTTGTACGATTCTGTTGTCAGGAAGATACAAATATTCCAATTGATTCTCTTTCACTAAAACGAAGGTTGATGTATTTAATTGTCTAATCTCCTGGTATTCAACCGGTACAATTAACTTGCCTGCTTGGTTCACCAATCCTCGTTTTGTTTCTTTTTCAAGGATAAAAAAGTCGCTTTCTATCCTTGCTATTCCATCGTATTCTATTTCAATCAATTCTTTTCCTGAGGAGGAAATCAAGCCTTGTTTGCCATCTAACATAACGATAGCCAAACCTTTCACAAAACTCTCTGACCAACTGTATTTTGGCTGAATCAATATCTTGCCTGTTCTATCTATATAGCCCCAAAGTTTCCCTTTATTGAAGGCAATGAGATTTGAATTTTCTCCCATTTCGGAGTAAATATTCTTCACTACAAATTTTCCAGATTTGTCGATAACTCCCATTTTACCTTTGAATCGTACAATAGCCACCCCATTTTCGAAACGACCAAGAAAAGAACTATTGGCAAACTCATCAAACCTCGGCGTAATGATGACTTTCCCCAACGAATCGATGTAACCAATGACTCCATCTTCAATAATCATGGCAACATCGTCGGCAAGTGGACCGATATAGTCATAGTTTGCTGGCAAAATTTCTTTTCCGTCCAAACTCTTTAAACCGTAGTATTCATCTTCCAAATAAACAACGGAATTTCCTGTGAAAAAATTAAGCTCTTCATATGCTGGCGGAAAAAGGAAATCGCCCAATTTATTGATAAACGATTGCTTTTCTCCTACTTGAACTCTTGCTATACCGTTTGAAAAACCAAAGGCTTCTGAAAAATTCGCTTTGATCTGCTCCTGTCCAAACTTGTCGTAATACCGGTATTTTTCATTTTGCTGAGCATAAATCAATCCCTCAGAAAACGAACCAATATCATCAAATTCAACTGGTAAAACGATCTTACCCGTTCGATCAATTAAACCGTATTTATCCTCTAATTCAACAATTGCTCTTCCCTGTTCAAAATCATATGCCGAATTGTACATACAAGGAATGATTAACTCATTTTGTTTGTTGATGAACCCCAATTTCCCGTCTTTTCCGACCATTGCCAAACCTTCGCTAAAAAGTCCCATGGATTCATAAGTAGGTGGAATTTTAATTTCACCATCCACATCCATAGCGCCAAACTTATTGAATACCCGAAAAGGGAATAAATTCAAACGAGAGAATTGCAAATCCGTTTTTAACTCCTGATTGAATGGATAATTTGGGAATTCTGTTTCAAATTGTTCGATACGTTCATCAGAATACTCATACATGTAAACTTGATACAGTCTTCTCCATGCGTCTTCCTTATTTCGATTATCAGGATATTTCTTTATAAAAGTATTCAAGGCCTCTACTGTGTTGTCTTTCGTCGTTAGATTATAAATTTGATCCTGTGCTTGTGAAACATGCGGATTGCTTGAGAAATTTTCGATAAACTTTTCATAGGAAAGTACTGTTCCAGACATGGTTTGCTCTCGGTATTCAGCCATATAAAAAGCTTCCAAAGCGTTCTCCTTCAATTCAGAATTAGGATATGTTTCGAGGAACTCAGTCAAAGCGCGAGTTGTATTTACAGATTTCGCCTTTCCAAAAGCCAATGAATCACGGATGTACTTCGCCGTTTTAATATTACCGTATTCAGGATTTCTTGAGATAAATCTATTCCATTCGTTGATGGTGTTTTTATTCGTCAATTGATCGAAATAGTAGGCGGAAATTTGATCTTTCAAGTTCGCTATTGAGGCCATCGAAAAACCATATTCTAAATATTTCAGAGCTTTCTTTTCCTTTAAATTGGAAAAAGTCGCTTCTGAAACCCGAATCAAGTTGTAAGCAGAGTCAATATTATGGAATGGATTATCTTGACGAAAATAAATAGTCGCTAATCCAAAGGCAGCGGGAGATATAGTCGATTTCTTAAACTTATTTTCAAATTTATTCTTTGCATCGAAATAATTATACACCTCCAAACTTTTAAACCCCTTCTCTATTTTGCCCGCGGTCGTGAAATTGCTGGACAAAATAAAAGCGAAAATCAATAAGATAAAACGTTGATTCATGTTACAAAGATAGAGGAGGAAATGGTTGTTGATACGTTTAAGTCAAGAATTTATAAACACAAAAAATCCCGTTCCAAAAGGTATCGGAACGGGATTACATATTTTTGTAAGAAAATTATTTCTTTCTTGCTCCGAAACGGGTGTTGAATTTATCAATACGACCTGCAGTATCGACGAATTGAACGATTCCTGTAAAGAACGGGTGTGATTTGTGTGAAATATCCAATTTTACTAAAGGATACTCGTTTCCGTCTTCCCATTTAATTGTTTCAGAAGAAGGTGCACATGAAGGACATAAAAACGCGTAATCGTTTGACATGTCTTTGAATACAACTGGTCTGTAATCTTCTGGGTGTATATCTTTTCTCATCTTATTTCTATTAAAGTCAATGTTTCCCTAAAAGGGAGTGCAAATTTAGAGAAAGATTTTTAAATATCCTCAAAACTTCTGCAAATAAAATAAACTTTCTATAAAATACGTTATTTTTGAAACCAATGATAAACATGCGCACCGTTTTCTCGGTATTAATTCTAGCGATTATCGTATTTGCTGGACTTTCGACTACTTCTTGCAAAAAATTTCAAGGATTCTCAACAGGAAATTTAGATTTTTCGAAAGACACGGTTGTTTTTGATACGGTTTTTACCGCAATTGGGTCAACAACTCAACGACTGAAAATTTATAACAATTCGAATAAAACACTCAATGTCGATGAAATTGAGCTGCTAGGTGGCTCTAATTCCCCTTTCCGCATTAATGTGGACGGTTTGAAAGGCACCAGTTTTGCTGATTTAGAAATTGAAAAAAATGATAGCCTCTTTATTTTCGTGGAAGTTACATTAGAAGTGAACAATGCGGCCAATCCGATGGTGATTGAGGATAAAATTCGTTTTAGGACGAATGGTAAGGATCAATTTGTCGTACTTGCTGTTTGGGGACAGGATGCCCATTTTCATTTCAACGACATCAATTCAGGCTTTTGGTCGAATGATAAACCACATGTCGTCTATGGATACGCAGGTATAGATTCTGCCCAAACATTGACAATTCAGGCCGGCACTCAAATTTTCATGCACAAGAATGCTTTAATCTACAATTACAAAGGCACCTTGAATATTATGGGAACGAAAACGGATAAAGTCGTCATTAAAGGCGATCGTTTGGAACAATATTACCAAGATCAACGGGGTCAATATTATGGTGTATACATGCAAGAGGCACGCCCATCGACTTTCCGACATGTGGAAATTAAAAATGGAACCGCGGGAATTCATCTGTTTAGTCGTGACCCGAATACTACCGGACCAACTCTGGACATTAAATACTCAGAGATTCACAACAACAGTCGCTATGGGATTTTCATATTTGATGGCGCGGAAGTTGCAGCAGAGAGCTGCATCATACACAAAAACGAGTCGCATGGATTGTTTGTACTTGGAGGCGGTGATTTTAATTTCAACAATTGTAACATCTTGAGTTACGCAGGCTCAGTAGCCGCAGTTGGAATAACGAATGTGTATGAACCAAACGACCCTTCACAACCTACTATTATTGGAAACATCAACCAAGGAACGATTACAAATAGTGCAATAACTGGAAATTCTTTGACCGAAATGGTAATTAACACCTCAAATCCGGGTGGTGTTGTGTCTTTGAATTTTAATATTCAAAGGAATTTAATCCTCTCCGAATTTATTCCGACGGATAGTTATTTCGTAAACAACATTTGGAATGAAAATCCTCTTTTCAATGATATTACCGATGGTGTTTACACCTTCCAAAATTTATCTCCTTTGAATAATTCAGCGAACACGGCTTTTCCGTCCTTTTTCGATTTTTGTGAAAATCCTCGAAATATTTCAACACCGGATATCGGCGCTTGGGATTTATAAACTTTTACTTTTTTTTTAGATTTCCGTTTTTTAGTCATTTATATTTGAATTCATTTTTTACTATTGTTACCTTCGACGATACTAGATATGAACTATTTAATGTTTTTTGATACAATTCAAAAAAGAAAACGTGACTAAAAACGAATTAACTAAATCCCTTGAATCGAGATTATCGCCTGAAGTTTTCAAGGAAATAAAAATTTTAAAATTTTCCAAAGGACACGTTATTTTCTCTGAAAAATCTGTGAACAATGGTGCTTACATTGTCTTATCCGGATTAATTAAACAATTTATAGTTGGTATAGACAGCCGTGAATCCATTTTTAAATTTTGCGGGGTCGGGGATGTATTGGGTCATCGCTCATTATTTAACGATGAAACTCACTTTGACAATACAGTGTGCCTTTCAGATGTTGAAGTATTCCACATACCCAAGGCGACTTGCATGTTAGCTATTAAGACTGATGAAACGTTAATGTATGATTTCATTCACCGCCTTAGCGAAGATTCTAGACAACAAATTTGTCACTCTCAATTATTGGGACAATATAGTTTAAAGCAACGCACAGCCTTTGGTCTGCTCTATTTATTATCGAAAAATGGAGGTTCTGATTCCATTGAGATTTTTATTGGTCGTGATGACTTCGCCAACTACATTGGAGCAGAAACAGAATCTGTGGTTCATGTGATGCATTATTTTAAAGAAGAACATTTGATTGAGAGTTCTGGAAAACGAATTCGAATCCTTAAACCTGAAGTGCTGAAAGAAATTGCTGAAAAAGCAATTATAAAAAAAGCGCCTCTAAAATAGATTAGAGACGCTTTAAAAACTATTTCTTATTGAAGAATGATCTTCTGTGTTCGTTGGAAACTTTCACCACCAATAACAACAATGTAAGTTCCTTTTGGTAATGAACTAATCTCCCAAGATACATTCAAAGCTTGGTTGTCAATTTTTTGATTCGTTACTCGAATTGTTCTTCCGGACATTTCCAACAATTCAACTCGCAATTCATCTGTAAACTGAACACCTTCCATCTCAACCTTCAGTTGATTTTGATTTTGATAAGCTACCATTTCTAGAGAATTGATGCTTGTTTGTGGGTTGCTCACTGTTGCAAACAAATCGAATGAGAAAATTCTCGTTTTTCTTGAACCGCCAGCTCCTAAATATTCGCCGGTATACCAAAAAGTTTGACCGTTTGGATCCAAACTCATTTGCGCATAATCACCGAAACGATTTCCTCCAGTTTGGAATCCAGTTCCATCGATAGCGATAAACTCTTCAACGCCCATTTCTCCTGGATTGTTCCAAGGAAAACGACCTGTGTAAGCCAAACTTGCATAGCGGTCTGGGCCTGCTATTGAGAATCCTAATCCAATAATCCCATTCATGTCCATTGCGATACTGCCCATCCAACGGTTATCATTTCCAGCTGGAGAGTAGGTGCCTTCTTGGAAAATAGAGAATTGTGCGGTCGCTTCATCTTGTCTTAATTCGTACCAACGAATACCTGCTCTATTCGCGTTGTTCACATCAACAGGCATGTTCAACATAACTGTATTATAAGCTCCCCAACGAATGTATTGTGCACGATAATTAAAAACGGAAGCGATTGCATCTAATTTCTGTGAAGTCCCTTTTTGTTGAATATCATCCCAATTGTTTGTAAAAACAGAATTGAATGATGCAGGATAAAGCGTTTGATGCGCCGTAATTGAGCTGTTGCTTGGAGTATTCCAATCGACGCTGAATTTCAAGATTTTGATCACATCTGTAGAAACTCCATTCCACAAGTTATCTTGGAAGTAGAACATATAATTTGGTGTTCCAAGTGGCGGTAAAGCTCCATCTGCATCGGCAGGCAACACACTTTTAAAACCATATTGTGTCGAAAAACCTGGTAGAGTCAAAGCAATCATACTTGCTGTTGTATTTCCAGCCAACATAGCATTTCTATCGAATGCTACTGCATTTTGACTACTTGAATTTGCTGTCATGTAATATGCATCTGACCAAACTGAGTATTTCGGATAATCAGGAAAACTTGATAAGCTGTATGCGTAGGTATTATAAGAACCCGTTGGATCTGGCGTCGCTGAAACTGCAAAAAGAATTTCATTACTTCCAGTTTGGAATTGTGTAACCACAAAACGATCGGCGTGTCTGTCATACATTACAATTGGATCTCCGTCACTTGAACTGCCCGTCCAAAGTGAAGATAAGGGCATAGCACTAGACATTGGAGTGCCTGTTTTACTGTATACTCTCCAAGAAGAATTGACAGCTTGTACGTAATGATTTGGTCCTACAGCTCCTGATGGATCCGGTGGGAAAGCACCATTCATTCCGTTAAAGTTAACAAGTGGAGCTTTATTTGGAGATGTTCCGTATGTTTCTTGCAAAGCACCATCGTATTCAATTGCATTGATATCTTTTGCCTCTGGACGCTTGCGATTTTCTTTCACAGTACCTTCTTTGGCAGCTATGTTTGAAAAATCCACGGGCTCTCCAACCCATTCACTGATAGGAGCTGTTTTCCCTAAAAATGTTCCTTGTGTATATTCAACTTTGGTGTCAGCTTGCATTTGTCCGTATACACTTAACAAACCAAGGCATGACAATCCAAACAAAATGTATTTTTTTTTCATAGTTTTTTTTAATTGTAAATTTCATGCAATTTCGTTAAAAAATCTCACTTTTAAAACCTAATCTTATAGAAATCTGTGACACCTAACTGCTAAACATATCTTTCACACGTTGAAAAAAACCTTTTTCCTGACCATCTGGGGTTGGAATGAAATTTTCACTTTCTTTTAATTTCTCCAGAATTTCTTTTTCTTCTTTCGACACTTTTTTTGGTGTCCAAACATTTACATGTACAAACATATCCCCTGTCAAATGTCTTTGTAAGATTGGAAGTCCCTTGCCTTTCAATCGCAACATTTTTCCACTTTGCGTTCCTGGTTCAATTTTTATTTTGGCCTTACCGGTTACAGTTGGTATTTCTATACTTTGACCTAAAACAGCATCCACAAAATTGATATAGGCATCATAATGCAAATTGTCGCCATCTCTTCTAAGTTCATCGTGAGGGATTTCTTCAATAACAACGATAAGATCGCCTGAAATACCATTGAAAGAGCCAGCATTACCTTTTCCATTCACGCTCAACTGCATTCCCTCTTCTACTCCCGCTGGAATATCTATTTCTATAACTTCTTCTTTCCGAATAAGACCATTTGCATCAGCATCCGCCGGTTTTTTATCGATTGATTTTCCAGCACCTTGACAACTTGGACAAGCCGATTGAGTTTGCATGGCCCCAAGAAAGGTCTGAGCAACACGTGTTACTCTGCCAGTACCATTGCATGTTCCACAGTTTTTAAAAGTCACCCCATCGGCATTAACCAATTTATTGACTTTAATTTTCTTTTGAACACCTTTGGCAATTTCCTCTAATGAAAGTTTCATTTTCACGCGCAAGTTAGTACCACGGATAACTCTAGAACCTCCTCCGCGAGATCCACCGAAACTTCCTCCGCCAAAACCACTACCAAAAATATCTCCGAATTGTGAGAAAATGTCATTCATATCCATTCCACCTCCTCCAAATCCGGAAGCACCACCAAGACCAGCATGACCAAAACGATCGTACTTATCTTTCTTTTCGTTGTTGGACAATACTTCGTAGGCTTCAGCCGCTTCTTTAAATTTCCCTTCGGCCTCCTTATCGTCTGGATTCTTATCAGGATGAAACTTAATCGCTAATTTTCTGTACGCCTTTTTTATCTCAGCATCGGAGGCATTTCTTGCAATACCAAGTATGTCGTAATAATCTCTTTTATCGCTCATTTCCGTTTTTATTGACCTACAACAACTTTTGCAAATCGAATTACTTTATCATTGAGGTAATATCCTTTCTCCACGTCATCCACTATTTTTCCTTTTAAATCGGCAGATGGTGCAGGTATATTTGCTATCGCTTCATGAATTTCACTATCGAAAGCCTCACCAATTGTTGGCATAGGCTTTACTCCTTTTGCTTCCATGATTCCTTTGAACTTTATGAAGATCAACTGGAATCCTTCTTTCAAGGCTTTCACGTCTTCTATAGATTCGTTATTGGCAATAGCTCTTTCGAAATCATCCATTATTGGCAGAAAGTTCTTTATCACCCCTTCGCCAGCGTGACTGAGAAGATCCACTTTTTCCTTGTTGGTTCTTTTTCTGAAATTTTCAAATTCTGCGTAAAGACGAATGAATTTTTCGTTTGATTCTATCAATTTTTCTTCAAGGGTCGGTTCTGTTTTTTCCTCGACCTTTTCTTCGGTATTCTCAACTGCCGTTTCGTTCTCATTGATTTCGACGTTGTTTTCGTTCAATTCCTCTTCTGAAGTTTGTTGCTTATCTGACATTTCAATATTTTCTTTTAGGATTGCAAAGATACTGCCATTTGGCAAATAAGGACACTCTGTCAGAAAATGGCAAGAAGGGTGCGAAATCTTGTCATAAAAAACCCCCGAATTGTCAGACAAATCGGGGTTTACATTAATTCGTTTTTCTAATCATTTGGCTTTGGTCTCAAAGCTTCTTCACCTCTAGTTGAAAGAATCAAATCTGCCTCAGCAATTGTAATTCTTTTTTTGTGATTTGCTGAGTGTTGGCATCTGTCAATCCATTTCCTTTAACCCTTGCTAATTTAGGATAAGCCTCATCAAATAAAGATGAAATATCTCGTTGCTTCATTTCCCATATTTAAAACTCACTCAAGGTTTCCACCAATTGCCCGAGTCAAATACGTATCTGATGTGTTTTAACTTTTAAACATGTTATATTCTCCGCCAAGTCGAATTCCAGCTTTACAAATAAACATATAATGAACTCCTAGCTGAACAGAAATTGTTTCAGTAAGAGGGTATTCAAAATTGGTTGAACGATGCAACATTGGCTCATTTTTATCTGCTCCTGCATCAATAGGGAATTTATTCTAATCTTGAGAGCTTAAATAACTTCCAAAAGAAAGTTGCGCAGTACGTGCCTATAGTTGTGTTTGTTTTTTCGTAATAGTGTTGCAAATAAGGTATGTTTTCTACTCTCGTGAACTTCTAAATTAGAAAAAAATATATTAGATTTATTTACGATATGTTTCCAACGTCTTTTTAAGTCCATCACTTCTTAATGCACCACCTTGGGCAATAATATTACCTTTTCCATCAATCAAAAAGGCACTCGGGATAGATTTTACCTGATACAACTGACTTGCCGTTCCTTTCAAGTCGATTACATGGCTTAGCCACAATAATCCATCGTCAGAAATAGCTTGTTTCCAGGGAGCTTCAGAGCGATCTAAACTGACAGAGAAAACTTCAAACCCTTTGCCATTTTCAAATTTTTCATCTTTAAACTCCAAATAAGCCTCCACTACATGCGGGTTTTCAACTCTACATGGACGACACCAAGATGCCCAAAAGTCTACTAGAACCATTTTACCACGAAGTGAACTTAACTTGATCAATTCACCATTTACTCCCGTCAATTCAATTTCTGGAGCTTGCTCTAATTTTTCATCCTTTGTAAAGGACAAAGTACACGTTAGAACCAATAATATGACTAATACTCTTTTCATATTTTTTAATTTATTCTACGAATATCCGCTCCTAGATTATTCAAACGAATATCAATATCTTGATACCCTCTATCTATTTGCTCAATATTATGAATGACACTTTTGCCTTTAGCTGAAAGAGCAGCAATCAACAATGAAACTCCCGCTCGAATGTCAGGCGACGTCATTTGGATTCCTTTCAAGGAGTGATCGCGATTCATGCCAATAACTGTTGCTCTATGTGGATCACACAATATAATCTGCGCCCCCATATCAATCAACTTATCAACAAAAAATAAACGTGATTCAAACATTTTTTGATGAACTAGAACACTTCCTTTTGCTTGCGTAGCCACTACTAAAATTATTGAAAGTAAATCCGGTGTAAAACCGGGCCAAGGTGCATCCGAAATTGTTAAAATCGAACCATCAATAAAGGTATCTATCTCGTATGACTCTTGAGCGGGAACATAAATGTCATCGCCTCTTCTTTCCAATTTTATGCCCAATTTTTTAAAAACATTCGGTATAATCCCCAAGTTTTCATAGCTAACATCTTTAATGGTTATTTCTGACTTGGTCATAGCTGCCAAACCTATAAAACTACCTATTTCAATCATATCTGGTAAAATCCGATGGAAGCATCCGCCGAGTTCTTTTACCCCAGTTATATGTAGCATATTAGATCCAATTCCAGTGATTTTTGCACCCATGCTGTTTAACATTTTACACAACTGCTGTAAATAAGGTTCACAAGCCGCATTATAAATTGTTGTTTTTCCTTCGGCCAGTGCCGCTCCCATAAGGATGTTTGCTGTTCCTGTTACGGATGCTTCATCAAGGTGAATATAAGTTCCTTTTAATTTCTTCGCTTCAACCGAATAAAAATGCTCACCACCGTCATAATTAAAAGAGGCTCCCAACTTTACGAATCCTTCAAAGTGAGTATCTAATCGTCTTCTACCAATTTTGTCACCTCCTGGTTTTGGAATATACCCTCTACCAAAACGTGTCAAAAGTGGACCGACAATCATAATGGAACCTCTTAACGATCCTGCTCTTTTTTTGAAATCTTCTGTTTCAAAATAATCGAGATTAATGTCCTTTGCTTGGAAAATAAAAGTTCCTTTTTCTACTTTTTCAGTCTTCACTCCCATGGTTTGGAGCAAATTGATGAGTTTGTTGACATCAATAATGTCTGGTAGATTAGAAATTGTAACCTTCTCAGGAGTCATCAAAACTGCACAAAGAATTTGTAATGCTTCGTTTTTTGCCCCTTGAGGGATTAATTCTCCTGATAATGGTTTACCACCGTTTATTTCAAATGAAGCCATTTAGTATCTCTTTTTCTTTTTGTATTTGCTATTCTTCTTGTTTTGATTTGACTTCGTATTGGTGGTTTTGGGACCAATCGTTTTCAAAACTTCTTTGGTATTCATCAACTCGTCTAAGTTCTCGATTTTAAGGTTCCCACCCGACAACTCCGATAATTGATCTGCAATCACATGGTTTTCTACAGTGTCATTATTATATGCCAAAAACTGCAATTTCATGAAATTCCCCATTGTTGATTGCAAGAATTCTTTTTCATCCTCATTTTCAATCTCGCTGGATTTGGCAAGAATTCTTTGGGTGTATTTGCCATAATGGCCATAACGAATCTTTCCTTTCGGGTATTCCATCATTTCTGGCTTCTTGGCTAAAACTTCTTTGCTCGGTCTATCATAAGGCGAATCTACGTCCAATTCAAAATTAGACATCACGAAAAGGTGTGTCCACAACTTGTGACGATAGTCATCCTCATCTCTCAAATGTGGATTGAGTTGCCCCATTACTTCAATAATCGCTTGTGCTGCGCGATTTCTTTCTTCCCGATCAGTTAACTCGTTAGCATGAGCAATCATATTTTGAACATTGCGACCGTATTCAGGAAGAATAAGATGTTCGCGCGTTGTATTGTATTCCATTAAATTTTTTTCGTTGAAATGAATCTAGGATTCTTGACATCAAAAATAATAAAATATTATGACGCTTTTCCTAAACTATATTAATTCTGAGTCTTAACGCATTAAATTGATAAACCCGGCTGATTCGATTGTTTTATCTCTCCACGTTATTACAAGAGCCTTGTAGGTATAGGTATCGTTGTTTTGCAGAATACCTTTGTAATATCCATCCCATCCATAATCGATGTCGTTGGATTCAAAGACCAATTCGCCCCAGCGGTTATATATTTGGAAATAAATTACCTCCTTTATCCCCCAACCTCTCAGGTATATTATATCATTTACTCCATCACCGTTAGGCGTAAAAGTTGTAGGTAAATCAATATGTGTATCTGGATATATTTTTATTAAAAATGTACCGTTAGCCTTTGAACAACCCAGAATATCTTCCATCAAAACCGTATAAGTAATCTCTTCTAAACCTTGATGAGTCGGGTTGAAACATGTATAACAAGATAGTCCAGTATTTGGTGTCCAAACAAAGTTTATGAACCCGTTCTGATTGCTGATTGGCAGGGTCGCTGAATCACCTACAACTACTGTCGTATCCCAAGTGATATCCGCCAATGGTTGAATAACATTTACGGAAGCTGAATCGGAGAGCGAACAATCTGAAATTGTATCTAATACAATCAATTGGTAATTAACTGTGCTCGTTAAAGTCGCCGTTGGATTTGGAATATTTGGATCATTCAATCCCGTCGATGGTGTCCAGGTATAAATCTGATTTATTGCCGCAGTATCGATTGTCAAATAACCAACTTCACCTAAACAGACAGTATCATCAAAGGCAACGAACGAAGGTCGATTGAAAACGATAATTTCTTTTATCATGGTATCTCGACAGCCGTATTGAATATTGTATACATCCAAATAAATTAAAAACGTATCTGCATAGGTATAATTTTCCGTGAATGTCGGACCTGCACTTGTGGAGACATTTCCATTTCCAAAATTCCAATTGTACACATCGGTATTCAATGAGGTGTTGGTAATTATCAATTGCTCACCCAAGCATAAAGTGGTATCCAGCTCTCCGTTTCTTTCAAAGTCAGCGATAATTTCACGAATAAAAACAGGTTTTTCAACTGTAACTGGACAAGCACCTCCAGCTCCATAAACGGTCAGTTTCGCAACAGTTTGGCCAGAAGGTGGTATAAAATTGTAGTTATGAGAAATCGGACTTTGGTCGATATCACTTGAACCATCTCCAAAATCCCATGCATATCCGTCCACTTGAGTGGTATCAGTTAAGGTAAATTGTATAGGGTCGCCCAAACAAATGTAATTCGTATCCATCGTAAAATCTCCCGCTGGACCAATGATATCAAATGTTTTAATAATCGTGTCCTTACATCCATAGGAAGTCTGAACAACTAGCTGAGCGGTGTATGTTCCTGCACTAAAAACAAAAGAAGGTGTTGGAGAACTACTCGATAAACCATTACTAAAAGTCCATGCATTTGAAGTGACAGGTGAAGTTCCACCACTTTGACTTGTGAAATCAATTTGAGTTGGATCACATAACGCTGGTAATGAATCCACATTCGTGATATAATCCGCAATTGGATAAGCTTGCACGTCCACATTTAAAATTGTTGTATCGACACAACCACTTGCCACCTCTGTATAGATTACAGAAACCTGGACAGTCGTATCAGAGCTATATGAATACGTTGGATTTTGCGAACTAGATGAACCTCCATCACCAAAATTCCAAACAAAATTCAAGTTGGAACCTTGAGAAGTAAAATCAGAAGCTGAAAACTGAATATTCTGTCCAACACACAAATGACCATTGAAAGGACTCATACTAACATTGCTAGCTATTTCATAAAAATAGAAGAGAGCAGTATCTGTGCTTATGCAGCCATGAATATCCGTTGCTGTTAAGTAGACGAAAACGGAGTCGTTCATCATTGTATCAATGATAATACTTGGACTTTGCCCTACTAAAATCGTGTCGTACAAAGGAATATTCCAAGCCCAAGAAGCTAAGGCCGCATCAGATACCGTTAAGTCATTCATTAGGAGATTCGTTGGCGTACAAATCATATAATCACTTAAACTAAAATCTGCCGCAACATTAAATACTTCAGTATTCATGGAGGAAGTGTCCGTACAACCGTTGATATCTGTCACCACCAAAGTTATAGTTTGAGGACCACTATTCATTAAGAAAAAGTTCTCATCGGCATTCGGAGTTGATATTGGACGCACAGTTGGGTCAGAAAAAATCCAATGATAACCTCTGTTGCACTGTTCTTCCACATCAATCGAACCCATAGCAGAAAATGGCGTTGGGTCGCCTCCACAAATAATGCTTGGCACATTCATATCTGCTTGAATCTTTTTAATATGAATCAAAGTCGAATCAACCGAAATTGGACATCCACTGGATGAATTTGTCGCTGTCAATGAAACATAATAATCACCTGTGCTGGCATACGTGTGTATTGGCGAAACAGAAGTCGAAGTTGTTCCATCTCCAAAGTCCCAAAGATGCGAAGTGAAACCTTGACTTTGATTGGTGAACTGCATGTCCATGGTATCTGAACAATCGTAGAACCAGTCAAAACCGGCAATCGGTCCATTCACAGTTACTGCACCCGGTATAGTATGTGTGCTGACACAGCCGTTGTAAATCCCAGTTAAAGTAACACTAAATACGCCTACCGAATCGTCGAAGACAAAAGTTCCACTAGGATTCTGAAAACAATCGGATAATAATTCTCCACTTGAGGAATAATGCCAAGCGTCGATGTTGGTTTGATCGACGGTTAAATTGGTCATGGTCACTGATTCGCCAGGACAAATAACGGATGGTGAAACGGAGAAATCTAGTGGAACGATATCGCCAACCTCTATCCAAATTGTATCTGAAATATTGGTACAGCCTATGTTGTTGAAAACGGTTAAAACAACTGGATAAATACCTGGAAGTGCATACACATGAGAATTTGCAGCCCCAGCAGTTGTAAAAGTTGCTGTAGCTCCATCTCCGTATGAATATCCATAACTTGTAATGGGATAATTTGACAAAGAAGAATCCGAAAATTCTACAGTCAAGGGCGCACATCCATAATGTTTGTCTGGCATAAAACGTCCGAAAAGCCAATCCAAAGTATCTGAGAAAAAGACCGTATCCGAACAACCGCCCGAAGTCGTGTACACCAAAAAACCAGGGATTTGATGATTTAATCTGCGTTTGTAATACGTGG
>ERZ1048068.393-NODE-393-length-40783-cov-7.138823_pt1 | contig 40783 bp, 36 predicted proteins | sample MGYA00383098_ERZ1048068 | MGnify/ENA primary metagenome ERZ1048068 (study PRJEB29581, sample SAMEA5548368) | metagenome | biome: marine; feature: coastal; material: water | depth 1 m | study: Short-term variability in the microbial, nano- and picoplankton dynamics...
TGTATTTTTACAGCATGTTAGAAGAAAAAAATCAAAAAAGAACCGCACTTTCAAATCTTGGCGAATTTGGACTAATTGATCATTTGACTTCAAATTTTAAAGTTAAAAATTCAACCACCACCATAGGGATTGGAGATGATGCAGCCGTTTTAAATTTTAAAGATAAATCGATTGTTGTCACCACTGACTTTTTAGTTGAAGGGGTGCATTTTGATTTGAGTTATATGCCCCTTAAACATTTGGGATACAAAGCCGTTGTGGTTAACTTGTCTGATGTTTACGCCATGAATGCAATGGCTTCTCAAGTTACAGTTTCAATTGCCGTTTCAAACAGATTTACTCTTGAGGCGATGGAGGCTCTATATGATGGCATAAACAAAGCCGCTAATTTTTATGGAGTGGACGTTGTTGGAGGCGATACCACTTCATCGGTAAGTGGTTTAACCATTTCAGTGACAGCTATTGGTCATGTCATTGCTTCTGAGGTTGTAAAACGCAATGGCGCTAAACCCAACGATTTACTGGTACTTACTGGCGACATTGGAGCTGCTTATTTAGGCCTTCGGGTTTTGGAACGTGAAAAAGAAGTTTTCAAGGTTGACCCTAACAACCAGCCCGATTTAGAGCACTATTCTTATATCATTGAGCGTCAGCTAAAACCGGAAGCGCGAAAAGACATTATTAAGCTGCTCAAAGATTTAGAGGTCAAGCCTACAGCTATGATTGATATAAGCGACGGCTTGTCATCCGAAGTTATTCACCTTTGCAAGCAGAGTGGGGTTGGTTGTGATTTGTATGAAGACAAAATACCTTTAGACCCTCAAGTTATTTCAACTTGTGAGGAATTTAATTTAGACAGTACTACCATTGCCTTGAGTGGCGGCGAGGATTATGAATTACTCATGACCATTTCTCAAGAGGACTACCCAAAAATAAAAGGCAATCCTAGTCTAACGGTTATTGGATTCATGACAGAAGAAGTCTCAGGAATGCACCTTGTGACTCGTAGCCAGGAGAAAATTCCAATCACAGCACAGGGATGGAATACTTTAAAATCTTAAAACAATTAAAATTCCCATTCTAAACTTTCCACTAAACGTATCATGTCTTTCTGTAAATAACGCACTGCAGGTAGTATGGAGTCGTAGTTGGGCTTGACCTTAAAGTATAAAGACCCTGTCAGAAAATGTTGGCTGCTGTCAGTGACATAAAATTGACATTGTGATGCTACTGGCCCTGTCAACTCATACATTTTTCCAAAAACATTGGTTCGGAAATTTTCGAATTTTTGTTCTGTTACCTCATGTGCAACTTTCGCGTGATTTTTTGTGGTAAATTCTGTTTCCGAAACATAGCGAGTAAGGTCGTAATTTAAAGGGTGATAAGATAAAAACAACTTCCCTTTTAGCAGTGGATAGTTCAAGTTAAGACTTTGTGAGCTTTCCTTATGTTGAATGCCTTCAATAACGGCTAATTTGTTTTTATCAAATTTAAACGGTAGGTCCAAGGCAATTTCTTGATAAAAAGCGTCAGGATATGTCAAGTTTAAGAAGGCTTTGGGCTTGGGAACAACGGCTTCACGACATCCTATGAATGATAACATTAAAATAAAAATGGGATGGTATAATTTCATTTTCCTATAGACACTTTAATTTGTTTAATACGCTTGTTATCAATACTTTCAACAACAAAAGTATAGCCATCAAATTTATGCTTGCTTTTAATTTTAGGAAAACTTTTTGAAATTTCTAACACAAACCCTGCCAGAGTTTCAGATTCTCCCTTGTTTCTTTCAAAGGCAGTTTCGTTTTCTAATTTTATGATTCTATAAAAATCTTTTAGTGTTGTTTTTCCTTCAAAAACATAATTGGCATCGTCGATTTTTGAGTAAATCAAATCATCGTCGTCAAATTCATCGCTAATATCTCCTACAATCTCTTCAATGACATCCTCAAGTGAAACGACCCCTGAGGTACCTCCATACTCGTCTACTACAATTGCTAAATGTATTTTTTTCTCTTGAAACTCTACCATCAAATCATCTAATTTTTTATTTTCTGGAACAAAAAATGGGGCTCTTAACAAGCTGTTCCAGTTGAATTCTTTTTTATGGAGATGGGGTAATAAATCTTTGGCATAGAGAATGCCGCACACCGAGTCGGTACTGTCCTGGTAAACGGGAATTCTAGAGTAGCCGTGCCTTACAATTTTAGGTACAATGGTTTTAAAGTCCGCTGAGGCTTCAAGTGCAAAAACATCTATTCTAGGGCGCATGACCTGTTTGGTGTCTGTGTTTCCAAAGGAAACAATGCCTTTCAATATTTTTTGTTCCTCTTTTGTAGTATCCTCTTCACTCGTAAGTTCTAGTGCCTGAGACAGATAGTCTATATTTAAATTAGACTTTTGTTTTCCAAGCCGATTATGAATCCATATTGTAAAGTTTTGCATTGGCATGCTTAAAGGCGAAAACAAAACATCCATTATTTTTAGTGGGTGGGCCATAAACTTTGAAAACTTCAAATTGTTTCGGTTGGCATAGACTTTGGGTAGAATTTCTCCAAAAAGAAGGATTAGAAAGGTGATTACAAAAACTTCAATAAAAAACACCAAATCAATATCGATGAAACCAAGTTCGAGTTTTGTATTTGTCTCCTTAAAAAAATAATCACTGAGGGCAGCAAATAAAAGCACAATTCCAATATTTATAAAGTTGTTTGCAACCAGTATGGTCGCCAATAATTTTTTTGGACGTTTTAAAAGTTGGGTGATGATATGGATAGATTTTGAGCCTTGTTTTTTAGAGGCCTCTAAATCGGCTTGGGTAAGTGAAAATAATGCTACCTCTGCTCCAGATATTAAGGCAGAGCAAAGCAGTAAAATTAAAACAGACGTAATGCCTAAGATAAGTGTTGTATCTATGACTTGAATAGCAATAAAACAGTCAGAATTCAAAGGCAGCTAGTTTGAGAAAAAATTAGAAAGGCAAGTCGTTACCCATATTGGTATCTTTTTCTTTTACGTCTTGGATTGGAGTTGTCTGCGCTTGAGCTGATGCTGCTGTGGTTGGCACGGAATTTTGCTCATTTTTATTTGTCAAAAAGGTGAAATCTGTACAAACAACCTCAGTGGAGTATCGGTCACTCCCTTTATCATCTTGCCATTTGCGAGTTTTCAAGCGCCCCTCAATATAAACACGGTCGCCTTTGTTGAGGTATTTTTCGCAAATTTCAGCTGCTTTATTTCTAACCACAACATTGTGCCATTCTGTATTGGTAACCTTTTCGTTGGTTTGTTTATTGGTATAGGTTTCGTTGGTGGCCAACGGAAAACGTCCCACACAATTTTTATCATCGAAATAGTGTATTTTAACTTGATCTCCTAAGTGACCAATAAGCATAACTTTGTTGAGTGTTCCAGACATTTTTAATGTATTTAGGTAAAAAAAATATAAATATATTTAAATAATAACAATTTAAGGATTAAAAGTCTTAATAAATTGCGCAATAACTACTGGAACCGCATGTGATTGCGCCTCTGCCCATGAAATGCCATTATTAATATTATCTTTTATTTGAATGATCCAAAATTTGACATGCAAATCTTGATGTGTTAATTTATGCAGTATTTCCTTAGAATTATACAACTCAACACTTTTTAATTTAAGCGCATGTATTTTCTTAAAACCTGAATTGGCTAACAGCTCCTTTTTTGAAATTGATGTGTCTGATTCAAGCATTGGGAATTGATATAAATGTTGCCATATCCCTTTTTCAGTTCTTTTCTCCAAAACGGTTTTGTGGTCTTCAGTTAATTGCACTAAAAAATTTAGATAACGCTTTCGAATTTTAGTCTTTTTTAATTTAACAGGTAATTTATTTACACTTGCAGTGGCCAAAGCTGCACACTTGGAGTCTAAAGGGCAATTGGAGCAGTCTGGAGATTTTGGTTTGCATTGTTTTGCCCCAAACTCCATCAAGGCCTGGTTGTAATCTCCGATATTATTTTTTGGCAGCAATGACGTGGCCAAGCGTTTAAACTGTTTAACGCCTTCAGTTGAATTTATGGGAGTATCAACACCAAAACAACGGGATAACACTCTGTAAACATTCCCGTCTACAACTGCGACAGATTCTTCATAACAAATGGAGGCAATGGCGCTGGCCGTATAATCTCCAATGCCTTTGAGTGTTAAAAGCTCTTCGTATGTTTTTGGAAAAACACCTTTTAATTCTTTCGCTACATATTTTGCGGTTTTATGGAGGTTGCGTGCTCTAGAATAGTAACCCAAACCTTGCCAGTCTTTAAGGACTTGATCTTCTGAAGCTTCTGCTAGGTCAAACACCGTTGGATAGTTTGTGATAAATTTTAAATAGTAAGGTAAACCCTGTTTGATTTGTGTTTGCTGTAGTATGATTTCAGACAGCCAAATGCTGTAGGGATCTTTGGTTTCACGCCAGGGGAGTGCTCTTTTGTGAGTGTAGTACCATTGAATTAGCTCAGAATTAAAATCCATTTATTACAGGCGTGAAATACAAAAATAAACTATTCAGCTATTAAATTTAAACTATATAGGTTTGAAATATTGAATTTAAAATACATATATTTGCATCCCCTCAGATAACATTAACTTAAGTAAAAAAATTATGACGAAGGCAGAAATAGTAACTAAGATCTCGAACGATTTAGGCATTGAAAAAACGGATGTATTAGCCACCGTAGAATCTTTCATGTCAGAAGTCAAAGGGTCTTTAGAATCTGGAAATAACGTATACCTAAGAGGTTTTGGTAGTTTCGTGGTTAAAACACGTGCAGAAAAAATCGGTAGAAATATTTTGAAAAATACATCAATAAAAATACCAGCACACAATATACCTTCATTTAAACCTTCAAAAGTATTTCTTGAATGTGTAAAAAAGAAGGTAAAAGTTAATTAATTAATAAAACAAACAAAGTTTATATATGCCCAGTGGTAAAAAACGTAAAAGACACAAGGTAGCTACGCACAAGCGTAAAAAAAGACGTCGTGCAAATCGACACAAAAAGAAGTAAACTGATAAAGTAGCCCTGGCTGCTTTTTTCGGTTTTTTAAAGAACGTTCATTGACATCAAATTCATGTATTTTTTAACTTTACCTTGTTAAAAATTATGAATTTATCGGGATAAAATCCTGTGATGCTTGTGGTCATTTTACACCACAAGTCCTTACCACACTTTTGAAAGTTCGTGGTAAGTCAAAGAATTATTGTACAATCCATCTGTGCAGAATTAACTGTACAGATTAAAATTAACATTATGAACAAAGAATTAATAATTCGATCCAATTCAGACAATGTTGATTTTGCCTTATTAAAAGAAGGTAAACTTATTGAATATCAAAAGGATAAGGATAATAATAAATTTTCTGTTGGCGATGTGTTTATCGCCAAAGTTAGAAAGTCTATACCTGGACTGAATGCCGCATTTGTAAATGTAGGTTATCAAAAAGATGCATTTTTGCATTATCATGATTTAGGTCCAAAACTCCCTTCCTTAATGAAATTCATGAAACGTGTAAGCACAGGTAAACAAAATGATTTTTCTCTAAAAGATTTTCCATACGAGAAAGACATTCACAAAGACGGTAAAATTGACCAAGCTATAAAAACCAATCAAACATTGTTGGTGCAAATTGTGAAAGAACCCATTTCCACAAAAGGCCCAAGAATAAGTTCAGAGATTTCATTTGCTGGACGCTACCTGGTTTTAGTTCCTTTTTCAAATCGAATTTCAATTTCACAAAAAATAGAAAGTCGCGCCGAAAAAGAACGCCTCAAGCGATTGGTTAAGAGCATCGCTCCAAAAGGTTTTGGAGTCATAATACGAACAGTTGCTACAGGCCAAAAAGTTGCAGAACTAGATAGAGATTTGCAAAATCTTTATCGAAAATGGCAAGACGTTTGTAAGCGCATACCCAATGCACATACCCCTAGCAAGGTTCTTGGGGAAATGAATAAAGCCTCTTCAATTTTGAGAGATATTTTTAATGACAGCTTCACAAAAATTAATGTAGACAACATTGATCTTTGTGCAAAAATCAAAGACTATATTTTTGAAATCGCTCCTCACAAGGAAAATATTGTAAAATTTTACAATTCCAAAACACCAATTTTTGAAAAGTTTGGTATTGAGCGTCAAATTAAAGTTTCCTTTGGTCAAACAGTTCGTTTGCCTAAGGGCGCTTACTTGATTATAGAGCACACCGAAGCCCTTCATGTTGTGGATGTTAATAGTGGCAATAGAACCAGTAAAGAAAGAAACCAAGAAGATACTGCCATTGAAGTCAATATGATTGCGGCGACTGAGCTTGCAAGACAGTTTAGACTTCGGGACATGGGCGGTATTATTGTGGTCGATTTTATTGACATGAACAATGCTCAGAACAGAAGAAAACTTTTCAACCACCTAAGAGATGAAATGAAGGAGGATCGCGCCAAACACAAAATCTTGCCCCCTAGTAAGTTTGGCCTTATTCAAATAACACGTCAGCGTGTTCGTCCTGAGATGAATATCAAAACGAAAGAGCCCAACCCTAATGGCCCCACTGGCCATGAAGTTGAAGCGCCCATTGTTTTGATTGACAAGATCAATCATCAATTAGATTTAATTATTAAAAAAGGCAACAAAAAGGTGACCCTAAACACACATCCTTTTATCGCCGCCTTTATAACCAAAGGGTTCCCATCCATAAGATTGAAATGGTTTTTTCAATATAAAGTTTGGGTAAAAATAATGCCAAGAGATGCTTACACATACCTCGAATACCGTTTTAAAGACGGTAATGGCAAAACCATTAAATTGTAACAAAAAAAGCCTCATGCAACGCGTGAGGCTTTTTTTTGTTTAATAATTTTAAATGATTGTTGATTGCCCCAAATAAATATTAGAAAAATTTAAATTAGAATCATCTGGATTATTGATGAAATCTTCAATAAAATCACCGACTTTACTTGTTGTGACATTGTCAAATTTCTTATTCAAGTCTGGGGTGGTAATTTGTAACACGAGTGATTTATCCACAGCTTTTCGAATCATTTGGGCTTCTTCATATAATTCAAAGTGATCGAGCAACATCGCCGCCGATAAAATAGAGGCCACTGGATTGGCAATGCCTTTTCCAGTCGCTTGTGGATAGGACCCATGTATGGGTTCAAACATGGCATATTTATTTCCAACAGAGGCAGAAGCCAATAACCCAATCGAACCTCCAATCACACTGGCTTCGTCACTAATAATGTCTCCAAATAAGTTTTCTGTTAGAATGACATCAAATTGTTTTGGGTTTAGTATCATTTGCATGGCGGCGTTGTCAACAAATAAAAAATCTAAATTAACTTTGGGGTATTGCTTTCCGATTTCTGTGACTACCTTTCGCCAGAGTCTAGAACTTTCTAAAACATTAGCTTTGTCTATCAAGGTTACCTTATTTTTTCTTGCTTTTGCGGCCTTAAAAGCTAAGTGTGTAATTCGCTCAATTTCGTGCCGTGAATAGCTGCACAAATCTGAAGCTGTATTGCCATCCTCACTTATTTTTTTATCTCCAAAATACAAGCCTCCAGTTAGCTCTCTGTAAATACTAATATCGGTTCCCTTGATGATTTTTTTTCGCAGCGGCGATTTTTTTAAGAGTGTTTTGTAAGCTTTTACAGGGCGTATGTTTGCAAATAATCCCAATTCTTTTCGGAGTTTTAAAAGCCCTTGCTCTGGTCTGATTTTAGCCGAAGGATCGTTATCGTATTTTGGGTCGCCAATCGAACCAAATAAAATGGCATCGTTTTTTTTGCAAATTTGGAGTGTTGTCTCTGGCAAAGGATCATTGTGATTGTCTATGGCGATGGCGCCCACATCGGCATAAGTGTAACTAAATTTATGATTAAAATTAATGGCAATTGCGTTTAAAACTTTAACAGCTTGCTCGGTGACCTCGGGGCCTATACCATCTCCAGGCAATACGGCAATTTTTAGGTTCATAATTAATGTGTTTTTAGATGCTCGAAGGCCTCAATTTTTTCTTTTTGGCTTATCAAGTAATCAATATCATCATAGCCATTGATAAGACATGTTTTTTTGTAGGGATCAATGTCAAAGTTAGTACTTAAATTTGTACCATCTACCGACAAACATTGCGTTTCTAAATTGACGGTTAAGCTGGTATTAGAATCCTTGTCAATGACATTAAAGAGCGCTTTGAGAAATGTTTCAGATACTTGAATGGGAAGCAAACCGTTGTTGAGTGCATTCCCTTTAAAAATATCAGCGAAAAAACTTGAAACAATCACTTTAAAACCATAACCTACCAAGGCCCAGGCGGCATGTTCTCGACTCGAGCCACAGCCAAAGTTGTCTGCTGCTACAAGAATACTACCGCTATATTTTGGGTTGTTGAGTGGGAAATCAGGTTTTAAATTCTGGTCCTTGTCGTAACGCCAGTCTCTAAAGACATTGTCTCCAAAGCCTTTTTTATCCGTGGCTTTTAAAAACCGTGCAGGAATGATCTGATCGGTATCTACATTGGCGATATTAAGTGGAATTGCTCGCGATTTAAGAGTTGAAAATTTTTCCATTAAAGGGTATGTTGAGTGACATCAATAATTTTACCTTCTACCGCGGTTGCTGCAGCGACCAGTGGGCTTGCTAAAATGGTTCTAGCACCAGGGCCTTGTCGGCCTTCAAAATTTCTATTTGAGGTGGATACACAGTACTCCCCTTGAGGAATCTTATCATCGTTCATGGCCAGGCAAGCTGAACATCCAGGTTGTCTCAATTCAAACCCAGCGGCTTCAAACACACTTTGTAGGCCTTCTGCTTTGATTTGCGCTTCTACTTGTCGGCTTCCCGGAACTAGCCAAGCAGTTACATTCTTGGCTTTTTGTTTGCCTTTAATGTAACTGGCAGCTACTCTGAAATCTTCAATTCTCGAATTGGTACAGCTGCCAATAAATACGAAGTTGATGGGTTTGTTTAATAAAGATTCCCCAGCATTAAAATCCATATATTCCAAAGATTTTTCAAAAGACGAATCATTTTCTAAAGGGATGGTGTCAGATATTTTAATGCCCATGCCAGGATTGGTCCCATATGTAATCATGGGCGCAATATCTTCAGCATCAAAAGTGTATTCTTTGTCAAATTTAGCCCCTTCGTCTGTTGGGAGTGTTTTCCAATATTCAATTTTTTTCTCAAACTCAGTTCCTTTAGGCGCAAACTCGCGCCCCTTGATATAGTCAAAAGTAGTTTGATCTGGAGCAATCATACCGCCTCTAGCCCCCATTTCAATGCTCATGTTACAGACGGTCATTCGACCTTCCATACTCATATTTTCAAAAACATCTCCTGCATATTCACAGAAATAACCCGTCCCTGAATTGGTGCCCAATTTTGAAATAATGTAAAGAATAACATCTTTGGCTAAAACTCCTTTTTTGAGGGTGCCATTTACAGTTACACGTAGGCGCTTTGGTTTTTTGAGTAAAAGACATTGGCTTGCAAAGACCTGGGCGACTTGACTTGTTCCAATACCAAAAGCGATCGTTCCAAAAGCACCGTGTGTTGAGGTATGGCTGTCTCCGCATACCATGGTCATGCCTGGCTGAGTAATGCCTAACTCTGGCGCCATGACGTGGACAATCCCATTGTACTTATGACCGAGTTTATATAGTGTAATGTTATTTTCTAAACAATTTTTTGAAAGTTGTTCAAGTTGTTTTCTAGAAAGAGCATCTTTGACTGGTAGATGTTGGTCTTTCGTTGGGGTATTGTGATCGGCTGTGGCTACAATTTGATGTGGCCTAAAAATCGGAATTCTTCTTATCTTTAATTCATTAAAAGCTTGAGGGCTTGTAACTTCATGAATAAGATGCTTATCGATGTACAGTATTTGAGGTCCATCTTCAATAGACTCCACAACATGCGCATCCCAAACCTTATCAAAAAGTGTCTTTTTCATAAATCAGCGGAGTTCATTGTAAATAGCACTAGACTCCATGATTTTGTGGATGTCATTGTCATTTACTTCTTTTTTTAAATCTGCAAATTTTAGAAAATCTTTGTAAACGACATCGAGTTGTAGCTTTGTAAGCTCATATCCGACATTTTTTGCCCTATAAGCCAAGGCGGCGCGACCAGATCTGGCTGTCAGAACAATAGCCGATTCGGTAACACCAACATCTTTTGGGTCTATGATTTCATAGGTCTCTCTATTTTTTATGACACCGTCTTGGTGAATTCCTGAGCTATGCGCAAATGCATTGGCACCGACGATGGCTTTGTTGGGCTGGGTGTAAATTCCCATATTATCAGAAACCAGTTGGCTGATGCCATAGAGCATGGAGGTGTTAATGTTGGTATCCAATTTTAGGTTTGGATGTTGCTTCATGATCATAACTACTTCCTCTAGTGCGGTATTGCCTGCACGTTCGCCAATGCCGTTAATGGTACATTCAATTTGGCCCGCCCCGTTGATAGCACCTTCAATAGAATTTGCTGTGGCTAGCCCAAGATCATTGTGACAATGACAAGATAAAGTGGCTTTCTCAATTCCTTTTACATTCTCTTTAAGGTACCTTATTTTAGCCCCGTACTCATGAGGTAGGCAATACCCTGTTGTATCCGGAATATTTAGAACGGTGGCTCCAGCTTTAATGACAGCTTCACAAACTTTTGCAAGATATTCGTTATCCGTTCGGCCCGCGTCTTCCGCATAAAACTCTATGTCTTCCACAAATGATTTTGCATAACGCACCGCGGCAACAGCACGTTCTATAATGGCATCTCTGTTCGAGTTAAATTTAAATTTAATGTGTGAATCTGAAGTTCCAATACCTGTATGAATTCTGGGCATCTTGGCATATTTTAGAGCTTCAGCAGCAGTTTTAATGTCGTTTTCTACGGAGCGGCTCAATCCGCAAACAGTTGCATTCTTAACGATTTTTGAAACGGCTTCAACCGATGCAAAATCTCCAGGGCTAGAGACTGGGAATCCCGCTTCAATAATATCCACGCCCAACAGGTCTAGTTGCTCCGCGATAACTGTTTTTTGAGCTTTGTTGAGCTTGCATCCAGGCACCTGCTCTCCATCCCTTAAAGTAGTGTCAAATATTTGAACGTTTGTGGTGGACATTTCTATATTATATATTCTATATTGTATTGAATAACGAATTTAATTTTTTTTGAATTTTAAACCTAAATTATTTTCATAAATTTACAATGCTTAATCAGGACTATTTTAATGTAATAATATGAATATCATAGTGTTAAATGCATTATTTAATTATGACTAAACTTACAAAAGACAATTTGTTTGTCTTGGTGAAATCACTGACCAAGTCTGAAAAGCGACAGTTTAAGCTTTATGTCGGTAGATTGGGTGTGAATGAAGATTCAAAGTTTTTGTTGCTGTTTAAGTTGTTAGAACGGCTTAAGGCTTACGATGAAAAACTTATCTTAAAGCAAGGATTCGTAAAAAAACAACAGCTTTCCAATTTAAAAGCCCATTTATACAAGCAGATACTTATAAGCTTAAAACTGAATCCTTCTCATCAAAATTTGAGAATACAACTGAGGGAGCAATTGGATTTTGCTACTATTTTGTACCACAAAGGGCTCTACAAGCAAAGTTTGAAAATACTAGATAAGGCGAAGGCATTAGCCATTAAAAACCAGGAAAAAAATATTGCGTATGAGATAGTTGAACTTGAAAAAGTCATAGAATCTCAATACATCACAAGAAGTCTTAGTAACAGGGCTGACGCATTAACAATTCAAGCCAAAGAGTTGAGCCGTCAGAATGTTATTGCCAGCAAGTTGTCTAATTTATCTCTACAATTGTATGGGTTGTTTTTAAAAACAGGTTATGTAAAAAATAATGTAGAGCATGAAAAAGTGACGGATTATTTTGATAAAAGAATGCCAAAATTTAAAATTGAAGCATTGGGGTTTAGAGAAAAACTTTGGCTTTACAAGTCTCATCTTTGGTATAGTTTTTTAATTCAAGACTTCAAGTCTTGTTATAAATACTCCCGTAAATGGGTGGACTTGTTTTATGATAATGAGGCTATGATTCCTTTAAATCCTGTGTTTTTCTTAAGAGGATACCAGTATCTTTTAGAGGCCTTATTTTTCATAAAGCACCATCAAAAATTTAAAAATGTTTTAAACGATTTTGAACAAATAACTCAAAAAGCGTGGTTCCCTCATGACGATAATATTGACGGCTTGGTGTTTCTTTACCTGTATTCCAATAAGATTAATTTACATTTTATGGAAGGTAGTTTCTCCGAGGGCCTTCCTTTAATTGAAGAGGTGCTTGAAGGTTTGAAGAGACACGCCAACCAAATAGACGAACACCATGTGATGGTGTTTTACTATAAGATAGCCAGCTTGTATTTTGGCACCGGTGATTATGAAAACGCCATTTATTTTCTTTCTAAAATCATTAATAACAAGTCTCTGCAGATGAGAGAGGATTTGTTGTGTTTTTCTCGAATTTTAAATTTAGTGGCACATTATGAGGCAGGTCTTGACTACCAACTCGATCGCCTTATCAAAAACACCTATAAGTTTTTGATTAAAATGGAAGATTTATATGCGGTTCAAAAAGAAATGGTTTCCTTTTTAAAGAGTTTAGGGGACATCTATCCAAACGAACTAAAAGCCGCTTTTAGAGGTTTACACCAAAAACTTTTAACTTATGAAGATCACCCCTATGAAAGGCGTGCTTTTTTATACCTGGATATAATTTCTTGGTTAGAAAGTAAAATAGAAAATAAATCTACAGCAGACATAATTAAAGAAAAATTTACTAAAATTAACTCCAATATTTAAAATAATTAGAAAAAAATTTGGTTATCTGATTTTTATGTTTGAATATTTGCACATACAAAGTTCAACAACTTATTGAAGTGTTATCAAGAAAGGTATAGGGATTAGACCCGTTGACGCCTTAGCAACCCTCTAACCAAATTAGAGTAGGTGCTAAATTCTACTATTTATGTTTTATAATTAGATAGATAACAAGTGCTAATTACTATAAAATTAGGACATACTCTTTATAACATTTTTCGTTAAGATTCATCAAAAATGATGTGTTTTACTTTTGTTTTAATTAATTATTAACTCAAAAAAAACTGAAAAATGAGTACCCAAAAATTTGCAACAAACGCACTACATGCGGGCCACGATGCCTCTCAAACCTCTGGTACGAGAGCCGTACCTATTTACCAATCCACAGCTTATGTTTTTAACGATTCAGATCATGCCGCTAATCTGTTTGCATTGGCTGAACCTGGTAATATTTACACAAGAATAAACAATCCAACAAATGATATTTTGGAACAGCGCTTGGCTGCTTTGGAAGGGGGAATTGCAGCAGTTGTTACTGCTTCCGGCACTTCGGCCATTGCTACGACTTTGTTAACGCTTTTAAAAGCGGGAGATCATATTGTTGCTTCTAGTAGTTTGTATGGGGGAACCTACAATTTGTTGAGCGTTACCTTGCCAAGACATGGAATCACAACTACATTTGTAGACCCATCAAATGCTGAAAATTTTAAAACGGCAGTTCAAGAAAATACTAGGACATTTTTTATTGAATCTTTAGGAAACCCTAAGTTGGACGTTTTGGATTTAGAGGCCATCTCTAAACAAGCACAATCATCTAAAGTCCCATTGATCGTGGACAATACTGTTGCCACTCCTTGTTTATTAAATCCTATTGAACACGGCGCCAATATTGTAATTCATTCTCTTACAAAATACATCAATGGCAATGGTACAGCCTTAGGAGGTGCTATTATCGATGCGGGAACTTTTGATTGGACCAATGGAAAATTCCCAGAATTTACGGAACCTTCCCCTGGATATCACGGCTTGGTTTACAGCGAAGCTCTAGAAGCGGCCGCATTCATAGCTAAAATTAGAATAGAAGGATTACGAGATTATGGCGCTGCACTCAGTCCATTTAATGCATTTCAAATTATCCAAGGATTGGAGACATTGGAAGTTAGAATCCAAAAGCACAGTGAAAATGCATTGCTACTGGCTCAGTGGTTACAAAAGCAGGATTTAGTTGCTTGGGTGAATTATCCTGGATTGGAAAATAGTGCTTACAAATCTTTGGCAGCACGTTACTTGCCCAGGGGACAAAGTGGTCTTGTAACCTTTGGTGTTAATGGGGGATATGATGCTGCTAAAAAAATTGCAGACACCACAAAACTATTTTCTTTATTGGCAAACATTGGAGATACAAAATCTTTGATCATTCATCCAGCGAGTACCACCCATCAACAATTAAGTGATGAAGCACAAGCGTCCACAGGAGTTACTAAAGACCTTATTCGTTTGTCGGTCGGATTGGAAAATATTGATGATCTCAAAGCAGATTTGGAAGCGGCTTTTAGCGCAGTAAATTCACAAGTCCCTTGTAATTCCTAATAAATAAAGTGTTGAAGGCATTAAAATACATAAACCTACCTGAGCACAACTTAATTTCTGGTAAGAAACACGCCACACAATTGTCTTATCAGTTGTTTGGGTGTGCATTAAATACAGCCCCTATAGTTTTGGTAAATCACGCTTTAACAGGAAACTCAAATGTCTGTGGTGAAACCGGATGGTGGCGTTCAATGATAGGACCTGGTAAAACAATTGACACGCTGCATTACACTATTTTGGCTTTTAATATCCCAGGGAATGGTTATGATACAAACCCAAATAATTTGATAGAAAATTACAAGGATTTTGTATCCAGAGATATTGCTCAAATGTTTATTTCGGGGCTTGGCTATCTAGAGATAAATCAATTATATGCCATTATTGGTGGGTCCTTAGGGGGGAGCATCGCATGGGAAATGGCAGCATTAAGCCCCAACATTACCCAACATTTGATTCCCATTGCGAGTGATTGGAAATCTACAGATTGGATCATTGCCAATTGTTTGATTCAGGAGCAGTTTTTAATCAATTCTAAAGACCCCTTACACGATGCAAGAATGCATGCCATGTTGTGCTACCGTACTCCGGCTTCGTTTGCGGCTCGGTTTGCACGTTCAAAAACTGAGGACTTACAATTATTCAATATTGAATCTTGGCTTTTACATCATGGCGAAAAGCTAAAACAGCGCTTTCAACTGTCGGCCTATAAATTGATGAATCAACTTTTAAGAACAATTGATATTACTACAGAAAATCAAGACGCTGTAGAGGTGCTCAATTCTATTGATGCGAAAATTCACATGATAGGAATCAATACAGATTTATTTTTTGTACCCAAACAGAACAGGCAAACGTTACAACTCCTGCAATCGAAATTTTCAGAGATTTATTACCACGAGATTTCTTCTATTCATGGCCATGATGCTTTTTTGATTGAATACGAACAACTCAACAAGATTATTGAACCTTTGTTTCAAACCCAAGCGGCCCCAATTTTAGGCTAAAACTTATTTTTTCTATAGCAGTCGTTAAAATTTAATTTTCGCCTCACACGCATTTGTTTTTATATGCTTAATTTTGCAAATAAATATTTGCATTTGAAAGTCATTGAGCGCATAAAAAAACCCATAAGTTTTGAGATGGAACTTTTTGAAAAAAAGTTTCGCCTTTCTATGTCAAGTAAAGTGGCTCTGCTGAATCGAATCACCCATTATATTGTCAATCGTAAGGGCAAACAAATGCGCCCCATGTTTGTGTTTTTATCTGCAAAGATGGTTTCCAACGGGGAACTCAGTGAGCGGACTTATCGCGGTGCTTCTGTTATCGAACTCATTCACACCGCAACCCTGGTTCATGATGATGTGGTTGATGACAGCAATCAACGTCGAAGCTTTTTTTCCATAAATGCCCTTTGGAAAAATAAAATTGCTGTTTTAGTAGGGGACTTTTTATTATCTAAAGGACTTTTAGTCTGTATTGACAACAATGATTTTGATTTATTAAAAATCATTTCGGTTGCGGTTCGAGAAATGAGTGAAGGCGAACTGCTTCAGATTGAAAAAGCCAGAACTTTAGATATTACAGAGGCTATTTATTACAATATTATCCGTCAGAAAACAGCCACTCTAATTGCGGCTTGTTGCAGTTTGGGTGCCGCATCTGTTAAACCACATTCTAAGGATGTAGAAATTTTAAGAAAGTTTGGAGAGCTTATTGGGATGGCATTTCAAATCAAGGACGATTTATTCGATTATGGATCTCGAAAAATTGGCAAGCCAACAGGCATAGACATCAAAGAACAAAAAATGACACTCCCCTTAATTTATACACTGAATAATTGTTCCAACAAAGACCGCGACTGGATTGTAAACTCCATTAAGCGCTATAACAAAGACCCCAAAAGAGTCAAAGCGGTCATTGCATTTGTTAAAGATAACGGAGGCTTGGATTATGCAGTATCAAAAATGAAAGACTTCCAAACTCAAGCGCTTGAATTGATTCAACATTATCCAGAATCTAAATACAAAGAGGCTTTGGTAATGATGGTCAACTATGTCATTGATCGCAATAAATAAACCTTTGTCTTTCATCTCTTTATTTTATATTTAAAATATATTAGATTTTATATCTTTACGTTCACACTGAATATTTAACTTTAATAAAACCATAAAATTGATTTCAAGGTCAACAATAGATCAAGTGTTTGACATGGCCCGTGTAGAAGAGGTCATTGGTGATTTTGTGCAACTCAAAAAAGCGGGCAGTAATTTTAAAGGTCTCAGTCCCTTTAGTGAAGAGCGCACCCCGAGTTTTATGGTGTCTCCAGTAAAACAAATTTGGAAGGATTTCTCTACAGGTAAAGGCGGCACTGCCGTCTCATTTTTAATGGAGCACGAGCATTTCACCTATCCTGAAGCTATCCGGTATTTGGCTAAAAAATACAATATTGAAATTGAAGAAACCATCCAAAGTGACGCCCAAAAAGAAGCGGCAGGAGAAAGAGAAAGTATGTATCTGGTTTCGGAATTTGCCAATACTTATTTTCAAAACACACTGCATAAAACAGATGCTGGAAAAGCGGTTGGATTGAGCTACTTTAAAGAACGGGGTTTCACTCCTGAAACCATTAAAAAATTTCAACTTGGATATTCAACAGATGCTTGGAGTGGTTTTACGGATGCAGCTTTAAAAAAAGGCTATCAATTAAAATACCTAGGGCAAACGGGATTGACCATCATCAAAGAAGAGAAACAGTTTGACCGATTTAAAGGACGTGTCATGTTTCCAATTCACAGCATGTCTGGACGTGTATTGGGTTTTGGCGGTCGTATTTTGGCCAAGAATGAAAAAGCGGCAAAATATCTTAATTCACCAGAAAGTGACATTTATCACAAGAGCAAGGTTTTATATGGAATTTATTTTGCCAAACAAACCATCGCGAAAGCAGACAATTGTTATTTGGTAGAAGGCTACACAGATGTGATTCAATTTCATCAAACAGGCATTAAAAATGTGGTCTCTTCATCAGGTACCGCACTGACTGCCGAACAAATCAGACTCATAAACAGGCTTACTAAAAACATTACAGTTCTGTTTGACGGCGATGCGGCTGGGATTCGTGCCGCATTACGAGGGGTTGATTTGATTTTGGAACAAGGGATGAATGTCAAAATATGTACGTTTCCAGAAGGAGAGGATCCCGACAGTTTTGCCAAGCAAAATACAATGGAGGAATTGCAGCAGTACCTCAAAGAAAATGCCAAGGATTTTATAGCCTACAAAGCATCTCTGTTAATGAAAGAGGCCGCAAATGACCCGATTGCCAAAGCGGATTTAATTCGTGATATGGTTAGCAGTATTTCTAAAATTTCGGATCAAATAAAACAAGAGATTTATGTGCGTGAATGTGCCAGAATCATGGACATAAGCGAAGAAGTACTTTTTAGCACACTGGCTCAAATGTTGAAAAAAAGCAACGCCGAAGCCAACAAAAACTATCAAAAGGAAAAGAAATCCTTTGAGGTTGTCAAAGCCACTTCCGCTCCCAAAAAAGTAAACATTCAATTTGAATTGGAACAAAAAATCATTGAGGTTCTGTTGTTGTATGGCAATCGATCTGAAGACTTTGAAGATTTGATTTTAAAAGAAAACAAAGATGGAGTGCTTGTTTTGGAGCCTGTAACACATAAAGCCAAGGTCTTTGAGAAAATCTATTTAGATTTACAAGAAGATGAAATGCAATTTAGTAATGCAGATTTTAAAACGATTTATTATCTAATTATTGATCATTTAAATCAGTCTGAAGCATTTTCATTTGATAATTTCATACAACGCATTGATCCCAAGTTAGCCGCAATTATTACCTCAATTTTAATGAATGATGAACGCTATCGCCTCCACAATTGGGAGAAAAATAATATTTTTCCAAAACCCAAAGATTTGAGTATTTCTCAGCTGGTCAGTGAAACGATTTTAAGTTTAAGATGCTTTTTAATTGACCAAAAAGTAACAGAATTTAAAATCAAGACACAAGACGTTTCAAAGGATCATTCCGAAGTTTTAGAAGACGTTTTAAATTATTCCAATTTAAAAATGTTGCTTTCACGCAAACTGAACAGAGTTCTCTGATTAATTTTTTTGCCGCCCCAAATCAATCAACGCAATGATGTTATTGACTTGCAGTTTCTTCATAAGACGGGTCTTGTAGGTGCTTACTGTTTTTGGGTTGATGTTCAATTCGACAGCCATTTCGTTGTTTTTCTTACCGCTACAAATTAAATTTAATACTTCAATTTCCCGTGTGGAGAGTTTGTTGTATAAATTTGTTTGTTCCTGGGTTTTTTCAAAAGTCAATTTTCTTGCCATGGCATTGCTGACATAAATACCACCTTTAAAAACTTTTAGAATTGCTCTTTTAATGGTAGCTGTTGTTGCTGATTTTGAAAGGTATCCCGAAGCCCCCGTTTTAATCGTATTCGCTGCATAAATATTTTCAGCTTGTGAACTGAAAATAAGCACTCTAATTTCGTTGAACTCCTTTTTTATATTTCTCAAAATGGTGATGCCATTGGAGTCCCCGAAGTCTAATGACAAAAGCACAACATCAATGCTTCCCTTTTTTAAATAGTCCATCAATTGTTTTTTAGTATTTACAGAATTGACGATCTTAATGTCTGATGAAGATTCAAAAAGCATGCGAATTCCATAGCTTACAATGGGTTGGTGGTCAGCGATAAGCACCCTAATCATGATTTCATTTTTCTAACTGTTTCAGGAATCACACAAACAGGAATCGGGTTCATTTTGTGGGAATTTGCAGTGTTGTATTGCATGAAAATATTAAAAACCTCTAGTTCTCTGCCCGTAAAATCAACTGCAGTTTTCCCTAGATCTTTCATAGCCATGGCCCATTCTAACTCTGGATAAGAAGCCCCAATTTGCTCTTCATCACTTCGAGCATCTCCAAAAAGCCCGTCACTCGGAGCGGCCTCTATAATACTTTTTGGAACATTGAGCAGTTTCCCTAATTCATAAACTTCAGATTTTAAAAGGTCTGCAATTGGGCTTAAGTCTACCCCTCCGTCCCCATATTTTGTGTAGAAACCAACGCCAAAATCTTCAACTTTGTTTCCTGTACCTGCTACTAAAAACCCTTTGAGTCCAGCGTGATAATAAAGGGTCGCCATTCGTAATCTTGCACGTGTATTGGCAAGCGCCATCTCAATTTCGTCTTGAGTGCCATCTGAGGACACTTCTGATTTAAAAGCCTCATAAGTAGGGGTTAGGTCAACTCTAGAAGAGGCAACATTAGAGTAGGTATTTTTTAAATGGGAGATGTGTTCTTGGGCTCGGCTTACATGACTGTGTGCTTGATGAATCGGCATCTCTAAACACCACAGACTCAGTCCGGTTTTGGCACACAATGTCGAAGTTACTGCTGAATCAATCCCCCCTGATACCCCAACAACAAAACCTTTGATGTTGGCTTTATCGGCATAAGACTTTAGCCATTTGGTGATGTGGTTAGCAACCGCAATAGTATTCATTTTGTGAATGATTAATAACAAAAGTAAGTTATTCTTTGCTTCTTTGAAACCCCTAAAACTACAAATCCTAAATTTTAAAATACAATTAACACTTTTGTGCTAAAAAATTTAAACTTATATTTAACTTTTAAGATTAAATGGTAAACAAAATAATCAAAATTCAAGTCTTGTTCATTTGTAAAAAAATCTCAAAAAGATCTTTTTTCGGCCTTGTCTTTTTGGTTTGCTCTGGTCTATCATAAATATAATTAAGCCGTTCCAGTGATTATTGGTATGCTATAGCGCTCACAAAATCGGATGGTAGCGTTTTTTTCAAACAAGGCCATTTTACCCTACGTCGTTAAGCTTTCAGGAATTTTAAAAATCACAGTATCATTTGACGGTTATTGATTATTTTTGTTTCAATTCAAGTATGATTATAACGGAATGACTTTATACCCCTTATTTTCAAATAAATTTAATATAACAGCAGCGTTATGCTTGTTTATAAGCGTATTTTCCTGTGAAAGAAAATCTGCTTTACAAAAAGCAATTCAGGCTGTTCCAATAGAGGTTAAAGTAGAGCGTTTTGATCAGGCCTTTATGAAAATTAAGGCGGAGCATCTACCTTATTTAAAGATGCCATATCCGTTTTTATTTCCAAAGCAAACCCCAGATTCTGTATTTCTAAAGCGAACACAAGACCCGATTCAAAAACTAATTCAAGCATCCGTAGATAGTGTATTTGTAGATTTTGAATCCACCGAATTGGAGTTAAGGTCCCTTTATAAGCACATGAAATACTACAATCCATCGCTAAAGAAACCCCGATTGATTACAGTTTATTCAGATGTTGATTATCGCAATAAGGTTATTGTAACAGATTCTATTGTTTTGATTGGTATTGATAATTACTTGGGCGCAACGCACGAATTCTACGATAGTTTTTACAACTATATCAAAAAAAATATGAAAAAAGATCAAATCGTAATGGATTTAGCCAACACCTATGCAGCAAGATGGATCAATTCACCAAGAAGAAATACATTTTTAGAGGAGCTGATCTATCAAGGAAAAAAATTGTATCTTAAGGATTTGTGGGTGCCAACTGCCAAAGATTATATTAAAATCGCTTATACTGAAGAGGAATTACAATGGGCAGAGGCCAATGAATTTTACATTTGGCAGTATTTTGTAGAAAATGAACTGCTGTACAGCACCGAGCCCAAACTCCTAACACGTTTTATAAACCCTGGACCTTTTTCTAGGTTTAATTTAGATTTAGACAGCGAATCTCCAGGATCAATAGGCCGTTACATAGGTTGGAAAATAATTAGATCTTATGTAAAAAATAACAACACATCTTTATTGCAAATGCTTCAAATGGACGCCCAATCCATTTTTAACAAGGCAAAATTTAAACCAAAAAACTGATGGCAAAAGCACAGACTTCTAAAATTGAATTACAAGTTTCATTGGACGAAAACAAAATTCCCGAATCCCTTCATTGGACCGCTGAAGATGGAGGCGTAAACAATCAAGAAGCCAAGGCCTTCTTTTTATCAGTTTGGGATTCTGTAAATAAAGAATCATTGCGTATAGATCTTTGGACCAAAGACATGCCCGTAGACGAAATGAAATTATTTTTTCATCAGACTTTGGTGACCATGAGCGACACTTTTATGCGGGCCACACAAGACGAAAAAATGACCGCTACAATGAAAGATTTCTGTGATTATTTTGCTGAAAAATTAGAACTCAAAAAGCAATAGCACTACCAAACGTTAAGTCGGTTGGCATCCAATTTTAAAAAAATAAATATTAAGATAGTAAACCCCAATAAACCTGAGCCACCATAGCTAAAAAAAGGCAGCGGAATTCCAACGGTTGGAATCAACCCCATCACCATGCCAATGTTTACTAAAAAATGAACAAACAGAATAGAAGCCACACCGTAACCATAAGCCCTGCTAAATTGAGATTTTTGTTGTTCTGCCAGAAAAATTATTCTTCCGATTAGAGCCACAAACATCAGTACTACTAAGCTGCTGCCCAAAAAGCCCCATTCTTCTGCAACCGTACTGAAGATGTAGTCGGTATGTTGCTCAGGGACAAATTTTCCTTTGGTGCGCGTTCCTTCATTAAACCCTTTTCCAGTAATCCCACCAGCACGAATCGCTTTTTCCGATTCATTTAGGTTATAGGATATGTTTCGTTTCATTTGTTTTAATTTAACGGGATCTTTTTCCAGCCTCAACCAAAGGCCAATACGATCTTGATGGTGTTTTTGAAGTACATTGTTATAACTCCACTCCGTTGCAAAACCCAAACTAATACTAACAATTAAAATCCAAATCGCAACCCCAAACTTCTTTTTCTTTTTTTTGAAAAATAACTGATTAATTAAAAGGCAGCTGGCAACAATACTACATACAATAAGGGCTGAAAACTTTAGAGTTCCAATGGCTACTAAAAAAAGCGCGAAACCAATCAAGATGTACTTATCGGGGATGCCTTCTCTGTAGAGCACAAAAATTAGGGCAATAAAAACCAGCGTACTGCCTGCATCGTTTTGTAAAAGAATGAGGGCTGCGGGAATTAAAATAATTAGACTGGCTCGAATTTGATGTCTCACTTCTTTTATGTTAGTCTGAAGATCACTCACATATTTTGCCAAGGCTAGAGCAGTAGCAAATTTTGCAAATTCACTGGGTTGTAAGGTAAATCCTCCAATATCATACCAGGAAAGCGCCCCATTGACGTTTTTCCCGAAGAGAAAAAGACCAATGAGGGTTGACATTGAAAACAGGAAGATAATACTGGCAAATCTTTCGTAGAATTTTGCATCCACAGCCAAAATAAAAACGATTGAAATAAATGCAGCACCAATAAAAATCAATTGTTTACCATAGGGTTTTGAAACATCAACGTAAGAGGTAAACTCAGCGCCAGTTGCTGCCGATACAATATTGAAATACCCAAACACAACCAATCCCACATATATGAAAACCAGTAGCCAATCCAATTGAAAACTATTTGCTCTGTTGAGGTTCATTATTGATTAATTTTAAAGGGTTTTCCGCTGTAAGGCTTGAGGTATTCACTTTCTAAGGTTTTATTGAGTACAAGTTGTTCAGTGTTTTTTAGTGTGACTTCTCCCTTGAGGTATTTTTCAATCATTAAACTCGCAATCCGTCCTGCCCAACGCGCGCCATAGTACCCATTTTCAACAAGTACTGAAATCGCGATTTTTGGATTCTCCTTTGGTGCAAATGCAATAAAAATGGAATGGTCTGTAAGTTGTGTTTTAATCCCATCGATTTTTGTAAAATTTTCAGCAGTCCCTGTTTTTCCACAAATCTCAATTCCCGGTACTTTTAAGAAATTGGCCGTTCCTGTCTTATAAACGCTGTGCATTCCTTCAATAATAGGTTCATAATATTCAGCATCAATGGAGGTTTGTTTTTTGATTTTAAAATTGGGATCAATGCCCTCTCCTTCAATAGACTTTATAATGTGTGGTGTAAAATAAAATCCTTTGTTGGCAATTGCTGCAGTCATATTTGCCAATTGAATAGGCGTAACTAAAATTTCTCCTTGTCCAATGGCGTTAGATAGAATGGTCGTGGCCCCCCATCTGAAGTCAGGATACCATTTGTCATAATAACTTCCATCTGGAATGTTTCCTTTTTTTCCAACGGATAAATCATTGCCTAGAAAATTACCCAGGCCAAAACTTTGAATGTGTGCACTCCAAACATCCATAGCTTCAGAAGCGTTTTCATATTTTCCAATGGTTTTTCTAAACGCCATTGCAAAATAGGAATTACATGAATTACTAATTCCTGAATTTAAATTGCGGTAACCACCCCCGCAGTGGCATTTCATGACACGGCGTTTTTTACCATAGGTATAGTTTCCATCGCAATATATGAGGTCATTTTCAGAGATTGCATTTTCTTGAAGTGCAGTTAATGCGACTAATGTTTTAAAGGGTGAGCCAGGCGCATGCATGCGAATCAGTGCTTTGTCAAATAGCGGTCTGTGAATCGAATCTCGGTAAAGCTTCATGTAGTTTTTCGAGCGTTCTCTACCCACCAATAACCCTGGATTGTAGGAAGGTGCAGACACCAAACTTAATAATTCTCCAGTATGAGGTTCAATGGCCACGATGCCCCCCATTTTATTTTGCATCAAGCGTTCTCCATAAGCTTGAAGCTCAGCGTCAATGGTTATTTTTATGTCTTTACCAGGAATGGGAAGGGTGTCGAATTGCCCTGCTTTATAGGGGCCTATGTCTCTGTTGTAGATGTCTTTTTGAATGTAATTGACGCCCTTAACGCCACGAAGTTGCTTTTCATAGGATTTTTCAATTCCCATTTTACCAATGAGGTCACCAAATTTATAATAATCGTCTTTATAGAGGTTGTCTGGATTGACTTCAGCAATATACCCTAAAACATTGGCCCCAATCTCTGTTTGGTAATCTCTGGCCGCTCTTTTTCGGATGTAAAAGCCCTTAAATTTTCTCATTTGTTCAAATAAGAAAGCATAATCTTCTTTGGATAGATGCGAAAGAAATAAAGAGGGAAGCCGCGGTGAGTAGCGCTTGGCTCGGTTGAAAGATTTTAAAAATTCTGTTTTGTTTATTTTTAATAAATCGCAAAATATGAGCGTATCCATTGGCTCCACCTCTCTTGGCACCACCATCACATCATAAGTCGGTTGGTTTGCGACTAAGAGTTTATCATCGCGGTCATATATATAGCCGCGCTTTGGATATTGGTATATTTTGCGAATCGCATTGTCATTTTCTAGAGTGTTGGCACCCGAATCTAATACCTGAAGAAAAAATAAACGCCCGATTAAGCAAATTCCTGAGCCAATAACCAGTATTAAAAGGAGGTATTTTCTCATGACTTTTTAGAGCTAAATAAAGCGTTTAAAAGCCATACTAAAAGCAGCGTAAAGCCTCCATTGATCAATGTGTTGTAAAAGATTATTTTAAATTTACTACTGTCAAAATAAACAAGTGTAAATAAAATAAAGTGATGGATAAGAATTAACAATGCGAAATAAGTCAATCTTGGCAATGCTTCAGCAGCATTCAATTTTATGGCTTGGTACTCATAAGCAGCACCAAAAGAAAACTTTAAAAACGCCGGTCGCATATAGGCCATGCTTACGGCCGCTGCCGCATGTGCCCCCCCACTGTCTAAAAAATGGTCTAAAATAAGCCCAAGTGTAAATGCGAGAAAAATAAGACCCATTCGGTTGCTACCAATGGGGTATAATAGCACAAAAAGCACATAAACATAAGGGTTTAAACTTCCCATAAAATTTAATTGATTGCACACTAAAACCTGAAGTAGCAGCAGCGCTATAAAACGAGTGGTATTTATAAACAAAGTACTATTCATTCTTTTCTTTAAGTGTTTTTAGTTCTTCAAAATCTAAATTTTCAATGATGTGTACGTGCCTTAAATTGGTCATGTCATTAAATAAGGCCACATTAATAATGTAAAGGTCTTTGGTATCATTTAATTTAAAGGATTCGATGCGTCCAACTGGTATATTTTCTGGGAACAATGAAGAATATCCACTTGTCACAATGGTATCACCTTTTGCTATTTCCACTAAATCTTGGATGTCATGCAGTTGTACTAACCTATGGTTTTCTCCATTCCATTCTAAGGTTCCAAAATGGCTACTTTTTTTAAGTTTTGCATTGATTTTACTTTTGATATTTAGGATGGAAATTACCCTGGCATATTTTGAGGACGTTTTATCAACAATCCCTACCACACCCTTAGAAGTAATGACTCCCATGTCTTCTTTAATAAGATCTCTTTCTCCTTTATTTAAGGTCAAATAATTTTGAGGAAATGCATAGCTGTTTTTAATGACAGAAGCGGGGGTGAGTTGATAGCTGTCAGCGTCATTTGAGACTGCTTGAGGTTGTGCTGAGTGGTTGAAATTTAATGCTTTAAGCCGGTTATTCTCCTCTAATAAAAGGATGTTTTCTTTCTTCAAATTAAAGTAGTTTCCAATTTTTGAGAAAAATGCATGAATAGAGCCAGTTATAAGCCCTGATGAGTTTAAAAATCTGCTTTTATGGTAATCATGTGAAGTGATGGTAATCCCAATCGAGAAACTAAACAGCATTAAAAATAGAAGAAACGTTCTATTTTTAAAGAAAAAATTAAGGAGTTGCTGCATCGCCTAAATTCTATTTTATTAAGACGCTCTTATATTTGGTAATGTTTTTTAATACAATTCCTGTACCTCTAACAACAGCCCTAAGTGGATCCTCAGCAATGTAAACTGGAAGATCAGTTTTTAGAGACAGGCGTTTGTCTAACCCTCTCAACATGGATCCGCCGCCAGCAAGATAGATGCCAGTATTATATATATCGGCAGCGAGTTCAGGAGGGGTTTGTGATAAAGTTTCCATCACAGAGTCTTCAATTCTTAAAATGGATTTATCGAGGGCCTTAGAGATTTCACGGTGCGATATTTGAACTTGTTTAGGCTTACCCGTGAGCAAATCACGGCCTTGAACATTCATTTCATCTGGAGGTAGTTCTAAGTCATCGGTCGCGGCACCAATTTGAATTTTAATCTTTTCAGCGGTGCGATCTCCAACATACAAGTTGTGTTGTGTTCGCATATAGTAAATGATGTCATTGGTAAAGACATCTCCTGCAACTTTAACGGATTTATCACATACAATACCCCCTAGAGCAATAACAGCAATTTCGGTAGTTCCTCCCCCAATATCAACAATCATATTTCCTTTAGGCTGCATGATATCAACTCCAATTCCAATGGCTGCTGCCATGGGCTCGTGAATGAGATAGACTTCTTTTCCATTAACGCGTTCCGCAGATTCTTTTACCGCTCGCATTTCTACTTCTGTTATGCCAGAGGGAATACAAATGACCATTCTGAGTGAGGGTGCAAAAAGTTTTTTTCTTAGCGCTGGAATATTTTTGATAAACATGCTAATCATTTGCTCAGAGGCGTCAAAGTCTGCAATGACACCATCTTTTAAAGGTCGAATGGTTTTGATGTTCTCATGGGTTTTCCCTTGCATCAAATTGGCTTCTTTACCAACGGCAATAATTTTTCCAGAGACACGATCCCTGGCAACAATTGAGGGGCTGTCAACCACGACCTTATCATTGTGAATAATGAGTGTATTGGCCGTTCCAAGATCAATGGCAATTTCCTCTGTTAAGAAGTCAAAAAATCCCATAGAAAGTAAAAAAAATTATATAGTGTTTGTAAAAATACGCTTGTATGTAAATGTAGTAAAAATTATTTTTAGTCAATCTACAAAAAAGCCATTTTTTTAATGTTTAAAATGACGGGTCTTAGTGAAGACCATGGCGACCTTATTTTCATTACAATAATCAATGCTTAGTTGGTCTTTAATGGAGCCCCCTGGCTGAATGACTGCTTTAATTCCTGCTTTTTCTGCAATTTCTACACAATCAGGAAATGGGAAAAAGGCATCACTTGCCATAACGCTTCCCTTTAATTCAAAGCCAAAAGATTTCGCTTTGTGAATGGCTTGATTTAGCGCATCTACGCGGCTGGTTTGGCCTGTTCCACTGGCGCATAATTGTTTGCCTTTAGCCAACACAATTGTATTGGACTTTGTGTGCTTACAAAGTTTTGAGGCAAAGAGTAAATCTTCAATTTCATCGGCTGTTGGTTCTAATTCGGTGACCGTTTCTAAAATTTTAGCTGAGTCTGTAATTTCATCCTTGTCCTGAACCAAATAACCATTTAAACAGCTCCGCACTGAACTGGCGGGTAATTCGGTTAATTTTTGAACCATTAAAATCCTGTTCTTTTTTCCTTTGAGAACCGTCAGTGCTTCTGGGCTAAAACTTGGAGCAATCACGACTTCACAAAACAACTTGTGAATCTCTTCCGCAGTGTCGACATCAATTTCAGAATTTGAAATAAGAACGCCTCCAAAAGCGGAGACAGGATCTCCAGCCAAGGCATCTACATAGGCTTGGTGTAAATTACTGCGCTGGGCCACACCACAAGCATTGTTGTGTTTTAAAACCGCAAAAGTTGGCGCTTCCCCTGTAAATTCGTTCATTAAATGCACAGCTGCATCAACATCCAATAAGTTGTTATAACTGAGTGCTTTACCGTGAAGTTTTTCGAACATAGCCTCAAAATCGCCAAAGAAATAACCTCTTTGGTGGGGGTTTTCACCATAGCGTAAAACGGTTCCATTGGTTTCGCTTAATTTTAGAGCTGTTGCAGCACTATCCCTATTAAAATAATTAAAAATGGCGCTGTCATAATGGGAAGACACATTAAAAGATTTGGCGGCAAACCGCTGTCGATCTTCATAAGTTATAGCCCCATTATTTTCGGAGAGTAATTCTAAGAATTCACTGTAGTCCTCTACAGAAGACACACACATGACATCTTTAAAGTTTTTAGCGGCTGCTCGAATTAAAGAAATGCCTCCAATGTCAATTTTCTCAATAATATCCTGATGGCTCGCTCCAGAAGCGACTGTCTTTTCAAAGGGATATAAGTCTACAATTACCAAATCAATTTGAGGGATGTTAAAACTGTCCATTTCACCAACATCAGAAGCGTTATCTTGACGGTTTAGAATGCCACCAAACACTTTTGGATGTAAGGTTTTAACACGTCCGCCTAAAATTGAGGGATAGTCTGTGACTGCTTCAACCGCAACCACTTCAATGCCTAAATCATTGATGAATTTTTGGGTGCCTCCAGTAGAGTAAATCGTAACACCTTGGGCCTTTAATTTTTTGACGATGGGTTCCAGCCCATTTTTACTAAACACCGAGATTAGGGCGGATGAAATTGTTTTGGATTGACTCATTATATAGATAAAATTAACACGCTCAAAAATAACGAAATAAACCCCAAATAAAATCTTGATAAGGGATAATTACGGAAGTATTTTTAAACAATAAATAGAGTTATTAACATCTACAGCATGGAAGCTACTTTTGTACAGATAAATTCTAGAAAAACCTCATCCGCTTTTGTAAAAGGATTTAAGGTTTTGGAATCTATATCAATTTGCCCAATATTTTCACCATTGACAAAAATGGGAATAACAATTTCAGATTTCACAGTTAGACTGCAGGCGATATAATTGTCTTGTGCTTGTACATCTGGAACCACAAAATTCTGATTATTAACAGCTACTTGACCGCAAATGCCTTTACCAAAAGGTATGGTGGTGTGTTCGGTAGGGGTTCCAGTATAGGGCCCTAAAATAAGCTCTTTTTTTTGTCCATTTCTAAAATAAAACCCCACCCAATCATAATGGGGGACATTTGATTTTAGTAATTCACAAATGTACATTAGAGTGTCTTCAGTTGTACAAGATTTTTCTATAAGTTCAGAAACCTTAGATTTTAAATCATTAAATGACATGTCTTATTTTTGGTAAAAGTAAAAAATCACAAGGATTATTCCACAACCAAAATTTCTATTAAAAACAGTCTTTGTTTCAATGCATATATAAATATTTATAACTTTGCAATATGAAATCTTCTGTATTTACAAAAATAGTATCTACGTTCATGGCTTTTGCTGTGGTAATGGCTTCATTTTCCTTCAAAATAGAAAAAAAATATTGTGGTTCAAATTTGATCGATATTTCTGTAACTTCAGAAACTGCCTTCTGCTGTTGTGTTGTTGCCAAAGATGGTCAATTAAATCTAGCAAAAAAGCCCTGTTGTTCCAGTCTAAATCTGGTTGTTGATGGGTTTAATAATTACCAATTGTTGTTTTCGACACCGGTTTATTCTCTCTTAACACTTGCAATTGTTCCATATATCGAGCTTCCAGTTGAATTTATTCTCGAAACTACAGTTAAACATTACTATAGAAACTATAATCCTCCTCCACTAATTGCAGACGTGCAACTGTGGAATCAAATTTTTCTTATTTGATCATTTACTGATTTTGTATTCCTAATCCTAGTTGGATTTTTGATGTATGCATGATTCTGTGTATTCCAAAACTTATAAATAATTTTAAATTCACAAATAATGAAAAATCTTTTCATCTTACTTTATTTTATACCTACTTTGTTTTTTGCTCAAGACAAAATAAAAGGCAATGTCTTTGAAATCACCTCAGAAGGCATTGAGTTGCCGCTATTCGGTGCCAATGTCATCTGGGAGGGATCTTCGGTAGGCACCGTTTCCGATCAAGACGGAAATTTTTTACTGCCGTATGACAAATCCTATAAAGCACTGGTTTTTAGTTATGTAGGTTTTAAAACAAAAAAAATTGATGTTAAAACCCCATCTAAATTTATTAAAATCATCCTACAGCCTACGGACCCTTTAGGGACTGTTATTGTTAAAGCCCGTCAAAAAACTTCAGCTACTTCTTACATAGCTTCTCAAAACATAACCGTTATTAGCAGTGAAGCGCTTTTGAAAGCGGCTTGCTGCAATCTTTCCGAAAGTTTTGAAACAAATCCATCAATTGATGTGAATTTTTCAGATGCGGTTTCTGGAACAAAGCAAATTAAAATGTTGGGTCTTAACAGCCCCTATATTCTCATCACCAATGAAAATATTCCATCAGTACGTGGTGCTGCTCAAGTTTATGGGTTGAGTTTTATTCCTGGCAGCTGGGTTGAAAGTATACAGGTTACTAAGGGTGCTGGGAGTGTCACTAATGGTTTTGAAAGCATTACGGGACAGATCAATGCAGAGCTTGTAAAGCCATTAACAGACCCCAAATTATTTGTAAATCTTTATGGGTCAATCAATGGGCGATTGGAACTCAATACCCATTTAAATTCAAGACTTAATTCCAATTGGAGCACTGGTTTTTACATTCACGCTGACACCCGTAACCAGACTTTTGACACAAACAAAGATTCTTTTTTAGATATGCCTTTGGGAAAGCAAATTAATGTGATGAACAAATGGCAATATACAAATCTTGAAAAAGGATTTGTAACGCTAATAAATTTCCGATTTTTAGACGATCAAAAACAAACAGGACAAATTGATTACAACCCCTCAATTCATAAATTTGGCGGTACGGTCTGGGGCAGCGAAGTCGACACCAAACGCTTTGATTTTTCAGGTAAGTTTGGTTATGTCAATCCTGAAATTCCTTACCAGATTTTGGGAGTTCAGCTGGCTTACAGTCAACACGAGCAAGCCGCTTATTTTGGCAATCGCATCTATGATATTGATCACAAAAGTATCTATACAAATTTGGTGTACAATTCTATCATAAGTAATTCCCGTCACAAAATTAAAACAGGCATTACCTTCTCACACGATGCTTACGAAGAGCAAGTTGAAAATAATATTTTTGCTAGAAATGAAAATTCAATAGGAGGCTTTTTTGAATATGCATTTGATAATTTAGAAAACCTCAATTTAACCGCAGGAATGCGCTTGGACCATCACAATTTACTAGGAACATTTTTAACCCCACGCCTGCACGTTCGTTACACGCCTTGGGGGAAGTCTGCTTTGCGTTTATCAATAGGGCGCGGAATGCGATCGGCCAATATTTTTGCTGAAAATCAACGCTTTTTTGCCTCTAACAGAGCCATTAATATTCAAAACGCTAATGGTGTTATTTATGGATTAGATCCTGAAATTGCGTGGAATTATGGACTTTCAATGCTTCAGGGCTTTACACTTTTTGAAAGAAAAGCCGATATTACCATTGATTTTTACAGAACGGATTTTCAAAATCAAGTGGTAGTTGACTATGAAACCCCCACAGAAATAAATTTTTATAACCTCAATGGTGAGAGTTTTGCCAACAGCCTTCAAATAGAGTTTAATTACACGCCCTTGGAGCGATTGGACCTTAAATCTGCGTACAAGCATTATGATGTAAAAACACAATACAATAGTGGTGAATTGCAAAAGCCGCTCACCCCAAAACACCGTTTTTTTAGCAATGTTTCCTATGAAACTGTTTCAAATAATAAAGGGGGGCTATGGAAATTTGACAGTACATACAATTGGACAGGTCAGCAGCGATTTTCATCAACACTACAAAGTCCTGAAAATTTTCAATTACCTACGAATTCACCCACATTTTCAACCTTAAATGCCCAAATAACAAAAGTATTTTCAGATCAATTTGAGATTTATATTGGAGGAGAGAATATAACAAATGAAAGACAAAACAATCCTATTTTAGGAGCGCAAAATCCGTTTGGATTAAATTTTGATAGTACTTTTGTATACGGTCCAATTTTTGGAAGTATGTATTATGCTGGATTGCGATTTAAATTGAAATAACAATAAAAAATAATAAATATGAGACTTATAATAATTACACTATTGTTGCTGTTAGTATCGTCAATTGGATTTTCTCAAAATAATTCTTACAAAACAACCATTGAAGTTGATGGCGTATGTAAGATGTGTAAAAAACGCATTGAGAAAGCCTGTTTAAAAACTAAAGGGGTTAAATTCGCTGTTTGGAATGTAAAATCACATGAATTAAATCTTATTTACAATCCTAAAAAAGTCAATTTAGAGGCTATAAAAACAAATATAGCAGCGGTTGGGCACGACACAAATACATTGAAGGCACCTGAAGAAGTTTATGTGCAATTGGACGCCTGTTGCAAGTACAGAGATCCCAAAGTTGTTGAAGACCACAACGATTAAGTAAATACAATTTATAAAAAAAAGCGCTTCAATTCGGAAGCGCTTTTTGTTGTTGTAAAATCAAATGCATTACATCATTCCTGGCATTCCTCCGCCACCCATTGGAGGCATGGCTGGTGCGTCTTCTTTGATGTCTATCAGTGCACATTCAGTAGTAAGAATCATTCCGGCGACTGAAGCTGCATTTTCTAAAGCAACCCGGGTTACTTTTTTTGGATCTATAATTCCCGCTTTTAGCATATCTACGAAAACATCGCTTTTTGCGTCGTAACCGAAATCTCCTTTTCCTTCAGTAACTTTATTTATGACGACACTCCCTTCACCACCAGCATTATCCACAATCGTTCTAAGAGGCGCTTCAATGGCCCTTGCAACAATTTGAATACCCGTGACTTCGTCGAGATTTACATCACTTATTTTGTCAAGTCTTTTTTGAGCACGAACAAGCGCAACTCCACCACCAGCAACAATGCCTTCTTCAACCGCTGCACGCGTTGCATTGAGTGCATCATCAACACGGTCTTTCTTTTCTTTCATTTCGATTTCACTAGCTGCTCCGACGTAAAGCACAGCAACACCACCTGCTAATTTAGCCAAGCGCTCTTGAAGTTTTTCTCTGTCGTAATCACTTGTAGTGCTTTCAATTTGATTTTTGATTTGATTGACACGCGCCTTGATGTCAGATGCTTTACCAGACCCATTAACAATGGTTGTATTGTCTTTGTCAATGGTAACTGTTTCTGCGGTTCCCAACATCTCTAGATCTGCATTTTCAAGAGAAAATCCACGCTCTTCAGAGATGACAGTCCCGCCGGTCAATATAGAAATATCTTCTAGCATCGCTTTGCGTCTGTCCCCAAATCCAGGGGCTTTGACGGCTGCAATCTTAAGCCCACCTCTTAATTTATTAACTACAAGTGTTGCAAGCGCCTGTCCTTCAACGTCTTCAGCAATAATTAAAAGGGGTCGACCAGATTGGGCTACCGGTTCTAATATTGGCAGTATCTCTTGCAGGTTCGATATTTTCTTATCAAATAGAAGAATGTAAGGATTTTCCAAATCGGCAATCATTTTGTCAGAATCGGTTACAAAGTAAGGGCTCAAGTAACCGCGGTCAAATTGCATGCCCTCAACAACGTCTACATAAGTGTCAGTTCCTTTGGCTTCTTCAACAGTGATCACACCTTCTTTACCAACTTTTTCGAAAGCTTCTGAAATAAGTTCACCAATTGTTTCATCGTTGTTGGCTGAAATTGAAGCAATTTGTCTGATTTTTTCTGAAGAGTTGCCTACTTTTTTGGCTTGTTTTTCTAAATCAGCTACAATAGCTTCCACGGCCTTATCAATGCCGCGCTTGAGGTCCATTGGATTGGCTCCAGCAGCAACATTTTTGAGTCCTTCTTTTACAATAGCCTGAGCTAAAACGGTCGCCGTAGTGGTACCATCTCCTGCTAGATCATTTGTTTTTGAAGCGACCTCTTTGACCATTTGTGCGCCCATGTTTTCAAGGGCATCTTCTAATTCTACCTCTTTAGCAACAGAAACTCCGTCTTTAGTGACTTGAGGAGCGCCAAAGCTTTTACTAATGATGACATTACGTCCTTTGGGACCGAGTGTAACTTTTACAGCATTCGCTAGTGCATCCACACCACGCTTTAAGCCGTCTCGTGCATCTATATCAAATTTAATGTCTTTTGCCATTTTATTTATTTTATATTATACAATTGCGAGGATATCACTCTCTCGCATGATTAGATAATCTTGACCTTCAAGCTTAAGTTCTGTACCAGTATATTTACCATACAATACAGTATCTCCTTTACTCACGGTCATTTTTTCGTCTTTAGTGCCATTGCCAACAGCAACAACTTTTCCTTTTTGGGGTTTTTCTTTGGCGTTATCAGGGATGATAATTCCAGAAGCGGTTTTGGTTTCTGCAGCCATCGGTTCGATAAGAACCCTGTCTGCTAAAGGTTTTATTTTTAAAGCCATATCAAATTAATTTAATGTTTTTAACGTTAGGTGTTTTTCTAAAATTGTGCCAATTTATAGAAACTGACAAACTTACAGTCATAAAAAATATCAACCAAATGTTGACATTTTTTTCAGTTTGTGAAGCTAAGCTATTCAGTAGCGTCTTTTAATGGAATTTCTTCGGCAGCAGCTTCAGGTGCCGGTGCTGTTGTATTGCTATCTAGATCCAATGCTTTAGACTCAAGATTTGAATCAGAGCCTCCGATGGCTACATTTGAGAGTAGTATAAGCGCCAATAGAAGGATGGCAAGGGCCCAAGTACTTTTGTCTAAAAAGTCAGTCGTTTTTTTGACCCCACCCAGTTGCTGAGCGCCACCGCCTCCAAAAGAAGAGGAAAGTCCGCCCCCTTTTGGGTTTTGAACCATTATTACCACCACTAACAAAAAGGCTACAATGACAATTAATACTAAAAATATTGAGAAAGTACTCATGAGTTTTTATTTTTTTCTTGTAATTTTTTTATTGCTTTTATTTGGTCTGCAAATAAACTACTTTTTTCTGGATATTTCAAACTTAAAATCTTGTAAGATTGAAGGGCTTTTTCATAGTTTTTTTGTTCGAGGTAAATTCTGGCTAGGGTTTCGGTCATCAGGGTTTCCGATTCAACTATCGCCTTTTCGGCCAAATTCTCGACAGGCTCCAAAGTTTTCGAGGGTTTAATTTTTGGACTTTTTTCGATAAAGGCATCGATAAGTTCTTGTTTTGTTTGCGGTTTTTTGATTGTTTTTTTAGTAAAATCTTTAGATCTGTCAATAGGAGAAATATTGGTAAGCTGAAGCCATTTTGAAAAAGAATAAGTTTCTCCTTTTTTAAACTCAAGAGGAGTTCCTATGTTCAGAACCGTTCCAGTGGGATCGCTTTGATTTTCAATTTTCATGGATGCGATTTTTGTTATTGGTGGATTTGAAATGTCTTCAAAAGCCGTCACTGAAATGGTTTTTAAGCCTTCGTGATTGTGCTTTATTTGCTCCGAAATCGTATTTTGCAAAAATGCCTCAGAGGTAATAAAATCAAATAAAATGCTGCGATCTGAAGTATAGGCGGCCGTTATTTTTAAGGTTTTATTGTATTTAAAGCTTTCTTCATTTTTAAGTCCTTTTAGGTGGAGAGCTCTGGCCGCTTGGAAGTAAGGGAATTCATTTACAATAGAAAACAAAGCCGCTGTTTGCGCTGGGTTCAGCTTTGAAGGGGCGGCTAATAAACTTGAAAAATCAGTCCTATTCATATTACCAGTTGGCTAAGGAAGCGTTGATGATGTCTTGTGTAATGCGGTCGTAAATTTCTTTGATCGCTGTTGTTTTTTGAGAACCAATAAGTTGGGCGCTTCCTGCATAATCGTAAAAAAAAGAAAATCGTTTTTCAAAATCTGATTCCTCATCATTTTTATTATAAAACCGAACATTTACACTTATGGTGAGTCGGTTTTGATCTGCGGTATTGTTTGCAGTTGCTGTTGTGGGAGAAATACGGTATTCAACAATTTCCCCTTCGTACATGAGGTCTCCATTGGATTTTACCAACGATAAATTGGTTTGGTTCAATATAATATCTTGCAAGGCTAGGGTAAAGTCCCGTTCGATGCCAGGTTCGATCAAGTCTGCCGTATTTTGGAAGTAATTAACTTGAAATGTTTTAGTGTCACCACTGATTGAAATTCCAGTGAATGAGTACGAACCACAACCCAAAATCAGTAGCGATGCCACGGCAAAAAACATTTTTCTGTAAGGCTTACAAATCATATTGCTTAATTTTTCGGTAAAGTGTTCGCTCAGAAATCCCAAGTTCATCCGCAGCCAGTTTACGCTTGCCGTTGTGCCTTTCCAAAGATTTTTTAATGAGTTCCAACTCTTTATCGTGTAAAGATAAGGTTTCTTCTTCTTCCTCGATGTCCTCGATGAAATCATAGTTTTCATTAGATTTTACAATTTCTATGGTTTCATTTTGGGAGCTTGTTTCAGAAAGCGCTAAAACTTGACTGTTATTTTCTGCAACATTACTACTAGGGTCTTTGTAAATTTTTTGGATCAGTTGTTCGTTTTTTTCCTGGACATCTTTGAAATTGTCATTTTCCATCAATTCTAGCGTCAGCTTTTTCAAGTCATTCAAATCACTTTTCATATCAAAAAGGACTTTGTATAAAATTTCTCTCTCCGTACTAAAATCGTTGTTCGTTTTTTTCTTATCGACAATTGCTGGTAGTTGAATCCCCATATCTGGCAGATAGCTTTTGAGGGCTGCAGCATTAATGTCCCTTTTAGATTCCAGTACAGAAATTTGTTCTGCCACATTTCTGAGTTGACGTATGTTTCCAGTCCAGCGGTATTTTTGAAGCAATTGAACAGCTTCTTCGTTAAGCCTGATGGATGGCATCTTGTATTTAAGGGCAAAATCACTTGAGAATTTTCTGAACAACAAATGAATATCCTGTTTTCTTTTACGAAGTGCAGGAATCGGGATTTCAATGGTACTCAAGCGATAGTATAAATCTTCTCTAAATTTTTCTTTATTAATGGCTTCAAACATCTTAATATTGGTAGCCGCTACAATGCGAACATTGGTTTTTTGAACCTTGCTAGAGCCGACCTTAATAAATTCCCCATTTTCAAGAACACGTAGCAAGCGAACTTGAGTCGTCAGAGGCAATTCCCCGACCTCATCTAAAAAAATGGTTCCACCATCGGCGACTTCAAAATAACCAGAGCGTGTTTGCGTAGCACCAGTAAAGGCGCCTTTTTCATGTCCAAAAAGTTCGCTATCTATGGTACCCTCAGGTATCGCACCACAATTTACAGCAATGTACTTCCCGTGTTTTCTATGAGATAACTGGTGTATAATTTTAGGCATCACTTCCTTTCCGACACCACTTTCCCCAGTGATAAGTACAGAAATATCCGTTGGTGCGACTTGTATTGCTTTTTCTATAGCGCGATTCAAGCCTGTATCGTTTCCGATAATTCCAAAACGTTGTTTGATGGATTGAATAGTTTCCATAATCTAATTATTTTTTAAGTAACCAAGTGCGACTCCTTTGAGTGTGGCACTTGTGCAGTTTTCAATTTTAACCACAACGAAATCGCCTATCTTGTACTGCTCTTTTGGGAAAACAACGGTACTGTTTTGCGGGTTTCGGCCTGCCCATTCTGCATCTGATTTTTTGGAAGTTTTTTCAATTAGCACTTCGGTAACTTGACCTAGAAAACCTTGACTTCGCTCAAGACTGTGTTTTTGTTGAAGCGCAACAACTTCTTGAAGGCGAAGTTTCTTAGTTACTTCTGGAATGTCATCTTCTAACCTTCTTGCCGCCAAGGTACCCGGACGCTCAGAATAAGAAAACATATAACCAAAACTGTATTTAACATACTGCATTAGACTTAAAGTATCTTGATGGTCTTGTTCTGTTTCAGTGGGAAAGCCACAGATCAGGTCGTGAGAAATAGAACAGTCAGGTAGATACTTTTTTATGTTATCAATTAGCTCAAAATAATCTTCCCGAGTATGTTGTCGGTTCATGGCTTTCAAAATCCGGTCGCTTCCGCTTTGTACTGGCAGGTGAATGTAATTGCAAATATTATCATGTTTAGCCATCGTTTTGATGACACTAATGGACATGTCTTGTGGGTTTGATGTTGAAAAACGAAATCGCATTTTTGGATGTGCACTGGCACATAAATCAAGAAGTTTAGCAAAATCAGTCGCTGTTGCTTTTTGTATTTCTGAAGCCTTTTTGAAATCTTTTTTTAGCCCCCCTCCATACCACAGGTAGCTGTCCACATTTTGACCTAAAAGGGTCACTTCTTTATACCCTTTTTTGTGCAAATCATTGATTTCAAAAAGGATGCTTTGTGGATCTCGGCTGCGTTCACGTCCCCTGGTAAATGGAACTACGCAAAAAGTACACATATTGTCACAACCACGGGTGATGGAAACAAAAGCAGTGACCCCATTCGAATTTAATCTTACTGGTGCGACATCGCCATAAGTTTCTTCTTTTTAGAGAATTACATTGACAGCGTTTTGTCCATCCTCTACTTCTTCTACAAGGTTGGTTAGATCTGTGTAGGCATCTGGGCCTACCACCAAATCTACAATCTTTTCTTCTTCTAAGAACTTACTTTTAAGGCGTTCTGCCATACAGCCCAATACCCCAACTTTCATTTTTGGATTTGTGCGTTTGACCGCGTTGTATTTTTCAAGGCGTTTGCGAACGGTTTGTTCTGCTTTATCACGAATTGAGCAAGTATTGACAAGTACGAGGTCGGCGTCCTCTAATTTAGAGGTAGTGTTAAAACCCTCCTTTAGCAAAATAGATGCTACAATCTCACTGTCGCTAAAATTCATTTGACAACCATAGCTTTCTATGAATAACTTTTTGGTGTTTTCAACTTTTGGTGCCAAAGCTAACGAAGTACCTTGTTTTGATTCGTTGATAATTTTTTCCATGCTTTTATTTTGCATTGCTTCTTGCGAAGGCTGTTTGCAAAGATACATTATTTTAAATATTATGACAAAGTGTCATGTTTAAAAATTGCGTTTTTTTTAATTTTTTTATGAAATGCCTTATTGATTTGCCTCATGAGCATACCTAATTTGAGTACCGAGGTTTTTTTTAAGCTATTTTGGTCAAACCCATGTTTATATTATCTACAAAAAGCAATTGGAATTTCTTAATATAAAAACCTATTTAATATCTTGGTTATCATTATTTTGTGAAATTTTTTAAGCTACGTTTTTAGATCTATTTCCCTTATAATTTTGAATTTTAGGAAAAATTTAAAAACTACAATAGAAAAAATCATCTACATTTGTTGCCTTAAGAAATCAAGCTATGGCCAAAAACCTTGTCATTGTCGAGTCGCCTGCAAAGGCCAAAACAATTGAAAAATTTTTAGGAAAAGATTTTAAAGTTGCCTCTAGTTTTGGGCATATTGCTGATCTTCCCTCCAAGGAGCTGGGGGTCGATGTTGATGGAGACTTTTCCCCAAAATATGAAGTAACAAAAGACAAAAAAACCGTTGTCAAAAATTTAAAAGATCTGGCCAAAAAGGCAGAAATGGTTTGGTTGGCAAGTGATGAAGACCGGGAAGGAGAAGCCATCGCATGGCATTTAGCCGAGACCCTAAAGCTAGACCAATCCAAAACCAAGCGGATTGTTTTTCATGAAATTACTAAAACTGCGATCGACAAAGCTGTTAAAAACCCACGCGCTATTGACTACGATTTGGTAGATGCCCAACAAGCACGTCGTGTATTGGATCGTATTGTAGGCTATGAGTTGTCTCCTGTGCTTTGGAGAAAAGTCAAGGGTGGACTTTCTGCTGGCCGTGTTCAGTCCGTATCTGTGCGCTTGATTGTAGAACGAGAGCGAGAGATTAAAGCTTTTGTTCCCGTAGCAAATTACAAGATAGAGGCGCGTTTTACAACTTCCAGTGGCCAGGTATTCAAGGCAAAACTCCCCAAAGGGTTCAATTCAAAAGCTGAGGCCAAATCGTTTTTAGAAAAAAATGTCAATGCAGAATTTTCTGTAACCGCCTTAGAAAAAAAGCCTGCAAAAAAATCACCAGCACCACCATTTACAACCTCAACCTTACAGCAAGAAGCTGCTAGGAAGCTATATTTTTCGGTCAGTAAAACCATGAATATGGCACAGCGCCTGTATGAGGCAGGACTTATCACTTACATGCGGACAGACAGTGTGAACTTATCCCAGGAAGCAAGAACTTCAGCCGCCCAAGAAATCGCTTCTGCTTTTGGAGATGTTTACAGCAAACCAAGAAATTTCAAAGGTAAATCCAAAGGGGCTCAAGAAGCACATGAGGCGATAAGACCCACCAATTTTCCTACTCATTCTGTTAATGTTGAACGTGACCAAGCAAGATTGTACGAGTTGATTTGGAAACGCGCCATTGCATCTCAAATGAGTGATGCAAAACTGGAGCGTACCAATGTTAAAATCACAACACCACAACACGAAAAGGGCTTTACAGCCAATGGTGAGGTTATTACTTTTGATGGGTTTTTAAAAGTCTATTTGGAAGGAACAGACGATGAAAGCACGGAGCAAGATGGGATGCT
>ERZ1048068.396-NODE-396-length-40666-cov-6.020462_pt1 | contig 40666 bp, 54 predicted proteins | sample MGYA00383098_ERZ1048068 | MGnify/ENA primary metagenome ERZ1048068 (study PRJEB29581, sample SAMEA5548368) | metagenome | biome: marine; feature: coastal; material: water | depth 1 m | study: Short-term variability in the microbial, nano- and picoplankton dynamics...
AATCAACCTTATTTCTTATTTGAAAAAACACCAACTAGTGTAGTTGCTTCTAAAAATTTCGTTTCCGAAATCTTAAATAATAAAAAATATAATTATTTTAATGGATGGGAAAATTTCTGGAAATCTGGTGTATTTTTTAATACAAATATACCATATTTAAATTATTATATAAAAAAAGGAACCGGAATCATAAATAATTCAACATATTATGGTAATAGTAATACTAATCAAAGAAAACAAATATTAAGATTTAAAGAAATATTAGATTCAAATTCAGATATACTTAAATTATTTTATAATATAACAATGTTAATGGAATTATTTGAAAAATATAATGTACCAACTGTAAATATAAATTCAATGCGAGCAAGTCTTAAACAATTAATAAATAAATTGCCACCAAACAGTATATATGAAATAGGCACCACACAAGAAGATAATGATTTAATAACATATATTCAATCCATACAACAAAACCCATCATATTTTAAAACTATAATAAATAAACTTCCCAATACTTTTAAAAATAATAGCACATTTCCATTATTGAATTTTAATTCAATAAATAATGGAAATTATGAACCAATAGTAAGAGAAGAAGTTGGTGAAAATGGAGTTGTTGCATATGTTTCAGAAAACAATCAAAATATAACTAGAATAACAAATAAATCTGCTTACAATAATAAAATTAATGTAGTTAATAAACAAATTTTTAATAAACTAAGACGCAATTTTAAATCTGAAATATATTTTCTTCAATTTTTACCAGATAAAAAAAAGATAGAATTTATAAACCTAATACATTATGAATTACAGAAAACTGAACAACCTAATGGCGAAATGGCTGAAAATATAAACAGTGTAATTAAAAATCATTTTCAACAATATGCAATGATTGCATTATCTAGTATAGGTAATATTAACAGGATGAAAGGTAACGTTTATAAAACTATAAATGGATTAAACAGAAATCAATTATTAACAGAAATGTCTCGGGTAATGTCACGCCAGTTAACACAAGAAGAATACGCAGCTACTGATAACACATTAAGGCAAGCGTTAAAAAATTTTGTTTCCGGTGTACAAAAATAAAGAAATGAACCGATAGATATTGTAATAAAAAATGTGGCAACTCATTTATGAAAATTCACCGTGGCCCAAAAAGCCGAAACTTTCCCGCAACTTGGTGAGTGCAGTACACTCTTTTCTTTCCATCGCACTCTTAACAACCCGACGTCCTATCAAATATGAGATTGTATTCCTCAACTCAGTCTCATATTTCATATGGGATCTCATATACATGTTCCGATACCGGATGGAACCCATGTTTGTTTACCATCATCTCATAACTATATGGATGTTTCTTTCAGATTTAGAAAAAAGTTTAATTTGTGATGCATTCTTCTATGCAGAACTTTCAAATATTTTCAATTATATTGTCTATCATCTCATGCAAAATAAAATAGAATGTAAAAAGTTGAGAATTGTCCAATCGATATGGTTTTCATACTTTCGTGTTTACAAGTTTTCACAATTTATAAAACATTTTCAATATAGTTTTTTATTCTACAACTTGTTGTCACTTTACATTTTTGGTATCTATTGGAGTTGTTTACAAATTAAAAAATTAATTATATAATCTGATTAGATGTCAGAGGAAAATTTTATATACATCATCGATTCTCTACGAGGTGCATTTATATTTTTTCTTGTATTAATATGTTTTGATATTGTAGTAACTCAAGCAGATGAGAGTTTACGCAGACGGCATTTACGACCTGTTCCACTACGGCCACGCGAGATCATTGGAACAAGCGAAGAAAATGTTTCCACGAACACATCTGATGGTGGGGTGCTGCAACGACGAACTCACACGAAAAATGAAAGGGCCGACAGTATTGTGTGACTGGGAACGGTACGAATCACTTCGACATTGTAAATGGGTTGACGAGGTAATCCCAAACGCACCTTGGGTTATTGACGAAAAGTTTATAAAAAAACATAAAATAGATTATGTTGTTCATGATGGTAATCCATATCCGGGTGATGTTTATGAAAAGGTCAAACAGATGGGTAAATTTAAAGCAATCCAACGAACCAAAGGTATTTCAACAACGGATATAATTACAAGAATTCTGAAAAATTATAATATATTTATAGTCAAGATCTTGAAACAAAAGGAGAATAAAGTTATAGATTTTTTTGAAAAACTTAGAGAAATGTTCACCAAGTTTATTAAGAAATGAAAGATTTTTTATTTTTCATTTATAAAAAGTATTTTCATTTTACAAAACAGTTTATCCAAGAAAAAATAAATGTTTTGAATATTTTTTACAAGGGGTTATATTTTGACTATCTAACAAGTCGGTATAAATTTCACCCCGGTCGACGTGTAATAACACCAAGGCCGAGACACCGTCGAAGGCGAAGGCGGGTGATTACACCTGACATTTTTGATGCAGACAAACAAAAACTTCTTGAAGAAACTGAAAAGTTTTATATAATTCTGGGATCTTTTATAAACAAATATTCAAATGATAAAGTTCATTGGCACTGGAATGATTATATCTGGCAACCTCACAGAGAGATTAAAGGTCTTGTAGAAAACCTCGAAATGCAACGGCTTCCTGTATTACCTCCACCTCCTATAACTGTACCACCTTCCCCTACATTCTCTGACTTTTCTGAAACGTACACACTCCCTAGAAGAGCGCGACGCACCTTCAAACCGTATCCAGATACTTTGGCGTTGAGTGATGATGAAAGGTGTAAGGTTTGTATGACAAACAAAAAAATAATTTGTTTTTTGCCATGTGGGCATATCGGCATGTGTAACACTTGTTGTTCGGAAATTTATAAAAAGAGATTTATTAATTCGTTATCGTCTAGCAAAAGGCCGTATATATGTGATACTCTCCCCCTTCCACCTGAAAATAATTTAAATTACGAAGATGATGAATCCTTCATGGAATCTATTATAGATGAACTTACTCAACCTAAATATAACAAGACCAGACATTGTATCTTTTGCAAAGAAAAGGTTCTAAATTTTCGATTAGTTTTCTCAGTATAATAAAAAAAAACTTGTCCAAAAAAGATTTAAGTGGTTTTATCACTTTAAGTAAACAGCATGTTCTCTCCAATCGCCAACACGACTTTCAGTTACTTGCTTACAATTGACAAATTTCGCAATGCTATCACCGAAGAACACCGACCTTCGTGGGTGAAGGTTACGACAATCACCATGGTTTCTAAGTTTCTCGACACGATTGACATTCAGAAACTTAGAAACCGTCTGACTGAACTCGGCCCAATTAAAGTCCGTAAGGCTGGTTCTACCAGTGGGGGATTTGAATGGAAGGTAAAGCCTACCACATTCTACAATCAGATTACACTTGGCTATGTTGATATATATAGTACCAAGTCCATCAAAGTGTTCCCGAATGGAAGCATTCAGGTTGCGGGTTGCTCAGACTTGTTTGACTGTAATCGTATCATCAAGCAACTTACATTACTGTTGAAAACCATCTTAAATATTAAAAGAGAAATCCCAACGAACAGTTTTAGGGTTGTTATGATCAACAGTAATTTCAGTTTAAACTATAACATAAATCTGTTCGCCCTTTACAATCACTTTTTATCTGAAAAGACTTTCAACGTGACCTTTGATCCGGATAGATATTCGGCAGTTAAGATAAAGTTTAAGCCGGCGAGTGATATGAAGCAGGTCACTGTAAGTATTTTCGGAACCGGTAAGATTATTGTTACTGGTGCAGAAACTCTCAGGGAAATCGCATATTCTTATAATATCATCAACCGTCATATTCTGTCAAGGGCTGGTGAGATAAAGGTTTCGAAGTCAGCAGTACCCGATAAATTTGATACTTTTTTAGGATATAACATACCTGAATTTGTACAGGAATTGAAGGGTATGGGATTTGAACCATGGGGAACTTTGAATTCAAATAATCAAATTAATTTCTAATTACATATTAATATAAAAACAAAATGTCACAACGACTTGGTATGGCAGATGGCAGATGTCTAAGTATTCACACTTCTCCTAGACTACTCAACGACTACATCATGAATCAAAATGGTATTCAACTACAGGATAACTACGCCTATAGAAGATACCTTCAGTCGGCTGGTCCAGACGCCATTCGTGCTGTGCAGGAACAGCAGCGGTCGGGACCACCTAGACAACAATCAAATTTTATTAATCAATGCCAATCATGCAACGAACCTTTATTAAAGGTTCCGGGCACTTATTAAAATAAGAGTAATATAATAATGAAATACGTTATCGACGGTAATATTTCTTCAGGTAAATCTACACAAGTTTCGCTTCTATCCGAAAATGGTTACACTGTAAAGAAGGAACCAATTGAAGACTGGCCACTTAGCCAGTATTATAGCGACCCTAAAAGATGGGGATTTCTATTTCAAATGGCTGTTTTGCATTCACATTCAAAAACTGTAGACACTGATTTATGTATATATGAACGTTCTCCCGGTTCAGGTATACATGTCTTTTGGCCAGTCATGGAAAAGGATGAAATTGAAGATATGGTGTACACAAAATTTTACAAAGAGTTGGGTTGGGAACCAGATGTATATATTTTTATTGACAAGTCACCAGAAAAGTGCTATGAACATATCACACAACGGGGTCAGTCAGGAGACAATGGAGTACAATATGAATATTTGAAAAAATTAGATATTCAATATCAAAAATATTTCAGTGAACTTTCATGTAAGAAGTTTAGAATTGATGGAAATCAGACAATCGAAAAAGTTCATGAAGATATATTAAAAATTTTAAAATCTAATTAATTAAAAATAATGTCCGGTGATGAATTAAAATGTAAATGGAAAAATTGTTCAAATAATATACTAAGGGACGAATATTGTACTAGACATCTAAAACAACAATGTTCTATTTGTTTTGAAAATGTGCCTAGCACAAATTCTGCAAAGCATAAGCGGTTAAAATGTGGCCATGCTTTTCATTTTGACTGTATAATTCGATGGTATGTTGAATCTGATATATGTCCGGTATGTCGACAGGGGCAGGAACATGACCCCTTAATACAATACAAAAAAAAGATTGAAAAGAGGTTGAGAAAAGTTTATAGAGATGCTATTGTATCACTTCAAACGGAACTACGACAAATATCAAATTAAAAAAAGTGTACATGATATCAAATGAGTTGTGCAATCTGTTTAAACTCAATAAGGAAAACTCGCAGTACAACTGAGTTGCCATGTGGTCATTTGTACCACAAAAGATGTATTGAGAGATGGGAGGAAAGAGGTAATGATACATGCCCTTTATGTAGAAGAAACATGTCAAATAATACTTTTAAAGTAACACTTAAAATTGAAAATCTAAGAGTTGATAGAAATGCAACACTCAATTTAAATTTTGAAGATGTTCAGGGAGTTTTAGAAAGGCTTGGTATTACAGAAAATGAATTAGATATGGTTTCTACAGATATAATGTTTGATGTCGAGGATTTACAAAGTCTTCAATCTATCTTTACCGACCTTGGAATTAGTACGTCCAACGTCGACCCCGCGGTTCTTAACGCACATTGAGCAGCAGTATTTGCTATAATTGTATCCGTATTTTCTGTTAGCCTTTCGAGGGTCTTTGATAAGTTTACCACTCGCATCCGTCTCCAGAGGACCCGTGGCCCAACCCATCTTATGGCTAAAAAAATTGGCTTTAAAACGCAGTTTTTTGCCAACTTTTATTGGGGTGCCACTCCCAGCCTTGAGTACTCTAGAGTATGGAACACCGAATCGTTTAGCAATACCTGTATATGTATCACCTTCTTTCATTTTATATTCAACAACACCATGTTGTTTATAAAAGTGGAAATCTCCTGTATAATTTCCATATTTGTTGGTTGGTGCAACAACCATCATTATTTTGTAATACCCATTTTTACACTTTTTAAGGGCTGGTACTTTGTATATTTTTTTAGGATTATCAGATATCACACGGTCGGCTAAACCCTTACAATGTGTGTATGTATGAAAACCAACTGGCTTTCCTGACCGCTCACCTGGTACACTCTTTGAAAAACGATAAGACTCGTAATCGTTTACCGCGTACGCATAGCAGTTATTAGAACGTCTGCCATTTGTACGCCATGGTTCTAGTCTGAACGGTATTTCACTTTTTGATAGGGGGAGAAGGTCTTTCTTCACCTTTTTCTTGGGGAGGGTTCGGGCACGAGTGGATGGTTTGGGACGCGCACTCATTTCTTTTTTAATATAAAGTAAATATTTTTAAAACTATAGTCCTTTTCATTTCCTGACATATAGCGACTGCACCACTCACTATCCCCGCATATGTCACTGAAACTCTTCATCTCAACCAACTCAAAACCCATCTGTTCCATGATGGACAAAAATTTATTGAAATTAAACAAAAACTCTGTAATGGGTTTATTACCAAAATATTTGGTACCCTTGACCAACACACCGACCTTCTGTCCCAAAAATTTAAACTTAGGAGAGTTAAAGTTTAATGAATTGTTGTATTGTTTTGTAAAATTTACCGCATTTGTCGAAACTTTATTTTTACCCTTAAGAGCGTCATATATTTTCTTACCATCCAATACAGTTGCCATGAGTATTCCACCAGATCTTAGGTTTTCGTGGATGTTAACAACAAGAGATTCGAAAAGTTTTTTATTCTGTAGGAAATAGTGAATTGCAAAATTGATATTTACAACGTCGAATTTTTCATTTTTGTTTGTGAAATTTTTAACACGGTAAACGGGATTGTTAACCTTGAAAAATCTCATAGAATTTGGATGAGGATATTCTTCCTGAACGAGATCAAATCCAACAACCTTCTTAGCATCCGCCTTGACATATTTACCAACATCCTCACCCTTACCAGATCCAATATCCAACACATCTTTACCCTTGGCATATTTCATGATGAGTGTTGATTTGATTTCACTGTGAAAATCTCTAAGAGCACCAGGACCGCTTGCAATCATTCTATCTGTTACAGGGTTTATGATAGCCTCCCATGACTGATTGCTCGCATCAACACCGTTGGGCATTTCTTTATCTGGACGTTTTCTTATTATTCTGAATGTATTCTGTTCAAATTTAAATTCAGCAACCATCGGAGGGCCTGGTATTTGGTAATCAAGCATGCCTTTACGCAACTTTTCTGGAATTGTTTCATCTATAAAAATTAAATTTTTAACTTCTTTTCCTTTTGACATGAATGTACCCTTGCCATCTACACCACTGAATGGAAGAGTACCATAAGATCCGTTCTTCCTTGTCCCGGCCAGAAAGATCTGATTTTTATCATAATAAAAATCAATTGTGTTTTCATCTTTCCATTTGAATGTGTTGCGTGTGTTGTATGGTTCGTTGACAGGAGTAAAAATAAGTCCATCAAGTTCATAGGGGAAGTTTTTTCGTCTAGACCAAATGTCACCGGCGGCCTCGTAGATATTTTTAAAATTTGTCACTTTGTTGGAAGGTATTTGGATAATCTTTCCAGATTGCTCTAAAAAGAATGTCTTCATTTTTACAAATGGATTTCGCAGTCGAACCAGCAATCCAAATAGTTCGGTGAGGCGTTTTTTCAGACGATCTCTTCTAATATCTTTACCATTCGCAAAAAGAATGTCGAAACTATAAAACACATCTTTATCAACATCAAATTCGCCATCTATGAGTGTACCAGCAAAATCCGGGCGTGGTGGAACGCCAACAAGTCTCTTGATATCAGATTTTCTAGAAATGAAGTTGAATCCACCAATATTATCAATAAATAACAGAAATCTTTCACCATCTGCCTTTTCAGTAACAGAATATGCAGATTTTGATAATAATTTCTTTTTAAAAGCCGCAAGAGTAAGTGTCTGTGGTAAAGGTCCAGCAAATCTTGCGCTACCCGTTAATTCACGGTATTGTGCAAATATTATACCCGTAATTCTTGTGTTGAATAGATCATCATTAATTATTTTAATATATTTTACAACTTCTACCGGACTGTCAAATTCTATTTCGATTTGATATTGTGATTTTCTATTATCAGGTTGGAATGTAAAATCCACTTGGATATTTCCTTTTTTGAACGAAGTTCTTTCTCTTTTCTGTTTATAATCTTTGCTGGATGGTAAGTTAGTAAAGACATATTGAAGTGCTTTTGATGTCTGCTCTTTTGATTTAGATACCCGGATGCCCTGTGATTGAACATCAATAGTTTCTAGTTTTTCCTTAATTTGATATATTTCATTTCCGTTTGAGTTTTTAATTCTTCTTATAGACTGTTTTTCAGAAGCAGGTCGGCTGACAACGTCGTCCTTTATTTCCTTTTTATTCCACCCGTCAAACAACTTCATGGCAGAATCAAATTGCCTCTTTGTAACACCAGGAGTAAACCGCCCACCTTGAAATTTACCAAATCGAACTTCTCTCTCTATATCCTGACCACCATTTCCGATATTTGCCAATGCTTTCGATGTCGGGCTTAAAGTCATAATTTAATATATCTGTATTTTTTTTATTTTTATATATTAAATTATGTTGAACTCATTTCTTAACTGTAAAAATTCAGGAGATTGCCTCAGACTAGCGCTTATTGTATTGCTTGTTTTGTTTGTACAGATGTTCCTTGTAAAATACTTCTGGAACAAAGCACTCGTTCCCCATGTAACAGTCCTAAAACCTATCAGCACACTGCTAGATGCCCTGATGTTATCTGTTGGTATCAGTACAGTTACTGCACTAGCGTAAATCCCTCAATCATTTTGCCATTGGCATCTTTGAGTGTTGGATAAGCATTAACATCTCCACAATCTTCTTTATCACAATCTATAAACTTATGAGAGATGTTGTTATCTTTCATATGTTTTAATTGTTTACGAGTCCATCCACATCCCATGGTCCCGTAGACAGTCCAGTCTGCTGAAGATGGTGCTGATTTCGTACCATTTGTTAGTCTGAAGTTCAATAGATAAAGAATGACGGCAGCAACTATAAGAGCAAACACTAACTTTCTGTTAAACATTTTATATTATATCTATTTATTTTTTAGCAAGTGCATTCACCACATTTAGCAGTCTGCGTTCTGGTGAACTTAGTTTTTCACCGCGATTACGTTTATTTTTGATTGTCTGAATCGACTTGGCGTTGGTGGCCATGCCGCGTGCTACCTTAGGGGGTGAATTTTCATTTGAGTTCGGTGTACCCTGCATGGCTGGCGCAAATCTAGCATTGTATTTTGGCTTTTTGGGTACCATATTTGCTAACTTTTGAAGGATTCGCTGACGGCGTTTCTGTGTCGGTGTCTTATTACCTTCTTTCATCTTTTTGAGTCTTGATAATTGAGCAGCCGCATTTTCACCTGATCTTATCTGACTAAAACCAATTTTAGGTGATTCCTTTTTTGAGGCTTGACCTTTTGGCATAAGTGCTAATTCCGCGTTTCGGAGTTCTTTTTTCAGGGCGTTAACTTCTCGAGTATAAGCCTCTTTATTTTTGTTAGAAGCACTCCCTCTTGGAAGAGTTGGAACAAGTCCAGCAGTGTTGAAACGCGAATACACAACATTCGCGCGACGGCGGGCTTCTCTGATTTGTGTAGGTGAGTACATTTGTCGGCCAATGGCTAATTTTGAACGAGTTTCTCTTCTACCAGTAGCCTCGCTAGCAGTTTTATTCAATTTCATAAGTTGTCTTTGTTTCTGCTGCACCTTTGTTGGAGATGCACGGCGACGAGCGGACGCAACCTCCCTGGCTTTACGGGCTGTGTTTTTGGGCTTGGCTGTCATCATCTCCTTCATTAGATTGCCGCGAGACGCGCCGGCTGGTAGTTTACCTGATTTTTGTAAACGTCTCATCTTACGTTCCAGTACGGCTTTTGTGCGCCCTCTTAAAGCACCACCATTCTTTTTGAATGGATCTGGGTCAGCACGTCTAATTCTAGCCCAGTTCGACTGACCTGCTATTTTGTATTTTGCCTCTTGGTTTGCGCCATTTTCTTCACCATAGTTGACAGCGTTTAGTTTATTTTCATTGTTGTTACCGTTGCTGTTATTTTCCACCTCGCCATTCTCATTCATGAGTTGAAACTTAACTGGTTTCTTGGCGTTCTTCATGGCAGCAAATGGGTCATTTTTGGTGGGCGATGCTGATTTCTTCTTCCTGCCTACTGGCGATGGAGTTCCAGACTGTTTAAGGAGATCCTGGCCAGCCTTAAACTTGGAAAGTAGTTTACATAACGAAGCACGACCTTTATCCTTTTTCTGCATACGGGTAAACTGGTTTTTCATATTTTGTGGGATAAATTCTTTGATAAATTTATCGATATCCGCTGTAGACATTCCTTTTGTTCCTGGTTTGCCCTTGGTGGCGCGCTTACCGCATAGTGTATCGATTCGACTGTTGTTCATACTTTATAATTTATGTAATATTTTTTTTAAAGATGGAAACTTTGAATGGTCTGCATTATAACGCATCCGCCCATTCATTACCTTATTATTTTCAAGTTCGAGGTAATCTCTCGGTATAAGTTTATTTATAAATTTTTTAACATCTGGGTTACCTCTCATATGAATATCATTTAATAAAAACGCAATATCATACTTCTGATTAGGTTTTGGTCCAATACCATATGACTGGATGTAGTCACCTCGCTGCACCTGAGGATTTTTGTAACCATTCATCTGTATATTTGCAAATCCAAAATCACCCAAAAGTATTTTTGTATTATCTCTCGAATTAAAAATATTTTCCCAGTGAAGATCATTATGTCTGAAACTTGGATATTTATTTTGAATTTTTATCAAAGTTTTTATAACTTGTTTTAAGATTTTTTTAACTTTTTCAATCGAATAAATTTTATTTTTATTATTGAGATTTATAAACTCTAAATAAATAGTATCTTTTGTATCTGTTTTCTTGTAGTCAATCGGCTTCACAACTCCATCTGGCACCAGTCCAAATAATAATTTCATTATTTTATATTCAAAACTGAGATTGGATGAACTGTTTTTTCTGGCAACTTTTTTCTTACATTCAGAATTCATGCATATCTTATATACTGTACCGTACTTTCCACTACCAACAATTTCTGCATTGGACATTTTTTTATAATATAGTATTATAAAAAAATGCAGTTTAATGTTGATAATAGGTCTTCTATACCAAATATTCAAAGAACGATCGAAGGATTATCTAAAATATTTAAAAGAAGCAAAAAAACAGAAAGTCACAGAACAAATCCCAGAAGACCTGCAATAAAAACTACAGTTGTGAAACCTCTCGTATTGGTCAATAAACCATTCATTATAAGAAGTAGAGAAGGGTTTCCTGTACACCCGGCACCTTACTTCGAAGGAAGGGATATAGATTTCATCAAAGAACTACAGGCATTAAAGAGAGATCATGAAAATTTCATGTTTGTTATAATTGCAAATAATTTTGTGCTAAATAGTTCACAATTCCAAAGTCATATGTTTGTTGGATTATGGATAGGTGGAACGACAAAAGTTATGTATATTATAGATCCCAATGGTAATGGGGTACATCTAAACAATATTTATTCTGGCAGACAATTTGCTTTTCCAAGGATAGGTGATCTTGTAAATCCTTTATATAATACGATATCAGCAATTTTAAAACCACAAGGCTATCATATGAGATTTTATACAGGCACACCTATTGTGTGCCCGAGAGGTAGCCCTGCCAACTGTACTTATAGAAGTGTCATGATAATGGCGGGATTGATGGCAAGCCCGATGCTGGATATAAAAGAGGCTCTAGAGTATGCAAATTATTTAGCAGTTGAAAAATTTCCAAAAGTAAAAACCCTGACAATGAAGGCATTTAGTAATGGAGAAAATATATCTAATTTTTTTAATTTTTTTATGAAAACATTACAAAGGAGAAATATTCAGAATAGTTTTTTTTCAGTTTAATAGTCAACTTCATCCTCACCCTCACCCAACTCCTCCTCTTCCTCTGCCTCTTCAGCATCCACTGGAACACCCTGGAATGCAAAGGAAGGTAGTTTCTTCGACGGTTCGAGAAGGCATTGTTTGAGGCGAGCAGTCACTCCAAACTTGTTATCGATGAACCAGATCTGGTTGAAATCTACAATGGTCATGACCTTCTGTCCCTTCTCGATGCTGTCAAGGGGTACACTCTCACGGCGAGAATTGTAAGCCTCGGGGATGAAATCACCAGAACGTTGATCAATTAGAATCTTAAGTTTGAGCGTTGAAGGATAGTCACCCTTACCTGGTCGAACAAGAGGCTTGTACAAGGCTTCCTTCAGCACCGCCTTGTTAAATGCCTTACCAAGCCATTCCTTTGAGTTATCACCCACAGTTGTGAGGATACGCTCATCCAACTCCTTCAACTTATTCTCGAGTTCCTGAATTTGAGGATCACCCTGATCAAAGGAAAGATCCAGGGAGTATGAAGTCTTCTTTGTCGCCTCGTCAGTAAATGAACTGAGACCAAAAGGAGCCCGCATGTAGGGGAGTTGAAGAAGAAGTTGAGAAGAATTGTTGCTTAGGTAGACAGCCTTGCCACCATTCTTGTTCTTGCGAAGTTTGGAAAAGTTAACGGCCGAAGAGTTGAAGTCAGTCGAAATCTGAATTTGGAGCGCCATTGTTGGTTTGATTGTTTCTTACTATACTATAGTTTGCATTCTTTAAGTATTTTTTTCTCTTGAATATAGTATACTAAAAATTATGGGTTGCGGTGAACCAAGTCAGATGCTAAAGTTTAGAATTTCATTGATGTCTGCCCTACTTTTCTTTGTGATTGCTAATCCGGAAACTTTCAAGATGATAAAGAAAGTTTTTGGTAGTTGGGTATCAAGTCCTACAGGTTGTCCAACTATGAGCGGTCTTGTCCTACATTCAGTTGTATTCCTACTTATCACATGGGCTCTCATGAACATCAACAAGATCGAACGTGCAGAAGGTACAGACGACGCAGATGGCGCTGGTGCCGCTGGTGATGAGGATGACACCAAAGATGATGAGGAACCATCAGGTGATACACCATCAGTTCCAGCGACTGTCATTCAGCCTGCCCCTCCATCTGTGACTCCTTACCTTGATGATTCGCATACATATTCAACGTGTGATTGCGATAACGGTCGAAAAGTCATGATATTCAATTAAAATAAATGTATAGTTTATATAATAAATGGAAAATAAGACGAATGACTGTTATATAAGGGGGTCAAGTATAAAATGCTTGATAAAGAAAAAAACTCCATATAGATATTTGGTAGGAATTTTATTATTTGTTTTAATAATTATCGGAGTTAAATTTTATTTTTTCAAAGACATGTCATGGAAAGATTTCTTATTATTGAAATTTTTATCCGGGAATGGAAATAAAAATGACACACCACCACCCGACATAACATTTGGTGGACAACCAACATATAAAAACGCTCAATGCTATATAGAAGGTGAAGATATATTCAATGGTCGTACATTTACAAAAACAGGTACACAGATAAAAGATTCACCTTTTATTGTCGACTGTTCAAAATGTAATAAATATGTATATAAAGATAGTTCCGGGAAATGTGCAAACTATCTTTATGATAAAGAAGAACAGGAACCTGAAATGGAACCACACGAATGGCCTGGTTCAAAAGTTATCAACATGCAGGGCAAGGAAACAGGTGAAAAAAACAAAGGTATGTGTGAACCAAATCCTATACCGTCGAGTACATCATGTCCATTTTAAAATTCGTCGTCAAAAGTGATGTTTCCTTGATTTGAAAATTTACTATATTCACCGACGCGTTTTTCAAAAAAGTTTGTTTTACCATCAAGACTTATATTCTCCATAAAATCAAACGGGTTTTCTACATTCCATACTGGTTTATAACCGAGTTGTTTCAATAAACGGTCGGCGACATATTCAATATACTGACTCATTTTCAATGAGTCCATTCCAATAAGTTTGCATGGAATGGCCTCAATGATAAATTCACGCTCACACGAAACTGCAGTTTTCACAATTGTCTCAATTTTATGTTGTGTTGGTTTATGTTTCAACATTCTAAAAAGTTCAACTGCAAATTCTTGATGCATTGCTTCATCTCTACTAATTAATTCATTGCTAAATGATAATCCAGGCATCAGGCCTCTCTTTTTTAGCCAGAAAATTGAACAGAAACTCCCTGAAAAGAATATACCTTCTACACATGTGAATGCGACAAGTCGTTCTGCAAATGGAATAGTTTTGTTGAAATAAGTCAATGCCCATTCAGCCTTTTTCTGAATACACGGGATAGTTTCAATTGCCCTGAAAATTTTATCCTTTTCATCTAGATCGTTAATGTATTTATCAATAAGTAAACTATATGTTTCACCATGTACCATTTCATTATGTTCTTGGTAAGCATAAAACGATCGAACTTCTGGAAGTTGAATTTCTTTTGAAAAATTTAAGTTTAAATTTTCATACACTATCCCGTCTGAAGAAGCAAAAAATGCAAGAACATATTTGATGAAATGTTTTTCATTTTCATTAAGACTTTTCCAGTCTGCTAGATCTGAACTTAGATCAATTTCTTCAGCTGTCCAGTTTGACATCTGGGCTTTTTTGTAAATATCCCATAAGTTGTAATGTTTGAGAGGGAAAATAGTAAACCTATTTTTATTTTCCACAAGAATGGGTTCGTATTCATTTTCGACATAATCCTCAAGGTCAAATATGTCTCCAAAATGTACATCATTCTTCAAAATTTGTGGATATGATGGAACAATTTTACCACACAATTTATTTAGTTCATCTTTGTCAACCTTTAAAACTTCATATGGAATATCATTTTTATCCATTAGTTTCTTTGCATCGTCGCATAACTTGCAACCATTTTTTGATAGTATCTTAAACATAATAATACTATATAAAAATAAAAAATGATAGAATTTAACGAAATTGCCAGGAGTGAGATTATCAAGGTTTTACTCGAAGATGATGAGGAGATATCCGATGAAATGTATGCAAGGGTTATTACAAATAACGGGAGTAATCTTTATGTAAATTATTTAACAACTACAAATATGTTCTACAAGGATGCAGTTGTATATAAATTCGAAGATGAACAAAATACTCTAGAAACACTTGAATCAATTTGTGAACATTATCCTGAAACTTATGCACTTGATGAGATTGGGTTCCAGGAGATTGATGATAATATGTATGTAATTGAATCAGATATAGATAGCGAGTGTTCGGATAGTGACATTCATGATTATTCTTCGGAAGACAGAAATAGTTTTATAGCGCCAGAAGATACGGACCAATGGGAACTTCCAGCAGATCATTCATTTGTGGACAGCGATTGGAATAAATGGGTGCCGAAGTCAGAAGGTGAAAGACGTTATAAGGATATGGTTGATAAGATTGATACAATTACAAGGATATGTAAGGATAATGCAGAATTTTAATTAAAAAAACTGTGTAAAAATGTATTAAGTTATTTTAGAACATATAGTAAGGACTATCCTCAAGCAAAGTTGACAACAATGACATCTACTATTGAACTCGAATGGCAAGCGTTTGATGAGATGAAAAAAATTTTTAATCCAGTGCCAACTACTACGAAACCAAAATTAATAAATGAATTTATATGTGCATGCGGCGGCCCCAAGGTGTTTAGTGAAAATGGTTTACCTGTATGCACTTCTTGTGGGATTGTCGATTCCCTGTATATTGATGATAAGGCTGAGTGGGTGAATGGCCCTTCGGATGATGGTTCGACAGTTGACAAGTCACGTTGTGGACCAGCAAAGGATCTTGAATTGTTTTCGGAACAATGGGGAAATTCTACTATGGCTTTCCCTCAAAGAGGTGCTTCGTATGCACAACGCAAAATGGCTCGTATCGCATTTCATCAATCCATGAATCATCGGGATCGAGCACTTTTTCATGCATACAAGGGTATGGATGAGGCAGCCGGACATTTGGGACTTGGTGAAACTTCTGTAATTCGCAATGCTAAAATTATGTACAGGAAATTCAATACTGAAAAATTGACGCGTGGTGCTATTCGAACAGGCATCAAGGCAAATTGTGTACTTTATTCCTGCAAAATGGAACAGATACCTCGCACAACAAAGGAGATATCCGAAGCCTTTGGTATTCCGACAAAGGATATCAGCCGAACGACTGATATGTTTCGTTCTGTTATGTTGGCTGAAACTAAGACATCAGACGAACAATCTACGAAGGGTATCACGAAACCAGAAGATGTTATTACGCGATTGATTAACAATTTTCAGGTTGAAAATATACGCATGTTTAGGGTGAAATGTAAAAAGTTTTCGGAAAATCTTGAACAGTGTGTTGAACTTATGGGTAAAACTCCGAATAGTATTGCGGCTGTTATCATTTACAAGATGCTGGATGGTCAGATTTCAAAACATGAAATCACAAGTAAATGTAATGTTTCATTACCAACCATTAACAAGATTGAGGTAATTATCAATAAATACTTAGAGGATAAACAGTAATATATAATATATAAATAATGGTTAAATTATTTTTGAGCACCCCGTGTTATGGTGGCGTATGCCTTGAACAATATGCTGGTAGTATTGTAAAACTTCAATTAGAATGTATGAAAAACGATATTCAACTTATGGTCGACACAACGGAAAATGAAAGTCTTGTTCACAGAGCGAGAAATGTATCAGTTGGTCGCTTTATGCAGAAGACTGATGCAGATTATTTCATGTTTATTGATGCAGACATTCATTTTGAAGCAGATGCAGTTATTCGTCTTATTAAATCTGGACACGATATTTCAGTTGCTTGTTATCCTAAAAAGGTTGTAATGTGGGAACAGGGTGTAGATGCATTCAAAAATAATGATACAAGACATCCTTCTTTGCTGACATCTTCTCTTGTTGTAAATATTGGTGCGGCTAAACGAGAGATTGAGGATGGATTTATTCAGGTTCTAGATGGCCCTACTGGTTTTATGGTTATTAAGCGCGAAGTTTTTCAGAAAATGGCTGATCATTTTCCAGAACTTTTATGTAAAAATGATCACCAGAATAGAGATTTTGATGAATATCATGCTCTATTTGATTGCATGATTGATCCAGATTCAAAAAGATATCTTTCAGAGGATTATGCATTTTGCAGGCGCTGGCAGCAAATGGGTGGAAAGATTTATGCAGATGTTAGAACAACTCTTGGACATGTAGGAACATTACCTTTCACTGGTTCCCTTAATGAAAGGCTTAAGGCTTAGAGACAAATATAAATTAAATAATGTTTATTTCACTGATTGCGACAACTAGAAATGCATCGATTGCTGTTAGGACACTTCATACAATTCTTAATATGAATGTTGCTTGTATAAAAACAAATAATAGATTTGAAATTAATTTTGTGAAGGATAACCAAATTGAAAAAAATAAAACTATATTGAAAAAAATAAAATCATCTGATAGAATTCTTATTCTTGATTATGGAATTGCATTGGATGTAGAAAGTATTAAAAAGATTTTTTCAAAGTTTGAACAAGGTTACTCACTTCAAGTTTTTCCATGTGTTTCTGAAAATATTGACTGGGAAATGTTTAAGTCAAAGATATCAAAAGGTTCCAAGGAACCCCATGAACAGATGGGTATGAATTTTGATACAGAAGTTTCTAAGAAGATCTCCGATGATAATTATATCGTTACGAAGACAAGACCTCGTGCATGGGTCGCAGAATCTAAACAGGTTCTGAGATTTATAAAGGACAAAAAAGGAGAAACCATCAAACTACCGAATACAAATGAAGAATTTTTTGAAAAGTTGCTATCAAAAGGTGTAAAAATGTATGCATTTACAGCAGCGAAGCCAATCATTTCTTATCAACACGAATGTATTGGTAACATCCTCGAATCAGCAAACGTAAATAAAGGTTACAAGCAATAGATATAGTAAGTAGTTTCAATCATGGAACAACATATTATAGATCACTTTCATAAGACTATCGGAACATTCAAGAATGGCAAGTCCCCACCCATTTTCCCGGGTCCTCAACCTGTTTCAATTGAACGCAAACATTTTGAGATCCTGAAAAATGAGCCTTATGTTGTATGTGAAAAGACGGACGGGGTGAGGCACGCGCTTATATGTACTACATTTAATGGCACACCAGTTGCCGCGTTTCTTAATCGAGCCCTTCAAGTTCAGATTATAAAAATAAATATACCGGAAATTAATTACACCGGAACTGTTCTAGATGGTGAACTCGTAGATGGAAATTTATTCATGATCTATGATGCCATGCAGACAAATGGCGAGAATATTATGAAGAAAAATCTGCTCGGGAGGTTGGAACTCGCCAGCAAGTTTGTTAAAAAAGTTAAAAATAATTCTATAAAAATAAAATTGAAAAGGTTTTTTGTTAAGGATGATATTGAAGAACTTGTCAAACAACATATTCCAACACTATCATACAAAACGGATGGACTTGTATTTACACCGGTAAAGGATGAAGTCCGGATTGGTACACATGAAACCATGTTCAAATGGAAACCGAGGGATATGAATACGATCGATTTCCAATTGAAGTGGAGGGGTGATAAATGGGGGATGTATATTCAAGATAGAGGAATTCTTATATTCCAATCTGAAATACAGCATAATCCAGGTAACCCATGGCTCATCGAAGACAATATCATTGAATGTCGTTACATGATTGACGATAGAATACCGTGGTGGATGCCGGTGGGCCTTCGTACTGATAAACATCATCCAAACAATCGGAGGACCTTTTACAGAACTCTTGTCAACATCAAGGAAAATATACAATTAGAAGAATTCAATAAAATGTTTAGTAATTAATAATGAACTGTACCAATCCCCTTATATTTTTTACAACATGGTACAATATAGTTCTATATTTGTTATTATTATCAAATGTTTCAAATGTTTTCATGAAAACTTATTTAACTTTTGCCGTTCCGATATGTTTTGTTGGTGAATATATACTATGGTTTAGGAAGTTGTGGAAAAAATGTAAATTTACATTTTATAAGGCTCTCTTTATATCAATATCAGGACATTGGATCCCATTATTTCTTTATTTTTATTATAATAATGTTAATAGATTCAGTACACCTACATTATTATTAATGTCTGTATTAACTATTATGTATGCAATGTATTTTAACGTGAATATTCCTTCCATATACGGCTTAGATAGACACCACACAGAATACCCGCGCCATTAAATAAAACATCTTTTTTACTTGATGACCACCACTGTTCATATTCTACATCACCGGAAGCAGTTCTTGTGCGTTTGAATTTCAGTTCTTCTCCTGTTGGCGTCATAACATATTTAAGAACCCATTCAACAAATTCCCATCCAACACCTAATGCGAATAGATGTTTCCAATATTGAGGCCATATAAAAGAAAAGATCATAAACGCTATAAAGTGGCTGACTGGCCACCACGAACAGCAATTCTTACCTAATATAGGAGCATTCAAAATCTTCTTATTGAGTGGATCATTATCGACAAGTTTATCTTTATATATAGCCTTCATGACGTTGAAGTAAACTATGATGGATAAACCAAGCGAAATTAAAGTTATATATAAATTTCTCAAATCTTTTTTCATTCTTATTATATAAGTATGAAAAAAGTTTTAGATTTGTTTAATAGAAAATTTCCTATTTTAATAGGAATTTATTATTTATTTACCAAACAGAATATTAGTCTTGGATGGTATATAATATCCATGATTATAAATATATATATGAAACAATGTGTATTCAAACCCATGATGGGTAATAAAATGTATCCAATTATAGGAAGTGGTAGTAGACCAAACAGTAATTTGAAAACATTTGGAATGCCATCCGGACACGCTCAAGCGGCCGCATTTTTAGTCACTGATCAGTTTATGAAAGGTAATAAGTATTGGCCAACAGCATTTTTATTGTCTCTCGAAGTATGTTATAGTCGAATTTTAGACGGGCATCACACTGCCCAACAAATTATTATAGGCTATCTGATCGGCATTATGTTATATATGTTTATACATAAGAATATAATGAAAATCACTTAATGGAATTGAATTTATTTTTTTACAATCTTCATCATTCTTTAAATACCACATGTCTTTATGTTTTGTATATGCTACATAATGCCCACCGTTAGGAGAACCTATATGAGTACATGTTGCAAATAAATTATATTTCAATAAAATGTTTTTATACTTTGAATCTTTATGTAAAAAATTATTCAAAATAATATCTTCCTCAATTTTTGTTTTGAATTTTTTTCCGTACATCTTAATCGAAAATATCAATATCTTCGGTGGTGTCCATATAAGACTTTGAGTTGTCGCGACATGGTGAACAACATCTTTGGTATCTTTGAAACCTTCAAGAATGTTCCATTTTTGATTTTCTTTTATCAGTTCAGATAAAAGTTGTTCTGGTTTTGTTGGATAAAGCATGTAAATATTTGTATGTTCATAACTTCTTGTTGTTTCACTTGGACACACAGTTTCTTGAATCAATTTGAAATAAAAAATATCTTTTATCAAGGGTTCTTTTTCTTTTTCAAAAATATCAATCAAACAAAATAAAGTTTCTTGACAATCTTGTTGATCAAAGTTATCAAATTGTTTAAATTTATTTTTAAAAAGTTTTAAAATATTTGAATGATCTTCAATTTTGTTTTTTCTATTCAACCAAAAAGTTCTTGTCAAACTTCTATATTCTTTTAGGAATTCTGAATCTCCATCATATACATTTTTTATGAAATGATTTGATAGTTGAGGAATCTGTAAAAAACACTGCAAAACACTGTTGAAGTAACATGTATTTCCAAGGTTCAACAAACCTTTCATTGTTAATTAAAAAATACATTATTATTATAAGTAAGAAACGTACTCATCATGGAATCTCTTTACAACAATGCAAAATTCATATTTGAACAGAACAAATCCTTGCCCAATCTGGAGGTCGAGCTTCGTTTGGGGAAGAAGAATACAAATATGTTCGATACAAATATCGGTGAAAAAAAGTTCTTGAAGATTAAACAGGCCCTTGATAACTTCAACGGGTGGGAAAAGGTCGAAACATCAAACATTTCAAGTTATTTTCTTAAGAATATCAGGTACAACGTAAACGATGATACCGATGCGTCTGAAACAATCATAAAAAAAAAGATAAAACATTTTGATCAGGTTCTACCAGACCAACCGTTGGATATACGTTTTGCAATTGCTCAAGAAATACCCCAACCTGAACCGGATTTAGATAACGTCGAGATGGATTTCATGAGATGTAAATCAAGAACTTCATATATCCGCAAAAACTTGTCAATAGATCTCACAATTGTTAATGGACAGCCAGAGGACATGGACGACGAATATGATAATTCATATGAAGTAGAACTCGAAATTATAGATCCGACAAAAGTAACGAATGATAAAACTTTTTACAACATAATTTATAAAGTTTTTTGTATTTTAAAAACTTTGTAAATATTAATGAATAACTTATTTATTTTTCTATTGGCCTTCCTGGTCCTTATCATGTTTAGTGAGAAGGTCAAAACCAAGACAGATCAGGTTTCTGTAGGTGATTATAAAACTATACATTTCCAAAAAGATTCGAAAGAATTCTTTGAAAATGTCGAAGTTAAAACAAACTATTCAGAAGAAACTTTGCAAGAACTTGCAATGATGGAAGACCAATTCTTATCATACGAAAAACAAACAGTATGTGATAATGTATCACGACTAAGAGAGGCATCTACACTTGATCAACAGATGAAGGATCGTTTTAGAGCATGTGATTTTATGCATCATCAAATGCATATAAAACAAATGGCGGAACCGAATAAATTAATTAATAAAAATTTAAAATGCTCTTAGACGTTTTGCGAAATTCATCAAATTTGAAAAGTTTTCATCATTCACATTTGAATTGTTTGGCGAAGGGGTGGGTGTACGGCTACGAATTTTAGACGGCCCGGCGCGATTTGGTGTAGGTGTTTTACGCCTGGGTGGGGAAGGTGTAGGTGTTTTGCGCTTGGGTGACTTGCCTTTTACCTTACTTTTTATTTTCTTGCAAATATCGGGCTTGGACATTTCTTTATTTACAGTAATTCCTAATGTACGAGCATATCTTGTAAGTGTCGACTTCTTATAAGTCTCACAAACCTGTTTACCTATAATGACACGTCCATTTTGATTGAGGCGAGGCAGTGGGTCATTAGAGTTGATCTCTGTCGCAACCTTAGATAACAAATCACATAAAATTGGCTTTGTTACCTTTTTTGGTAATGCGATACCCTTACGCTTGGCGATATCGACAAGCGCAACCTTTGAAAATCGATAACACTGCCTAGAACCAATCTTTAAACCGACGGGATTGACACCATTTCTCCCGATGCTTTTATTGAAAAAGATATTCATGTTGGCATTCGCGCGGCCAACATTGTTTGCTTTGTTGTTTGTATTTTGACCAAAACCAAAAGTTTTTCTAACTGTGTTTGGAACTTTCACATTCGCACGTTTGTAACGGTTCTCTACTTTCTGGTTAATGTAAGCAGTTGATTTTGGCACTTTGTAACAGCATGGCTGCCCTTGGGGGTTTGGTCTAACATAATGCTTACCTTTTAGTTGAGGTGGGCATGCACCCTGAAATCCATATGGATTAGGGCGTCTAGCGATTGGGCAGGACGTACCGCGACGAGTAATCTCTGGGGCCGGCTTCATGTTAACTCTTCTGGCAAGTTTGGTCTTTTTTGGGGAAACTTTTAGATTTCTACCATCAACTTTAGTCATCAAACCACTATCTTTAAGGGCATTCAGAAATCTGTTTACAATATCTACAGCCATCCGAATATTTTTAGCACCTTCGACGACTATATTACCACCACGGCTCATTACCAATCCAAGTTTATTTTTACTATTCTTTTCTGACAGAGTCACATATAGAAATGGTGAATTTTTTCTTTGTTTTGTAATGAATCGATTTCGCTCTGGTTCAAATGTCGTTTCGACATTAAAATTTTCAAACGTAGCCAGCCCTTTAGAAACGTTAAAGATTGTATAAAGTTCGACGAGTCGAATAGTAGCCCCTATTTTGATCTCAAATGTATTGTTGTTGACTTCAATTGGCAGCCGCCCATCAATTTGTTGGTAATTTCTAGAGATATATTTCACAAGTGCTTTTGGTTCGTCGAGACCACCCTCAAAATAACCACCTGAAAAGCGGATGCGGCCAGTTTTGTAAACATTAAAACTAGCACCCTGCACTCGATTTCCCTTTTGAAGTTTTAAAATAAATTGCGCAGTTGTTACATCTTCTTTATTTGTTATATTTTTTGGACCATATTCCTGCGTGTACTCAAAAGCCTTTTTAAAACGTCCATATCTAGTTGTAAATTTAACGGCCTTGATTTTAATTCCATCGACAGTTTCTTCAATAAATCCATCTTCGATAACTTTTCTTTTAATCGCATCGATATTTATGACATTTCCTGAATCCATCGTAGCATTGTACATTCCCAGATAAAGAGATTCTGACCTATTCAAATTAAAATTTGATATTTTGAAATGTTTTTTTATATAATCATTTGCAATATCTCTTGCTCTTGATCTTGAAATATCCAACTGACCAGAAATCTCATCTAAAAATGTAACTGATGGCAATTTAATCTTCTTCTGTTCAGCAACCGCGTAAGACCTAAGTAATGTAAGCAATACCTTTTGCTCATCCCTATCATTTTCAAATCTTCTGACAAAATTTAATTCACTCATTTATATTATATAATTATTTTTATTAATAATCATCTGAATAATCAAGAGTTTCTTCAACAATATCCAAACCAAATATCATTGGCTGGTTAGGGTAGGCACGCCCCTTGTAAGTTTTCGCTTCTGAACGCACTTCGATATCCCTCGAACTAAATGGACCCATGTAGAAGTCTGGATTAAACTTGAAGCGCCCAAGGTTATTTTCTTGACAATGCTGATTGAAAATCTGTACAAAAATCTTCTGAGGACAGCATAAATCCGCGCCGTACTTGACCTTTTCCGAAGCCAAAAAGTTCTGCAAACTGTTTGTAACCATCGCAACCTGTGTCTGGACGTTCTTGAAATATTTTGGAACTACATTCCAAATATCCTGATCAGAATATTTACTTGAATAATCAAGATATGCCTTTATACATTTTAGCATGATAATTGGAATTTCTTTGTCAAGTTTCTCATCCAGATGAGGGTCGGCTTTCATAACCTTCTTACTAAAATTGAAAGGCATAATACGGCGCAAAACACTACCAGAATTATCTTTCCAGTTTGGAACCTCATTCCCGCCAAGAATTCCAGGCGTTGTCCATTCCACAGACATCGCCTTTTCATACTTACGTGCAAGAGATACATCTTCACCTGATACCAACGATTGAAATTCTGCTTGTTCTAGACACATATCACCTTTCACTTCTGGTGCAATAAACATAAAACCATCGTAAATACTTGATAGACCAAACTTTCGCTCAATATTATTTGAAAGAGTTCGAACATCTTCCGACTCATAAAACTTCTTGAAAACTTTTGTGATAATAGTTGATTTACCAGACATCGCCACACCCTTTAGAAATGGAATAATCTGCCAACCATCCAACTCACCAACGTTAAAACACAAACGACCACCGAGTACATACATCCACTTACAGACATCGTCTTCAAACTTCTGATATTCCATGACACTTTGGAAATGAGGCGTCGGGATGTCATACCAATCTTCGATTTCCATCATGTCCTTGTTGAAAGGCTTGTCAAAAAATTTAGAACTCACAACACAAGGGTCGAGACACCTATAATCAGGACTATCATAGGGGAAAAATTTACAAAAGTAGTCACCGGTCTTAGAATCAACTAACTTTCCAGCAAAAATTCCATTACTAAATGACCAATAATTTCGATTCTTCTTATTTTCAGGAAATTGCATGTCCTTACAATTTGACAAATGTGTCGTCGCATCCCTAGCATTCGATGCCTTCTGGGTAAGATCTTTCCACATATCACCATTTGTCTCCTTCTGTGCAATTTCATACACAAACTCACTGATAGGCATGATAGCCTTCCATGCCTTTGTGTAATGGCCGTCAACCGTCTTAATTTGTGAACAACAATGCCCCTTATAGCGCCGGTAATTCATTTCATAGGTGTTTTTCAAAAGAGCTAAAAGTAGATTTTGATAAGGTGTAATGTTCTCAGTATCCAAAGTATTCTTTCTGAAACGAGTATGGTCAGAGTCTGGATTTATCGGAACATAAGTAGGATGATTAATCCTCTCAAATTGTCGGGCGTATCGAAATACAGATTCATAAGCATCATCTGACATATCTATCAGACGATTGATTCGACTTGATACTTTGAACTCATTTCCATTAATATCTTCCGATTCAGTTTCAGAGATTTCAAGGGATTTTGCTCGGTGATAGAGTTCACCCAAAATTCTCTGTGCGCGACGATGCTTATCACAAACATTCTCAATATCAAGTTCAACAGGGAGACCACTCCCATCAAGTTGACTTTCATTGTAGTAACGCTTGAAGCCGGCTGTGAGTGGTATCATACGATCACCGATACAGTTCAGGCACCATTTTTCTTCGGTCTGGGTAATACAAGTCAGAATTTGGTCAGTGTCGTAATTCTGAATTTCATTACTTATCAATTCGAGGCGGGATTCGTTTTCATTCGTTTGCTCATTTGTAAACTTCTGAGATTCCATTGTTACAAAGTTGGTTACTTTTCTTGATATTATAACAATTTATCTTTTTAATCTGCTTTTGGGGGTTGTGCAAGTTGTGAAAAAATTTTTACAAGAATCTTATTCTGCATTTCAAGAGTTTTATTAATATTGCCCATGCTATCACTGATACTCATCAAGGCAGTTGCAACATTATCACCATCCTCTGTTGTCAAGTACGCAGCAAGAGTTTCATCCATGGCTTCGAAGTCAAAATCTTCGGCTTCATCATCTTCATCTTCATCTTCACCACCCAAATCAATTTCTTCATCAAACTCTTCTTCATCAAACTCTTCTTCTTCAGAATCTTCAACATCTTCAACATCTTCGAATGCAACTTTGGTTTTATGTTTAGACGCCATGTGTTTTAACATGTAAAAACATAATATACACTGAATTTTTTCGCGCTGAAAAAAAATATTAGGGTATAGTATATAATAAATACACAATGGCTGGCGGTCTAATGCAACTTGTAGCCTACGGCGCCCAGGATGTTTACCTGACCGGTAACCCTAAAGTAACTTTCTTTCAGGCTGTGTACAAAAAACACACCAACTTTGCCATGGAGAACATCGAACAGACTGTGAACGGTACAGCCGGTAACAGTGGCCGCATTTCCGTCACCATTGCCCGCAACGGTGATCTTGTTGGTGAGATGTACCTAGAAATGGATTCTAAAATTCAGACCCTAACATCAAATAACCTAGGCACCGATGCTGTATGGTGCGCGGAGCGTGCTATTCAGGATATCGAACTAACCATTGGTGGCCAGCGCATCGACAAGCATTACCAACGTTGGTGGCGTTTGTACTCCGAACTTTACCTAGATGAAGCCAAGAAGGTCAACTGGGGTAAGATGACATCTGGTGGATTTGATGCCGATGGCAAGATGTCCACATCACATGGTCGCGTATACCTTCCACTCATCTTCTTCTTCAATCGCAACCCAGGCCTATTCCTACCCCTCATTGCCCTCCAGTACCACGAGGTCCGCCTTGACATTGATCTATCAGGTGTGTATGATTCATACTTTACAGGCGCCCCCAAGGTATGGGCCAACTACGTGTACCTCGATACCGAGGAGCGTCGTCGTTTTGCCCAGAAAGGCCACGAGTACCTCATTGAACAGGTTCAGCACACTGGCGTTGATAACATTGATGGCAACACACAACAAGTCCGTCTATCATATAACCATCCAGTTAAAGAACTTGTATGGTGCTACAGCAATACCGCGACCGTCGGTGACACAAATGCCATGTGGAACTTCTGCGGACCAAAACAAGATGAAGTAACCTTAACTATTGACCCAAGACTAAATACTTCTGCCGCATCAAATGTAGGCTGCCAAATTCTACCCCACCACGTTGGTGCTCCACACATGGCGTGCTCTTCAAATACCGAACAATCTGCTTACGGTTACTGGGTAGAGGAGGGTAATACAGCTTCCGCCGTAACTGTTGGTCCACTCGATTCATTCAACCTCATCCTCAACGGCCAGGACCGCTTCAAAGCTCAACGCGGTAAGTACTTTAACCAAGTGCAGCCATACAACCACCACAGTGGCACCCCCTACCCAGGTATTTACTCATACTCCTTCGCCCTCAAACCAGAGGAGCATCAGCCCACTGGTACCTGCAACTTCTCCCGTATTGATAACGCGCAGGTTTCTGTTAAGTTGAAGGATAATGTGCTAAAATCTACACAAAAATCACAATACATGTTTGCGGTCAACTACAACGTTCTCCGCATTCAATCCGGTATGGGTGGCCTCGCGTTTAGCAACTAAAATAAAATATTATGGTATAGTATAATAATAAATAAACAATGGCTGGTGGTCTAATGCAACTTGTAGCCTACGGCGCCCAGGATGTTTACCTAACAGGTAACCCCAAAGTAACTTTCTTTCAGGCTGTGTACAAAAAACACACCAACTTTGCCATGGAGAACATTGAGCAGACCGTGAACGGTACCGCGGCGAAGGATGGCCGTGTGTCAGTCACCATTGCCCGCAACGGTGACCTTGTCGGCGAGATGTACCTTGAACTAACCCCGGCGCTTACGGCGACTGGTCAGGATATGCCATACCTAGCCGAGCGTGCGGTTAAGGACATCGAACTAACCATCGGTGGTCAGCGCATTGACAAGCATTACCAACGTTGGTGGCGTTTGTACTCCGAGCTTTACCTAGATGAAGCCAAGAAGGTTAACTGGGGTAAGATGACCTCCAAGCCTAATGCGACCAGCACTGGTAAAGTGTTTCTACCCCTTATCTTCTTCTTCAATCGCAACCCCGGTCTATTCCTACCCCTCATTGCCCTTCAGTACCACGAGGTCCGCCTTGACATTGATCTTTCATCACAATACGACCTATTCACAGGCAGCCTTAAAGTGTGGGCCAACTATGTGTTCCTTGACACCGAGGAGCGTCGTCGCTTTGCCCAGAAAGGTCATGAGTACCTCATTGAGCAGGTGCAGCACACTGGCAGTGACTCCACCGGTACCGCCGGTAGTGAGAAACAGATCCGCCTATCCTACAATCACCCAGTGAAGGAACTTGTGTGGTGCCTCACAAAAGGCGATGTAGATAAGAGCAACCTATGGAACTTGTCCACAGCCTCCGCCACAGCCGATTTCGGCGCCGCCGACGTGGCTCCCCACCATGCTGGTGCCCCACTTCTAGCGACTCCAACCCCAGCCGATTTCAGCGAAGATGTCGCGGGTCGCCTAGACAACTTCAAACTTGTCCTCAACGGTCAGGACCGCTTCAAAGAGCAGGGTGGTAAGTACTTTAACCAGGTTCAGCCATTCTGCCACCACAGCGGTGTCCCAGCTACTGGTGTGTACTCGTACTCTTTTGCCCTCAAACCTGAGGAGCATCAGCCAACCGGTACCTGCAACTTCTCCCGCATCGACAATGCGCAAGTTGCGGTTAAGAGCAGAACCGGTGGTATTGAAGCCACTACCCAGGAGATGTTCGCGGTCAACTACAACGTTCTCCGCATCCAGTCTGGTATGGGTGGCCTAGCCTTCAGCAACTAAGTTTAATAAAAAAAACAAAAAAAATAAAAATAAAAAAATTTTTAAAAACTTAATTAAAAGATTTGGTTTTTAAAAATTTAAACTTAATGATGAATATTGATATTTTGGGTTATGTTGGAACTTTTATTTTGGGTGTTACACTACTTCCTCAAGTGTTTAAAACTTTTACAGAGAAAAAGGCAAATGATCTGTCTATGAGTTATTTGATGTTACAACTTACATCCAATGTAATATTTATTATCTATGGTTACTTTCTGGAAAGTCTTCCAATAATAATAAGTAATGGAATTGTGATGTCCTGTTCATTATCTCTTATTTATGCAAAAATTATGTATAAAGGTGGGTACAGATCTATAGAAGAAGGCAGTTAGGGCAGTCCTGGGCAGCGCAGGCTGTTTTTTTATCTGGGCAGCATCCAAACTCTGTACCGGCGCAACCACCTACCTTTTTGAGTTTGAATAGGGTTTTAAGGTCGAGAGCACCTGAGAGTTGCAGGACTAGAAGAAGGCCTAGTAGGATGGATAGGTTCTGAGAATTAAAAATTTTCTTAGTGTTCATTATAATATTTAATAAAGAAAAAATTATTATATAAATCAAGAATAATCATGGAACTCTATACTGATGGAAGTTGTCTGAAAAATCCAGGTGATGGTGGCTTCTGTGGATATGGAATTCATAATGATAAAGTTGTATTCAAAACGTGTGGGTGTGAATCAAAAACCACAAACAATATAATGGAAATGAAGGCGGTTATCCATGGTATTCAAAAAGCAAATAAAAATGGGTGGTCTGCATATACAATTTATACAGATAGCCAGTATGTTATGAATGGTGCCACAAAATGGGTAAAAGGTTGGCAAAAAAAAGGATGGAAAACTGCAGGTGGTTCTGATGTTAAAAATAAACAATTATGGATTGAATTAGATAAGTTGTTAACACCTGGTATAGAATTTAAGTGGGTCAAGGCTCATAATGGAAATAAATGGAATGAAAAGGTTGATACCGTCGCAAGAGATTGTGCAAGATTAATAGATAATAAAGATGACATCCATGAATATATTTAAACAAATGGTGAGTTTAATAAAGCAAGTGTGGAAAGTAAGTGGTATATATCTCATTTGGACTATATTGCATTACAGTTCGAGTCATTTGTATAGTACATTCTGCACTCCATTTAGTTTATCTGGGATAATTTCTTCACCTTTCCTCATAACAACACCCCATTGTTACGCGTTTAGGTGGTGTATCAACAACGGGGCAGATGCTTTAAATTCTATGTGGATTGTGTTGGGTACTTGGATACTTAGTCATCTATCCTGGACAAAGCCAGATGCATAGTTATTATTCGAACGCTAGAAAATTTTTTAAACTTAAGTGGAAATTAAGTGGACTTGTACAAGATCATCATGTAATACCGCAGCAATTCAAAAGGCATGGACTTATATATGATAGAATGCATAACTATAAAAATCTGATCATGATGCCAACTCCAAAGGGAATTCAGGAACTCAGACTTCGTGAAAATAGAATTGTTCATTGGGGTCCGCATCCTAAATATAACGCTTTTGTGTTTTCAGAATTGAAATTATGTGAAAATCATAAACAACTTGAAGAACTTCAGGAACACTTGAAATGGGAACTTCGCTTTGGGAATAATATTCCATGGAAATAGTATATATGAGTAATTGGGAGGTTGCTGGTACAGTGAAAAAAGCGAGCAAAAATGGAAGGTATTACACAAGTGTAAAAGAACAGAAAAAAATAAAGCAAAATTTCCCAAACCTATCCCTTGTAAATTCAAGAGGTAAACCAACAAATTTACGTCACGGAAAAGTTTCTTTTGTTAATAGAAAGTCTGGTGTAATATCAAACGCAGCATCACCAGCAAAATTTAGCTACAATCCCAGAACGCAGAATAAATATATTCGTGAAAAAGTATCTGGGCAACTTAATAGATCACCGAGTAATCTTTTAAGATATAAACAGGCTTTAAATGTTCAAGTCAAGGCTCGGCAGCAGTCAAGGCATGGAAATGGTGAAGGGCAGAAAAAAGCATTACAAAAAATAATGACTGAATTAGGTTATACACGAAATGTCATAAATAAAGTAATATTACAGATCAATACATCAAGTCCACCAAATAAAAAAATGAAATCTGTAAAAAGTGCAACTCCTAGAAGAAATTTAAAGTCAAGGCGTTCTTTACGTTTATGAATAATATGATTACGACATCCCAAGAAATTGAAGAACTTTCTAAACGAACAGAAGAGGCTCAACTCGATGAAATACAGGACAAGTTAAACGAAGTTTATAAACTTGTGTTAGAATTCAGGTGTGTAAAAAGGGCTTAAAGAAAACATTAGTATATAATATCAGTAAAGAACAAGACAAGTAAAAAGGTTTTGTAGCTCAGTTGGTTAGAGCGCGGTGCTTATAGGTCCAATTTACAAAGTGAATTGTCTCAGAAGACTTATACAAGTTACATCGAGGTCTTGGGTTCGAGCCCCAACTTAACCATGATGAATATGCTGAATTATATAGTTTCATGGTTTCCAGACGACGATGATCTAAAAGAGACTATGGAAAATATAATTTGGCCATATTTATAAAAGTGCGTAAAAACACTTTATATTTTTTACTATGTATATAGTAAATTAAGGTAGGATGCCCGAGTTGGTCTAAGGGGATGCACTTAAGATGCATTGTGCTTCTGCACGCGCGGGTTCGAACCCCGCTCCTACTACTTTGCTCTCATGGTGTAGTGGTTAGCACCCCAGACTCTGAATCTGGAAACACGAGTTCAAATCTCGTTGAGAGCATTCTTGTCCGTGTAGCTCAGTTGGATAGAGTAGCAGACTTCTAATCTGTTGGTCGCGGGTTCGAGCCCCGCTACGGATAGGCTCCTATAACTCAGTTGGTAGAGTGACAGGCTGTTAACCTGTAAGTCAGAGGTTCGAACCCTCTTGGGAGCGTGGGCCCTTATAACTCAGTTGGTTAGAGTGACAGGCTGTTAACCTGTAAGTCAGAGGTTCGATTCCTCTTGGGGGCGTTTTTCATCCATTTTTAAATATAAATTTATCTTTATTTTTAAAAATGTTATTCATAATTTAGAAAATGTAAAATTAAACTGGTTTCCATATTTTTCCATGAAAAAATTGACATATTCAACTATGCATGGTTGGATTCTTATATCTTCTCCTAAATAAAGATTTTCATCATATATAGTATTTTTCATATGATATAACCATCTAACAGCACCCTTTTCATTCATAATATCTTGTGCAATTTTGTGATGAAAATATAATTTTTTTTCACCACCTTTGTATAATTTTCCACCACCCATACAATCCATCCAAAAAATCGTCTGGTCGTGAATATGTTTTTTTATATTTCCAAGTTCTTTAAAAGTTTCCATGAATTTTTTTTCATCGTAGTCATCAAATATTCTTTTGTAGAAATTTGTAATAAAAAAGTCTATTTTATTTTCACCAAGTAAACTGTATAATTGCCAAAAATATAGTTCATCTGAATTATTGTCTTTATAATTTAAAGACTGGACACATTTTAGATTGTGTTTTTCAGGTCTCACCCTTAAATTTAAGAATTCTTTTTTTAACATTTCTGTCATATAACCGGTGGTTGGTTCATACATTTATCTTTAATATAAATAATATTTATTTATATCAAAAAATGTGCATTTCTGAAAAAACATCTTTAAAAACTTTTCTGATCGGTGTGGTTAGTAGTTTTATTTTATATTCAAGAGGCCATAAATATCAGGCAAATAACATATTTGTGTTAGGGTTGATGCAACTTGCTGAATATTTCATGTGGAAAGGTAAGTGTCCTTCGGATTTTGATAAAATTGGAAATATTATAGGAATACTTTCATTAATGTTGCAGTGTGTGTCGATACCTCTTTTGATAAAGAAAATTAGCCCACTTCATGTAAGTATCATTTTATTTTTTGTTTATATTGCTATTAAATATATAAAGGCTGGATTTCCATGTGCAAAGGAAGATAGTAAAGGACATCTTCGCTGGGGATTTTGGGATGTTGTTTCAAAGGTTGATATGATGGTCGGTCTTCCTTTATATTTCTATGGGATTTCTGGAATAGTAGGAACTCCGTTGAGTTTAAAAATTTTATATACTTTTATTTTATTAGTTGCAGTGAATACAACTGGTGCGAATTTATACAGCGTTGATAAGTATGGATCCATCTGGTGCTATATGGTTAATATAGGTGGACCTTTATTAGTTTTGAAATCAGTTACTTCTTAGAAATTTCTCTGTACTCATATTCCAGAAACTTTAAAAGTTCTGGAGATACTTTCCAATAAATATCATTTTTTGGTCCGGTTACAGCATATTTGTTCATATATCTGAACACACCACTTCTAGACTTATCTGGGAAATATGCCCTGTCATTACCATCTAGTCGATATGTACATATACGAAACGGTGGCAAAACAATATGCATGTGATTGATTTTCCCACTTTTGATTTGAAGAACATCTTCAAAAGTTAAAAAATGATCGTTTGTTGGTTTTGGTGTATATTCGCGAAGTTTGCCGGTTCTTTCAAAAAGTCCACCTTTGTGAACAATCTTACCATAAATTTGTTTTAATACATCTCCAACTTGGCGCTCGATCATTATTACTTATTAAATACTTTGATTCTCCCTTTTAAATACTTTTCTTTTTTTGCACGTTTTATTTGCTTATCGGAAAGTTCCGAAAATGTTTTAGGAGTTTTAGAAGTAATTCGCTTCGTTGGCCTGTATACAGATGATTTAGATGTATAACCATAGTATCCAGTATCGGATTTCCAATCTTCTTTGAACCATCTTACCAAGCCGGTAAGTTTGGGTTTTGTTCCTTTATAGGGTTCACCCGGACCTTTAAATGCTTTTTTGTATTCTTTGACTAGTATTCCACTCCTATATGCAGAGTGTTTTGGATATTTGGCATACACTTTTCTTTTTATTTCATCATATAATTTCTGATTTGTTGGTACAGGTCTCATTTATTATATGGTGGTTTTTTTTTCTCTGTAATCATCATATTTTACGAGTGGTTTATGATATATGATAACATACTTCGCTATTAGAAGTGTCGTACCATAAAGTACCGCTAACCATTTGGACATTCGAATTCGCACGCCCTCTTATAGGATTTATAAATAAACCAGATACTGTAGTGTTGTTCAAAGGAGTGTTATTAGCATTTAAAATAATTGATTTGTCTGATTGATTGGATGTACCCGCGCTGTTACCAATTGCAATGCAATATTCCCCCTGATTATCATTACCTGCACCAAAACCTATCGCGACGGAATAATTGTTCTGAACTTTATTCCCTGCACCAAAACCTATCGCGACGGAATTTACTTTTTGGTCACTATACCCTGCACCAAGACCTATCGCGACGGAATTTTCTACTTGGCCAGTATACCCTGCACTTGGACCTATCGCGACGCAATTTTTTCCTTGACCAGTATATCCTGCATTTTGACCTATCGCGACGGAATTTTTTCCTTGGCCAGTATTCCCTGCACTTGGACCTATCGCGACGGAATTTTCTACTTGGCCAGTATTCCCTGCATTCTTGCCAATTGCGACACAATTTAATCCCTGATTGTCACGTCCCGCTTGGTTACCAATTGCAATGCAATATTCCCCCTGATTATCATTACCTGCTTGGCTACCAATTGCAACTGAATTGGTGTTTTGTGTGATCTGTCCTGCTTGGCTACCAATTGCAACTGAATATTCCCTTTGGTCAGTATGTCCGGCAATGACACCAATTGCAATACTATCTCCAAGTTGGCCAGTATAACCTGCATTATTACCAATTGCAACGGCACTGGTTCCTTGTGTGATCTGTCCTGCTTGGCTACCAATTGCAACGGCACCTGTTTCTTGATTTTCATTACCTGCATCAACACCAATTGCAACGGCACTGGTTCCTTGATTTTCATTACCTGCTTGGCTACCAATTGCAACGGCACCTGTTTCTTGATTTTCATTACCTGCATCAACACCAATTGCAACGGCACTGGTTCCTTGACCGGTGTTACCAGCGCCATTACCTAACGCAATTGAAGAAATGCCTTGGCCAGTTTGTCCCGCATTAAAACCAGCAGCAATGGAAAATGCTCCTTGGCCAGTACGTCCCGCATTAAAACCGGCAGCAATTCTAAAATTAGCATTGCTATTCTGACCTGCATATGGACCTATACCAATCGAAGCCATACTCCTGGATGTCCCGATTTTAATATCATCACCAAATTCAATCTGATCACCTATACTAACTTTCCCGATTAAATTAGATGTTCCTTGAACTTCAACATCTCTAAACTCTGCGTATGTGCCCATAGTTGCACTTAATAAATTACCTTGACACACAATAGCATCACCTGGGTTAGTAAACAGAATTGTTTCATCAGTGAAACGACCAATTTCTGTAACTTGTTGTAAACTTGGAATAGACCCACCTCCACCAGTTCCAACTTCTGCACCATTAAAATAAAGTGATCCCGAAACTGATTCCAAACCAGTTCCGGATGAATCTGTGATATTTTCAAGATTTATTTTACTTGTAGTTGTATTGGTTAAATTCAAGTTTCTAGACATTTGTATTTAATATATTAATCAGAATATAATAATCCTCCCATTCCATCACGAATTTCTAAAACATTATAGTTGACTGCGTAAAAATCAGATGTAAATTTCTCTGAATTATCACTGATTATCCGTGCAGAATCAAGGCGACTAAAGTTCAGTGTACCACATGGCTGAGGTGAACTTGTATCAAAACAGAAAGAATACAAAAAGAAGAGTTCATGATTACCAACTGAATAAGGGGCTGTATAGTAGGATGGGATGGTTGTGAAATGGGGTTGCGCATATTTCTTTTCTGCTATTTCTGTCCCATTAATCTGCATAACTATTTGGCACGCGTTACTTGTAGATGCACCACCACCTACTGCTGCAATAAATTTCACTGGATGATTAAATGCAAGGTCCTGAATAGTCTCACCAGATGCTATAACTTTTTGTACCTGATAAATAAGAAGTTTCTGAGGTTGTTGAGCAAACTTGGTTCGTTCTGTATTGTCTAGATAAATATAGTTTGCATAAAATTTAACTCTGTCATCTACATAATTATCTGCCCATGTTATACGAACTTCAACATCATGATATTGAAGAGATACAAGAGGAAGAGATGTTTTACTGTTTTCGCAGCAGAAAAAACGAAGTGGGTAGAACCAATTCTCTGCACCCGCCCCTGAATAGTGAGAACCCAAATAACTCTTTGATAGATTTTGCGCAAATAAATCTGGTGCAAGTCTACTTGAAAATGTATAATCTTGGGTATCAATGACCTGACCACCTATAAGAAGTTCTACTTTGTTGATGATGTTACTCCAATCCCGTTTGACGGCTTTGGTACCGTCATTTACTGTCATGAACATATGATTGACAAGGTCACCTTTACGTTCCAATCGAACAGTTGAAATATGTCCCGGATGAGGGTTTCCTGAAATTACAAGACTATCAGTCACTTGTGAGAAGTTTGTATGACGTTTGTAATTGGAAACAAAAAATGAAACTTCTGGATTTCCTGTTATAAATTGATCCTGTTTGCCAACGCTTATCAGTTGAGTAATTCCACCACTCATATTTAAAATAATATATATATTATAATAATGGAAAATTATCTTAGTAAACTTGACTTGGAAAGGGACTATGATGAAATGATGAAATTGATGCTGGATAAGAATGAAATTGAAAATGTAAAAAATTTTTTCAAAGATGTAAATACAAAAGTTTTATTAAGTTCATTTTTGATGAAAAATTTTAATGAATATTTTTCTTTATCCGAAAATCATGATTTGATAAAATGTTCAAAAGAACTTTGTAAAATTATTTTGAACAAAGATTTAAAAAGTTTTGAAAAAGTTTATAAAAGTTTTTTTGATCTTTTCACAAGTTGGAGAAATAATGATATCCAAGAAATGAAACAAGAGATTGAAGAGGCTCGGGATGAGATTGAGAAAATCATGACTGAACATGACCCGGTTGATGATGCAGAGGAACAGTGGAACCATGGTGTCAAAATCAATATGAAAAAAATGGATAATGCAGTTAAAATGTTGGATATTTATGGAAAAACACCACCAAAAAACTAAAAGTTTCTAAAAATTTTTGAACGAAAGTTTTTCAATTGTTGTGGAGATTTTTTCCAAAATTCTTTTTTATCATCTTGATAGAGTTTCCATTGTTCGACAAGTTCTTCTGGATTTTCAGGGTTATCAACTTCCTTCATATATTCAAAATCTATATTTTCAAAACCAGGATCTCTCATGCATGCTAGAGTTTTGTTAATATCATATATAACCCCATCTACATCTTCCACCCAAACATGCCAACAAACTTCTGGTTCTTCTGTATTAACTTTAAGAAAGCCTTCAACCAAATTCGTAGATGAGTTTTTATCTTTGTTGTGAAAAAGTTCATTCAATAAAATTGGCCCATGAACACCAGAATTATCAATCTTGTTTACTCTAAATTTTAGAGCGAGGCGTCTCTGGATGTCTTCCATTCTTTTTATCATCAGCGTCTAACTTTTTTAATAGACTTTCAATTTCTTTCTTTGTAAATTTAATATCCCATGCGTGTTCAAGCGAACGAATAGTAAGATAATTAATCTCAGACATTCTAAATAATCTTAGCATGATTTATTACATTAATTGCGACATTTTTTTAAGATATCGCTCGGCTTTACCGAACTTGTTGATACATCTTCATGTACATATTCTTCCGTTATCTGATTATTTTTTTTTGAAAATTTTATTTTTATCCAATCATTTATAATTTTTTTTCCGGATAATCTTGATGAATATTTATAAACTATTTTTGGTTTACTTTTCAATGATTTTGTTTTCTCGTCCGGTTTTAAAAATATTGTTGAATTATCTGCAAGAACACATTTTATATAATATTCCACTTTATTCGTATATATCATTTACTATCTGGTGACATTATTTCTTCCGGGGGTGGAATTGGTGGAGCACTATAAACATTTAAAAATAATTCTGATTTTATTTTTTTATCAAATAAAAAAATTTTTGTTTGACAATTATAAATTTTCTCCTTCAACTTGATAATCTCTTCTGTTTTATTTTTAAAATTGAAATATTTTAAAACAGACGTAATAATGCTTATGATAGATCCAAGTAAAAGTATAGTTATGTTTGTATAAATAATTGGATCAAAACAAAGTGATATACCTTCTACGAGTGTTATACATGATGAAAGAACAATTATAAGTACCGAACATAAATCATATACATTTCTGTAATACACATAATAGAAACTCAATTCTTCATTGTACACTATAAGTGTATGTTGTATTTCATCTGTCTTCTGAAATACATACAGAAGAAATTTATCATTCATCCATGGTCTCGGTTTTTTATTATTTGATTTATTTTCGCTATTTTCTCTTGCCTTATCATACATTTCCTTGAGTCGGTTACTAAACACAATCTTGTTGCTCATGATGATTTCATTAAAATAATTAACATTTTCCAGAAATTCTTTTTTTATAAGTTCTCCATTGAAACTCATCTCTTACATCCAAGGAGCACTAACATAGCAGTACAAAAAATTGTTGTAGCAAACAATGCAGAATTATCATATGGTGTTTCGTAGATGGCATAAACTTCTTTATAAGTCAGAACTTTTTTACCTAAACGACGATTTACCTTGTTGTGAAAATCAATAAGCCACTTAATCACAGCCCGTTTAGAATGTACATGGTCGGCAACCGGATTCAACATCAATTCCCTGATGTAATGTTTTCTACACTTCTCACATGGTAAAACATTTGCTATATTATTGAAGTATTTTATTATGTTAACTTTGTCCTTCTGGGTTGGATTTTCTGGATAGTTGAAAGTTTTCATATGCATTTTTCGCCATAGCGGAGGCCCCCATACGGATGGATCCATTTGTCAATTATAATAAATAAATATATTTTATTAATATTAATAAGATGGGTGATAACATCTACAATCAGGATCCTATTTCAGTGAAACGTAAAGGTATCAACAGTGAGATACAGTTTGCCAACAACGGTGGCGACGACCTTGATAGTCACCCAAATGTATATGTTACATCAGATGGAGGTTTAAATGCAACGTATTTTACTGGAGATGGTGGAAATTTAAGTAATATTACCGGCGGAGGCGGAGGTTCTGGGAATGTAGGCCCAGGAACAGTTAATAGACTTGCATATTTTAATACATCCAATACTATTACAAGCGCAGATTTCATTACTGTAAACACAACTTCAAATGAATTTTTGATTGATGGAGATTTGACAGTGGCTGGAAATATTCACTCGGTAGATCATCTTACTACAAATGATGCAATTATTGTACTAGCAAGTAATAATATATCAGATCTCATTGCAAGTGGTATCATGTTAAATAGACCAGGTGCGAATGTATTCTATGGTATAACAGGTGGATCTAAAAATAATTTTTCAATAGGCCTTACAAATGATGATGATACAATTTCATCCATAACAATGCTTGATAGTAATGATTTTCAAGCAAACATTCATGGTTCGGTAGCAATAAAAGGTAATAATCAATTATTGTTTACAGATAATATTTTGATACATACAGAAAATTCAATATCTAGTAGAATAGCAATTGGTAATAATTCAAGCGCACTTGGACATTATGCAACAACTGTTGGTTCTGGTGCAAAAGCAGATGGTAATTATTCAATGGCTATAGGCTCGCAGTCAAATGCACATGCATTTAAAACAATAGTTTTTAACGCGTCCGGATCAACTGTAACATCTACACAATCAGAAGCATTATATATCAAGCCAATAAGAGGTGTGCCTTCTGCAATTTCAAATGTATTATCATACAGCCAAGATGGAGAAGTGTTGGATACGAAAGTAATATCAATAAACGGAACAGATGCTACAATTACCAATAATATCTATGCACAAAGCGGCATTTTTAACAGTTCTGGAACTTCCATAGAAACTGATTTAAGTTCGAATGTTCTGATAAAATTGGACCAGTTGTCAAGTGTTAATATAAATACTCCCGTAGAAAAACAAATTTTACAGTATAATGGTGTAGAATGGATAAATGACTGGGCTGATTTTACAACTATTAAAGCAACAGCAAATGTTGCATTAGTTAAAGGTGATGTTGTTTATGTATACGATGGCCAAGGAGATAAACCTATTGTTGATAAAGCGGATGCATCAGAACAAACTAAAATGCCTGCTATAGGTGTTATTTTAGCAAATACAGGAGTAGGTGGAGATTGCGATGTCGTAACATTTGGTGTATTTAGCATGAAGTTACCTACTGGATTTAACCCACATGAAATTTTATATGTAAGTAACGTGGCAGCAGGAAAGTTATCAAATGTAAAACCTATAGATACTACCGGATCTCATCCAGAATATTGGTATATGTATAAAGGGGGGAAATGGTGGAAAACTATTTGTGACAGGTGTTGGACGTGCGAATGATATTCCAAATGCGCAAATACTCCCAGACGATTCTACCGCAAACTATGTGTACGTCAACACAAGTGGCAACGATCTCAAAAAGATTGATCCATCCAAGTTGACCACAAATGTACACACGCTCGAACAGGTAACTACCGTAGGTAATACCACGTCCAATACAGTGTATTTCCAGAATGATACGTTATCATTTAAGGCCGATAGCAGCATTGAAGTCGGTACCGCAAACCTTTTT
>ERZ1048068.403-NODE-403-length-40146-cov-8.404255_pt1 | contig 40146 bp, 61 predicted proteins | sample MGYA00383098_ERZ1048068 | MGnify/ENA primary metagenome ERZ1048068 (study PRJEB29581, sample SAMEA5548368) | metagenome | biome: marine; feature: coastal; material: water | depth 1 m | study: Short-term variability in the microbial, nano- and picoplankton dynamics...
ATACCCGGAGGTAATAAGGCGTATATGGTTGGTTCTACTATACAACAAAATTACGGTGAAAGTATTAGTAAACATGGGTTCGGTGTGTATGATATTAAAAAAGATGATTACCAATTTATAGACTTAGATAATAACAAACCATTCATTTCATTTAAAATAAATTCATTTGATGATATTGAGAAGGGTTCTGAGATTTTAAAAAACGCTTAATGAAGTTACCTAAAAAACAAATAAGTAATGTGAGAAGTTATTGTGACTTAAACAATATTGAAGATATTGATGGATTCATATTACAATGTTTTATTGATGGGTATAATATAAAAAAATATGGGTTAATAGGTGATACTACTGACTCTAAAATTATTGAGAAAGAAGTTGAAAAAATTATTGAGGTTGTAAAGAAAGTTGAAGTTCCTGTTGAGGTTATAAAGGAGGTTATAAAGGAGGTTAGAGTTGAGGTCCCAATTGAAAAGATAGTCGAGGTAATCAAAGAAGTTCCCGGACCCACCAAAGAAGTTGAGGTTATCAAATACGTAGATAGGAAGGTTCCGACTGAAAAAATTGTCACAAATATTGTCAATAATTGTGACAAAATTGAGGAAGAATACGATACCAAAATTAATGAGTTAAAAAGTTCATTTAAAAAAGAACGAGAAGAGTTCTTAGAAAAGTTGAAACTGTCGGAAGAAAAAACTATACTTAACTCAAGTAATAATCAGAAGAAACTTCAAGAAACTTTAAGTAAGTTAAGGAAAGATTTATCTGAAAAAAACGATAAAATAAATAAATTAAATAAAATAATTAAAGAATCTGAAAATAATACTAAACCGGTTGGTGCTGTTTATTTGAAAGGTTCTAATTTAAACAATTAAAAACATGGAAATATTAATATGGTCTTTTTTAAGTTATGGTCTTATGAATATTGTGGTATTTAGCTCAATATTTGAAGGTTTTCGAAACTTTTTCCTCAGGTGGGGTGAAAATAAATTAAATCCATTCAGGGGAATGGGTAAATTCATATACGGTATTATATCGTGTCCAATGTGTTTCTCAACATGGGGAGGGTTTTTTCTTGGGTTAGTTCTATACTCGCCCACACATAATTACTTAGAACTACCAATTACTTATAGTTGGTTCTTCGATGGAGTGTTATCTTCAGGAATTGTTTGGACAATTAATACAATCGTTGAATGGTTTGAAGAAAAATAATAAATAAATAAATAATAATTAAAAAATAGATTATGCCAAAGTCAAAATTAAGAGGTGGGAAAAAAGCTCACAACAAACGTGTCAAACTAAGAAATCAAAACATTATTAGTCAGCGTAAAAAATTACAACAAGAATATGAAAATATTATGAAAACTAACTACGATGAATTTTTAAAGAATAGTAGTGGTATTACAGAAACAGATAAAATTACGGAATCAAGCGGTGTAACACTTAATAGTGGTGACTCTAATTCTAACGACGAGATTTCTGAAACTGTAAAACCTGTAGAAATTAATATGGATTACAAACCAACAAATCCGACTCAAGGTCTATTAAAGTAAAAAAATATGGATTTATTTAATCCACCACCGAATTTTAATCTTAAAAGAATGAGTAAAAAAATAAATATTGATAAGTATGACAATCCCAATGTACAAGTTGTGTGGGAGGACTATGCTGAAAATTTTACACAGGAAAAAATAAAAAGTGTTAAACATTACTTCCAAAAGAAATATCACACAACTAGTGTTAATATAATAACAAAAACAAAAGTTGGTGATGATGTTGAGAATAATGTGGACATATCTTTTAATTTGTTAGATGGTAATTATCAGGTACAGTTAATTAATGAGTTTTTAAAATCTAAGGGTTACGATGACCAAGTTGATGATGTTATTGAGTTAAATACAGTTGTTGATAACCAACTATCATCTGAAGATGATGATGTAGTACCATTTAAGAAATGGTTTATTAAAAACATTGAATTTTCTAACTTTTTATCGTATGGTCAAAATCAAAAAATTGATTTCGAAAAATGCGACGGTATTTCGGTGGTGGAGTCAAATCCCCCTAACTTTGGTGGTAAAACAGTATTAACTGTTGATTTACTACTATTTCTATTCTTCAACGAAACAACTAAATCATCTAAAGCTGAAGAAGTATTTAATAGATTTACTGATAAGAATAAAGTGATGGTTAAAGGTGAAATTTTAATTGATGGGGAGGAATATATTATTGTTCGTTCTATTGAAAGAAAATTATCTAAAAAAAATCAATGGACCATTAAGACTAACTTAGATTTTTATAAAAGATTTTCAGATGGTAGTTTACAAAGTTTTACCGGTGAACAAAGACGTGAGACAGAGGACTTCATTAAGAAATCTATTGGGACTAAAGATGATTTTTTAATGACTATTCTAACAACTTCTTCAAATTTAGAAGGGTTAATAGACGCTAAACCAACGGCAAGAGGTCAGGTTGTTTCTAGATTTATGGGATTGGATTACCTTAAAAGAAAAGAAGAAGTTGCTAAAACCATCTATTCTGAATTTTCTAAGGGTATGATGTCTAACATATATAACACAGAACAACTAAAAAGTGACAACGAAAAATTAGATATTGAGATTATTGAAATTAAAAACGATAATAAAAAGTTAAATGATGAGTTATCAACCATTAAAAAAAGAATGGTTGATGGTCAGAATTATCGTGACGGATTATTAAAAGAAAAATTTAATGATATTGATAGTGAAATAAGTAAGTTAATACCTAGTAAATTAGAGATTCAAATTAATGAATATAAACTAAAACGTAATACGTTAGTTAGTCAAATAGAATCTGTTAATGTCGTTGAACCTTCTTCATTCTATCATGAAGATGAACATGATAAAGCAAAAGATGATGTTAAATCTATTTATGAGAATACCATTAGAGTTGAATCTAAGATTGGTGAAATTGAAAAACTTAAAAGTTCTGTTGGTGACGGTATAAAATGTGAACACTGTGGTATTGAGTTAATGAATGCCTCAATTACTCAGAAAAAAATATCTGAATTTGATGGTTTAATCCAACAAAAAGATGATTTAGATAACTTAATGAAGGAAAAAAACATCATTGAGAATACTTTTGTTAAACTTAAAAATGAATTTATAGAGTATGAAAAGAATAAATTAATAAAGGAAAGATACGAGGTTAGTTTAGAGAGTTTAGATTTAAAAGTTCAAATTATAAAAGAAAAACTTACAAAGTATTTTGAAGTTCAGGATAAAATATCTAAAAATAATGAAGTTGATAGTAAATTGATTAAGGCAGATATATTAATGGATAATTTAGGTATTGATAAAACTAAAATTACTGACAGTATTTCTAATAATAAATTTATTATTGAAAATAAAGGTGAAAAAATAAAAAACAATTTAACCATTATCAATAAAATATATGAGGAATCTAGTCAAGAAAAAATATATAAAATATATTTGGAGATTTATGGTAAAAATGGAATATCTAAAATGATAATGAAGACTATGATGCCTTTGATAAATTCAGAACTACAGAGATTATTAGAGGATGGTTGTCACTTTAGATTGGAAGTCAAGATAAATCATAAAAATGAGGTTGAATTTATTATGATTGATAATAACACACAAATAGGTAAAGACATGTCTTCCGGGTCAGGTTTTGAAAGAACTATAGCGTCATTAGCTCTCAGGTCAGTACTAAGTAAGATATGTTCACTACCAAAACCTAATGTGGTTGTTTTTGATGAGGTATTTGGTAAAGTGTCAAACGAGAACTTGGATATGATTGGTGGTTTCTTTGTAAAAATAAAAGACTATTTTGAAAAAATATTCGTTATTACTCACAATCCTTTAGTTAATAATTGGGCAGATAACGTAGTTCAAATAAAAAAAGAGGATAATATTAGTTATGTCTCACAATAATGACTACATTTGTAAAAAATATATGAGGGAAGAAATGAAAAAAAAAGAATTTAATTACACGTTAATAATCTTAAATAAAGGTATAGAAGGTGAAGTTGTTGAAATAGCTGAAGACATTTCAATTGTATGTAACACCGAAGAAGTTAATTACTTTTTCAACGAGTCCCATTACATTTATACTTTCAAAACTAAAGAAAGTTTTAGTATGATAAAAGAGTGGGCGGAGATGGTATTAACTGATTTTGGTGATGGTTATATTTTATTACCATACGACGTTGAAAACAGTTTAATAAATTTACCCAATAATGTTAAAACTCATCTTTTTAGTAAAAACACGGATGAAATTAATGAAAGTGAACTAATTAATCATTTAAATACTAAATTAAAACAAGACTTCGATTTTCTTTACCAAGAAATCGTTGATAAAGAGGATGATGACGATGAGATAGTTAAGATTAGAAATAAAAAAAGTAAAAAGACTCTCAATCAAATATTGGATAAAATTTATGACAAAGGAATAGATTCAATAGATGAGGATGAAAAACAAATATTAAAAGAAATATCAAATAAATAATGAAAGAAAAAAATACTAGCGCCCCGATTAATCAGGAAGAAGTACAACACTACTTAAAAGACATTAGAAAAATTAAAGTTATGACACCTAAAAGAGAAAGGGAACTTTCTGAATTGATGTGTTCGGGTACTTTAAATGATGTTGAAATCGAAAATATAAATCAAGAACTTTTAGAAGGTAACTTAAGATTTGTTATTACAATTGCAAAACAATATCAGAATCAAGGTTTAGATTTGGCTGATTTAATTGCTGAAGGTAATTTAGGTTTAATGAAGGCAATAAAAAACTTTGATTGGACTAAGAAACTCAGATTTATTTCATATGCTGTTTGGTGGGTTAAACAATCAATACTACAGTCTTTAAATGATAATTCTAGAACCATAAGATTACCGGTTAATGTTGTACAAGACTTATATAAAGAAAAGAAAGAGATTGAAAAAACGGGAAAACAATTAAGTTCTAAATTTGCTTCTTTACCTAACGTTATTGATTTAGATAGAAATATAAATGAGGACGGGGATACTTTAGTCGATATAATTACTAATCATGATGCTGAGATGCCTGATGAGGGTTTATCGGGTAAAGATATGTTGAAGAATAAACTACTATCCCTTCTTAATGTTTTAGATGAGAGAGAAAAAGTGATTGTTATCGATTATTTCGGTATGGAAGGTTCAAATAGGACTTTAGAAGATATCGGTGAGGATTTTAATCTGACTAAAGAAAGGGTTAGACAAATAAAACAAAAAGCATTAAGAAAACTTAGAAACGAAAGTTCAGTCTTATTTGATTATATGTAAAAACTAAAAAACCTTCTATTTATTATTGTAGAAGGTTTTTTAATTTTATAAAAAAAAATATTATGGAAAAAGTAAACAAATTTTTTGAAAGACACGGTTCTAAGGTAATTGTTGTCTTATTAGTCTTAATTTATTTTAAGTCTTGTGGTGTTGATAGAGAATTAAATAAAGTTAAAGATGGTTTAATTCAAACTCAGACTGACATTGATTCGGTTAATTTAAATATTAGTGAATTACCTAATAATGTGGACTTAGAAATTGAGGGTTTAAGAGTGGAAAAAAGAATGATTCAAGCCACAGATAGAAAAATATTTGATGTAAATCGTCAAAATCAAATCGAGCTGGAGATAAAAAAATTACAAAAACTTAAGTAATGGTTACGATATGGAAATGGATTAGGGAAAACCCTAATAGGTTTATGTTTTTAATACCAATTATTTTAGTTGGGGGTATTTCAATATCTCATGTAGTTTCTTGGTACGAATTAACTAATCCTATTAGTTGGGCAATATACCTTTCAATCGCAATTGAAGTTGGTGCTATGACAGCTTTAGTTGCCACTACCAATAGAATAAAAGGCGGTGTATGGTTTATGTTTAGTTTAGTTACTTTAATTCAAATGATTGGGAACATATTCTACTCTTTTAAAGAAATTGATTCTGATGGGCAACTATTTAAGTCTTGGGTTGAATTAACATTACCTATATGGGAATCAATGGATATTGAGAGTGGTGATACTATCTCATTGAAGAGATGGTTAGCATTTATTTCCGGAGGATTATTACCAATTATATCTTTAACCTCATTACATTTCTTTATTAGTTATAGAAAAGAAGATGAGGTTCCACCTAAAGATGAGGATGTTGAAGTACCTGTTGAAGTACCTGTTGAGGTAATTAAGGAGGTTGAAGTACCTGTCGAAGTAATTAAAGAGGTTGAGGTAATTAAAGAAGTTGAAGTAATTAAGGAGGTTGAGGTACCTGTTGAAGTAATTAAAGAAGTTGAAGTAATTAAGGAGGTTGAGGTACCTGTTGAAGTAATTAAGGAGGTTGAGGTACCTGTTGAAGTAATTAAAGAGATTGAGGTAATTAAAGAGGTTAAGGTACCTGTTGAAGAAACATCCACAACTACCACCACCACTCAGGGAGTGAAAGTGTTGGAGTATAAAAAGTCTTAATTTTTTAATGTTAGATTTCATTAAATATGATAATTTCAACCATTTTGATGGTGATTATAAAAAAGACAAAATTGTCTTAACTCATACGTCAAGAAATTTACCTGAATATTTATCTTCATTAACTAAAAGAATTTATGGTAAAAACTTTAAAGTACCTCACTATGTGATAGGTAGAGACGGTGTTATTCATCGTTTAATTGAGGATACTAAAGAGACCAAATATTTAATAAATGATAAATTAAACAAGGAATCTATTATAATATCCTTGGAAAATTTAGGTTGGTTAGAAAAAGAACCTCTAAAAAAACATTACCTTAACTGGATTGGTGATATTTATAAAGGTGAAGTGTTTGAAAAGAAATGGAGAGACAGACATTATTGGGAACCGTATAGTGATGAACAGGTATTTTCATTACTTGAAGTTTTGAATTATTTAACAGAAAAAATGAATATTGTCTTTAATGTTGTTGAACATAATACTTTGATAAAAGAAATAAATAAATATAAAGGTGTTGTTACGAGAAGTAATTTTAGTAATGATTTTACGGACCTAAACCCATCTTTTGATTTTGAAAGAATTTTAAAAAAAATAGAAAATGAGTGATTCTCACGACGAAATTAAAAAGTTAATTAAGGCATCTCAAAATATGCTTAAAACTGATATGGTTAATGAAACTATCATTAACATAAAAGAACAATACGGTATTATCAATGAACAATCAGTTAATTTAACCGACACTGAGAATGACGATAAAATAGATGTGGGTCAAGATGTTGCCGATGAAATTGAATTTGAAACTAAACCTAAAAAAGATAAACGACAGGCTTATAGAATTTCCGGTGGTATTATTGTGTTACACGGTAAAGATAAAAAAGACTTAGAATTAACTACTGATGAGAAACTAGCATTCCAAGAAACTATGGATGAGTTTGTTAGTGAAGTTTCGGATTTAGTGGACTTTAATAAATTAAATGTTTATCAAAATAATGTTGAATGGTCAGGGAAAATAATAGATGCTGATTTAGAATTCTTTTATTCGATTGGTGAAGATAATGGTGTCTATTTTAAAGGAGATATGATTAAAGCAGATAACGATTTCTTATCTGTAATTGGTAAATTAAACAATTATTACGAAAAATTTAAATCTAAATGGGCTAAAATTTTGGCTTCACGTAAGAAAACAATGCAATCAAATTAAATGAATATACCTACTAACAATATAAAAATTAACACTCAAACACTCCTACTACTTATAATAGTAGGATTTGTTGTGTATAATTTTTTTTCTAGTCAAGATATAAAAACAAATGTTGAAAGTTATGAAAATAAGATTGAAACATTAAAGGAAGAGATTGACACTGTTGTTATGGTTAATAATAAAATAGATGTAAAACTATTATCCGTTGATAAAAATATTAATAGATTAAATCAGGATATCGGTGGTATTGATAAAAACATACAAAATTTTAAACAAAGGACAAATGAAAAAATTAATTCTGTTGACTCTTATACTTTTAACGAGCTTGAGCAGTTTTTCGCAAATAGATACGACTAAGGTTAAGGTTACTGACACAAGTAGAGTTGTTCTACCTTATAGAGTTGCTAAGTTAATTGTTAAAGATTTAATAGCCGGAGATTCGTGTAGAAAAGAAATTGAACTTCTTAATTTAAAAACTTTAAAGTTATTAGAAATAGATAAACAAAAAGATAGTACTATATTATTGTTAAACGAAAAAAGTGAAAATTATGAATCTATATTACTTATAAAGGACGAACAGATTATACAGTATGAAAATTTAAAATTTGATTTAACTAAAGAATTAAAAAAAGAGAAACGAAAAAAAGGTTTCTATAAAGCTGTTTCTGTCGTAGGGGGTGTTGCGATAGGGATATTACTATTAACTAAATAAAATGGCGTTAACGACAACAGAAAAAAGAGAAATTGAGATTATGATTCGTAAAGAAATTAAAAGTTTTATGGGTAATAATACTGTTAATCAATTTGAAAATAAACTAATTGACCTCATCAAGAAAGAAATTACAAATGGTAAAATAAAAGGTGATGTAAAAGAAATCGTTCTCAAATGTTTTAGAGAATTTTATAACTTCATGTGGACTCAAAGAGGTTATTGGGAACCTAGATTAAAAAATAGTTAAAAAATATAATTATGAAAGAAAATTTTGGTAAGAACTTAAAACAGACTATGTCACAACAAATGATGAGTGCTAAAGCATTTGACGTTGATGCGGTAGAGGCTATGAAATCAAGTAATGAATTTATTAATAGTATAAGTGAAGATGAGTTAGAAGATGAAAATCAACCTGAAACTACTGAAGCGACTTCTGCTGGTGGTGCGGGTCAGTTTTCACAACCTCTATTTTCGACCACTAAAAAGAAAATGGAAGATGATGATTCTATATTAGATAAATTTGAAGCTAAGGAAGCGACTTCATCGGCTTCTGCGGGACAATATTCAACACCTGCGTTTGTGGCTAAAGATAGTAAGAATTGGAGAGCTAGTAAGAAAACTCAAATTCCGGGTGGTAAGTTTGTGAAAATAAAAGATAAATGTAAAAAATTCCCATATTGTAACCAAGGTGATATTAACGCTCTTAAATTATGGGAAAATGAAACAGTTAAAAGAGTTATAAATAAAGTATCTAAAAAGTATGGTGTGAGTGAAAATGTTGTAAAAAGTATTATTCTTCACGAATACGAGAATAAAGTTATTGGTGGTTCAAACCATAAAAATTTAAACAAATAAAATAAACCATATATTTATATTAAAATAAAAGGAATGAAAAAAAGAAACAATACATATATTAACAATTTATTCAATAAACTATTGAATGAAAGTTTGGAGGAAAGAGCCAACGATATAGTTAATACGATTAATGGTGATAACATTGATGAGTTAATGAATACACCTATTGAGGAAGGTTCTGAAACGTGTGAAGGTTGTGGTACTGAAATTAGTGAAGGTTCTAATGGTCTTTGTGAACAATGTGGTTCTAAAACTAATGAAGAGGTTTATGAGGAATTTAATGAAGAATACGATGAGGGAAGATGTAAGTATCATATGAAAGCGTTCGGTCCTGATAATGAGAGGACTATTCGATTTTGTAAACGTAACGATGAAGAAGGTGGTGATTTAATTGGGGTTGATTCCGATATAGACACTGAACGTATGGAAGAAATGGTTGAAAATGAGGTTGAGGAAGGTAACGCTTTCGCAGACGCTGTTAGAAAAGCTAAAGAAGACGGTGAAAAAGAATTCGAATTTGAAGGTAAAACTTACCCTGTTAAAGAATCTAAAAAAAATAAATTAAAATTAACAGAGTCTGAACTTATTGAACTTATCGAAAAGATAGTAAAAGAAGAGAAAGTAACTTCAAATATTAAGAAGGGTAAATCTGCGGGTCAGAATGAATATAATACTATTCATAAAGAATCTGGTAAAGAAAACGAAGATTATATTAAACTTGTTACTAAAAAAATGGAAGATTATTTGAAGAACGGTTCTAAAGGTGATTATACTATGGACCCTAAGATGTTCCCTCAAGGTAATGGTGAGATAGAAAAAATGGATAAAGCGGCGTATGTTCCTTCTGAGGATGTTCGTGACTATGTTGAGGCTTTTACAGGTGCGGGTATGGAAAACTTAGACTATGATGAGATTAAACCTAATGAAGAATGGATTGAGAAAAATATTGTAGGTTCATCTGAAACAGGGAATAATCCTGATTGGGCAAATGCTGTTGAGACACCGGTTAATAAAAGACGTAATAAAATTAGAAAAGATAATTTATTAGCTAAGGCTAAAAGAAAGGCGTACAATAAAGCTGACCAACCTGTGGTACAAGATAAAACGGGTGACGGAGAAGTTGATAAAATTCTTACTAAATTAGAGTCCACTGAAAATAAACCTAACAAATTAAATGAACAATTTGATAAAATAAAAGGTTTAATTTCTTACGATAGAAAGACTCAATAATTTACAAAATAAATATTACTACTATCATTTCCCCATAGAAAACTTTAATCTATGGGGAATTTTTTTAACTTTATTACAAAACCGGTTAAACCTGAGGAGGTGGAAATACTTTTTAGAGCTAATAATATTATTAGAGAAAAGATGGAATTATATTCTGATTTCACTTTAACATTAAATATTTTAGTTATTAACACCTATTTAGGTGAAAAAGACACTCCTAAGGAGACTAAAATCAATCTCACTAAGGAAGATAACGATAAACATTTTTTATGGTGTTGGAACAAGTCTATAGGGATATTCAAAAATGAGGGTATTAACTTCAGTAGTGAGGGTAAACATTTTGATTACTTTAAGAATTTTTTCGATGAGATTTTTTATAGTAGGAAGGACAGGGTGTCACGAGATTCCATTGAAAAATTCTTTACTCAGTTATTTGAAATGAATAATACATTTACTCAATCAGATTTGGATACCTTAATAATGATTTACAAGTTAATGGATAATTCTATTGAAAATTAAAAAAATATTATTACACTTTACTATATAAGCTTAAAAATCTATAATTAGATTATTATAATAAACATAAACAAAACAAATAAAAAAAAATGGAAACATTAGAAAAAATTAAATCTTTATCAGAAGAATTGTCGGTAAACACTACGAAGTTTTACGAAGGAAATAAGAGTGCAGGTACTAGAGCTAGAAAAAATGCTCAGGATTTAAAAAATCTCTTACAAGTTTTAAGAGGTGAAATTCTTGAAGAAAGAAAAAAGTAATGATAGAACCAATACTCTTCTTTATATTAATATCATCACTATTAAATCTATTATATGTGATTTTTATTTTTCTTAGAGCTTTACTACAAACCCCATCTCAAAAAATGGTGTTAAGTGGTAGAACAACTTTATTATTTGGATTATCAATATCCTATATTTTAACATTTATATTTAAACTATGAGTCTATATACAGAAATATTCAAAATACAACCTTACTTAAAGTCTATTAGGACACTTGAAGAAAAATACTTTTCAATCGACATATATTTTTCAAAGTCTTGGAAAATACCCTCGGGTTATGTTGATGAAAAGAAAATTATGGAACATAATAGTAATGAGGTTAACAAAAGGTTTTTCTCGTTTGTTTCTCAAATAAATGAGAGTGATTTAAATGGAACTATCAAATCTATTGAGAATATAATTGATTATAATATTGAGAGGGAAGAGAAAGAAAATCTATTTAAATTAAAAATAAAAGATTTGAAGAATGTTTTTGAAAAAGAAAAATTGGAAGATTTAAAAAGTTTACAATTTGAAATGGATAGACAGGTGGATTCATTTAAGGAGGAGTATACATTAGATAACGAAGATAGTTATGAAGAACAAACAGTCTCAGATAAATTGGTATCAGGCGGAGTTAAACAAGGATAAAATAAGGCTCGAAAAAAATAAGAAGAAGATAATCTCTGAATTGGTAGGTTTATCTAAAGAGGATGTTTTACCTAAAAAAACTAAAAAACTTAATATATGGCAAAGACTGAAAAAAGTGATGATGGGGTAATTGAGAAACTTGCTATCATTTCTAACGCTATGGAAGATTTATTCCCTGATGGTAAATTTATAAGTGTATTAGAACTTGGTAAAAAAGATTTCAAAAAAGTTCAGAAAAACTTTAGAGATATAGACCGAAGTCATAAAAGATTCAAGATTGATATTTCAGGTGTTGAATTTGTATTTATTTTGGATGAGTAGTTGACAATCTTACCAAGTAACTTTTTGGAAAACCTTCTTTAACTAATATATCATATAAATATTTTCTATGAGTGGTTGTATAGTCTTTAACGAACATACAATCACTTTTTTTTGTTCTCTTAAAATGAGTTGATAGTGAATCTATTAATCTACTTGCATCTTCGGATGTTTTAAGGGTGAATAATTTAAAATTACTATCATTTTGTACTATTACCTTATTATTTAATTTTGATACTAACTTCAAACCGGGTACTGATAGATATTTTTTGGTGAGAAAATCTATTGATATTTTCTCTTTTGTTTGGTAATCTAAAATAAATTCTTCTATAAAATAAGATTTTATTTTAATTATTGAAAATTCGCCACCTTCAACTACCACCTTATTTTGTCTACCGAATTCATCCTTAGAATATAAATCTTTACCATCGTCACCTACCTTAACTAACGCTATTTCATATTCACATTTAATTCCATTCTCATAATTCTTATTGAAAATTACGTTAGATGATTCCTTAATTTTAGACTCATAGAATAATTTAGCCCTTTTACGAGTTTTAAATTTCTTGATTATTCTTTTTTTTACGTTATTCTTAAATAAAACTATTAAATAGTTGTGAGACATAGTGATATGTTTTTATTTAAATATAGTACATTTATGGATAATTTATATAATACATTAGGAGTTAAAGATAACGCTACTCAAGAGGAGATAAAAAAAGCTTATAGAAAACTTGCGGTTAAACATCATCCTGATAAGGGTGGTAATGAAGATACTTTCAAAAAAGTTAATGAGGCTTATGGTATATTAAGTGATGATACTAAACGAAGTCAATATGATAATAGAAACAATAATCCATTTGGGGGTAATCCTTTTGGTAATCAAGGTGGTGGTCATGACCCGTTTGGGGATTTTTTCAGAGGATTTACTCAAAGGAGAAAAAAACCTACAGCACCCGAAACTATTGTTAATGTTGATGTGGGAGCCGTTGAATCTTATTTAGGTTCTGAGAAAATTATAACTTATACTAAAAAAGATAAGTGTGGTACTTGTGATGGTTCAGGTGGTGAAAAAAACAAATGTGGTATTTGTGAGGGTGAAGGATTTAGAACTGTTAGAGTGGGTAGTGGTCTATTTAGTCAAGTTGTTAGACAAACATGTAATTCATGTAATGGTGAGGGATACATCTTTAAAAAGAGATGTGGTACGTGTAATGGGTCTATGATTAAAACTGTAAATGAAACGATAAAAATTAAATTGCCGGTTGGGATTGATAATGGTCAGTTTCTTAGACTACAAGGTAAAGGTGATTACTTCAAAGGTATGTACGGTAATTTGGTGATTAAAGTAAATCTAAAACCGGAAAAAGGATTTGATAAAGACGGATATAGTTTAATATATGACGCTGTGTTTAATAAAGAAGATTTAAATAAAGATAATTATACTATACCTCACCCTTCCGGTGAACTAGTGGTTACTATGCCTGAAACTTTTGACACACTTAAACCTTTAAGAGTAAAATCTAAGGGGTATAATGGAGGTGACCTTTACGTCAATTTAATTGTTAGATTTAAAAGATAGATTTGATTAGTTGTATTGTCCCGTATATTGAGGCGAATAATATGTAAAAACCTAATATAATACCTACCCAATTCCCAAATTTTAATCCAGGATTTTTACAAGAACTACATTTTTTAGATTTTTTCCCACTAAATTTATCGTAATCTTTTTTATTATTAGATAAATCTATAACCTCAACATCTTCAACTTCAATATTTTTCATAAGTTTTTTATTATAATATAAATAATTTTACAATTAAAAACAATAGTTGATTAGTTGATTGGTAAAAATATTTAACTTATATTTTTAATCTATGAGATATAATGATTTATTAGTTGGGGTTTTTCTTTTTACAATAGCTCACATTTTAACGTTCTACCAATTAAACGGTCAATTTATTTGGAAGTGGTTTCAAAAAAATGAGTGGGTGATAATTGTTAGTGGTGTAATACTATCGGTATTTTATATTTGGGGTACAAAATATACTGTATCAGGGACCGGTAATTTACTATGGCCAGCAAGATTTATAGGTTTTGGTGTTGGTATGGTTATATATTCTATATTGGTTAATCATCATTTTAATGAAGGTATTAATAGTAAGACAATTATTAGTTTGATTTTGTGTGTTATACTAATTTGTATACAAATATTTTGGAAATAATTTATTTACATTTTCATTGTTAACCGACTTGTTTTCTGATTTAAAAAACTTATATTTGTAGTAAAATAATAAAATAATAAAATAATAAAATATGATAAGTTATATTGGTGGTAAGGCTAAAATGAGGAACTTTATAGTTCCATATATTCCTAAAGATATTGAGACCTATGTTGAGACATTTGGTGGAATGTTTTGGATATTTTTTGGTATGGAATTAAAAAACTACCCCAACTTAAAAAAAGTTGTTTATAATGACTTTAACCCTCTTAATTATAATCTTTTTAGATGTGTTGTTAACCATCAGAGATTATTGGAGGAATGTGAAAAACTAACAGTACAGGAAAAAGGGGTATCACCCACTAAAGATATTTGTCGTGAAAATTTCGTTACGTTTCAATCTGAGATATATTCTGAGGGGTTTGAGATTGGTGATGAACCCAACTACGAAGTTGCTGCAAAATACGTTTATGTTTTAACTCAGGTATTTTCAGGGGCTAATCCGTCTAAATCTAAATTTATAGATTTGAAGGGTAAGTATCATTCTAAGTTCACATCTTTTAAAAACAAATTAAAGAAAAAAGAATATCAAGAACTATTTGAGGCGATAACTAATGTTGAAAATATGGACTTTCAAGAGGTAATTGAAAAATATGATAGTCCTAATACTTATTTTTACTCAGACCCACCGTATTATGTTGTTGGTGAAGGTTCTTACTATTCTAACCATGATTTTGGTAGAGATGACCATGAAAGATTAGCTGATTCTTTAAAGAATATTAAAGGTAAGTTCGGGTTATCTTACTATGATTTTGAATTATTACATGGTTGGTTCCCTAGAAATAAGTATACTTGGAAGAGTAAGGAATTTGTTAAAGCCGCTGCGGCTAAAAAAGGTAAGAAACAAACCAAGGGTGAGGAGTTACTAATAATGGATTACTAATTTCAATTTTTTTACTATATCTTAGTATTTATAAAATAAGAGAAGTATATTTAAATTAACTTTATTACTCTGTTTCTATTGGGATGGGATAAATAATATTTGTGATTTAAACATACTCTGATATTTATTAATAAAAAAAAATATAATGAGGACTACAAATATATTAAATCAGTTAATAGTTGAAGATTCTAGATTTCAGGTATTATATAACAAATTAGTTAAACCAAAAAAAAAGAAAGGTAAAGTTAAACCCGGATTGATGGATTTTGAAATCTTTAAAACCATTATTCTTGCTGACCCAACAACTAAAGTACCTGAAGGTGAAGATATTGATACGTTATCCGTAGAAGCTATGGAAAACGTTAAAATTGGTAAGTACTCTCAGTGGTTATTAAAAAACTACTTTAACTCTCCTCTTACAGATGAGGAAAAAGAATATGATTGGAGAAGTCCTGAATATAAGAAAGCAACTCAGAAAGCCAAAGACTTGTTTATGGAGGACTTGTATAAGACTACTGATGACCTTGTAAAATTTGAAAAGTTTAAACAATACTTAGACCAAGATAAAAGAGATATAAACAAATATACTGTAGACTCATTATATGATACTTTGGAAAACTTCGAAATCCCTGAAAAATTTAAGAAAAATCAGGAAAAAAAAGAAGGTAAGAAATCTAGAGATGGGTTTAAACATGCTGGTGGTGAAATAATCTATGAAGGTGGTGAATGGACGTTAATTAAAATTGAGGATAAAGGTAAATTAGGTAAATCTGCGGCTGAATATTATGGTGGGTTTCATTTAGATACTGAAGATGAAAGTAGATGGTGTACATCATCACCGGGTACGGATACTTGGTTTGAAAGATATATTAAGGATGGTCCATTATACGTTGTCTTCCCTAATAATGATAAAGGTGAAGTGGGTAAAAAAACAGGGTTACCTAAAGAGAGATATCAGTTTCACTTTCCTAGTTCGTCGTTTATGGATAGAAGAGATAGGTCAGTTAATTTAGTAGAACTATTAAATGGTCCAATGTCTGAATTAAAAGAACAGTTCAAATCACAATTTGCTAGAGGATTATCTAGTCAATCCGGAGAAAAAGTTGAGGTTAATTATCCTGACTCGTCGGCAGGTAAGTTTATTGCTCTTTATGGGTTTGAGGAATTATTTAGTTCCTTACCTGACAATATTGAAAGATTATTTGTGACTAACAAGTCAAAAGAAAATATAGCTTTAGATGTACCATCAAGTTTAGGTAGATTTAAAAATCTGTCAGTATTATTATTTCAGAATATAGTAAAAACTTTACCTGAAAATATTGGGGAATTAAGTAAACTTACAATAATTTCATTACCTGAAAACAAAGATTTAGTTGCGTTACCAGAGAGTATTGTTGAATTAGAGGACTTATCATTTATTCAGTTAAAAGGTTCAAACCCTAACGTTAAGATACCTGAAGATTTATTGAAAACTTTAGACGATGTTGGGGGTGGTTTCTATTACAAAATTTAAATTAATTAAAGACAAATACAATGAATATAATTGAAGTTGAATTATATTTAAATCAATTTAAGGGCTTCTTTGATAAAAACCCTAACGATTTAATTGATTTAATAGGTGACATATTAAAAAACGATTTTTACCACGAGGTAAAAAATCAATCTATGGTGAATTATGAAAATGGTGATGAAGTATCACTTACTCATAAACAAATTATTGATATTGTCATAAAATTGAAGAAAACAATTAGTGAAATTGAGGTTAGTGAGAAGGTGGGTAATATATTCCAAAAAACCAACTTTGGGCAAATATGTCTAAATTAGACTTGTTGATTAAATAATATTTCCATATATTTGTGTAAAACTAATATATGGAATCTTCTTTTAAATCGATTTTTAACAAATACCGTACAGATATATTTTGTGAGACTCAAGATGATAAATTGTGCGATGCAAAAACGATTATTAAAAGTGAGAATGATATTGAATCTTATTTAAAAAATTACGGTAATAAAAATTCTACGGTACACCATCAAAGACATACGATAGTGGTTGAAAGAGATGATAATAAAATATGTTTAAAAATTTTTTATTACGAAAAACGAAGAAGGGTTGGTAAAACATTTTTTGCGAAAAGAACATCTATAGATTTTATTACTTACAGAGTTAAAGACGGTGCGTTATTTTATGGGTCGGTTGGTAATTACCATAGTAAAAGGGGTAGTACAAAACGATTAAGAAGATTTGTGTTTGGTCAAGAGGATATCTTAATGAGGAAAAAAATTATTATAAGAGATATCAACAGTCTCATATGTACTGAAGAAAATAAGTTTGAACAAATAACTGAATGTGATTCAAAGGCAGACCCAATTATCCAATTTATTAATCTTGTGACTAATGGGGAGTGTCAAGATTATGAAGGGTTTTATAAGTTTATATTAAAAAAACAAAGTGTTAAGTTTCCTAACAATATAATGTCATTTATTGATTCAGGTTATCCTATTGTTGATAAAAAAACTAGAGATAAGTTTGACGGTAAATATATTGATACCTTTATGTTTAATAGAGGGTATAAGGGTAAAAAAGTTAAAAGAGTTTTACATAAAGTTAAAAATTTTAACCCACAAGTATTTGATAGTATTTCTAAATTCTTAGGATGTGATTATATATTAAAAACACTTACAGATGAAGAATTGGTTGAAGTTTTTCAAAATGGGGGAAATGAATTTTTCTTTTTACCGGAAAATTCTTTAATTATAAATTGTAGTAAAAACGAAAAGAAAAATATATTAAAAATAATTTTACTATCGATTAAAGGATTTATAAATACTAACACTGTTAATGACCATTTAAGATTTTACAAAACAATTAATAAATTCGAGAAATGTGTGTGGAGGTCTAGTAACCTTAAAGAATTTACGGATGAACATCTTTCATGGTCTAATACATTCTCGTCATATGAAGACGGATACTTTAATAGAGTTTACAGTGAAAAATTTGTTAAAATGGTTGAGACACCTATTGGTACATATGACCCTATAATTTTAAAGTCTAGTGATGAATACAATGAAGAATCACATGTACAAAGTAATTGTGTTAGAACCTATATTAAAAATGCGAACTCTTTAATAGTTTCATTAAGAGATTCGTCTAATTATAAAAGTAGAGCTACTATAGAATATAAAATAATTTTTAATGGTGAAAGATTAGAATTAAAAAGGTCTCAAACTTTAGGGAGGTTCAATAGATATTTAGATAAAACATGGGATAATGAAATAGGTGTTTTAGATAATCGTATATACGGTATTGTTAAAAATGGTTTATTTGTTGACTTAGGTATTGAAGTTAATTTAAATGATATTAATATTAAAAGTAATTATAAGGTCAACAATCCTACTGACAATTTTACACCAATTATTGAGTGGGATAATGATAAAGTGGATGTTATTGGTCGACAAGATTCAGACACTATATTTCTATAATTTTAAAAATAAAATATGATGATAAATAAGATACCCGGTCAAATCACTGAAATAGTTTTAAAACAAATTAAAAACACTCCTTCTCAGTATGATATTGTTGTTAAAGACCCTTCTTTAGTTGATGGGATAATTAAAAATAAAAAAATTATTTGGGATTATAAGAGATGTGATGAAAATGGGGGTGTTATACATTCTGAATTTTTAGTAGAATATGATTCTAATGGTATTTATATGTATATTAAATCTAATTCAATAAGTATATTATATCTAAACTCATTAAAATCTAATGTTTATTTTATGGTTGATTCAATATATCGTATGAATAAAAAATAATAAATTTAAAATAAAAAATATGGAAATAGTAGAAAACGAATTAATTAAAAAAATTGATAATGGTGAAAAAATAATAGTTGATTTTTATGCTGATTTTTGTGGACCCTGTAAAGTCATGAAACCTTCTTTTGAAAAAGTTTCTAAGGAATATAAAGAAAAAAAATCTAATGTTGAATTATACACTTTAAATTTGGGTGAGTATCATCAACTTGCAACAAAGTACGGTATTAGGTCTGTCCCAACAATAAAATCTTTTAATGGTGGTGAAGTAATTCATAGTACTGTGGGGTTACAAACAGAAACCCAAATAAATGAAATGGCTCAAAACTTATTAAATGTCTAAAGTTGTTATATTATTTACCATGAAAGGTTGTCCATTCTGTGATATGATGAAAGATAAGTTAAATGAAAACGAAATCGAATTTCATATTAGGGATATTGATGAATATAAAGATGAATATGATTTATTTGTTGAACTTACTGATAATGAATTTGTACCATCATTTATGATTTTAAATCAACCTCCTGAATCTCCGGACCCAAAACTATTTGCTCCTGAAAGGGATTTCGACGAAATTGATGATGGTGTGGAAATAATAAAAAAAGAATTAGGTAAATAATTCGTTAGGGACTTGTGAGAGTCCCTTTTTTGTTTTATATTTGTATAACAATAAAAAAAACAAATATTATGTCAATTAGCAAAGTTTTAGTTCACACACAGTACGAAGAAAATTATGGTATTAATGAGGGTAACTATCATTGGAAGATGAAAGGTGGTCACACTTTTCAAATCGAGATGGATGTTGATTTATTAATGTATAGTGACGCGGAAAAAGTGTTCGGTGAGATGTTGGAATCACACTGTAATGACCATGAGCGTTTCACGTATCGCGAGTTTGAAATTCAATTTCACGAACCTACTGTTTTGGGTACTCAAGAAGATTATATTAAAACTAACCAAGAGTTAAATCCTGTAATGGTTTAATATGGTAGGATACGTATACATAGCAAGAATTATTGACCACGGAGGTAAGTTTGTTAACGGGTATCATAAGATAGGTCTTTCAAAACAATATAAGGTACGTGAGACACAGTTAAACTCAACACACTTACCTTTTGACGTTATGATGGTAAGAGTCTTCGAAACGGAAGATATGAACAAATTAGAGGGTATTCTTCACGTTTGTTTCGAGGACTACAGAGTCATTAAAGAGTACGATGACCGTAGGAACATCACGACTGAGTGGTTTGATGTTTCGGATATTGATACCTTTCATTCACGATTGGATAAGATGGTAAGTTATCTATCTGTTAAGGAATTGGATTTAGGGCTTAGTATCGATAACGACGAAACCCTAACTGATGAAGAAAAGGTTGAGGTTAAGAACAAAATTGGTCGGGCAAAGTCTACGAATCTAAAGGTTACCATTGGTGATAGAGTTATTACCAATAAAACTGCGAAAGAAACGTATGTGTCGGTTATCAATGAAATCACTAAAGGTGTTAACAAGTCAGTTATTGAAAACAATTTTTCATCTTTCTTTAAAAACGATAAGGACGAATTTAGAGACTCACTTAGTGACCATAATAAGGTTTTGATGGATTGTGGAATGTTTATGTCTACATGGGGTTCTAACGTAACTAAAATCAAACGTATTAATATGGTTTGTGATAAGTTGGGAGTGGAAAATGTTGTGTGTGAGATTAAAACTTAAAATAAAAACCCACCAATAGGTGGGTTTTTTAATTTAGATAGGTAGGTTAAAATATAATTAAACCTTTTGTTTTGTCTTTGACTAACCAAGGTTTATCACCTATAGGGTTTAATATGTCATCCAATAAATTATAGTTGGACATTTTTTCTTTTAATAGTGAAACATTCAAATCGAAATTATCTAAAACCATTGAGATTATTGTTTTTTCAGAATAAAGTGAATCTGATATAATTCTTATTTTAAAATCATCGTTTTCGTCTTTAAGAGATGAAAATTTAAATAATAATTTATCAACATTAATAATATTAAATAAATGATTTGAAACATATTCACTATAATATAACTTATCCCTACCCATTTTCCAACTGTATCCATAAGGGAATTCCGAACTAATATTTATAGGTGAATATTTAAATTTGTTTATTTCATCTGTATTGTCTTCTGAATAATCTAACTCTAAAAAACCTGAATTAGAAAAAGACAAGTGATTTAAGTCAGTTTTACTTGAAATAAAATCAAACACTTCTTTACTGTATACCGGTCTATCGGTTTTGTATAAGTTAAATGAGTGTTCGTTTTTTGATGTTAATTCTACATCGTAGGTTATAGTGTCAACTATATTCATTTGTTCATAACCTAAACTATTTGCTAGAGATTTGTACTCTTCAATAAACTCGTCTTTTACTTGGTGTAGAGTTAAAATATTTTTAGAGTTTGTGAATCCGTTAACTAAGAAAAACTTACCACAGTTAGTAACTTCAATTGAGGCATCTATTGAATGGTCTGTTATTATTTTACTTAATATGTAATCGGCGAATAAATTAACTAAACCCCTTTGTGATTTTAAATTGATGTAATCCATGTATTATTTTTATGTAATAATATGAATTCATATTCATAACATAAAGTCTTAATATAAAAATTATGTATTGGGTTAACTATTAATTTGATAAAAAAAAAACCTCTACGTTATAGTGAGGTTTTTTTGTGGTTAATATCTAAATGATATTTTAATGTTCCTAAAGTAATACGAATATAATTATTTTCTATTATAATATTTTTCCACTACTTTTTTAATCGACTCTTGAACTGAAGTTGGAGTTGACTGTTTAGGTTGTGTCGCTCCAGTTTTCGCCTTTGAAGTTTGATTGTTTCTTTTTTTACATCCGCATCCCATAATTTATACTTTTATTTTGATTTATTTTTGTGTCTATACATAAATATGTGATAAACTTGTATTATGTAAATATATTAATAGTAATTTTGTATATTTATAATCATAATGAGAATATTTAAAAAATAAAAATATGATTAAAGAAGAAGTTAACGGTGAATTTTACGAAATAACTGCTAAAAAATATATGGAGTTAATGAAATTAGCGTCATATAACGGTAAAGGGTTATCTAAAATAAAGATGTTTAAGGGTTTACCTTTAAAAATAATTGGGAATGTTCAATTAAGTGGGGTGACGGATTTAAAAGATTTAGGTAACGTTGGTATTATAAACGGTAATTTAGATATACGTAATACTAATATTACGAGTATTAAAGGTATTGAAGTATCGGGTAGAGTGTCGGATTATGGTTCCGGTATTTGGAAAATCGAACAAAAAAGAATACTTAATCGTAAATTAGCTGAGATGGAATCTGAAAGGGAAGATGGTGATAGAGACATTTATTCGGATAATTTCGACGATAAGTATGATGGTGAAAAATACGAAATATTAAGAGTTAATGCGTTATACGAATTTCTAAATTCTCCAAATAGTGGTGTTGATATCGACTTCAAAGATGAAAATCTATCAGATGAAATTAATACAATCAAAAAACAACTTGAACAGTTACTTAATGATTTAGAAAAAGAAGAGGATGATGAAATTTCTGATGTGTTGGAAGATAGAATTGATGAATTACAGACTGAGTTAGAGGACTTAGAAGGTGATACTTTTGACATATATAATATATATGAAGCACCTTATAAAACATGGGACATTCCAACGTATGAAATATTAAATGCGTCTAATGAGGGTTCATGGGCCGTTGCAGATGATGATGAGATGGAAACTGCGGCTTTGGAACAGATTGAACAATTTTTAGATGAAAATGGGATTGAGGGGTTAAATAGTGGATTTTACGAAAGTTATATAGATTATGAAACGATAAAAGACGAGATGAGGACTTTTTATTATGATGATATTTCTTATAGTCCTGAATCATATTTTGAAGACGACGATTACACTTTGACTGATGAACAAGAGGAAAGAAAAACAACAATAGAGGATAAACTTGATGTGTTGAAAAATGAACAAGATGAGTTAGATATTGAAGAGGAAGAAGAGGAATGGGACGAACTTGAAGAGGAAATAGACCAATTACAGGAAGAACTTGATGATATTATCCCTGACGTTGGTGAACCTACAGAAGATATGATTGAGGACAAGGTTGACTCAATAGTTAGTGGTGAAGATGAACTTGACTGGTTGTCTGAGCATGGGTATGAAATACGTGATTATGTTGATATGGATGACTTAAAACAGGGGATGTATGATACTGATGGATATGAGGGTATATTGACTTATGACGGTACGTATGAAATGATAAACATGGAATACCCGTCAGGTGAAGAGGATAGTGTTGATTTTTATATTTTTAGAGTGGACTAATGTAGATTATATTTAGTTATCGTTTATATTGTTATTATGAATAGGTCAAAATATAAAAAAAAATATGACTTTATATTGGAAACGGATTGGGTATTCCAAGGTTATATGGATGTTGAACATAGAAGGTATGTCCTGTTAGATTACTTCACTAAAATGGGTGGGTATCTAGAGGAGATTAAGTTATATCCTATGTTTTTAGAACTTTCAATTCATCTAGGTAATATTCATACATTAATTAAAGACAGAAAAATACTTTATGTTGATAAAGTCATTCCAACTCCGGACTACGAGTTACTTCCAACAGACTTAAAAATGAAAGATATGCCTCTTATCAGTGAAGAGGAAGAAGTCGAACTACAAAAAATATTAAAAGAGAGTGAAATTCTTCTAAGGGATTATTTTAATTTTGCTAAATCATTGTGGACTTTGGTTTACGATTCAATAGATATTAGTGTTAAACATAATAAAGATAATGTTAAATCTAAAACAGGTTTTTTCTACTATAAAAAAGGAGAATACGTTTATGTTTGGAAGTATACAAATAGAAAAGTATATAAAGTTAAAAATCAAACTAGAACATCTATGAAATTAATTTATGAGGGGGACACCAACAATTTAGATATTAAAAAAATAGTAACTAAGTTCTCTAAAACATATGAAACTAAGGAAGAATCAAAATTACCTATATTTAAGATGGTTTCAGACGGTAATTATCCTATAAATGAAACTTTAGGTCCTTTATTCAAAAGGAAGTTGGTTACTTTAATATCTTAAAGGTAATATTTCACATTTTTTATTGTTATTTAGTAAAATTTACTTTATATTTGTATCATAATTTAATAAATAAATATGGGTTTTACAAAACGATTTATAACGGAAGAGTTAATTATGTCAAGAATTAAATCAGGTCATAATTTAACTAAAATATTCAACGTTGATGCTTTAATATTTCAAGATAAAATTTCGTCTAAGATATATGAATTACATACTAAGGGGTATACTGACACTGATGTTTTTAAAGTTATTAAATCATTTAAATAATTAATACTTAATTAGAATACGTGAAAAAAAATTATGAAAATTTTGATTGGGGGTCTTCAAACCAATGGTTTAAAGATGTTATAAGTGGTGAGTTTTTCGATATGGAAAAAAACATTTATGAGAGTATTTTTGAAGTTGAAGAGAATGATGTTGTTATGGACGTTGGTGCTAGTATAGGACCATTTTCTTACTGTTTAAAAGATAGAAATATAAAACATTTATATGCAATTGAACCATCAGAATCTCAAATAAAAGTATTATCTAATAATATTAAAGATATTCCACATACTATAATTCCTAATGTCATTAATGATAAGGATTTAAAAATATATGATAATTTTGGTGAGAGTGGGGAAGAGAAACTAGTTAGTTCTAAAACATTTATGAGTATTGTTGAGGAAAATAATATAACTGTAATTGATTTTTTAAAGACTGATTGTGAAGGTGGGGAATATGAAATATTCAATGTTGAAAATATTTGTTGGTTAAAGAATAATGTTAAAAAAATATCAGGTGAGTGGCACCTTGATACAATTGAAACAAAACAAAAATTTAGAGAATTTAGAGATGTGTTCTTAAGAGTGTTTCCTAATCACGAGGTTTATTCTGTTGACGGGATAAATATTAAGTGGGATTTATGGAACGAACATATGATAGAATACTACAATCAAGTAATAATACACATAGATAATAGATAAAATGAAAAAAGAAATGGTAAGTCATCCGGAACATTACGGAGGTAAAGAAAATGTATATGAAGTTGTAAAGGTTTGTGAGAATTGGGGATTAGATAAGGACGCTTATTTATTTAACGTTGTTAAATATGTTGCAAGAGCAGGTAAAAAAGATTCAAACAAAGAAGAACAAGATTTAAAGAAAGCCTTATGGTATTTAGAACGAAAAATTAAAAATTTAAAAAAAATATGAAATATAGTACAAACCAAATGATTGACTACATACATGAACATGCTGAGGGTGCGGTAATTCTAAGTGATTTAAATGATGCTATTATTGGTGTCGTTGAAGAATTTAGTTATGGCCCAAAAATTATGTACTCTAGAGAAAAAATATTAAATATATTAGTAGAACGTGATGGTATGACTGAAATGGAAGCTTTAGAATATTATGATTTTAATATATTAGGTCTTTTTGCTGGTGACCAAAATCCGGTTTTTATGGTAAAAAATTTAAATAATGATTGAGACAGGTAAAATAATTAAAGGTGATTGTATTGAGGTTATGAAAACATTACCTGACGAGTGTGTTGATTTGTTAGTTACAAGTTGTCCATATAATGTTAACATAAAATATGATGAATATGACGATGGTAAATCAATGGATGACTATTGGGACTTTACTAAAGAATGGTTGAAAGAATCCTTGAGAGTGTTAAAAGATGATGGTAGGGTTGCTATTAATGTTCCAATAGAGACTAACGTTCAGGAAAGAGGTGGTAGAATTCTATTTAATGCTGAGTTTTGGATGAAAATGAAAGAAGTAGGATTTCAATTTTTCGGTATGGTAGACCTAATTGAGGATTCACCTCATAGAGTTAGACAAACCGCATGGGGTAGTTGGATGAGTGCGAGTAGTCCTTATATATACAACCCAAAAGAGTGTGTTATTTTAGCATACAAGAAAAGTAAAAAGAAACTCAAAAAAGGTACTTCTCAGTGGTTAGGTGAATTAACTAAAGTTGAGAAAGAAGACGGTACATTTAAAAATAAGATGGTATATAAACCTGACGATAAGAAAGAATTTATGAATTTAGTATTTGGTAGGTGGGATTATTTTGCCGATACTAAATCTTTAACAAAGGCAACGTTCTCAATGGATATCCCGAGTAAAGCGATTAAAATCCTATCCTATAAGAATGATATTGTCTTAGACCCTTTTATGGGTAGTGGTACAACTGCGATTGCCTCTGAAAAATTGGGAAGGAGATGGTTAGGTATTGAACTAAGTGAAAATTACTGTAAAATAGCTAACGACCGTATAAAAAATTTCCGGAATAGTAACTTACAAACTAAGTTAGAATTTATAAAAGACGATTAATCGTCTTTTTTTTATTTTATCAGGTATTTATATTAAAATGTAAAAATGGAAATAATTTTAAGTGAAAAACAGTATAACCATATAAGACGTAATATTGATTCTGAAAAAACTAAAAAATATTTAACTGAAAAGTGGGAGACTTTTAATGAAGTCGAAAAGACTTTTATAGTTGAAATGTTAACTGTTTTGAATCCAACTCAAGTTAAAACATTAAACGAGGCTTGGTGGAATACGATTGGCGATGTGATAGGTATATTTGACCCAACAGGTTTAGTTGATATGTTCAATGGTCTTGACTATATAAGACAAGGGGATTATTTCTTCGGTTTCTTATCTATGGTCTCAGTCGTACCTTATGTTGGTGATGCGGTAGCTAAACCAATTATGTTTGGTAGTAAAGGTAGTAAAGCTTTCAAAGCGGCTAATCAAGCGATGAAGACAGTTAAAAAGACCGGTGATGTTGCTGAAGGAAGTAAGATATTATCTTCGGTATCTAAGACGTCACCTATGATGAAAAAATTTGTAAATACTTCTATTAGTTGGGGTGGAAAACTAAAACAACTTATAAATAAAATTCCCGGAGGTAAAATAACTTCAGGGTTTAGAAAGACTTTAACAGATTGGATTGACATGTTCATTATGTCAGCTAGAAATCAAAAAGTTGTAGGAAAAATAACTGCGAAATATGCTAAACAATTAAGTAAAACTGACCCTAAAGTGGCGGCTGAGTTACTTAAAACAATGAAAGGGGAGTTAAAAGGTAAAAATAAGTTCTTCAAAAACTTTAAAGCTAATAACCCTACTTGGATGGCTAAAAATGTTTGGCCAGGTTTTTCTGTTAAATTAATTAGAAACAGAGACTTAACTAGTTTAATGAGACGAACTAAATTTTATGCAGGTTTATTAGATTACTTGGGTGTTGCTAACTTTGTGGGACCTGATGAGTTAGTTAAAGAAATGGGTAATAAAGCTTTTGATAGTTCTATGTCGGCATATTCTACTACACCTGAAGGAAAACAATATTGGTCAGAAGATATGTCAGGTGTTGACGGTGGGGAACCACAAATGAATAACAATACTAATAACTCTAATAATGTTGGAGGTAAAGTAAAAGATAAAGCTAAAGGGTTTGCTTCAGACCTAATAAAAGATATAATAGGATTTTAAAAATGGCAATATTAAAAGAAGGTGGTATAAGAGATATTAATAAATTATCTAAAAGATATAACAAGGCTAAAATTTATTTCCATCAAGACCTTGATGGTGTTACTACAGCGTTAGCCATGAAAAATTATTTAGAAGACAACGGTATTGAGGTTGTTGATTCTGAAATAATACAATATGGTGATAAAGAATTTGCAATTAAGAAAACTGATGCCGAAGGTGACGTAATGCCTGTTTTAGTTGATTTTGCACATGGTAAACCAATGTTTATAATACATACGGACCACCATGATAGTCAAGCGGGTGCCGATGAAACCGGAGCGACATCATTTAGACAATCACGTTCAAATGTTGAAACTATATCACAAGTGTTATCATCTAAAGATATATTTCCTAATGAGGATATAAAATTAATTTCAACCGTAGATTCGGCTGATTATTCAAGAAATGATATTGACGTTGATAAGGTGATTAATTATCTATTTAAAATAGATACTAACTTACCTGTATTCAAAAATAGAATGTTATTAGGTTTAGTTATAAATAAACTACTTTTAGCGTTTAAAAACAAACCGGGTTTCTTGGAAGAGTTAGTTATGACTTCAACACCATCACTTATGAATATTCTACAGAATATTAAAAGAATAATGAAAGAGAAGAAATTTCCTGACGTTAACACACTACAGAAAAACGCGGAAGGATATGTCGAACAAATGAAGACTAGTCCAAATGTTAAAGTTGATGACGGTATTATTGTACAATACGGAGGTGGAAGTATGTTTAAGCCGGGTTCTTACGATAGATACACTCCTTTTAAGAATAATCCTGACGCCGATTTTATTGTTATTGCTTGGCCGTTAGGTTTGGTTCAATCTTCCTGTAATCCATTTAAAAAAGAACGTGAACTAAAAGGAGTTAACTTAGGTGAGATAGCGCAAGAAGTCTTGTCTAGATGGGAGTCACAATTGAAAGAAAAAGAAATTCCTCTATCAACTATTAAATGGGTTTCCGAATCAGGGAAGGGTTTTGGTCCTGAGTCGGTTGGATTTACATTTAAAGATTTTGTTGCTTTATATGGTAAAAATTATAAAGATAAAAAAGAAGGTAGAAAAGATTTATTAAATATTGGTGAGATGATGGAAACACCATTTGAGGATTTATCTGAAGAAGAAAGACTTTTTTTAGATGATATATCTGTAAATGCGTGGGACTTCATTCAAGCTGGTAGTGGTGGTCACAAGTGTATTACTAATATTGCGGGATTGAATTATATGGGTAAGAGAACAAGACCACCTCAGGGTAAATACAAATACAATAAAGATTCGGGTGATGCTCCGTACATCAAGTTTACTAAAATGATTCAACAGGAATTCGTTAAAAAGTTAAAAGAAAAAATTAATGAATCAAAAAATATTGAAGAATCATATGTTACTCAAATTTTTAAGTTGAGAGAATCTAAAAAAAAGGCAGAAATAGTAGAACCTAGTAGTGTTAACTTTATAAATGATTTAGAAAAAATTAGTGGTGAAGTTAAACAAAACGATAATAAATCGATGTCGTTTAAGAAGAGTGTGGAAATATTTCAAATAGCTTTAGAGTTATTAGGTTACTCTCTTCCAAATTATGGTGTTGATGGTTTATTTGGACCTGAAACTGGTGGGGTCCTTAACAAATTTAAAAAAGATAATGAGATTGATTTAAGTGATGGTAAAATATCTATTTTTGATACTAAAACTAAAGATGTTATGGTTGAAAAAATTAAAAAATTAAATATTACTGATGAGGATATACAAAAATACACTACATCTTCTAAGTCATTTACATCGTTAGATGGTAACATAACTCATACATATAGCGGAAAGGCAGCTAAAAACATTCAACTATTGATAGATAAAATGATAGAACATGGTGTTACTAACCCGGCGGACCAAATTGGTATGTTATCGGTAATAGGTAAAGAAACTCATTTTATTAATAAAAAAGAAAGAGGTTATCATAATACATCTAATAGTAGAATTAATAAAATATTTTCTAGAACTAGAAAACTTTCTAATAGTGAGTTGAACAACTTGAAAAAAGATTATAATAAATTTTTTGATTTTGTTTATAACGGCAGGATAGGAAATAACAATGTTAACGATGGCTCCAAGTATATCGGTAGAGGGTTTAATCAATTAACGGGTAAGGCTAACTATGAAAAATATGGTAGTCAGGTAGGTATGGACTTAGTAAGTAATCCTGAGATAATGTTAGATGATAATGTTGCCGCTGAAGTTGCGGTTAAATTTTTAACTAAAAAAGGACCAAAAAACTTTACAGACCCTAACGAGGCTACACAGTATTACGCGGATGTTAATTCGGGTAGTCCAAAAAAACGTGCTAGACAAAGTTCTATGGAAGAATTACAAAAGTTTGATTTGGTTTAAATTAATTATTAATTACTTTAATTACGTCGTCTACTTTAAAATTTAATTTGTCACACGACCCGGAAGGTAATTCTAAAACCATATTACCGTATCCACAAAAATTATCACAATCTTTGGTTTTACAAGGTTTACAGTTTTTATGTATTTTAGTTATTACTTTGTTTTTAATGAATATAATGTCTAAAGGTATGATACAGTTTTTCATCCAAAAACAATGTTCTTCATCATCCATTAAAAATAACATTCCACTAAAGGAAGAATCAAAATTATTATTCATCATTCCTTTTTGAATGTCCATCGGTTTATAAACAGGTTTAACCTTAAAACCGTATTTATTTATTACTACTTTCATAACGATAAATATTAGTATATTTGTTAAATTTAAAAATAACTAATTAAAAATATTTTAAGTTGAAATGAGTTTTTACTAAAAAACTACATATTTATATTTTACACGTATCCCAACACCCCTTTCTTAATATCAAAAAGTTGGTTAAACACTTAAAAACCTCAAAATTTTATTTGAGGTTTTTTTGGTTTATTGAATATTATATTGTATATTTGTGTTATAAATATAAAAAGATATGGTAAATACGACTTATAAAATATTGATGAGACATGAAACTTACGGAGAAGTATTGAATGAAATATTCTCTGATAATATTCAATTTAAGATTTTTCTTAAGATGGTTCAAGGGTGTATAGAACTAAAACAAGATTTAAGTTTCTTTAATGGAACTGATTTCTTAGTACACATCCCTTTTAAACATTTAGTTGAGTGTATAATTACGACTTCAAATGTTGAATATACTTTAACAGACCATTTTAGAAGTAAAATTGAGTCAGAAGTAAGTTAGTTATCTGTATTCGAGTTTTCCTAATTCTCAATAAAAAAATTAGGATGGTGGAGTTGGCCTAAGTATTGAACTGAACGGCCCCAAAAAAAAGGAGGGTAACACCTCCTTTTTCTTTTTCACTATATTTATATATAAATCGTATTACAATGAAAAAAAATATTATAGTCTCTGAAGAACAATTAAGAATATTGTCAAACAAATTAAAAAATGTTAACGAAAATAAAGAAAGTCACTCTATGGCTAAAAAACAATTATTTACTATTGCAACTTTAGCTAATAAAATGTGGGAATCTATGGATGATAATGAGGAGTTAGAAGACTGGCAAGAAAGTAAAATCGCTCAGTCAGAACAAAGTATTATTGCGGTTGTTAAATCTTTTATGTATGATGAAATTGTTGATAAACCTAAAGGATTAGAAGGTATAAATTTAGATGATATCGTTATAGGTCAATAACTTTTACATTTTACATTTTACATTTATAAATCTTTATCTTATTATTAGATAAAGATTTTTTTATGCTAAAAATTGTAGTAACAGGTGGAATGGGTTTTATCGGGTCTCATTTCGTAAATAAATTAAAAGGTAGTATCCAAGATTGTGAGATAACGGTTATCGATAAATTGACATATGCGTCTAATGTCAATAATATTAATTGTGATATTAATTTTATCAAGGAAGATATATGTAATTTAAGTGAGTTACCTAAATGTGACTATATTGTACACTTTGCTGCTGAATCTCATGTTGATAATTCAATAAAAGACGGTAGACCATTCGTTAGAACTAATGTTGAAGGAACATTTAATATGGTTGAATTGGCTTTAAAGGTGGATGGTTTAAAAAAGTTCATACATATTTCTACAGATGAAGTTTATGGGGACATGATAGATTATGGTTCAGATATATTATCTAATGAAGATTTTTCATTAGTTGGTTCATCTTACTATTCCGCAACTAAAGCATCTTCAGACCTAATAGTTCAATCGGCGGGTAGAACATTTGGGTTACCTTATATTATTACAAGAACTTGTAATAATTTTGGTGAAAATCAACATTCTGAGAAGATGGTTCCAAAAATTATTAAAATGATAAAGAATGATGAACCTATTCCGGTATATGGTGATGGTGAACAGATTAGAGAGTGGATACACGCCGACGATAATGCTCAGTCAATAATTAACATTATGTTATCTGATGAAGTTAATCAGGTCTTTAATATTGGTAGTGGTTATCGTATAACTAATAATCAATTAATTAAAATTGTATCTGAAATAGTTGGAAAAGATGTTAATTTTAACTATGTTGAAGATAGATTAGGTCACGATAGAAAATACGCTTTGGATATATCTAAATACACTGATAAATTTGGAAAATTAAATTATATTGACCTTAAAGAATGGTTAACAAAAATTATTAAAAAATGAAAGGTATTGTTTTAGCAGGAGGTTTAGGTACTCGATTATTTCCACTTACGGTTTCTATATCGAAACAATTATTACCGGTGTATGATAAACCTATGATATATTACCCAATATCGACATTAATGTCTATGGGTATTCGAGATATTTTAATAATAACTTCTGAACATGATAATGAATTATTTAAAAAACTTTTAGGTGATGGTACTCAGTTTGGTTGTAAATTTAATTATGAGATACAATACAAACCGGTAGGATTGGCTGACGCATTTATTTTGGGTGAGGATTTTATTGGTGAAGATAGTGTATGTTTAATACTTGGTGATAATATATTTTCCGGAATTGATTTCACTAATGCCAAAAAAATAATTAAAACTCTTAAAGGTGGGATGGTTTTTGCTTACGAAGTTAATGACCCTGAAAGATATGGTGTTGTTAGTTTCGATAAGGATAATAAAGTTATAAGTATTGAGGAAAAACCTAAAAAACCTAAATCACGATTCGCTATACCCGGTTTATATTTCTACGATAATACTGTTATTAATGTTGCTAAAAATATTAAACCGTCATATCGAGGAGAGTTAGAAATAACTGATGTTAATAAAGTTTACTTAGATAAAGGAGATTTACAAGTTCAAAGATTAAAACGTGGTGTTGCTTGGTTAGATACCGGAACATTTGAGTCTTTAACTCAGGCAGGACAATATGTTCAAAGTATTGAAGACCGACAAGGAATTAAGATAGGTTGTTTAGAAGAAATAGCTTACAATAACAAATGGATAACAAGAGAAGGATTATTAAAAATATCCGATAAATATAATAAAAATAGTTATGGTGATTACTTAAAAAGAATTGCTAAAGAAGAAGAATAATGGAAAAACCAATTATAAATAAGAATCAAGTATTCACGGACAAAAGAGGTGTGTTTGCACCTTTGAAATTAACTTACAATAGTGGGGAACTCAATAAGAATTGGATTCAAAGTAATGTAAGTATAAACCCTAACAAATTTACCCTAAGAGGTTTACACTTTCAAACAGGTATCTACGCTCAATCTAAGTTAATAAAAGTAATTGATGGTAGTTTATTAGATGTTGTTGTTGATATACGAAAAGGTTCTGAAACTTTTATGGATGTTCATATGTTTGAGATGAGTCCGGGTGATGAGGTATTAGTACCTAAAGGGTTTGCTCATGGTTTTATAACTTTAGAGGAGAATACTGTTGTTCAATATTTAGTTGATAATGATTACTCACCTGAAAATGAAGGTTCCATTGTATGGGTTAGATTTAGTGAAATAATGGGTAAATTAATGGAATTAACTGATGGTGAGTTTAACCACAGTAAGTTAACTATTGCGGATAAAGATTTAGAGACTAAAAACTTTAATATTTAGATTTTTTTAATTGAATTTGGAACGACAACATAGTCTTCTATTTCTGAATTTATAACATCGTCATAAATCTCAGCTCCGTCAAATACATTATAATATCCAGTACTAAATAGTTTACGATAAATATTTTCTAAGTCATAACCATCCGGCTCATATGAACCTGATGAGTGTTGATATCCTTGTCTTCGGTCTTGTCTTTCTTCTACTTCCCAATCTATGGTGAATAGATTAAAATTTGGTCTTATTAGAGGTACTTCAGGTAAGGAATCAAAATCTTCATTTAACTTAAATAACTCATATAAAAAACTATAGTCTTCTATCTCACCTACGCTACTTTTTCTGAGTGAGGTCATTTTGATAACATCATCACAGAGATTTGTGAAGTCATCATCAAATTCAAAATCATCATAACCTGCATAACCGGGTTTGATTATTTTCAAGGCTATTCTTAAAACTTTATCTGGTAAATTTTCTAAAACAGATGGTTCATTACTCATAACTTTATTGTTTATTTATAAATACACGTATATTTATAAATAAAAATAGGTATGGCTAAAATAGTGATGAATAAAAAAATAGTTGATGTCGCGGTTAATCGTGGATTAATAAAAGAACAGAAAGAAACTAAAAAAGGTTGTGAGGTTATGATATCCAAACTTTTCCATTCAAGAACTCAATCACATGTATTTCATTTACAAACTAATTCACACTCTGAACACAAAGCTTTAGAAGGTTATTACGATGAAATCGTTGATTTAATAGACGGTATTACTGAATCATATCAAGGTAAATATGGTATTATTAAAGGTTATGAAACATATGATATTATTGATTACAATGATAATTTACAAGTGGTTGAGTATTTTAAAAAATTAGAAGGTGATGTTCAGAACTTAAGAAAGTTTTTTAAGGAAAGTTATTTACAGAATGAGATTGATAATGTTGAGAAATTAATTAATACAACGGTTTATAAATTAAAATATTTAAAATAAAATGAGTTTAAAAAAACACATAGACATATATCTTAACGAACAATTTGATAAAACAAATGAGAAACCTTTAAATAGGGAGACCATAGCTTTATTTAAATATTTAAATAAAAATAAAGAAAAATACCCAAAGAAAGATGATTTACTTAAATTTATAAGAAGTATGATGCCGACTATATCTGAGCCACAGTCTGCTGGGAGGTTTTACTATGAAGTTTATACTCAAAACTATAGACCGGAAGGTGATTATGAAAATATAACTTTTAATGAGTTCAAAAATTTCAAAGAGTATAAACAGAAACGAGTTACAAACTCTACGGCTTATGAGTATAGTTCCGCAAAAATACCATTTAAAGGTTCTAACCTTGAAGGTTTATGGGAATCTAATAATGTGAATAAGTGGAATTATGTTGTTTTATCTTATGAGTGGTACCCAATATTTTTATTTGCCGATGGTGTTTGGTATGGTAATATGGAGGACTATTCAGCTACGACAAATAGACAAATGTCTGATAGTAACCCTATTCGATGGAACTCAGGTTTAAAAAGTAAAGTTATTTATCTTACGACTAACGAGTTGAGATTAGTTAGGGAGGGTCGAGCAAAAATGGATGATATATCGACTCAAAGAGTAAGTAATTTTGAAGATATATTTCAAGATGAAATTATTGGTAAAAGAAAACTTATAAATGTATACGCCTCTTACGGTGAAAATCCCCACAGAGCTAGTTATATTTATAAAGATATTGAAACCGATGATGGTAAACTTGTTGTTAAGATTGATATTGTTAAGGCTGGTGAAGTTATAGATAGAAAAATGGTTAATAATATTGATGGATTAAGTGACGAAACGAAAAAAAATATTGAAGATTTCATCAGCGAACGAATTAAATATGATTATAGAAAATATTTAACCGATGATAATGTGAGATTTGAATTTACTTATAAATAAAAACAAATGAAAAAGAAAATAATAGCGATTGCCCTAAGTACAACATTGTTAGTTGGATGTGGTTCTACTAAAAATATAGAACCATGTTGTAATGAAGAACCTAAAAAAGAAGTGGTTAGTGGAGAGAATGACCCGATAATGAAATTACTATTATCAGGTTTGATTATTCTTTCTGTTAATTTCTTATTTACAAAATAATTAACAAAGTATTTAAAAACGTAAATAACCTTTATAGTCGATGGCCATATCATCCTCCACGTTTTGCCCATAACTTAATTCTATTATACCTGTTTCGAAATTTAAGTTAAAATCACCTGAAGAGCCTTCATTAATTTCCCATCCGGGGTATTCTCTTAACATAACATAACATAAGTCTTCAACATCTTCATCTACTTCTTCATCTTCAGTTGGACCTGTATTACGGTATAATTTAATTGTGTCAGATACTGCTCCACTATCGCCAGAACCCTCAAATTCGATTGTGGCATCCACAAAACCTTCAGACTTCATTTTTTTAAAATAAGTTATTAATTCTTCATCTATATTCCCTTCTTCACCATAAATTTCTTCTGAAGTGATAGAAAATTCTTGAGATATAACTACTTCTCTAGCGGAGATTGTTAATATTCTTTCAACGCAATCAATGTGGAAACTTAATGTCATTCTGTTGTAACTGAGTTCTTCTAAATCGTATTGATTTACTATATCTTCTATCAACTCATCTATTTTATCGTAACTTTCAATACCTCTATGAGTACTTGAGGAGTGCCAATAATCTTCTTCCCAGTCTAAATTACCATCTTCATAATAATATTCTCTTACCACATCATCACCACCATAACCTCTACTGTAGTATGAAAAAAGGTTCAGTGTTTTTAATTGTTCCTCAGTTAATTCTAATACTTCTGTTCTCATTATTTTGTTTTAATATAAATATGTTAATCTGTGTCAATTTTCAATGTTCTTATCATCCAAATAGGTTTTTCTTTAGATTCTATAGAATTAACCCATTCTTTTGCCGAAGGAATGTAGTTATAACAATCTTCTTTTACGTGTTGTTCTCCCACGTAACGAGTGTAAACTATTTTCCCTTCACTATTCTCGAAATGTTCACCAAAGGTCTTCTCACATTCGAAAATACCCTCTGAGTGATGTCTAAACATTCTATGGTATGTGTTACCAACCCATGACTTTGTTTCATCGAACCAATTATGTATGTGGATGTAATCTTCCCATTTACCGCCCCATTTTTTAACTGAGGATTTTGAATGAATTATTGGATGTGACATAATTTAAATATGTTTAGATGTATTTATTATTAAATATAATATATGGAAAAATTAAAAATTGGAAATGATTACCAATTTGGACATTGTCATTTTTTTGCGAAGTATTTAATTGAATGTTTTAAGGAAATAATTCCTTACGCCGATATAAAGTACCACTTAATTATGGCTGAAAGAATAGATGATAATGATGAAGTGATTGATGAGGTACTAATTCATGCTTATTTAAGGGTGGATGACCTTTTAATTGATTCTGAGGGTGTTCATACTATTAACGTTGCATCTTTAAGGGAAAAAGATTGGGCCGACTTAGAAAAAGAATTAACACCGGAAGGTTATGATTTTGAAACGTGGGAAGATGAATATGATTATATACCTGAAATATTTTTTAATAGATTTTGTTCAACTAAACATCTAAAACAAGATGTGTTTGATTTCTTAACGAGAGATGATGTACAAAAAGTGATATCTATGTATAAATGATGCCGATTTTGATAAAATAATTGGATTATCATAATATTTAATGTAATACAGTAATTATTTTTAATATGGATATTAATGGTAAAATAAAGGAAAAATTGTTTAAATATTGGGAAGAACATGGGGTTCAAACTGACCCAACCACATTATCTTTATTTGGTCTTGAGTATGTAACTTGGGATGAATTAGAAGAACTTCAATCATTGATAGTTGAATATTACGGTGGTCTTATTGAAGTAATGAAGAAAATGGAAAAACTTAAAGGGGGTATTTTGTATGGTGAAACATATAATGATGAACCGATTAGATTTAGAGTTTATGACGTGGTGTATGATAAACATGAAAAACAATTTTATTTTTCAGTTTTGTTGGACGGTGATTTTAAGATTAAATTAGATGATGATGAAATAGATACTATTTATAATCATTACGTTAATGAAGGTCTTGGCCGTGAATTTAGTCAAGATATTGAAGATATGGCTAAAGACTCAATTTTTGACCAAATACAGCTAAAAACAGGTATTAACTCTGACCTCGAAGAGTTTGACGTAAGTAAACCAAATGAATTTTAAATTATGAATGAAAAATTAAAAAAAACAATAACGGACTATTGGGAAAAAAATGGTGTTGATATAACAAAACCTTTTTTTAGTCTGTTTGGGTTGGATGCTGGTTTGGATGGTCGATATGTTAGAAATAGTAAAGATTTTTATGACTTGGTTATAGAATTTTACGGGGGTATTGAAAAAATACTTAAAAAGTTAAATAATTTAGTTGGTAAAACATTTACTATAATAGATGGTGGTTATAATTTCGATATTAAAATAGAAAAATTCTATGTTTCGGATGGTCGTATTAGTTGTGATGTTGCAGCTGACGGTCAAGGTGAGGTTTATTTATTTAATTTAGATGAAACAATGAGTATATCTCAAGCGGTAAATGATAAGGAATTTGGTTGGGAGATAAAACATGAAATGACTGATTCAGTTCGTGATTGGTTATTTGAGAAGGTGACTAAAAAAACGGGTATAATAGTTCTTGTTGAAGGTTTAAAGGTTTATTATGAGATTTAGAAAAAAAATAAGTGATTTAGTTGATAAGGTTGGAAGAGACGACGCTTCTAAGATTTTAGGTGTTGATATGGCTGAGTTATATGCTATAACTCAACAACCTATCGATTGTGAAATCGCTAGTGATATCATATATGATGCTTACAAAAAAAGAATATTAGTTAAAAAGTATAAAGGGTTTGAAATTTCTCAAAATGAATTTTCCGGTGTTTTAGAGTGGAGTAGTGATGTGAATCATGGTTATCCGGGAGGTACTCACCGTATATTTGTTAAATCCACTCCATTTTGGGAAGGTGAGTGTATTGTTCCGGTGGATTTGGAGATTTTTGCAGATGGTGATGACGAATATATTGACGAATTATACCATTCTTACTCAACTCCTGAAAGTTTTGAAAATATTGAAAAGTTAATGATTTGGTTTAAAGAAGAATACTTAGTAGAAACATATGAAGCTATTCACGAAATGTATGAGGATAATTATGAAAAACTAATTGGTTATACAATAAAAAATTTAAATGGTGATTAGTTAAATTAATGATAGTGATTCTAATATTATTTGACCCTCTTCAGCCCATTCAAAGTCAGACTCGATAAATTCATAATCTTCATATTCTAAGTATGTGATACATGATAACTTATCTTTTAATATTTTGTCATAAATATCATCGTTTACTACATTATTATTATTTCCGGTAATTAATTCTAGTGAGTTAAATATTCGAGGGTTAAACGAATATAATGATAATGTACTAACCATTGCGGACCCATCAACTTCTACCTCACCATCTCCAAAACATTCTTCACAACTAGTAAGACTTTCGCCATCACATTGACTACAGTTTTCAACTTCGTTACCATTACAATTTGTACAAACTTCAGGGGAGTCTGAATTAAAATCGTAAACTTCACCATAACCATCACATTCACCACATTCAACTTCACCTCTCCCATCACAGTCAGGGCAATTGTAGTGACCCGCTCCATCACAAACATCACAGGGAGCGTCAGCGTCTTTTATTTCGATTATTGTCATTAGAGACTTAAATAGTGCTCCCTCTATTTTATCGTAAAGTTTTGATAAATCATTTGTGTATTTTGAATTGACAATTAAAAATGATATGTACACTTTATCTTTAACACTTAAGGGTAATGATTTAAAAACACTGTCTTTGTTTAATAATTTAAATAAAAATGATGCCGATGAAATGTAATCCGGGTGAAACAATTTCTCAAATCTATTAGACAACTTAATTAATTTTTCCTTTTCCATTAATAGTGTTTCTAAATAAATACTATATTAGTTTGAAATAATTTATATGTGTTAATTTTATTATATGTAAAAATAAATAACTATATTTGTAATTGATAGTGGTAATGTATTAATATTGTGAAAATGGATGAATATAAAGCTTTAATAAAACTGTGTGAATTAATT
>ERZ1048068.406-NODE-406-length-40031-cov-9.352962_pt1 | contig 40031 bp, 46 predicted proteins | sample MGYA00383098_ERZ1048068 | MGnify/ENA primary metagenome ERZ1048068 (study PRJEB29581, sample SAMEA5548368) | metagenome | biome: marine; feature: coastal; material: water | depth 1 m | study: Short-term variability in the microbial, nano- and picoplankton dynamics...
AATACTTTTACTTGAGTATTTGGAGGTAATTCGGCGGAAGTGATTGTCATTAGTTTTTTCGTTGGTGCTTTTTTCGTTGATGATTTTTTCGTTGATGATTTTTTCGTTGATGATTTTTTCGTTAATGAATGTTTGCGAGAAGTATTTTTTTTAGTATGTTTATTCGCATTATTAGAACTATAATGAACCATATATTATATACAATTATTTTTTCTTTAAAAATTTAGAAAACACAGTTTCCGATTTACATATTAACGCATTACTGTTACTATCTGTTTTAATGGTATACCACCAATTATAAGGAATATATACCATTTGTCTAGGTCTCAATATAATCTCCATATAAGAAATATCATTAAATTTAGGATAGACAATTGGATTGAATTTCCAGAAATTAACATTACTAAATTTACCGGTTTTATCTAAATAAAGTTTCTTTTTCTCTGTTGGAGGAATTAATACTATTTTTTGGGATCCTTTGATTTGATATAATATGAATCTATAGTTTGCTTGTCTAAGTATCTTCGTTTCTTCCTTTGTTTTATTTTGAAGAATTTCATATTCTTTGGTAAGATTTAGGTCTGGTAAATAATAGTCAAAATATTCCTTAATGTTTTTTTTGGTTAAAACAATATTGTCTAATACATTTGTAAATACACATGGTTGATTGTGTTTGATACTTTCTTCAAACCCTTCTTTATCTGGATTATTGTATTCGACTATTTCAAATTCCTTGGGTACTTCTTTATTCACGTATTTATATTGGCTATAGATTATCACTAATATTAGTATAACAAAAATATAATACATTTTAATTAAAACAAAAGATTATAAAAAATAGATTATAACGAAATTACTTAAAGTTTATTCAATAGTCTTTACTATAATTTATCATGACTCTAGTAACAGGACAAGTAAAATGGTTCAACTCGCGTGCCGGATACGGCTTCATTACATCTAATACAAATGAGGACATTTTTGTTCATCAGTCTAATATTTGCCCTAAGATTAATCGTTATCGGTCTCTTGTTCAAGGTGAATATGTTGAATTCGAGCTCAGTGTCTCAAATGATGTTCAACAAGCAATTAAAGTTACAGGTATCAATGATGGACCACTTATGTGTGATAGTCACCTTCAACGTGATGAAGAAGGTAATGTTACTCGAACTGGTCCTCCAGTAACTAGTCGTGGTGGCCGTGGTGGACGTGGTGGCCGTGGTGGACGTGGTGGCCGTGGAGGCCGTGGAGGCCGTGGAACACAAGAAACTACTGAAACAACTGACAATTAAATAAATTTAGTATGTTCTACGTTTTGATTTTCTTCGTTTAACTCCATATACTCTGGCTCCCCTTCTGGTTTTTTTCAATGAGGTTGCTTGAATATCTTTAATAAACTTAATACTTGATAATATTGCCTTCATTTCTTCGCGGTCATTTTTCAACTTGAATATTTTTTCATTTATTTTACTAAGACGATTAGTATAGTCTCCATATGTATCTGTAGATTTTCTTTGTTTTTTTAGTAATTTATCGCGGTCATTATGAAGTTTGATTAATTTTTCGTCTATTGTTTTAATTTCATTTGAAATATTATAAACAATTGATTTATTTTTATGTTGAAGGATATCAATATATTTTTTTAACTCCTTAAGTTCCTTGGAAATAAGAGTATGTTCTTCTTTAGCTTCTTCAACATTGGTATATTTGTAATGACAAGCATCTTTTTCGTGAACATTTTTACCATAAAATTTACAAGGTGCTATACATTCATGGAAACTTTTGCCATGACACATTTTTTGATTACTTAATACGTTTGGAACGCATCTTTTATCTTGATAAATACAATGAGAATCAGTACATTCTTTTTTTGTTTTATGTAAGCACATAGATGTTTGAGTATCTAATTCATCGCTTAATACTGAGTTTATATTGGAATTATTTTCATTATTAATACTATCGTTATTATTTGGAATATTATTTTTTAATATTTGTTTTATTTTTTTAACTTGATTACTATGTAATACTTTCTCGTCGTCAATTTCATTTTTAATAACCTGTATTCTATTATATATTTTGTTAGAAACACCTAATGAATTTAAATACCTATCTAACTTCGTTAAACCGTTTGATGTAATTCGTTCTCCTCTATATTTTGCGTATATTTTGTTTAATGGATCACCATATCCAGAACTTCTTCTTGTATTATTATTATTATAGTTATTATTATTAGTATTATAATTACTATCACTGAAACTCATTAATATATATTTACATAAAAAAAAAAATAACAAACTAAATAATTTTATTCGTAAACGATATTTGAACGACGAATATAATAAATTGTTTTTTCCTTTTTCTTGGAAACAATAGAATTATTCTTTTCCAAGTCCAAAAATGGAGCATTAACTTTCTTTAGTTCTTTATTATGTTTTACAAAAACACCTTTTATAAAATTATATCCATCTATAATTTGTTCAAATGTTTGCGCACCAATAATAACACTACCACTTTGAAAAACCGATATAGTTATTTTCTTACAATTCCCATTTCCACTTCCATTACCTTTACCAGAACATAAATTACTACAATAACATTTACCTAACAATTTATCGGGTTTATTTTTATAATCTACATTCCAGAAAAATTTACTCATTACGCCAGGATATATACACGGTTCAAATGACGAGAATATATTATATTTATTAACCAATAATTGATGTAGTTCTGAACGCTTAATTTCAAATTTGCTTTTATAATCGCTATTAATCCAAACAACATTGAAGTGTTCCATTTTAGATTCAAAACTTAAAAAGTCTTTAATTTTGTTGATATTTTCAACTAATATATTAACTGCTCGTTGACCATTCTTAGGAGATTTAACCCCAGTCATAGAAATAGCTCCATTATTGAATAGTTTAATATTATTATAATCATTTTCCACAACAATAACTATTGTAATCTGATTAAAGAATACTTTTTTATTTTTTTTCTTTTTATGAGATTCTTGTTTTGGACTTAACCCCTTAGGTGTATTATTAGCCCATTCTATATAGACAATGTTATTGTTTATTGTTAAGTTTTCATAAATTTTTGAGATATCTAATACTTCTTTGTTAGTATATATTTGACTAGTTGCCGTCATAGTAGAAATCTTTAGGTTTTCAGGCAACTCCATATTGTTTTTGTTATCTAAAGAATGATATGTAAAAATGTTTAAATACATTTAAAGAATTCAATTTTAAAAATAATATGAATAATAAAAATCCGTATAATGTTTTAGGTGTTAAACCAACCGATAGTATTAGGGCTATTAAAAAGAAATATTATTTACTATGTTTTAAGTATCATCCAGATAAAAACAAAGAAGAAGACAAGGAAAATTGTAAGCAAAAATTCCAAGAAATTAATGCGGCTTATAGAAAAATAATTACAGTTGGAGCTGAAGAAGATGAATCAGTACCAGACGACGACGAATATTTCAATATGTTTAAAGAAAATATCATTAAGAAAAGTAAAATTATAGGAGACTTCTTCAAAAATTTCGATAAAGATAAAATACAAGAAACAATATTTAGTGAAATAAAAAATTATAAGTTGTATCACGAAAAAACCAACTCTAAAGAATTTAGCGATGACTTATATATCAATGTAAATGTATCATTAGAAGATATATATAGTAATATAGAGAAAGTAATTACTATGGATATTAACGAGACTTGTCACGATTGTATTATTAACGACTTCAAATATTGTAACAAGTGTAATAATACTAAGATTATTGGAACTAAACAGCATTTTGTTTTTAATAGTGGTGAAAAAAGTGTCTGTTTTTCAGAATGTGCTCACGACGAATCCAATAAAAAACGCGGCAATGTTATAATTAATATATATCCTAAACACGATGTATTTCAAGTAATTGATTCATTTGATATAATATGGAATATATCATTGACGCAAATAAATAAATTAGAAACTTTCACATATATTGATAAAAATATTTATACTATTAATAATTCGACTAAACAAATAGGTAAACACGTATACAAAAATATGGGACTTTTTGATCCACGCAATAATGAACGTGGTAATTTAATAATTGATGTAAATAATGATAAATTATTTACTTACGAAGCATTGAAGTGTTGATGGGTGTTCTTCTTTTCAAGAAGACACATCTTCCATTATGACATCTTCCAATTACTTCTAATTTCATTCCTTTCACTTGAACCGATTTCTTAGGCTTGGCGACTTTCTTTGATTTATTGGCGACTTTCTTTGATTTATTGGCGACTATCTTGGCGACTTTCTTTGATTTATTGGCGACTTTCTTTGATTTATTGGCGACTTTTTTTGATTTCGATGCGGCTATCTTTGGCATTATACTATTATTAAATAAAAAAATAATAATAATAATAAAAAATAATAATTACACCGACCGAAAAGAAAAATGAGACAAAATGCTTCTAAAAATAAACAAAATATCAGCAAAAACCATTCTTTCAATATTTATAACTAAGAGTCGTTTAACTATTTAAAATTATTTAATAATGGATTATCCAAAATTGTAATGTTGATTTATCATTTATATTTTCATAACAATACCTAAATCCATAACCTGCACCATTTTTAATATTACATTTACGTTCAATATACATTTCATTTGTATTCCATACTTTTTTAACACCACGCACATTACATTCATAAAATCCATCTTGATTAATATTTTTAGATGGATTATTTGGACCACATTTATTTCCTAAATCTTCCTTTACATATTTTTTAACTTCATTAAAATCAGTAAATTTCTTGACAACTGGTTCGTGTTCTTCTTCATTACCTTCATCACTTGATACACTCATACCTTCAAATAATGCTGGATTATTATATGTACCATTTGAATGTAATAAATCGTTTTTCCTGTTTGTTGTTTTTGATTTCCATTTAATAGTTTTATCTTCAAAATTTGAGTTCCATAATTTTTCATATTTTTCAATACTATTAATATTTGTGAAATATATGCTTTTACCATTATCATCGTAACCAGTTCCACGTCCAATTAGACCTTGTATTACAACAGCATCATCTGGTGATTTTGTATAACGTTCATATACTACGCCTAAATATTTTTTATGTAATGTTTTAGCACATCGTAATTTTTCTTTAATGAATATAAACGTATGTTGTTCTGGTTCAACTATTAAAATTTTATTGATATCTTCAATATCACTTTCTTTATCATATGTATGACATTGTATATCTTCACTTATAAATTCTTTTAAATTTCCAATTACAACATCAGACATATAACCGTTTGGTGTTCTTATGATATGATATAATGGTTCTTCATATTTATTAATTTGTATTTTTAATTCAATAATATTTTTAGAAACGTTTTCTTTATCTACTTCATCAGTTTTTTTATCATATCCACATAAATCTTTATATTGTAAAACACGTTTTTGATTTTTTAAATCAAAACAACTTGTATACCCTTGCCCTGGTTCCATTTTAATTTTTAAAGCATTTTCACCCCAATTCATCAAGTCATAAATAGTTCCATCAGGTGTTGCTGTAAACTCAATAATTTTAATATCGTTTTTTAGTAAGTTTTGTTTATTATAAAATCCTGCTTCACTAAATGCTTTATATAATGTTTGGTTTTCTTTTGCAGCAATCTGAATTTCATCAATAATAATCAAAACATTTTTTTTATTCTTAATATTGTCAACAAACTTATTTGTTAAATTATCACGATGAAATACCCTCTCTTGAATTGACTTAGGCATTCGATTTGTTGTTTGTTCTACCCAATCACGACTACTTAATCCTGTAATAATATATATATTTTCAATAGGTATCAAATTCGTGGTATCATTTAGATAATTTTTAATTAATCCACTCATAGTTCCTGTTTTACCAGATTGTGTTAATGCTACAACCATAATATTAATAATTTTTTTGTTATGTAAAATAGATACTATTGCCAACGAACATTCTTCTTGATTATCATAAATAATAGATTCCCCCTTTAATTTTTTATTATCTATTTCCAGAAGAACTATATTTTTTGAATTTTTCATTACCATTTGTTCAGTAATATCATAATCAATCCGAGCACGGTTTGTTATTTCATTATTAGTTTCCATAGTAGTTAAACTTTCACACATAGTTTTATATAGAATTATTTATTCTATTTTGAAATCAATTTTAAATAATTCTATATAAAACTATATATACAATATTTTATCTAAACACAGAATTACATGAAAACGATTAAGAAAAAAATATTATCCAGAGAAACGTGAAGGATAAGAAAAATAAGATTTAGAATCCTTTTATAAACCTCTTAAATAATAATTAATATTAATTAGTAACAAGTCTTGGAGCAATGCTCATACTTTCGAGCTCCTGAATAAGTAATTTACAAGCATAGGGCATTCTAACTTCTGAAAAGTTAATATAATTTTTACATTTCTTACATTTTGATATATTTTCTGTATAATTAACTTGTGTAATTAAACCACAATCATTACATAAATATACCCTATAATTATCGGACACATCCATCATTCTTTCTTTGAGAAATTGTAGTGTGCCGTGAGCAATCATACAATCCCGTTCCATTTCACCAAAGCGCAGACCACCATCTCGTGATCGTCCTTCTGGTGGTTGTCGTGTCAATAATACTTTTGGACCCGTTGAACGAGAATGAACCTTGTCTTCAACCATATGCTTAAGACGCTGATAATAAGTAGGACCAATAAATATCTTAACATCTAGTTGTTTTCCAGTAATACCATTATAGAGAACTTCATTACCATATCTTTGAAATTTCGCGTGTTTTTCTAGTGATTCACCTATATCTTTAATGTCAACATTGGAAAATGGTGTTGCGTCTCCATACCCACCCACATTCGCACATACTTTACCAAGAAGACATTCCATCAATTGGGCAATAGTCATACGACTAGGAATAGCGTGTGGATTAATGATAATATCGGGTCTAACACCGTCTTTGGTGTAAGGCATATCTTCTTCATTATACATCATCCCTACAGTTCCCTTTTGTCCGTGACGTGACGAAAATTTATCGCCAATTTTTGGAATGCGTTCGGAACGAATGCGGACTTTACAAAACCGGTGTCCTTCAGCATTACAATTAATATAGACTTTATCAATAAACCCACTTTCATTGTTTCGAAGCATTGTGCTATTGTCCTTGAATACTTGCTTAGTACGATCTTTAGAATTACTTTTCATAGGAATTATTTTGCCAATAATAATGTCATTTGAATTTACAAATACATTTTCCTCGATCATTCCATTATTATTTAATTTCGAATATGAACCAGGTTTCATACCCTTTGTAATATTTGGGTCGGGTTTAGTGAATTTTTCTTCTTCACCAGATGATTGTAGTTTCTTTTCATCATCTTTATATGTTCTATAGAATGTCGAGCGAAATAACCCTCTATCTACAGCTGATTTATTTATAATAACTGAATCTTCCTGATTATATCCTGTATAAGAACCAATTGCTACAATAATATTCATACCATTGGGAATATTATTTGAAGGTAATAGGCGTCCAATTTTAGTATTAACGATTGGCTTACAATTGTAATGAAGAATATGGGCGTTGGTGTCCATACGTTTATTGAAATTAGTTGCGTAAATTCCCATTGCTTGCTTACCCATAGCAGATTGATATGTATTTCTAGGAGATTGATTGTGATTTGAAAAGGGAATACACGATGAAAGAACACCCAAAATCAATGATGGATGAATTTCACAATAATTATATTCAATATTCTTTTTTATTTCTTTCATATTCATCGCAATCATAGAATGGAATGATTCTACACTATCAACATATTCAATACAGCCTTCATGGCAATTGGTATCAAGTGTATCTTGATAAATTTCATTTTCTTTCAACGACTTGATTAACAAATTATTCCATTGAATCTTATTGGTAGTAAGTTTATGAATATCTTCTTTGGTAATCGTTAGATTATTGTTTTTCACTACAAATAATGGACGGGTACATCTTCCAGAATCCGTAAATATTTGTATTTCATTCATTGTATAATTAAATGAAATTGATGTGTAAATATTAATAACACCTAATCGTTTGTTTCTCTTTAACATATTAAACAATTCCAATGAATTTTCGGATATTCCTATCCAATTACCATTAATGAAAATCTTAGTTTTATTAACAATTTCTTCGAAAGTAAAATCATCATCCAAACTTAAAATTTTGTCTTTCAATATATTCTTAATAGGTAATGTTGATGTTTGATTACTAATGAAGGTAGAAACCGCCAGGTTCTTAACTAACCCAATGGCACCACCTTCTGGTGTTTCCGGGGGGCAAATAATACCCCACTGTGTATTGTGGAGTTTACGAGGTGGTACCAATTTTCCATTTTTCTCGGTAGGGGTATTTACACGACGTAAATGAGACAATGTACTATTATAAGTAAGGCGACTCGCAACTTGAGCAACACCAACTTTAGTATTATTAGTCTTAATACCCCAGTTTCCTGTAGCCAATCCATATTTTAATCCGGATTCGATTGTAGTTGATTTGAGGATTTTATATAGATTTGTAGAATTAATGATATTCTCGATGTTTTTACTGGTTTCCCAAGGACTATTATTAAGTTCTTTCATAATACTATTTCGCATATCCTTGATTAACTTATTGAAATATTGACGGAAAAGCATAGCCATCAAATACCCCGAAGTATCAACACGCTTATTACAATAACTATCACGGTCATCGTAATTAAGTTTCTTAAAGAAGCATTTGAGTAGTTTATTAATCATATAACCTAGAAACAATGCCTTCTTTTTGAAACTTTCACCAACGTGTGCCAAAAGGTCTCTTTTCAACATAGATGAGAAAATTTCCAGTTGTTCATCGTGACTAAGAACCAAGTCCTTAGGTTGACCCAGAATCATAGAATTACTAAGAATAAATTCCAATGCTTCTTTTTGGGTAGAAACAATTGACGCTTCTTCGATTGAACCCTTTAAAGCATTTATCATTTCTTTATCTTGGAATTCGTGCAAAACGTGCATTAAGATATCTTTATCTTTAGTTACTCCAAGGGCCTTGAACAAAATAAATACCGGTATGTCAATTTTAACGTGTGGCATTGTAATTTTTAGGGTTCTTCCGTGAACAGTTGGTTTCGATGTAAGTTTAATCGAAACATTTTTAGAAATATGGAACCCTTCATCACTACAAGATTTTACCTCGCAAATATGTGAATACTTAGATTGACTTTTACTTGATAAATAAACGAACACTATATTTTCTGCTATTTTTTCTTGAGATACAATGACCTTTTCATTACCAGAAACAATGAAATAACCACCCAAGTCATATTTACATTCGTCGTTCTTTGTTTTAATATTTTTACTCTTTTCAAGCAAACAATATTTTGAACCAACCATAATAGGAATTTTACCAATATTGATAGACTCTATTTTCTTTTCACTTAGAACCTTGCTTTCTTCATCATTCATTGGGTTTTCAATAATTTTGACTTCAATATCAACATACAATGGAGCACTATATGTAAGATTACGTAATCGTGCTTCGTGTGGATACATAGGTTTAGTGCTTCCATCATTTTCACTTATAGTGGGATTTGTATTATAACTATTAATAAAATTCACCACGATTTCGTGTTTATATTTATTAAGTGTTTCGTCATAATTATGGAAAATTGAAATGGGATTAGATTGCTTAATAACACATGGTATCTTGTTTTCCATAAAATCATTAAATGAATCTATATGATGTCGAATAAGTTGTTTTCCTTTGTATTGATTCATCATTTTTTCGATAACAGCCCAGATATCAGTTTGATTAATAGTAGAAGACGCCATGATGTTTGATGATTTCTTGTTATATTGAAAAAATTAATTTTAAATTATTTTTTCAATTTTTATAAAAACAATAAATATTATCTATTTCCTTAAATAAAATAATTATTAAACAATAGTCCAAGTAATAGAATGAATAGTAATAGGCACATTAAATATACTGTGTTGCTATTATGGTACGTTTTTTTGTTTTGTGTTTCGAAACTTTCAATTATATTATTAGCCATATATTTCTTGGCACTTTCTGGTAGCACCTTTTTGGGTAATTGTATCTTTTCTTTATACAATTCTGTATCATCAAGTGTTTCATCATATTTTATCACTAGATTATCTATATCACTATCTTTAGATTCTCCACCGACAATTTCAAATGGTGAAAATTCAGGTGAAGATTTCAATATTTCTTTATAGTAATCCTGGTCATTTTCATACATTTTGAATAATTGTTGAATTAAATATGTTTCTATTTCTTTATTAATTTCTGTTGTTTCTGGATCTTCATTTAGAACCTTCAACATTGATTTATCTTCATTATTTTTATCCAATAATTCAGAACCAGCTTCACATAATATTTTAATAACTATTAATTTTTTATTGAGTGTATTTACCGCTGTAAAAAGTGGCGATTCACCTAGTGTATTTTTTTCAAAGATACTTGAACCATTAAATAAAAGGAACCGGATTAATTCTTCATTCGATATACGGATAGCACTATGAAGTGGAGTATCGCCATATTTATTTGTAGTATATATATTACCACCGAATTTTAATATCATATTTACCATATCACGATTTCCTTTCAAACACGCTACTTGTAGGGGAGTATTTCCATCTTGATTCTTAATTTCTAATGATGCCTTGGTTGCATTTTCTAATAAATAGTAACAACAATCTTTTGAATTTCTATATAATGCTTCATGAAGTAATGTGTTTCCAGGAAATCCATATGATAATACTTTATTTGCCTTTTTTTTATCATTATTAATTAATAGTTGTAAATTTTCTAAATCATTATTTTTCACCGAATTGACCATATCTAAGTCGTCTAAATGTTCAGTAGATTGTGATTTATCATTATTTGATATAATAAAGGGAATTTCCATATTATTACATTGAGCACTATTACAATCTGGCATTAAATTCTCGGCTTCACCAGTATAATCGATAGTAGCATATTTAAGTTTACAATATTCGTATAAAGTTGGTTCGCGATAACCGGGACAATTTCCACCTTGACAAACCTTTATAATTTTTTTATTGTTTTTTTTGTTTATAATTTTAATTTTTTTAAATGCTTCTTTAAAAGAAGATGGTAAAGAAACGTTCGATTTAGATAATTTATTAATAGATGGGTCACAACATTCGCTAATAATTCCACCTTTTGCATTACATAGATTTTTATGTTGTTTTATTTTTTCTTCTTTTTCCTCGATTGTATAGGGATTTTTTGTAAAAGGGTTGGTTAAAGAGAATTCTAATTCTGAATATGGTTTTACTATATTACAATTGTTGACTTCGTCAACACAACTTACTTTATGTAAGATATCGTCCATTAAATTAAACACATAAAATAATTAAAATCTAATAATATTTTTCATAAATAATAATACTAAGAATCCTAATATAATAGATATAGTTAAAATGTATAATATTACTTTAGTATATGGTGATATATCATATGATTCAATAGCAACATATTTAATTTTTCTTTCACATTCTATTTTAGGACAACCTTTTTTATCATAAACTAATTTCGAACCATTCGCACAATTTATTTTTTGTATAACAGGACACGGTTTCTTTGTTGTTGTGTTAATTGGTGTATAATTATTATATATTTTATTTTGTTTTGGTTCTTTTTCAATTTCTTGTTCTGGTTCTGGTTCTTCTTCTTCTTCTACTACATTGATATTTTCATTATTTTGAATATTATTTGAAGAATGGGTATGTTCAGGAATACTATTAGAAATTTCATTTAATTTGTCGAAATCTTTATCTGTTAATTCATCACGGTCGTCTTCTATAAATTTAACTTTCAATTCCTTACTTCCTAGTTCGTGTATTAAACTTAGTATAAATGATTTACTAAATCCCGATGTATCCAATTTATTAATAACACTCTTTACACTTTCTGTAATATTTTTGGGAGCAGTTTCTTCATAATCTTCTTCTTCTTCTTCAATGTCGTCCGCGTCGTTATTGCTATATATAACAGTTCCATTAAGATTGTCGTCGGTATTACTAGTGGCATCGTTATTGCTAGTGGCATTTGTTTTACATTGTTCGTCTTTATTAAATAATTTTTCCTTTACGTTAAGTGCATTTTTATAATCAATACTATTAATAAGCTCTGGAACGGATTTTGTATCTTTAGAATCATATGAAACTAATGAACCACTATTAGGGTCGTAATAATATTTTTCTTTCGATTGTAAATTAGAGAAAACAACCGGTTGGTCACCCATATACATTATAGGTTCAATACTAGTTTTTGCTATATGTTTATTATTTTTTGAATCATATAAAAGGCTATCATTTTCATATTCATATTCATATACTTCTTTATATTTGTCTTTGTCCATTTCTACAGTATATGATGTAAAACCTTCCACACAGTGTGCTAATTCACTTGGAGAATATGCTTCACAATAACCAGGTGTAATTTCATCTTTTGTTTTTATATTTTTACACATATTACAAGTTGTGTTCATTTTAAAGTAATGTTATATTTTTTTTTGTTTGTTTGATTTCAAAAAAAAAATTAGTAGAATATTTAAATGAATAATATCAAGGTTGTATCTATAAAAACCAATAAATTTGACGATATTCTATCATCCAAATCTAAAATTAAAGATATACTAAAGAAAAAAATGGAAAACTATGAAAATAAATGTGAAAACAAAGGTGAAACTAACCACGATAATAATAATAATACTAAAGAAACCAAATTTAGAACACAATTTTTTAATCCACAAAAAACGAAAAAGAGACCCATTCAAGATAAACTTAAACGCCGTAAAACCCATAGAAATATTCAGTCGGAATTCTTTGAAAATGTGAAACCTATAATACCCAATAAGAATGTATTACCTATATTTCAGAAAGTTTTAATATCCGAAGATGTAGGACATATTAATAAATTTATTCGGTTAATTACACGAACGCAACTCATTCTAATTCTTACTAGTCTAGATATGACAAAAAAAAATACTAGAGCTCCTACTCCATTATTAAAAAATATACTATATAATTTTATAACATCTAATATTCATATAGTAGTTCTATGAATTTAATTTTTCATTTCCAATAAACCAGATAATATCTTTTTTATTTTTTTTAATATTTTTTATAGTAATTTCGTCATAATATTGCGATTCGTAAAAGCAATAATCTTTTATAAACATAATTAGCGTAAGAAAGTTATTCATCGTAATATTCGCTATCTGAACTTGAATACTCAGCGTCATCATAACTAATTTTATTAGATTCCCAATCGAATTCAATTTTTATTGAATCCCAATAATAATCATCAGTATAATGAAAAGAATCACTGTCAATATCTTCTTCAGTAGTCTTATTTTCTTCGTAAATATAATCGGGATATCTATCAAACTTAATTTTACTAATAATAGGTAACGGTTTCAATTTAGTATTAAGCATATTATCAAGTTCAATAGTATTCAAAAAATCCATTTTTATTGATTGTATTAAGAATTAGAGGAGGTGTTTATTTAAATATGATTTTAAATTGGAATTTATGCTCAAATCAATTTTATAAAAATACAGAAAAAATAATTAATAAAATTCGTCTATATAATCCTGAGATTCTTGTTTTACAAAAATTTAATGATAGTATCATAAAAAACTATGTTACTAACGATTATAATTTCTATAACTACAAAAATGAACTTTTAGTAGGTACTAAACATAAAATTATATCAACAAGCAATAGCAATAACAATGATATTATTTTTACACTCATTGATCATCCATATTATGGAAAAATAAATATAGCAAATACACATTTATTTCAGAATAAATATAATAAAAATAATAAGTATTCTTGTGTTAATAGAATAAACAAATTAAACTATATTTTTAACAACTATGATGTAAATTTTTTATGTGGAACATTATACGAAGACTTCGAAAATATAAAAAATATGTCCAGGAATTACTATTTAAATGAAAAGAAAATAATTACCAATCCTTATAGTGAAACACAAACTGATTATATATTAGCAAACATTCCAAGTAATAATAAAAAAATGATTATTAATAGTGATATATCTTCATTATCCCCTCATAGATTATTGACTTTATATTTTTCAAAATGATCGTGGGGAACATCTTCAAAGAAATTGCCGTGCCCTAGATTTCTAAGATGAATGCCACAATATTTTTCATTTAGCTTATGTTTTCGTTTACATTGTTCTCCAAAAATCCACTTGTCATTTTCTTTTATTGTTTTCCCATTTGCCCATATTCTTCCTTCACATCTGTTAATGGGAATTTCAGATGGTTTACGTGTTTGTTTAACCTTGGATTCTAAAATGGTAATTTCATTAATTTTAAATTTAGAATACAATTCATCTACCGATTTATTAGATTTATATATATTAGTTATTTTTTCTAGTTTTTTCTTTATTAATAGATTTACTTCATCTATTAAATAATTGTCAAAATCCATATTATCATATAGCCTTAGTATTAATAGTTGAATATATTCAAATACAAAAAAATCAAATTTATATAATATTTCTATTCAGTATGAGAATGTGTCAAACACAATGAATCCTTTTGCGCTTTACTCATATGTGTGTTTTTCAAATGTGTAATATTACATATAACAAATTCACCATCATCATTACTAAAACCTATACGCTTTAGTCCATGCTTCTTTAGTTTCTTTAAACAATCACAACAAGGCATAGAGTTTACAATAAGATTATTCCGTGTAATTCTTCCCACCCATAGTGTATATTTTCCTATAATACGTTTCAATTGTTTATCGCAGAAGAATTGTTTTCGTAAATGGTTAATCATTTTATTAATTACATCCATTTCAGCGTGCATACTAGGTACAATACTATTATTATAACAAGACCTATCTTGGTTTGTTCCTGTAAAAATAACACGCGACGAACCTTTAGTTAAAATAGCTCCGTGTCTGGCGGATAATTGTGATGTTTTACATAGTTCTATTATAATAGATTTTATTCGATCAATTCTTGGCATTGTACTTGTGGATAATCAGTAGAAATATTATGATTTATTATAACACGGAAAATAAAAATCAATTTTTAAAAACTACTTAAAAAATAATTACGGAGATATATCAGAAGACAAGGAAGTCTTAAAAACTTCTAAGGTTTTCTTTATTTTTTGTTTCTTATAAAATGCGAAAAATATAGGAATCCAACTTTTCTAAATAACGATGAAGTCGGCAAATAAAACACCATTAAACATCGTGATATAAACAATGCGTATGATACGCAAAACTTGAAGTTCCGTTAGCTCAGTCGGTAGAGCACCGTGCTTATATCGCGTTGGTCACAGGTTCGAGCCCTGTACGGAATAAAACTTATATGAACAAACAGCAATAAATACACAGAAATGGTTCTTAAACAGTTCATAGATATAATACCGAAAATAGTGTTTTTGCTCCTGTAGCTTAGTCGGTAGAGCGTTCGGCTGTTAACCGAGAGGTCGCTGGTTCAAGCCCAGCCGGGAGCGATACAAGTCCTGAGTATGACTTAAAACTACTCGATTTTGCGTCAAGCAAGGTGGCGCAGGGGAAGCGCGTCGGGCCCATAACCCGAAGGTCAATAGATCGAAACTATTTCTTGCTAATTACTCACCTTAGCTCAGTTGGTAGAGCGTGGGATTGTAGTGGATCTATTCTAACTGAATAGATATATAGTAATATTATTCAATTAATATTATAACAGTATTCCTACGGCCGCTGGTTCAAATCCGGCAGGTGAGAAACTTTTTTATATTTCTTCTGTTTCTTAACGGATTTTTTCTTATTTGAAGAATTCCTCTTTTTCTTTTTGGTTTCCCGCCTAGAAATGTCGTTCGTTCTATTTTTTAAGATAATAATTCATTATAAAACTAACTAGCCCCAGTATAGCATCGAATAGTAAAAACATATATGCTGGATGTTCCTTTAATAATAGTGTGGTTGTTCCGAAACCTATGTAATTTAACGCATGAACTAGCCGTAAATTATGCCACCAAACTTTCCCACCGAAAAACCCGACCTTTTTATTTTTAATAAAAGATAATATGAAACTAAATCCAATAATTAATCCTATTAATCCTAGAAAATACTGCACGTATTTGTATTTTTTTTCAAAAAAATAATACGCTATTGCTACAAATGACAATCGCACAGGCATACAACCTATAAGAAATAATGTCTTTCTATCCATATTATTATAATAAAAAAACATTTAAACTAATCATAAGATATGATTATTAACATTCCCAACATGGGCATCCCACTATTTTTTAAAATTTTGTCAGAAAAGTATGACAACTGTGTTTCAGATAATCTCGAAAATGTAGAGGCACTATTCCTAGATATGAATGGTCTTATTCATCCATGTACATCACGAGTACTAGACGAAAATTATTCACATAAATATAAAGACAAATACGAACAGAAAATGCTGTTTGAAATAGAAAATGAAATTAAACGTCTCTATATGATGAATAAGCCGAAATTCATTTATATGGCCATTGATGGTGTTGCGCCAGCATCTAAAATGAAACAACAGCGGCTTCGTAGATTCAAAACGGTTCTTCATAACAAAGAAATGGAAGATATTTATAATTCGTGTAATCTGCCTATGCCGAGTGATATATGGGATAAAAACTGTATTTCACCTGGAACTGAATTTATGGAAAAAGTTTCAAAACATCTAAGGAATCTTATATTTAATGATCCAATTTATAAAGAAGTAACAATTTATCTGGATGATTCACTAATACCGGGCGAAGGCGAACATAAACTACTAGAATTCATTCGAACACATTCATTCAATGAAGATAAAAACATTGTTATTCACGGATTAGATGCGGACTTAATAATGCTTTCAATGGCTTCACACCAAAATAATATATATTTACTCAGAGATCAATATGATGAAGTCATTTATTTTGATATTGATACAATGAAAACCAATATTATTCAAGATTTCAAGGAACGCTATTTCATTGGAAGCACTAATTCTTTCTTGGAACCAGAGAAATTTATAAGTATTATAAATGACTATATATTTGTCTGTTTCTTTTTAGGAAACGATTTCTTACCACATATATTAGGAATTGATTTACGTTATAATGGACTTGATATTATATTAGACCATTACGTTCAAACGTATCATTTGATGGGAACATCGTTGTCTGTTTTTGAGAAAAACGGAATTAAATTAAATACGAAATTCATCAAAACATTTCTTAGCAAACTTAATAATAGTTATGAAAAGATGGTATATAATGTATTTAATAAAAGAAAGAAATTGCGGAAACACTTTAAAATACGGGCTGATGATGATTTTGAAAGATATAATAGTTTGCTCAACAATCGACCAACTATGATTAATCCAGACGAGGACTACATTATTTATGATAATCTATATATCAAAAAATGGAAAAATCGCTATTATAAAAAGGCAACAGAAGAAATAGACAAAGATACAATAAATGCTATGTGTGAGAATTACATTGAGGGATTAGTATGGGTATTTAAATATTATTTCGAAGGATGTAGTGATTGGGAATGGAAATATGAATTTCACAATGGACCACTTCTTAGTGATTTATTTCACTATTTCAATAATAATGTTTTTGATATCAATAAAGAAGTAATTCTAAAAAAAAATAAACCGTGTAGTCATTACGTTCAATTACTGTGTATATTACCCAATGAAAGTAAAGATATATTACCAAAACAACTTCATAAAATATTTACTGATAGTTCATTAGCATATATGTATCCTTGTGATTATAAATTAAATACACTATTCAAAAGATATTATTGGGAATGTGAACCAATATTACCAAGTTTCAATATACAAAAAGTAAAAAATGTTCTGGCAAGTGAATACAAAAAATATGCTAAAAAGGATCAGTCATCGCTTATTATTAAAAATAGAGAAATTTAATTGATATTATTATCGGTATTCTTATTATCGGTATTCTTATTATCGGTATTCTTATCGATATGTTTCTTTATAAATGATGATGAAAACATTGTTGCTAACAGTAATCCTAAAACTATTGTATTCGCCTTTTCATTGGAATTGGCTTTGTTCGTATGTCTATTGAGTGAACGATAATATCTATTCCTATTGTTTAAAATAGGACTTAAATTTTTAAAAATTAACATGATGGATATATATATATATCTGTATTTTTTATAAATATTTTTGTTTTATATAACTTTTATTATGGGTTTTTGTTTCATTACAATATTTACTAATTTAAAACTATGATATAAAGCAATAACTACTGCCATTGCCATTAGGATTACATATAATTGACTTGGAACTTTTTCTTTCATATATCCAATATAAAAGAGTAATGGTGCAATTACTAGTATGTGAAATAAATATACTAAACTATGACCATCTAACATATTTTATACATTAAGAGCATATTTTTTTTTCTAAAATTATTCTATATGGTTTGTATTAACTCTTGTTTAATTGCGGTTGTTTTACTATCAGGAACTATTGCTACTATGATTACATCTAAAACATCACCGAATTTTCGTAAATTCAATGAAACATTAACAAAAGAACAGAAGAAACTTTACAAAAATATTACTATCGAAAGACTTCGGATTTATATTGAAGGTATGATTCTTGGTTTGATTACTGGATTATTTGGGTTGTCTCTATTACCTAAAAGGGTAGATAATTCTTCAAAAGTATGTTTATTTGTTATCGTGTGTCTAATGATTAATATGATATACTATAGAATGTACCCCAAATCTAACTATATGGTTAAACATCTTAATACACATGAACAAAAAGAAGCTTGGTTAGCAATCTATAAAGAAATGAAATATAGACACTTATTTGGAATGATACTTGGATTAGGCGCCTATATTGTTTTGGGTATGGCGTTATAAATTTTTTCTATTTTTATTTTCTTATTTATATGGGAAATTTTCAATCAAATACGGACGTTGAAAATTTAAAAAAATTATATAGTCTAAACAAACCGCAATTGGATAAAATACAGAGACAAATAAAACGGGAAAACGTAAAAGATAATAGACTTGTTAAAGCATTACAAATGAAACAACAAACATTGAAAAATAAAGTCCCTATTGACAATTATAAAAATGTTTCGAATTTCCTTACTAATGTATATGATACACCACCACCTAGCAATAGAAATGATTCGGTTATGACTTTAGAAGATAGTTTCCGTATTCAACAAGACAAATTTAAAGATGAATTCGCGAAAGAACAAAGGGAAAGAGAACGGAAGTTTTATGCTCAACAAAAAGCCCGACGTAGCAACTATGAAACGGAACTTACTAAATTTAATAAGTCTTCCAACAACGCTTTAAAGATGTTTCAATTAAATGAAGATTTCACCATAGACCAATTAAAACATAGTTATAAAAAATTAGCATTGAAATTTCACCCAGATAGACCAACCGGTAATGAACAAAAATTCCAAGTAGTAACCAAGGCATATATGGCTCTATTAGAAGACCTAAAAATGCGTGCTCCTCAAGGGAATTTCGTACAAATGAAAGAAGAATCGCGAAGTTTCACCGAAAATCAGAGACCTAGTGCGGCGAGTGTTTCAATGAAACCTTCACAGAAAAAATTCGACCCTATGTTATTCAATAAAATATATCAAGAAAATCGCCTTCATAAAGCCGAAGATGATGGTTATGGTAACTGGATGAAAGATAATGAATTAGAAGAAAAGGATATTGAAAAAAACGAAGTATTTGGAAATAAATTTAATGTTAATGTATTTAATTCTACATTTAATAGTTCTATCAAAAAACCTCAAGACCAAATAGTTAAATATGTACAACCACAAGCTATAAATGCTTCGATTGCTCCTAGTGCTGAATTAGGAATAGATAAAATAGATAATTATGGTGGGGATGGGTTTAGTGATTATAGGGAAGCACATAGCCAACAACGTCTTGTTGATGAAAGTGAAATAAAAGACCGTAAAGAATATAAAACATTAGAAGAATTACAGAAACATAGAAAAAATATGGTTCCTTTAACATTAGAAGAAATCAGGGCATTAGAAACTGACAAACAAAAAGAAGAACAAGGTGAATTAAAAAGACAAGAAAACATATCCACTATTGATAATCGCGAATTTGATATTTACGATAAAATGAATAAACGTATGCTTGAACACGATTTTTTCCGGTGAAAAAATGTAAAACACTATAATATACAATGAATACTTCAAAAAGAGTAATTGATACATTAAAAAAGGAAGAACTACAACAAGTCGCAAAAAAACTCAATTTATTAATTCCGAAAACAATGCGAAAAGATGAACTTAAAAATCACATTCTTAATACACTCAATTCTAAAGAACAATACCAAACTAACTATATTTTTCCCAAGGCACCCATTATTATCGCGATTGGAGATCTCCACGGCGATATGGAAGCAACACTGAAATCCCTAAAATTGGCTAGTGTTATTGATAGAAATATACCCAATAATACGAAAGATATAAATAAAATTAATTGGGTAGGTGGAAATAAAGTAATAGTTCAATTAGGAGATCAAATAGACCGGGTGAGACCAAATGAATTAGTAAATGACCTATGTCCAGAAAATGATAGTGATCTTGTTGACGATGAAGGTTCAGACCTGAAAATTATGCTGTTGTTTTCTAAATTGGCTTCACAAGCCCAAAAAGTAGGTGGTAATGTTATTAGTATTCTTGGAAATCACGAACTAATGAATGTGGATGGCGATTTCCGGTATGTTTCTCCAAAAGAATTCCGCGAATTCGGCAATTATTTCAAAGAAAAGCGCAATAACGATAATAGTTTACCTTATGGTTATTATAGTAGAAGAATGGCTTTTAGTCCGGGTGGGAAAATAGCGAAACATTTGGCAGCAAATAGATATTCTGTGGTTGTTATTGGTAGTTGGCTTTTTGTCCACGGCGGAATTTCTAAACCTTGTGCTAAGAAATATCTATTGAAAGATATAAACAAATCTATTTATAAATGGCTTATGGGTTCTAAGGATAAAAATAATATGAATTACGTTAACGCTATATATCATAATGACGATGAAGATGAATCGCCATTTTGGTCACGTGTTTTTAGTGACCTTGAAACTTGGGATGATAAATGTCACAATAAAGAATTCCGGGAAACAATTAATACTATTAATAAAAATAATAATATAAAGGTCAAAGGTATGGTTGTTGGTCATTCACCTCAATTTATGTATGATAAACCCCTTAATAGTTCTTGTGATAATTGTCTATGGCGGGTTGACGTAGGAATGTCTAAAGCCTTTGGTGAATGTGATGAAACTGATAGAAATAGAAAAGTACAAATACTAGTAATAAAAAATGACCGGGAATTTATTGTTTTAAAAGAAAATTAACATTTTTATTTTATTTTTATTTTATTTTTATAATATATGACACAATTATTTTTAAATAATAATAATAACAATGCTGACCTAAAATTAAAACAAGACCTTGAATTAATTAAATATATACAGCAAGATTTAGCTTATTTAGTTAATAATCAACGCGAGCCGTTATTACGGATTGAAGATAAATTAGAAAATACCGAACATTTATTATTACAAGCACACGAAGACCTTAAAGTGGCTAATTCCTATCATAAAGATATGAAAGTCATAATGTTAGGTGGTGTATTGGGATCTTTGGCGATGAGTCCATTAAGTATCATTTTAGGGGTTAAGATTGGAATGACGACATTATTAGGTGGTGCTTTAGTTGGAGGATATGGTGGATATAAAGCCCAAAAAATTACATAAATTTACATAGAAATAGCTTCAGCTTTATAATACACTAATCCCCACATTAATAAAATATTAAATACAGCGTAATTATAAATCATTATATTTAGATTATCGGATGTATATTCATAGTCTAATAAATCCATCATTGGATTATAAAACCACCATAACCACTTTTCAGAAAATGGTGATGATGTTTGGGCATTTTTGAGACCACCCATTTTTTGTGTTATATAAGTTATAATACATTGTCCATTTAAATAATACCAATGAATAGGAACTAATGTATATAAAAGCAATAATAAATGATATATTTTAAAACTAATATATGATGCTGGTACAAATAGTAATAATAATGGTACAAATAAAAACCCACCGTGTAATATGTCTAATATTATACTAATCATAATAATATTATGATAATATTATATTCTGATAATATATATATATGAAAACAGTTACGGTGTATATGGATAAATTTGTTATCGGCTTTTATGTTGTTATCGCTGTATTAGCGGTTCTTATGGGTGTTTTTTATTATAGTGCTTTAGATTTAAAAACACCCGACGGTTTCTTGAAATTTACTAAAGCCCTGTTTGCTCTAATTATAATTGTCATTTTTATGTTTATGGTAATGACTACTAATAAGTTAGATAGACTTGGTATGAATACCACAAAATAAACTATTGACTTTACGTTTCTTGGAACATTGAGTACCTTTATTGATACCCGTTTTCAAAATACATAAACAATGTGTTTCATCAAAATAGTCTTTAATTTTTTCATAATCATTATTTTTCAAATGGTCATAAAAAATATTATAGTTTTCAGTTATATATTTTATAGGAATACAGTTTGGCTTCGTTTTTAAATAACCTCCGTAACCTCTACAATACGGACATATTCTTATTTTTATATTAACATTATCTAATTGTGATTTGTATTCTTTCATTATACATTCATAATGAAACTTGTGTGAACATTTTAATACAACTAAATCTTCATTATTTATATCTTCATAGCATATTGGACATTCCATATATAATTCAAAAAATAGATATTTTTATCTCTAAATTATCTAAAAAAAAATAATTAATATGAATTATGACTATAATAAAATATAACCAATTTAATATTGATTATTTTTCTTATAAAAAAAAGGTTTCCCTTAATCAGAAATACTCTGAAATACCTATTTCATATAACAATGACGATTTAATAATCCAAACGCCAATATTATATATCCCATTTGAAACAAGTTCATATAATACACTTGATATTTCATTCACTAATACTGAAGATAACAACGATATAAAAGTATTCCATAAAACTATTAAATCTATTGTCGATAAAACTAAGAAAAAATACAAACGTAAATTCGTTAATCCTCTAATAGAAGACCACTATTTTCCTTGTAGATTACGGTGTGATGTTTCAAAGAACGTGAGTATTTTTTCTCAAGATAAAAAGATACTTACTAGCAATAAATTATCCCACGCTAAAACTTATGCCAAGTTTATAATACATATAAAAGGATTATGGAGCCACAAAACTAAATATGGTATATCTATATCAATATTACAAGTTAAACAGTATGAAAAAAAGGAACCGATACTTGAAGAATATAGTTTTATTGATAGTGATACTGAACAAGAAGATAATATTGATTTATCGAAATATAGAAATATGAAAAAAGCAGGTGTTCCCAAAGAAGCAATAATACAAAAAATGAACATTGATAATGTAGACTCTAATTTATTATTTACTAGCAATATTCCATTACCACCACCCCCTCCATTTCTATTAAATAATCCAATTCAGAATAATAATCATATTAATAATAATACATCAGCTTTATTATCTTCAATAAATTCTGGTAATTTCAAACTGAAAAAGGTAAATCAAGACAAGACTAGAAAACCACCAAAAACAAATGATAATGGATTTAAAATATCCGATGATGACCTACTTAATGCTTTGGGTAAACTAAGGAAAAATCAGTCTAAGACTTCCTATATATGATATAATTATTATATCATAATGATATCATATTCATAATAATTTAACTTAATTAAAATTATAAATGTATTTAAATCGTAAATATCAACTAATATTAGACTTAATATTATGAATTTCGATAATTTTTTTGAAAATACGGAGAAAAATGTTAGAGAGATCTTATGGATTTCCTATAATAAAGCCCAAGAAATAATGTATGTAATCGGTATTTATTTGATGGCTATACTCGATAAATATCAAATGTTTCAATTAAAAATACCAATAACGAAACGCGACCATTTACCAATGGATTTTAAATTAACACACGATAATATTTTTGTTGATTTAGATAAGTTAACTGATACATATTCGATGGAATTAAAATATGGTAAAATGATTTCACATAATATTCGTTTAGATATAAATGATAATACTGGGAGTGTGTGTGTAATATCTGAATCAATCAATCCATATTTTATCTTTCATATTGCTAAAAATATGAAACTGGTTCAATTTCACGTATATACTAAAAATCGCGACAATTATAAGAATATTAAATTAGAAAATGTGAAAATTTTCTATATTGAAGATATTTACGATACGCACGAATTGTACGACAGAATGTATGTAGGGTTACACGTATGTTCGGCAGATTACGAACAGTATTACGATAATCTTAAAAAAAAAATGTATACAAATGGAAAAATGATCATTCAAACGATTGTTTCTTTAGAAAGTAATTCAAATAATAGTATAAATTTAAGAAATACATTATCATTTAGAAACTTTTTTAATAATAAGCATAAAGGATATGCGAATTATATAATACCACCATTGTGTAGTATTATAAAAAAATACAAACTAATTGATATTATGCCCATTAAGCACTTGGAGAATGATACTAAATTATTGAAAACAAAACACGATAAATATACACAACCATATGACCTGATTTTACGAGCCCAAGTGTGTATAAAATTGATGGGAAATAAATATTATGTTGCTAATTTTGAGTATTAACTATTTTATTGACTCTTAATATTTACGAACAAATATGGTGTAGAAAATGACCTTTCTGCTTTTAAATATGTATCACGTGTGCTAGTTTCGTTAGCATCTTTTTTATATTGATACCCTGGACCACCTTTTTTCCCTATAAAAATATATGATCCTCTATGATTAGGATTATTTCCACCCGAACCACCAAATGCTTTCAATGCTTCATATGGGGTAACAATTTCCCACGAGTTTGTTTTTCTAAGTCTTATAGTCGATATTTCATCATTCATAAATCCCCAACGGTCTTTACGTATATCTCTATCGAAGATTGGTCCTGGTTTTTTTAAACCCCAACCCTTATCGAAATCGTGTTCATAAAATTCAGATGTTATTTTATCGGAAATATCAAAGGAAGTAATAGCGTCATTTGGAAAAAAATCACCAGACAGCCCTTTAATTTTACCACTCCATGTTGAATTTATTTTGGTTTCACTACCATCAGAATTTAATTTATATGTTTTTTTCCATCCTTTAGAATTAGTGTGCTCATATATATTTATATATGGACTATCTTTATCAGACGCTTCATCATATGCACTAATTAACACATAATAATCATTTGGTACTTGTTTCAGAAAATTGATCATAATCTTAGTATTATCATAAGAAGCATGTGTATCAAAACTCTTAAAATCGTGTTTATTTCCATATTGATCTACTACCAACACGTTAAACCCTCGACCAATTGGTAAATCTTTGTATTCTACATTATTAACATAAAATCGCGATAACCCAGACCGAACATCTACAACTACCCCAGATGATTCTACTTTGAATTTCAAATTACTACTGGTTCCTATAATACTATTTTTAATATACAATAAATCTTCTTTGTTTATACATTGGTCACCAATACATAATTCGGTTGGCGATAATTTCGGCATATTATTAGTAACAAAACTAAAATTGTCTTTAGTTGCACAATTACTTAGACCCAATGGACATAAACTATTCACTTTAATCTTATTATTCACGTTGAGGTCTTTATGACATTTAACGTCTTTTGCAAACACAGCACCATATTCGTATTCTAATGAATCTTGGAAGTGTTCTTTTAAGAAGTAGATATTTACTATTATTAGTAAACTAATAATAAAAATTAATAAAAATTTAGTCATCTAATATAATAAAATAAAATATAAAATAAACTAAAATATAAAATAAACTATGTTATATGTTTTAGTCTTCCCATTTAACGTAAGTGCCTTGGGAGCTAGCTTGTAAATTTTGAAGAGATTTCAACTTTTCTATATCTTGTTTTGTAAAACAAACGCCTGCTTGATTAGTGGTATTGTAATCGGTTAAACATATGCTACTAAGATTTATTAATGGCAAACTCGCCAATTCATTTAATTTATTTTTATTTATCGAAATATCATCGATGGCAAATTCCGAAGCACTCAATGTTCCTAATACATCTACATTTCCTTTACATAAGACATCTCCATCAACATCCACATTATTTAAATAACTTATATCGTCATTAGCAAATTTTTCGTTATTATTATTAAGTCTAGTAATTATGAATACAATTAATAGTATTAAAATCAATACAAATACATATTGAAACATACCTATAAATTAATTCACTATTTTATTTTAAACAAATGTATTGGTAGGTTCGTCGAAATCCATAATAAGTTGATTATCAACCAATAATCTATTGATTTCTACTTCATCAGGATGGCGTCCATTTATTTCAAAGAATGTATCCACAAATTTACTACGACGCTCTATTTCTTCATTAGTGGATTCCATTGTATTTTTACGTTGTGGGTCTTCATTTATAATAACCTCATCTGCTATTTGTTTTCTTTCATCATCGCTAAGTTCGAAAATCTGTGTAGCACTTAATATATCACATATTTCAGGTTTCGTCAAATCCAAATTTTTCTTGAATTTATTATTGAAATTAGTAATAACCTTTTTGGGCATAAATGGAGATATATCCACCAATCTATTATATTCCTCTTTGGACATTTTAATAAATTCTAATGGCCCGAATCTATCAAGGGGATGTCGCGACAATTCTGTTTTAATATTCCTATAAAATTTACCCCAAGATAAACCTGCTACTCTATGTGATTCATTTAATTCGGCTATTTTCAGAAATTGTGAAACAGTTGAAATAATACCTGCTAAAATAGATAACGAACCAATACCCATTGTCATATATTTCTGTAGGTCTTCACCAAACCTATCCAACGCAAAATTAGCAGTTCCTGTAATAGTTGAAATAATAATCACTGGAATTGTATATAATCCATTTTTCCACCGATATATTTCGTGGGAACGCATATGCATCCATTGATAACATTGTGCCTTATCTGCCCATTGTCGTAATAGTAATTCTTCTTCTTCTTTCCAAAAATTCCGTTTCTTTATACTAGATAATATTTGGTCTTCCTCATTAGCTTCAATATTCATAATTATAATAAACTTATTCTAGTATTTTCTTAAATTATTTTTGTTTCTTTACTTAATGTCAAAAAGTCCAATAATTTCTGATTATCTAATTGTTTATCAATAGAATCGGTTAAACTCAATAAGTAATTAACTAATTGATTTAATTCATCGCAATATTTGTTATATTCCAAAATGATATGATTGCGTTTATTATTTAATGTTATTAAAATATTATTACAGTGGTTATTTTCTCTAATATTTTTCTCATATGTTTCATCATTGTATATTTTAAATAAATCTATAAATTGCGATATTAAACTTAAATTCAATATTGTTTGATTTAGAAGATTTACAAGATGAACTGAATCTACAACAGTGGGTTTTTTTATTAATGATGCTTGTTTCAATATAGTCTTTTTTTCTTCTGAATGTTCTATTTCTAAATTTTCTAAGGAAGATAAAATCATTAATGTGCTATCACTTATTGTGAAAATATCGTGATAAAATTTATCTATTAATGCTTTCTTTACCTTTTTCAAATACATTTTCTCATTATTAATAAGCACTATTTGTAATCTAAGATAACTATTATTTTGTTGTCGGCTAAAAGACTTATTTAATTCGATTTTCATGTACACCTTATTCAAATAAATTATCTTATTTTGAACTGTTTCAAGACGACTATCCACCTTCTTGAGTGTTTCAAATATCATATCAACATTTTCTAATAATACTTCACTGTCAATATATTTTTTATCCATAAATATAAGAAAGATTTATTTTTTTATTAATTTGCGACAGTAATTCTTTAGAAATAAATATAAATAAATATATATAATTAATAAAAAATAATAAATTTATTCATCTTAGTTATGGGTTTAATATTAACATACTGGATATGGTTCATCAAATAACATTTGATAATAATGGTCAATTCCTTTCCAAATATGGCATATTTCGTGATAGCGCTTATTTTTTTTTACACTTAGTTGTAAAACACACTCTTTCAAACTATTCATAAGTGCGATGTTTTGTTGAAATAATGATTTATATTGTAATACCGTTTCAAGATGAAACGTATAGCAAGTAGCACACATTAGTTTTTTTACCGCACGTGTTTTTAAGTATGTATCACCATTGGTGTGTTTAAATGTGTAATGTTTACAGTTTCTATCTAACCCATCAGTATACAAATTGCAAATGTAATCGTCATTTTCGTTATTGAATAATTTATTGATAAAATCGTTCAAGTGTAAGCAAAATTCATAGAAAGTTTTGGGGCTATTTTGTAAATCGAAACATAATTTCTTTGTATAATATAAAGTCTTTGGATCTTCATAAAACAATCGAACGAGTGTTTGGTACGCATTCTCGGAGCAACATAGACATTTTTTGAAAGTATCCATTGCGATTGATTGATTGATTGATTGATTGATTGATTGATTGAATGTATATGTATATATTTATTCATAATTGATATCAATTTTTTCTTAGTGGTTCTATGTTTATTTATATTTGACGTGTAGAATAAATGTAGAATATATTATATAATGATTGAAGTTATTAATATTAAAGATCTTTCGCCTTCGGGAAAAGAAGAAATAATGTTAGCTATTAAACCATTTGTATTAAATACAATATGCCAAAATGAAATAGAAACGGACTTTTTCAATTATTTGTTAAATTCTAAGAAGTCCGACTATTTATTTGTTTCATATGATAAAATTAATCCCAAGATTAAGAAATCGTCGCGTAAAAGTTATAGTATTTCTACAAAATTAAGTTCTAGTATGAAATATAGAAAAAAAACGACAAAACGTAAAGATACGAGTTTCATCAGAAATACATCCAGTAATAATTCCTTAAACATAGGTTCTATAAGAGGTTTCGGGCTAGTTAAAAAAATAAAGGATTATTACTATATTCATATATTATGTCGAGGTATTTCAAGAAATGGTCTTAGATACTCATCCATTAAAGATAGTGGTAGTGATTTATTAAAAAAAATAAGTAGTCATGCCATAAATAATGGTATCAATACAATAAAATTAAACGCATTACCCAATGTCATATTATATTATAAACGTTTTGGCTATAAATTATCCACACCAGAACAAACACAATCTATGGATAGCTTCGCTGAATTATTAAAGAAATCACCATTTAAAAATAACTTTTATGAATTCTTAGAAGAATATAATAATAATTACGATAAAAAGGAACCTATAAACCAATATTATAATATTATGATACGTGGAAATCCCAAGAAACACGCGGGAACAGCAACTAAAATAGAAAGTGATGGCATTCTTATGACATTAAATCTTTAAAGATTCCATTCAATCGCATATTCTTCTTCTTCACTATCTAGGTCTTCATTCTCTTCTATTTTACGCTTAATTAGAGCCATTTTCTTCTTCTTTTCTTTAGCATTCAATTTCTTGCGACGCTTGATTTTAACTTCATTTCCACTAGCATCAATCATTTCTTCAATTTGCGTAAATCCAACTTCTTGGTTCGAAGCATTTGTCATCCATTCAATATCACCTTCGGTATTTAACCGTCCGGCTTCTAATACCCATCGTTCTGGACATAATTGTCTACAAAACTCGTCATTGTGGGTAATCATAATAATACCACCTTCATAAATATTAATAGCGTCGGCTAATGCACCCAATGAATCGCGGTCTAAGTAATTAGTCGGTTCATCCAGAATTAATATATGCGGTTGGTCCCACATTGCTGCCGCTAATACTACTTTAACTTTTTGACCACCTGATAAAGCACCAATACGATAATGTGATGCGTATTCTGGCTCCAAACCAATATTATTTAAATGCTTCTCTACATTTTCATTTGTTAGTGGTCGTGCTGCTACCATCTCGCGGTTTGCTATTTTCATATCAATAATACGCAAGATTTTCGTATAGATTTTACTAAATTTCAATAATTGTTCTTCCGTATACCAACTATTACTATCTTGAGACCTATCTTTCCAAGATATTTCATATTCGTATACTTTTTTTCGCTCCTTACTTTCACGACGTTGACCTGTACATTTACTTATTACACGTTTTTCCTTCGCCACTTGTCCATTTTCTCTTTTGAATGAAATTTCAATTGGGTTCGCCAATTCTGCTTCATCTGTTTCGCTCAATTTCATAGTAGCTTTATCTAAACCTTCGCGGTCATCCCCGAATTCATAACGCCATCTAATATATTCATTCGGTGTTTTATCCAAATGATTCTCAATATGATGAAAGGCGTGTTGGGCAATATATCCAACCCGAGAATTAGGATATTTCCATACTGTTCCTGTGGTAGGTTCCAATTCACCCGTTAAAACCTTTATCATTGTAGATTTACCAGCACCATTTATACCTACACACGCAACACGACTTGCCATTGACGCGCGAACACTAATATCTTGGATTGTTGGTGCTGTATTACCTGGATAGACTAAAGAAACGTTATCCATCTTTAGGAGAACCTTACCGCGTGATTTTACACCTTCTAAGAAACACGGTTGTGGAAATGTGAATTTGAACTTATTAGATTTAAACTCAAAATAGGAATTGGCCTCTTCTGGATGAATCTTAGCAAATTCAATAAGATTTCCTTTATGAAGATTAAGTTTCAATTTATCGATTTGTAATATATAGTCACAACAATCATTTAATAATCCACTATCGTGAGAAACCATAATTACTGTTGTGTTTTTTAGACCATTAATATAATTTTTTACCCATTTTACATTTTTAACATCCAAGTGATTTGTCGGTTCATCCATCAATAAAATATCGGCTTTTTGAAGCATAGCACGAGCCAGTGCCAATTTCATACGCCAACCACCAGATAATGAGGAAATATTATCATCACAATCACCACCACTACCGGATGATTTACCCTCTGAAAATCCGACCTTCTTTAACATATCACGGACATCTTGTTCTTTAGCATTCATTGCTTTTATGGCTTCTGAAGCCAACACATATTCAACACAACTCAAATGCGATAATTCACCTTGAATATCAGCCTCAACAAATACAGTATTAATATCATCGGGAAAGTTATCAATAGTTCCTTCAGCAATCGCACGCATTAATGTTGTTTTACCACAATCATTTTGACCTAATAGACCATATTTTTTACCTTCAAATAATCGCAATTTAGTATTATGAAGCAATACCTTGGTTCCATAGGCTAATGTGAATTCACAATTACAAAGTTCCTTACCTTGTTCCATATCTTCATCGACTTCTTCTTTATTTGTTGTATTCAATATTTCTATAATTTTATTAACAAATTCAATTGGTACAGTTTCTATTCCTATTACATCAAAATAAGGTTTAAGTTCATTAATATATTCCTGTGTTTCTGTAGTTTTAGTTAAATATAGTGAATAAACTATATTTGAAATATAATTTAATAAACTAGGATTTACATCAGCCATTGAATGATTATTTTTCAATTCAGTATTTATATCACTACAAGACCGAAATATTAACACTTCACGTTCCTTTGTTCCCTTAGTAAAAATACCCTCTAAACTACTATGTGTTTGGGTTGCTACATTACGTGCTTCCGGATCTGGTATAGTATCAATAGCATCTTTTAAAGCAGGAATCAAATCACTCAAAAAAGGCAATGCTTCTATAGCATTTTCCAATAATTTAGTCATATTACTAATTATACGTGCACACATACGCTTAGAAACTACATTACCAGTTCTAAGACCACGTGTCATTAATGGTACAATTACCGATAAAGCCGAACCTTCCATTGTTTGTACAAAGACAACACCACCTAATTTCTGGATAGTTTCCGGTGTTTCTTCTGGATTTGTAATTGATTTTATTAAGTCGCCTACAAAAGGCTCAAGGTCATTATTTGTAATACCACGCATCGCACAAGTTAATACTTCTTCACATAATTCACTTACTTCTGGTTTAGTGTCGTGAACAATATCACGCAATACTGGAATAATATTAGGTAATGATACCGATAATAAGTCTTTATCCAAATCATCAACACGTCTAATATATTCTTTCAATAATCTCAAACAACCATGCTTCAATTTCCACTTCGAATCTACCTGTAATCCTACAAAAAGAATTTTACATACATATGGAAATGCCTGAATACTAAGTTTATTAATTAAATTTATACATACATTGGTTGCTAACTCGGTAACTTTCGGTTTATCGTCGAGACGCTGAATCATAATTGGCAACATTTTTTCCACAAATAGTGCTTCGTACGTTTTAAATAATTTTTCATCGTTAATAATTTCATTCAGTTTGTTTAATACATTAATTCGTGGTTCAAGAGGTATCTTTTTATGTGTATTAGTTAAATCGGGACACAACTCGTTTATTTGCTTTTCTATAGAACTTAAATCAAAACTATCACTCATCTTTATTGGGGGTAATAATCAAATAATTATTAAATAGTTTAATTTAAAAACTATTTTCATTATACACATTAAAAAATGAATAGGATAAGTTGGCAAGAATATTTCGCGGAAATTGTTCAAGTTACTTCAAAAAGATCATCGTGTAATCGTCTCAAAGTTGGATGTTTATTAGTTAAAGACAACCGCATTTTAAGTCAAGGTTACAATGGTTTCTTACCTGGATGTCCTCATAAATCTATTGTTAGAGATAACCACGAACAAGCAACAATTCATGCAGAACAAAATACAATTAGTGATTGCGCTAAAAGAGGAGTATCGTGTGTAGATGCCAAAGCATATATTACACATTACCCTTGTATAAATTGCTGTAAATTACTATTAGCAAGTGGAATTAAAGAAATATATTATTTAGAAGACTATAATAATGACCCTATTGTAGATGAATTATGTAGTCAATTAAATATTATTATCATAAAAATAAATAATCAATCAAAATCAATCAATTAATCAATCAATCAATCAATCAATCAATCAATCAATCAATCAATCAATCAATCAATGTGTAAAAACACGTTTCCCAGTGAAAATCATACCAATATTTAGTTTTTTACATTCTTCTATTATTTCATCATCTCGCATTGATCCACCTGGTTGTGCAATATATTTAACATTATATTCGTGTGCTTTTTGAACATTATCCGCAAATGGCATAAAGGCATCAGATACCAATGTTATATCTAATGGCATTTTATCTAATAAATCATTACGTTTTAACCAATCGTTTGCTTTTTTACCAGCAATTTCAATACAATCTACACGGTTTTGTTGTCCGGCACCAATCCCAATAACGTGTCCATTATATACATAACATATACAATTAGATTGTGTATACTTTAAAGTTATAAACCCCAATATCATATCCTTTAAAACATAATCTGGAACATCTTGATTAATATTTACTTGTTTACTATTCATTAATTCTTCTAATACTAATACTTCATCATTTGATGGTTGTGTTAATGTTACACCATTAACATCGCGGTATTCTATTTTATTTACTATTTCTTCTTGTTGCATAATTACATAATTACCTGATTTCTTGGTTTTAATAATATCAAGAGCATTTAGTTCATAATCAAACGCAATAATACCATCACTAACATACTTTTTAAGTTGATTCGCAAATGGGATATCTATGGTCCCTGAAAACCCGATGAAATCACCAAATGACGATTTTGGGTCAATATTTCGCGTTTTCTGTAATATATCAAGTGGATATATGTCATTAGAATAGTTCGCATATACACCCGCTGGCGAATTATGTTTGAAACTTGCGCAACAATGTGTTCCTAAGACTTGCTGAACTTCCAATACCAATCTTATAGCATTATTCGCATCTAGTAAATTAATATACCCAGGACTTCCATTTATTATTGTATACGGGGGATGTTGATTATTTTGTAAATAAACTGCAGCTGGCTTCATATACGGATTAAGGCCATATTTCATTTTTTTTAAATAATCATAACTTACACCTATTTTCGTTTCGCCATTAAACCAATTATTAATTGATATATCATATTTCATAATATGATTTATTGCTTCTTGGGCATAATAATAATTACTATTACTATTATTATCTAATTCCATAAATTGTGCATATTGACTAGGAGATGTTAAAATATAAACTTGTTTGTAATTTTTAACACAAGCTCGTATTAAACTATGACCACCAATATCTATTTGCTCTAATATATCTTCTTCGGTATTTTGTTGATCATTAATGGTTTGTATAAATGGATATAGATTTACTACCACAATGTCGAAAAAAATGCCATTAATAGATTCTAGGTCCTTCACGTGTGATTCATTATTTCGCTTTCCAAGCAACCCTCCAAATATTTTAGGATGAAGTGTCTTTACACGACCATCACATATTTCGGGAGATTGAGTATAGTTTGCGATGTCAATTAATCCCTGTTTCAAGTTTAATTTATCCAGTTGTTTATAAGTTCCGCCTGTACTATATATAGTATAACCATTATTGTTAAGAAAAATTGCTAATTCTTCGATATATGTCTTGTCATAAACACTAATCAATGCGTTCTTAGTCATATTTATGGATAAATCAATTGTTAAATTCTTTATGTGCTATTAATACCCCGTTATTAATACACCGTTATTAATACGGAATAATAACTAGTAATTATATATAAATGATAAGTGATAATATGTACGTGAATATAATTGATATATTTGGTTGGTATTTTGCCTGGAAACTCATTGACCGAGTTGTCGATAAATATGAATTAAATAAAAATAAAAAATTATATGTAGATCTATTATTATTGGTATTATTTGTAGCTTATTTAATCATTAAACATAAAATACTTGCGTGATTTCTGACAATCTTAAATATCCTTGATCATTAAAATCTTTATAGGCACTTATGATTTTTTCAAACCTTTGTTTTGTCGTCCGCTTTTCATAATGAACTATTAATGATCTTAGATTATCCTTCTCATCATATGTCTGTAATTTTCCATAATCTAAAATTATTGACTTTTCTTTTACTCCTAGATAATTTTCATTATAAAGTTGAATAGTACAGTCCTGTTCCCAGGTTTTCTCCTTATATTTCGGTTTAAAATCTTGATTTATCATCAATTTCCAAAAGAAATTACGCGCGAATCTAGTGTTTTTAATAATCATAAATCCAGTATTAAATAATTGACTTATATCTTGGCTGAAAATTATATCCTTATTTTTATATTTTTTAATGATTTTGTCTAATAATATATGATCGTTATTAAGACGAAAAAAAGCATCTGCGTCAATATAAATAATATACTCATAATCCTTCTTTAATAAGTCTATAATCATAGGCACCCTTTCCCAAGCAGGATGGCGGTTTTTAAAATACGGTTGTTTTACAATATGAAAATCACAACAAGTTTCATTAGCATACGCACGATTTATTTTCTCTGTTAATTCAGAATATATTTTTATAGTTTCATCAGAATACATACATATAACTTTTCTCATAATTAGTATAATAATTATTAGTATAATAATTATTTGTGTAATTATAAAAATAAATAAATAAAAATAGAATAGTTTTATTTTTCATCTACAAATTTCTTTGCCTTCTCCCATAAACTATTAGGAGGATATTCCGCATTAAGGTCTAATTTATATTTATTAGTAACTAGATTACGCCAAAAGTGTATTGCATATGTCTTTGTAAACATTTCACCTAATGGTTTCGCATTAACACCATATTTATCAGCATATTTATCTTTATCGCCATCTATTTCATATAGAAAAGCATCTTTAGCATACCACCAATCTAAATGACAGAATGTTTGTGGTGGTTTAACATATTTTTTATAGTTATATTTGTCAATTTGTTTCCGCATAATACGCATATATTTGATTTTGTCTTTGTTTTTACCTTTATTTTGAGTTTCCATACACGTTTCAAATAATTCTTTATAAAATGCCGACTTCTTAGGTGCCTTCAATACACATATTTGATATACTGATGGAACTTTCATAGCATATGCGCCTTTTTGTATTGTTCTTTCACTGGCAAAAACGAAATCTTCTTTAAAATCGAAAACCTTAGTTGCGATAATATCTAAATCTACCCAATAACCACCCTTTTCATATAATAATTTATACCGCCATATATCTGAAAAAGGTAAGAATGTTTCTTGGAGTTTAAATACCGTTTCTTGAGGCAGTATTTTATTGGCATCTTTAATTTTAGTGCCCTTTGGGACCCCTTTGACTTTATTATATGTATATAAGTGGAATTCCATACCTAAATTAAGGAAACTCTTAATTGAATAAATTTCCATTAAAGACAATTGGTCACCGATCCATAAACTTTGAACAACTGTCATACTATATAATTCTATTTTTATCTGGATAAATTATCTATAATTACTTTAATGGTTGATGCTTTAGGAAATAATCTACAAAATAATAATACTGATGACGATAAATTGGATTCGGCTACTTTCTGGAAATATGTTGGACGGTTTATATTGTATATATTTATCGTATTAATGTTTGTTATGAACTTATGTGCCGTTTCTATAGCATTACAACTTAATAGAGGTAAAAATATATTTACGAAATTATTTGCTGCGATGTTTGCATTTTTCTTTGGAATCTTTTACATCATTATAAATGTATATTACTACAGAATAAAGGTCCTAGGAAACGGAAGTTTAATCATTTTATGTTCTGAAAATATATTTCCAATATAAACATAAACTATTATATATTTTTCCATTCATAAAATATATTTTATTCAATTATTGTATATGTTACTTATTAAACTTATAGTTGCTCTTGTATTAATAGGATTGTTCATTGGATATACTGTATACAATGTAAAAACTCAAAATAAAGTTGATGCCGTATTTCCACCATTTGTTTCTAAATGTCCCGATTACTGGGAAGTTGTTGGAAAAGATAAATGTCGCAATGTAAATAATCTCGGTGTATGTTTAAAACCCGATGGCACCAAAGATAGTGATGTAATGGATTTTGATTTACCTATTTTCAAAGAAAAAAAAGGTATGTATTATAAATGTAGTTGGGCACAGAAATGTAAAGTTCCTTGGGAAGGTATTAGCAATTTATGCACTTAATTTATTTACTTTTTTTATTTATTTAAAATTCTATATATGTATTATTTAATTAATTAATTAGTATGTGGGTCGAAAAATACCGACCTAAAAATCTTGATGATTATTTTATTTATCCACAAATTAAAACCGAAATTGTTAATTGGATAACTAATTTTAAAAATCAAAAACCCAATACTAAAAACTGTTTATTTCTATTAGGACCTCCCGGAACAGGGAAAACCACAATCGCAAACATTATATTAAAAGCATTCGGATACGATGTAATAGAATTCAACGCTAGTGATATAAGAACACCCAAATTAGTAAAGTTAAAAATAGAAGATACATTAGGAAAGAAAAATGTATTGAACCTAATGTGTAAAAAAGAAACTGATATCGGTATTATTATGGATGAAATAGATGGAATGACTACGGGAGAACGTGGAGGTTTAAGCGAACTTATGAAAATAATTCACCCCAAGAAAAATGAACCACAAAAACCATATTTAACCAAAACTCCATTTATATGTATTAGTAACACTATAGACAAAAAACTAAGCGAACTCAAAAGTAAATCGGTATTTATTAAATTCTCTGGTGTCCATAAAATGAACCTCATAAAATGTGCTCAACGGATTACTGAAAGCGAAAATATACCATATAATCAAGAATATATTGATATAATTGCCAAACATAGTCAAAGTGATTATAGACGGTTTATTATTCTTATGGAATACATATTCACAAGTAAATCGGAACTTAGTGTAGAAAAAATAGATAAAATGTTGAGCCATTTTGATAAGAAGAATATTGATATGACCTATTACGAAGCTACAGAAAAAATGATGAATAAATATGAACCACACGAAATTCAAACCTATTATAACCAAAATAAATCATTTATTCCGATGATATTTTATGAAAATTTCCCTAGTTATATTAACGCCAATTCCAATGAAAGTCCGGAAAAGAAAAAAGAAGCCATTTTGAAAATATATAAAAATTATTCCGATTCGGATTTAATTGACTATGAATTATTTATAAATCAAAAATGGGAACTTAATGAACTCAATTGCTTCTATAAATGTATGGAACCGTCGTATATTATTAATAGTATGAATAAAAAACAATATAATAATATGAATTCTATGAATTTTTCCACATTACTTAATAAAACATCACTAGAATATAGCAACGTAAAACACGATAATATTCTGAAAACTAAATTATTCAATTTATCCAATTCCAATACAATGTACCATTTTTGTTTGCTTTTCTATAATTATCTCAAAACCGAAGACTTTGCTTCTATTATGAAGCTAAAAGATACATATAAATTAACAATGGAAGATATAGACCGAATTCCCAAATATTTATCCGAAAAACAAGCCGCCGAATTCAATGCGAATACTAAGAAGAAACTAAAGAAATTATTATTTTAATAATATTATTCACTAACGATCATTCAATAACGTATAAATATATATATACTATATATTATGAACCTCTATTATGCTTCTATAGCATCTCTCAATATACTTATTATTATTTTCAGGAAATTCATCAATAAAGAACTCCTTAAAAATCTTAATAAATTTACATTGTTTTTTGTAGGTGAATTTTTCTATGCTCTTGCGGCGTTAGTATTCTATTTAACAAAAAAGGTAGATATCAAATCTATAGTTAATCTTAATATTAATAATAAAATGCTACTGGGTATTTCGCCGATCCTAGGAATAGTATCATTTATGATATATTATACACTATTAGAGAAATTCGAAGTTTCTAAGATTTCACCGATTTTATCAGGAAGTCGCAATGTAGTATTACTTCTTGTTGGTGTATTCGTCTTTGGTGAAAATTGCGATATGAAAAAGGTACTTGGAATACTCCTAATGACAACCGGTATTATATTAACTTCTATTAGTGCTTAGAGAAATAATAAATAGTATTATTTATAATAATAATTAATAATATTAATAATAATAATGAAAAAATATTTCAAAGGTATCAAAGAAGCACACAATTATTATAAATTTCCAGGTTCATATAGATATGGAAGTATTTATTTAATGAATTATGGTATAATTCGCAGTTATTCCAATGGCACCAAACCTGATGTTATTAGTGATACTAAGATTCAGTATATTCTTAAAAATGATACATATAGGAAACGATTTGCGGAAAATATGAAAACCAATACTAAAGTTCGCTTTTTTCAAAAAGTTCAACGTGGTGTTAAAGACTTGGGATTATTTAGAGTTACTGGGTTCAAGGGTACCAGTGTTATTTTAGAGAAGTAGTTTATTTTCTTTTTTTATATTAACTATGTTTTTAGAAACACTATTAATAGTTTTAATTATTATTGTTTTATCTTTCCCTATGATTCTTTACACAACATCCCGACGAGGTAAAATGATTACTGTAAAATCCAAAGATCTTGAAAAAAGAATTATAAGTGACGAAAACGATCACGTATATAAATTCGCTCATTTACATTGGATAATGAAGAATGAACTCAATCGCGATTTCGAAAATATGAATGTTGGACATACATATAAAATCAACCTATTCGGAATGAATGAA
>ERZ1048068.409-NODE-409-length-39814-cov-8.966976_pt1 | contig 39814 bp, 23 predicted proteins | sample MGYA00383098_ERZ1048068 | MGnify/ENA primary metagenome ERZ1048068 (study PRJEB29581, sample SAMEA5548368) | metagenome | biome: marine; feature: coastal; material: water | depth 1 m | study: Short-term variability in the microbial, nano- and picoplankton dynamics...
CGAAACCCCAGCCGGGGCAGCCGGGGCAGGAGCCGGGGCAGGAGCCGGGGCAGGATCCGGGGCAGGAGCCGGGGCAGGAGCCGGGGCAGGAGCCGGGGCAGGAGCAGATGCCAGGTCAGGAGCACAGACACACTTACCCCAAGATCTGCAGTCTGACGTACTGTCTAATTTTGAATTGAACCAGGAGTCTACTCCATTGGGACGAGCAAAACAGTAAGGAGGTACAGTATCGTGGCTATAGTCTCCGTCTGCACCATTAAAAACACCAGAACCAAGCTCTGTGTGATACTCTTGACATTCTGCTACATCTAAATTGACATATCCAAATGCCCCACAAAGGCAGGGTGTACTCGCACCCAAGGTACTGCACTCGGTAGATCCTACGAATATGTATCCCGTATCTGGAGCCGGGGCAGGAGCAGATGCCGGAGTAGGAGCCGAGACAGGAGCACAGACACACTTACCCCAAGATCTGCAGTCTGACGCACTGTCTAGTTTTGAATTGAACCAGGAGTCTACTCCGTTGGGACGAGCAAAACAGTAAGGAGGTACAGTATCGTGGCTATAGCCTAAGTCTGCACCGTAAAAATAACCAGAACCAAGCTCTGTGTGATACTCTTGACATTCTGCTACATTTAAATTGACATATCCAAATGCCCCGCAAAGGCAGGGTGTACTCGCACCCAAGGTACTGCACTCGGTAGATCCTACGAATATGTAATCCGTATCTTGAGCTGAAGCTAAGGGACTTACAGCTGACAGACTAATTGGGATAAGTAAGACAAACGATTTCATTCTGGAGACTATACCAGTAGTTTATAGGCATTTTTTTTCTAAAAGCTTGAACGTTTAGCGAAATAATTTCTTATCTATTTACATGCTCTTTATTTTGTAAATGTTGTATGAGCAGATAGTCAACATTGAAGCAGGGCGCTGTATTCGTCTTTCTGAGAGCCTCGAGCAGTCAGAGGAATCAGTGGAGAACATGGAAAAATATTTAAATGAATTTAGAGAATTAAAGGATTTATTATCAAATTCTAAGTTCACATTAAAGAGACAGCCTCTATTTGTGTGGCACGACCGTAACTCTGCTTCTTGGTGCTTTGAGGAACAACGAATTTTACATGAGCTGCACATGATGCTTATGGCCAGTGCAAAGGAGCATTTTGAAAAGTGTGATTACTCTCAAGCAAAGGGATATCTGAGTCGGGCTCTTGAGGTATGTAAGGATACTTTACAAGAGTCGGAAAAAACACCCTTTGTCAGGGGTATGCCAGAGCTTCAACCTGCTTATAATCTGGCTTTACTTTTCCGCACAATGGGTACCCGTTGCTTTAATGCACACATGTTCAAATCTAATCCAACAGTTGCAAAAATGGCGTACCAGTTCGTTGAGATATCGAATGCTTTGTGGAAAAAGGGAGCGAGCAAAGATTACGAGAATAAACTGAAAGCATTTTACCATCATTCAGTGGCGTGTCAAATCGCAGAGAAAGCAGAGTCTCATCCAGAGCAGTTTGACTTTAAGTTACTTCTGTCACACAGCACAGAGGCTGTCAATGTGTACAAAGACGCAAAGATGCACGAGGATCACGAGACTTGGTTGCGAAGAAATAATACCGTTCACTACGAAACTGCTGAACCAGTAGTTGTTCCGTTGTTCACATTAGAACAAGCTTTAAGCAAAGTATAAATATTAATTCATTTTAGAAGAATGAACGGTGGCGAGTCTAAGCGAAATGAGACTCAAGAACGGAAAAAAAAAGCAGAAAAAAAAATTAGGGAAAGACATGCAAAAGCTGCAAGATTACTTCGAGGCATGAGAAGTTATGGTGGCAATGCGGGTTTTTTTAAAAGTTATAGATTTAAGAGGGTCGCTCACCAGAGTCGTAATAGCATGCTTTTGAAAGAAGAAAATGATACTTATAAAGAAACAAATGAAATCTTGAGGAATAGAATATATGAACTTGAAATTAGTAGTCCGTCGCAAATCCGACTTGATTCACCTGGTAGTGGCCAGGGTGAGGCTCGGAGACGATTAGATATGAAGGACATTGGCAAGAATACTGAGCTCAACAGTTTCCTTTTTTTGAGAGGTTCGCCTTATGATTCTTAAGATATAAGTATGATAATCGTTTTGCAAATGCATAAGAGGAAGAGATCTGACAGTGTACTGCGCCATGCTAAAAGATTCAAAAATAGGTTTGGAAAGCTGGATAAGAGACTAGTGAAGCTGCAGCAGCTGGTAGGGATGCCAGATGTGAAGAGGGATGTAATGGGCCAGCTCAAATTCCTTCTCTGCAATGATGGTGCGACTGATGATCATTTCCTACACACCTGCATCACAGGTCCACCAGGATGTGGTAAAACAAGTCTCGCAAAGGTTTTATTTGACCTGTGGAGTTCCTTAAGTGTATTCAGTGAAGGAGCCAGTTTTTCCATATTACATCGTAGTGACTTGGTCGCTCCTTACATGGGTCAGACAGCTGGACGTACGAGGAAAGCCCTGCACAGACATAAGGGCGGGTGTATCTTCATAGACGAGTTTTACACACTGTCTAACTCTGAAAATGACTCATACGGAGCAGAGGCTTTAGGTGAATTAAATACGTTCATGAGCGAAAATCCAGATACAGTCGTTATTGTTGCAGGTTATAAGAACGAGGTAGAAAAAGTTTTCAAAGTGCAGCCGGGTTTAAAGAGAAGGTTTGCATGGGAATTCGATATCCCAAAGTATTCTACAAAACAGATTTTTGATATCTTCAATATACAGTTGAAGAAAAATGGATGGTCAGTAGACCCCAGAGCCGAGAACTTGTTCAGGTCAAGGCAATTTAAATTTGCAGGGGGGGACACGATGAACATTGCTTTAAAGAGTAAGATTCAGTATGCGGAAAAGAATTGGATGGTGGGGGGTGATAAGGTTTTGACATACGAGAACGTTGAGAAAGCTATGGATTTACATTTTAAAAAGAGAAGTAATAATATTAATATGTACATTTAAATATATCCACCATATGTCTTTGGTAACCAGTTTTGTATAATTTCTGCAGCGATTGGTGTGAGGTCATGACAGGGCAGGTGAAATTGAGCGAGAAACTGTTTCATCAAAGTGACAACGCATCCATCCAATTGCACCCACTGCATGTACCTCAAAACTAAATCCTCCACTGATCTTACCCGATTACGTATGAATGTGTCTTCACAGGCCAAACCAACCCACTTTATATTCTGCAGTGGTGTGAAATATTTTGGATACATGTATAAACCTGAAGGTGGTAGAATATCGAGTATTTCTTTTAATCCTAGAGCGTCTTTTAACGCCGTGTGTGTCTCTTCGAATGGTTTTCCAACAACTTGTAGGTATACGTCAGGTAGTCTGTAAGAAATACATTGTATCTTTGATCTCAGGAATAATAGCGAGTCGTAAAAGTACCAGCAAGGTAAACGAAGATTAAATTTTTTACACTCGTGTTCTAACACAAGTTTATCTGATTTGAAACAATTATGCGAGATGATAACAGCCTGTGGGCCTACCCATCTAACAAATTGTTCGAAGGCTTCACGAAAAGGCATTGCGTTGTGTTGCCGAAGGTAATCCTCTGTAACTTCAACGCAGCCTTCGTGAGTCTTTTTATTTGTCGGTACATTTATAAAAACTTCAAATTGTGACCCGTCTCGCTTGACTGCACCAATGTGCCAAATACTACAATCGCTTGGTCCTTCTTTTATATCTCCTACAAACTCATAGTCTGTAAAGACATGATTAAAAGGCACTAACGCAAGTGCCATTTTTGTAAGAGTGGTGGTGTAGAAATACACCAGTTAGTCGTATTGCTGGTCATGACTTGCTTCACAGTAATACCAAATATTATAACCAGATGGGTAGTAGGTGTCCCAACTTTGTGAACAGTCAGAGTAATACTTGCAAGCGTAGTCGTTACAGGCATTACTGCCATGTGCCCATTTAAAGGGATCCATCCAACAATCGCGTCTCCACATATCACCCCTTCCGCCAGTATGGCCAGCCATTTGACCTGCAAAATTACAATAATAATCGTCATCATAATACATCTTTGCTTTACTAGGATGATTTATCTTGTGACTGTCGCAGCTCTCATCGTATGTGGTTCTGTCAGGATTATTACTCCATAAGTAGCCATTATACTTATTTCCACACGAAGTGCAACCACTTTGGCCATTTTGACCATTGTATTGACCAGATGGGCAGTTATGACAGTCACTGGAAGAGTCCTGGCCATTTTGGTCGTTATACTTTCCTCTTCCACAAGCTTTACATGATGTCCTGCCGGTCTGATCTGAGTATAGTCCTACTCTACAAGAGATGCAGCTTGATTGTCCTACCTGTGACTGGTATTTACCTCTAGAACAAGCACTGCAGCCCGACCTACCAGTTTGACTGCTATATTTACCTACTTGACAATTGATACAACCTGTTCTTCCTGTCTGTGATTGGTATTGACCCGTAGGACAATTTTTACACGAGGACATGCCAATCTGGTTTTGATACTTGCCTGCTGCGCAATTAACACAGTCAGAAGCTGACGTCTTTTTTGTACTAGGTTGATATTTACCCGAGGAACATAATTTACAACCTGACATCCCTATAGAGTCACCATATCTGCCAATTTGACATTCAGAACAATCCGATTTTGTAGCTAAACCAGAGTAGTACCCCTTCGGGCATATTTTACACGAAGAGCCTTCTAATGCATTGTCGTCGTAGTAGCCATTTGGACAGTCGAAGCAAGAGGGTATTCCCTTGCGATCGGTGTAAAGACCAAGGGCACAAACAAAGCACTGGTCTACACCTGCAGGCGATGATTGTCCTGCTGCACAGTCAGTGCAGGAGAGTCCTTCTTGAATTTTGCCTGCCGGACATGACTCACACTGAGTTTTCCCTACCTCTGAAAACCGTCCTCTTGGACACAGCTTGCAAGAACTCATGCAGGGGTCGTCCTCACCGGAATAGCGTCCAGAGGGACATGATATTGACTGACCGTCAAAAATGTAAAACCCTGGACACTTGCACGAAGACGTAGGCGTGTTCGACACTTTATATTGCTTACCACCATTAAAGGTGTTAGGTGTGCCTATACCACATGCTGAGTCGCCCGGATTGAAATCAGAACATAAGCAGTTAAAAATGTCACCCTTTGTCTCGCCTCTTGCAATAACGAATTCAAGATCTGGATACTCCTCTCTGCATTTCTGCATACATGAGTGGTCGTTCGCGAAAGTGTCTGAGACATCTAGTGTGTATACCACTTCCTCGCCAACAGTGCAATAAAAATCTTTGGTATCCGCTATTACTTGTTTCACATATCTCTTATCATCCGAGATATCATATCCTGGTGTCTGTAGAACTGCATATGATTTATATCCAAGATTGCCATAGTACCAGTCGTTCCTCATTTTACCCTGGAGAATTTGAGTGATACTAGCTCGACTAGCAGTTGCAGTGTACGAGCCTCCACTCAGTGTAGGCTCTAGATTGTGACTAGTTGAAAAAGCGATGCCATCAAGATCAGTACAGTCATCCATGTTTATATATGTATTTGTATATTTGTAGCAAAGTTGAATGTCAGCACTCCATCCAAATTGGAAAGATCCAGTATTTTCTGCACATTTTTCTGCTGTTGAGGCAGCAGATACTGAAGTATGACTACTTGACGATGGACCATAACAGAAAAACGGTGCGAACTCTCTCACGTCCCAATCTTTATCACAGTCTACAGCAAAAGAGCAAGTGGACCCATCGTGTGAGAATGACTTACACCCATACTGAGCATCGCACGATGCCTCGCAAGCGGTAAGGTCGCCTGCTAATGTGTAGTAAGACATACATGTACCTCTTTGAGTTAATTCTTTATACTCGTACTCCACAAAGACCTCCTCAAAATCATTGATTGGACAGGTGCATGACGAAGACACGATATCACCCTGGTGTACAGAAGATTCTAATCCACATGTGTATGGATTTACTGGCATTGCTTCATCGTACTCGACATCGTTTGCAACAATCAATTTTGGTCTGGATATTTTGAAATAATCTGTATGCTCTTCCATGAGAAATCCAGGTCTAGTATTGGTGTCACAAAAATCTATAAGGTATGACGAGTACGGTGATGACCCCGACCTTTCTGCACAGTAGTCTTCAGCGCATGCGCACCTGTCTTCATTATCTACTGTCTTTGTAAAGAATGCTTTAGAATCGGGGTAATCAGCCAAACACCGGTTCATACACTCCCTCCTCTTATCTGCATCGTAATTCGGTTCACCCTCTGCAAGCACGGGGGGGTAAATACCTATACGTAAATACTTAATATTCTGACAGAACCCTGCCCCCATAAGATCGAAAGAATTTGAACAGGGCGGTGCATCAGGGTCATGAACTGTACAGTAGCACTCGTCGTCTAAGGATTTTACATCGTAACATATGTTATCTTCGTTCGTGATTGTGTCTCCAGAGCCCCAAACCTGGTCTTCACTAGGTGGTTCGATACATCCCGGCCAGGCGTAGACACGTTCACTGTCTTTGAATCTTGTCACGCATTTCAAGTCTGGTTCGCAATCAGAGTCAGAATTACAATGAGACCAGCAGTGCTTTAATTTTGTGTAGGGGCTTACTGGGCTGCCTGCAAATGTAATAGGAATTTGAGGTCTACGGCCCCAAAGAAAACTGTTCGCGACAATTTGATTCGTTTCGGCGTGGCAAGCTTTGTAGCAGTCGTGAAAGTTGGTCACATCATCTTTCTTGACCCTATCTCCTAGAATATTCAATTGGGCTGGAGTGATCGTGGATGGCAGGCCAGTCATCAAGTTCGCGTCTGTCTCTGCCTGAATATCTACATGCTTCAAATTGACATGAGCATCAAAACAATCTATATTTTGATTGACAGATGTCTTATCCATAGGGTATACTATGTCGTAAACTTTCTGATCTTTTGTAAAGATGGGTTCAACATAGCTATTATCATTATTTCCTCCTACAAAAGCCGGTTTCGTACTACATGTGCAGTCGTACTCTATGTCAGGGGTCATACTAAATCGAGAATAAGATCCATAATTCTCGGTGTCAATATTACCACCTAAAGGGGCGAAACAATAACACCTCCCCAGTCTATCTACAGCAAAATGAGAAGGTATATAACCCTTTGACCTGAATTCGCTGTTGTGCCATCGCGGATCTGCAGACTGCAGATCACTTACGCACGACTGCCTGCAGAATTCTATTTCATTTTCCTCTACAGCGTTATTGTCCAGATTGCCAGGATTCTTGTGCCCAGCGTGATTACTTCCATCAAATGTGCGCAGAATATCTTCTCTATCTCCTCTGTACATCGTGTCTTCTTCTAGATTTGTTCTTGTTTTGCGTAAATGAAAAGATTTAAACGGGTTCTCGTCTACTTTCCTGTGTGTACACCTATGTAAACACCTGTCCCTTGCATACTCTTCTACGTATTTATCAAAAAGATTGTCGTACTTGTAACCAAGTGCTCTAATCTCTTCTTTCGTAATTGTCATAGTCGAGTCGTCAGATGCTAGGCCGTTGTATCTGAAAACGGCCTTGTATATGTGTATTTCTTTAGGAAAGTTGCAGGTGGCCGAATCTCTTATGTAAATCTCGTCTGTTAACGCTGCATAGTTATGAACTCTTACTGCATCAGCTCCCTCACTTACAGATTTTAATTTCATAGGCCCTGGCTTGCAAACTGATTTCAAAGCATCGTAGTAAAATATATTATCTGGGACGACATCAAAGTCTACGAGCGGACTGAAGGACGAGTACCTTATCTGATCCCAGTAGAGTCCATTCGTGCAACAGCCTGATGATCTTACTTTAATATTGATTTCACCGTCTGAACCACTGCATATGCAAGATGTTCCGTCTGTTTCTTGGCCAGAAAATATACACATCATTCGAGGAGTTTCGCAAGTGTTGCCCGTGAACCCAAACTTACAGGAGCAGTCGCCCTGATTGTAATTTGTAAGCTCAAGCGGGCCTGCCTTACATTGGATAATATCTTCTTTCAGACAAATAAAATCCCCATCAAAGACGCTGACTCTCTGTTCAAGAGTATAGAGCTTAGGATGGACATCACCTAAGATTTTGAACCTGTCTCCGTCTCCCGATCCAGCCGTACAGGATTCCTCGATTTCGCACTTGCAGCTCACGCCGTAGTTGACAGTGAAGCCTTTGAAGTGAGTATAATCGTACCTGTCGCGACCATCGTCCAATATATCTGACCCCGACCCTGCTTGGCACACACATGAAGTAGGGGTTAAGCTTGTGTACAAAAACCCTTTGGCTATACTTTGATCATCGAAGACAAAATGCTGACACTTAGATGCGCACCATTCGAGTCTTTCGCTGTCAGAATCTCCTGTAGGTGGCCCAACTTCAAATTCTTTACCCTGTACTGAACCTGTGTGACGAAATATAGATGGAGCCACAAAGTCAAAGTGTTTCCACTCGTCAGATATAATTTGCGCACACTCTACCTCAGTATCACACGAACATTCACCATTTTGTTTTATAGAAAATCCAGGATTCGCCGTATTAGACCATTCGCCAACAACAGGCAGAACCTTTGTTCTGCATGCTTCAGAACAGTACATTGATTTCTCGCCCCAGGTAGCTCCCGGGTTTGTGTCTTTGGTAAGAACGATCACACCACCAGGTGGACATCTACCATCAAAACTGAATTTGTACTCTCCGAAACAAGCTCCTGCACATTTCATTTTCTGTTCTCTCTTATTTCCAACAAGAAGGAGCTCTTCTGTGCTTACCTGGTCAAAAAGGGTACCTGGCAAATCGCACGAAGAGTCGAAGTCAAACACAATATCATTCCTTATATCGGTTACGATAGCAGCCTCTGAAATAATCGTTTCTACACCACCGTCCGATACCCAGTCGTGCTGACATTCTTGAAAACCTATGGGCACTGTGCCATGAAAGCACGTGCGCTCAGTTTCGTTACCGTCTACGATATCTAAAGTATCTACATATAGAGCATCGTCAAAATTCATAATATGAAACATCATATCACCATCCAAATTTCTTGGGGCTGTTGCGTATGTTGACTCAAGCGTCGTATCTCCGCAGAAACACTGGGCATCTGCATAAGTAGATTCACCTAAACCATCTATAGAACCCCATGTGCATGTACCGCCACCATTACATGGTTTTTTATCTGCTGTCAATCCAGGACAAGCGTCTCTTCCATCATTTCCAAAGTAACCTTCTGCTGGTGTGCGACAATCATACCCAGACCAGAATCCAGTAGCCTGAGATTCTTCACACTGGCACACGCCGCACGTCAACGTGTAAGCTTCATCCTGGTACCCAGGGAGAAGAGAACACTCTACAGTAATATTCAGCGTGGTGTGTTCTATGAGAGGATGATAGGCTGTCTCTCTCGTAATATTCATTCTATCTTTGCAAGGCATGTAAGGAAAGTTTGATATGGAATTGAATGGTCTTCGCACAGACTCGCCTCGAATATAGAAGTCATCAATGGAAGCAGTCCGTGTGGATTTACCAGTACAATCTACAACATCTATAAACCCTCTGTGGGTCAAAGGAGAGTTTACAGACATATACTCGTAGCGACCTGGCTCTGGAGTGAATGTCTCTTGCTGAGGTGCATCCCAATTGTAAGCGAGCATCTCTCCAGTATTTTTTATAATATTAAAAGGTTCGCCGGAGAATGACTTTACAACGGTAAATGTCTGACATACTGTAATAACAGGATTATCTTGGTCTTCTGATCCGTCCACGCTAATCTTGTAGGTCGTGTTAGAACTCTTGAAGTCCACAGTAATCAAATTAGGAATTATGAAGGAGTCTATGCTAAGGCCATCCAAACTCTTGTACATGTACTGTATGACGTCGCCTGTGCGTATTACCCTGTCTCTTGCAAGATACAGGGTGTCGTTCTTGCATTCTAGATCATTCAATGCTTCTACAATGTCTCTCCGCAGCGGCTGCTCTCTCTCATTGCAGACACCATGCCCACTGCATGTCAAAGCTTTCGCTTCTGTTTCACAGGCTAAATGACAATTATATCCTGTGTATCCTTGTTCACAGGAACACCTTCCGTCAGTCTCGCACCTGCCATGCCCACTGCACACACTATCCATGTTAAACATATCATACCCTGGACACATAAGCTCACACGCCTTCCCTCTAAATGGTGTTTGGCGTAAGTTGGGTGCTTCAAATGTTAACCCAACGCCAGACGATCTCAATTCGAAGTTTTCAGCATAATCACATGCACACACACCAGCAGAAGGGAACCCGTGTCCATTACATGGAATCTGGGTTTCTATGTCTGTGCCTGGTGCTAGATTATGACAATCGCCTATCCTGTATGACCCGCCTCTGGCAAAATGCTTAAGTGCTCGAATCCAATCACAGGGTGCCTCGTCCGAATGGCTCAAGTCTTTAAAACATCTCAAGCCAGGGGCATTGCTATTCCATTTCTGTACAATATCAACAGTTTCCGCCGGTGCTTCTCCCTCGGTGTACACAAAAGTGTCTGAACTACCTATTCTTGCGCCACAAGTGACAGTAGTGCAATAGCAAAAAGTCCTCGACAAAGAGAAGGCCGGAAATTCATCGTAAGCTTTACACGCAGTTGCACATGACTCTATCATCTCAGAAAGAATTATTCCCGAGAAATCTAGTTGCATGTCTTTAAAACCTTCACAGTATCCCCTCTCGCCGTCCTTGCTGTAACTATCAAACGGAATTCTAACCTGGTACTGTGACCACCCAGGCGATCTTTCGTCACATACTCCTGTTTCTTCTGCATAGACACATGATTGAGTGTTTCCGATTTCGTTGAAAAATACAGACCCTACATCAAAGTACGTACCACCTCCGCAAATGGCACAGTTATCACCAGAGTCAAACACATTCAGTTCCTCATCGGATACGCACATGTACTCCTCGGTGTTCAATTTATCCTCAGGCGCATCTTTACATATCATTTCAATATCGTTTATGCAACTGTTTACCCGGGTCGTCATAATTTTATACAGTGATGTATCTGAAGGTTTGGTATTATTTTCTTGTGAGCACTCTCCAGTTACCTTGGTCAAATGACATTTACAGTCAGATGCATAATGAGTAAGAATATATTTTTCGTCCTGGAAAAAGTAGCCTAAAGAGCCCTTATAGGCCAGTCTGGAGCATTCCTGAGCGCAATTTCCAGATACTTCTGTAAAAAGAGGTGAAGGCGAGCAGTCGTTGACTTGAATGCTACCAAACATGAAGTTTGGGTGTGACACACAGTAGTATGTATATATACCAGGTTGTAATGTCAGGGTCGTTGTACCCATTAAATTTTCAGCAACGTCTTCGCCATTAGAGTTTCTAATGTTCAATGGGTGGTCAGAAAAGGATTTTAATACTTTAAAGGTCGTACAGGTGACCAAATTTGGATCTTCCCGAACCGGTCCTCCATCCGAAACTAGGTAATCTTCATTTTCATTTGAACCAGTAAACGTTAAATTCAAAATAATATCTTCGTCGGTCTCATACTGACTGGTACATTCCATGTTCGGAATCTCTTCCACCTTTTGGCAAAAATCGTCAATCTGTGTGAATCCTGTAGGACAGGGCTGCACTTGCCATTCCGGAAAAAGGGTTTGGGCGTGCGTGCACTCGTCATCGAAAATGGCCTCCTTACCAGTACAGTCGGGCTCTATTGAGTATTTTGTGAAATCTAAGTGCGTGTACCACTCCTCCTCCTCTTGTGGTAGAAAGTTATCCTTTGGGAAATTGACAGGACTGCCCGCCACTTCTTCAGAAGAAAGAGTGTACTTTGAAGTTTCTGTCTCGAGTGTGTTCCGCGTAGTAATCTTGAATGTTTGAAAATCTTCTTTCACATAAGACTTCCACTTATAATCGCCTGCGCTGTTTCGCAAAGCGCAGCCCCTATCTGCAAATAGGCACTGGTAGTTTGCGTAGTCATGGTTGTTCCCACTGTACAAAGAGAAACCATCACAGCCTGCTTTCCCATCGCATATGGTTTGACATTGTTCAGCGAGTGATTGTGTACTATCGTAATTTATACTGACCTTATCAAGATCTTCGGAGCAGTAGTCTGTATAATCTATAAATCTGTATGTCTGGAGAGACGAAGGTACTTCGCATTCTTCAGGTGTCTGTGGAATTTCAACACAGTCACAAGTTGCTTTGAACTCATTTGAGTAGGTACCCTTCTCAACGCGGAAACCGTTAATATTCATGTCTCCAACACTAGCAATACCACCCATATGAAATAAAGAACCAGTTACACACGCCTTAAAGCATTCGTCAACTGCGCTCTGGAAAGTTACGACAGACCTCTCGAATTTTTTAAAGCTGCGAAATACAGAAGCATAATTACACTTGATCTCAGCAGTGACGGTAATAGAATGATAATTGTCGTAGTTATTTGGAAGAGCTGTAACACCGAGATATGAGCCAGCAATTTCACTTGTACTCAGTCTTAGCTCTGCGTTCTCATCGCAAAATCTTGCAGCGTCGAGTGGCAAACAGTAACAACCTGAAGTCCATGAATTATCAGCATCTGCGTTACTATATGTCGCCGCACTGCTCCCTCTCCAGCGGTTTATTATAAGTTTATGAACACCAGTATTGACCTGGCCTAAGCTACCCTCTGCCAGCATATCAACGCATCTGCTCACACACTCTGTGATGTGCGAGTCTATATTCCTGCCTTCGTCGGAAACTCTTATCTGATGCGCGTGAGAGTACTTACCCAAATAGGCACAAACAGGTTTCCTTTTTGTCCATCTGTACTGAAGTTTTTCACACTTGCTTTCCATGCATCGCCCATCTGTAAATTCGTCATAAGAGTAAGCATCCTCCGAATCCACTTCTAAGGGGAAGTTATTCTTGAGACACAGGCCTTCGGTCTTGAAAGGGGTCCAGTAGACAGACGAATCTTCCACGTGACACGAAAAATCAAACTCTGCAATATTATCTTCTGTCACAAAGTCATAACCCTGCTCTTCTGCATATTTTTGACAGTCCTCTTTTGACAGCTTGACCAAAGGCACATCACACACGCTTTGTTTTTCTGAGCTAGCAGGAACGGCACCAGTATACGTATTGAACTTACCACGGCCATCAGTAGCGTCGAAATAACAACCTGAGGGTTCCCCCGTTTCGTAAACTTCGTCAACTCCCACGCTCATGCCAAGAGTAACAAGGGCATCCGCACAAGCGATTTTTGAACCCACAGTCTCACCATTCAATTCAGCACAGGATTTCTCTGAAATAATCTCGAAGGGGACGGAGCAGCTTTTAAAACCTGCATTAGTCTCAATTAAAGATAATTTGAGCAACTCCACGCCCATGTGTGGAGGAGTCACTGATAACTGGTTTTCATTCAAAACTTCGTACTGCTGATATGTATTATGATTTGAAACTTCGTAAATTCTTGAATTCACTCTTGAATGCACACCTGGGCAAGTGCTCTCACTTATAATGCACTCCTCTCCGCTGTACGAAAAAGAGTTACAATTCACATCACTGCAGAGAGAAACACACGTACTGAACTTCACGAATGCATAACTCGTTCCTGCGCACTTCATCTCGAAGTGAAACCGCTGCCAATTGAGATCTGTTGCAAGATTACAATTTGTTTTCGTACCGGTCTCGCAATAACATTTTCCAGGGGAACTTATGTCCACAGCTGACCCCTCTTGCGGAAGAAGGAAACCACCCCAGTCACCCTTATTTGCGCATACTTCAGCACAGCGTCTAATTTGCTCGTCTCTGTGAACGTCATATTTCGCATAAACGTTTAATTCTGATGTACCAGTACACTGTCCAGGTCCAACATCCACAATCCAATTTCGTTCTGACAGAGTTACACCTGACATCGCATCACACTCCGCACTAGTATCCTGGCAGCCGCACATGCCATCTTCGTTCAGTACGAAACTCGTATTGGATTTACAGAGCTCATAGCACGCTTCCTGCATTCCATAGGAGGTCCCAGCAAGCTGAGTTGTCTCTCCTATTGCACCACAGTATCTACCCTTGCCATAATGCATGTTCCTATATTTCTTAGGTCCTAATATTTCATAATGGATAGAGTGTAAATCCCTGCTTCTCTGTACAACACCACTGACCATATCCATCCTGCTATATGTTTTTGTAATAGAATTGTAAAAGGGATCATTGCCGCAAGTGTCCCAGGCGTGTTCAAAGCAGGCACACCACCCAGTCACTGTGTGCAAAATGAAAAAATACATATTACTTGTTTTACACAGGTCACCACATTTTCTGTAATAACCTGTTGTGTCGTCGAAAGTACCTGGGGTTGTGAACGGCTCTGTAATGAAATACGCTGCAGTGGAAGCTCCTGTCACAAGACTAGTACAGGTAGTATATCCACCCGGAAATTCCCCCCTCCTTAAAAAATCTTTCGAGACATGGTCAAAGATCCAAGAGTCGTAATCTTGGGATAGAACAAGATTCGCAATATTATTCTTCTTGCTCGCATCACCGGTCGAAAAGGATCCTTGACAGTAGCACCTGCCATCATTTTGTTTCATCATGAAGCCAGTCACTGGAGATCCGTGATTGTTCGCAGCTTTCCATGAAGGGGCAAGAGACCATGGAGAATAGCTATTGTGTGACATTTTCAAGCAGGACTCTCCGCAAAATTTTATTCTGGAAAGAAAGTCCCAGCCAGGGTTGTCTGTAGCGCTTTCAAAAACTCTTAGTACGTGGTCAGATGTGTAAGAACTACCCGAGTCAGAGATTCGAAATACGTGTTCCTGTCCTGGTCGAAGAGAAGATGCCAAGTTATGAGGTTTCATATCCGTGCTTTGCCTATTGATCACGTACCTGGTCCCTGGTAAATTTGTCTTTCCCAAACTATACCTTTTCCACCCAGTCCTGCAGATTGAGCGCCGGACACTATCACTTGCAAACATTGCTGTATTTAAGTTCAAACGAAGTGCACCAGATTCGTAATAACACCCGGACGGCCTGTCTGCGCCATAATCTTGAGCAGCGTGCGTGTCGAATAGTAGATTATCCACTTCAACATCATCATACAGCAGCCCTGCTGCATTACTACACTCCTGCTCGTCCCAAATCGTGTGCCACCCGTTATCCTCACAGGTTTTTCCAACAGGAACCTGGGGTAGGAGACTTGCACTTGCCCTCGTGGTACTGTCTAGCAATTCTGTTTTAAGGTCTTCACCGTCCATATACTCGTCATAAACGCAATAATCAGTGCTACTGGACAGAGAGAAGCCTCCCGTGTCATAACACCCGGGGGGCGGTGCGTAGTTAGCGTCTCTTTCATAGCATGTCAAACCGGCCGCACACTCACCACTGTCACAGTCGCCCCTGCATACTGGTGAATTTGTCTGGGCATTATTACCCAAATGGTCCATTTTACCTACCAACAGAGTTACATAACCATATTCAGCTGTTGATAAGGGGGGTCTGTCATCTGTATTCACATCACTTCCAGAAAGACGTCTATAATAGTAGTGACACTCTCGGCCAGAGATGCGACAGTTCGGTCGGCCATTCTTCTCTCTCCATGAAAAGGCTCTGCAGTGTTTATCGTCAATACATAATTGCTCACACTCGTCCATCGTCTTATCCCGGTAGTCTATCCCAACCTTGCACTTTCCATCACCCAGTAATACTGGCTTATCACACCCGTCAGTACTAAGAACACATGTTGTCGGGCTTTGAGTGACAGAAAATTTCATACTCTTTCCATTGCAGTTGTAGCTTCCATAATCAAATATTGTGGAAGGTCCATCGCATGAGCACCCTCCTTTAACAAGACCAGCATCAAGGTGCCATCTACGCCCCGCAGCGTAAAGCGTCCCTGATAAAATATCTGTATTTGAACGAGTACTATGTTCTTCGCAGATTTGTAAGCACTTCACTGCGTCCACCCTCTTCGTCTGTCTTATACCATTACCTAACATATTATTTGGACTTATTGAGCCCCCAATTGAAGAGCCGGTGGTAGCATAGTAACAGTCTTTTGTCTCTACTACGTGTCTGTAAGCGAATGTTGGGGTATCTGAAAAGGAAAAACCAGTGCAGCCTTCCGTATTTAGACACTCGTTCTTACAGGCTTCCGTGTTAGGAACCTCCTTAAAGTCGGTAATTCTGTAAGGATTGTCTCTAGAGTGAAAGAAGAAGTCATGATCAGGCGCGCACATGCCTGTACCTAATTCTTTAAACGTGTACTTTCGCTTAGAACTAACTTGTAAAATCTCTCTTTCTGCGCTCGCGCTTAACTTTGCTGTAGGGTAACAAATCTGCGAAAAGCCAAACTTTCGGGAAGTTTCTTCGGGACAAGTCCCGACAGAGACAGGAGACTTGCCCCTGCACACGCACGGGACTCTCTCTCCGCAGCTAGTCTCTGGGCTCTTGTCGGCTGCGATAGCACACGATTTAGCACAGTTTGATATATAAATAGAAGAGCCACAGAGGTCAGGATTAGAGCAGTCACTGCCTGGAGTATCCGAGTAGCCGAAATCTTGTCTATTGAAGTAGTACTGACCGTTCACATAGAGACACTTATTCCGAGGCATGGTCCCTGAAGCTAATTCAACATAATTTTGTAAGCTGCTACATTCATCCTTGCTCAGGTCCTCTAATCCAAAATCTTCACAGTTGCCCGCCATAAACACAGTAGGTGGAGGATCTGACCTGCATATGCAGGGATAAGCCTCAGAACAATGAGTCGTAGTGCTTCCAAAATGAACATAAGTATTCCACACACCACACTTAGCACCGCTTGTGTGATGATTAAAATTATTCTCTGGGTCTTCATACTTCAAAATTCCAAATATAGCAGCTGCAGCAAGGCACTCGTCTCTTGAAGTAATTTCATAACTTCCAGAGCAGGTTCCTGACGTCTCCAGCGTGTAGCGGTCGGAGACTTCTAGGGGGAGTGCAACTGCTGTTCTCCTTGCGCAAACACAGGGTGTACTATCACTGCAGACACCAGTACCGACAAGGCTGAATGGCATTCCCGGATGTTTCGCGCAGCCGAGTGGTGTCTGCACGTACTGAGGAAACTCTGTAAAATACTCCGCGTAAAGATTACTCGTGTCGAATTTTATCTCTGCAAGGGCTTCCAGGCATGTCGCTAGTACTAGAATGTTCTCATAACCGTGATCTTCACAGGTTTTGCTCTTCACCTCTACGAAATCACTCCTGTACCTGTTTTCTCCCTTAAGGCATATGCAGCTTTGGCACTCAGTATTCGAAGGGTCTGCACTGTACGCGCCACCACTACAACCCTTTGCAGCGTGAGTTGAGTTTGATTGGTACATGGAAATATCCACAGACTTACCAAAATCAGTAAATCCAGCATAGTCTTTTTTTATATTGAATGAAAGCCTCAGAGGTAGCTTATACCTGTACTCCAGCCTGCTATCGTCGTAACCGATACTTCCATAATAGCTTGAACAGCTGAGAGGGCTGCAAAAAAAAGCAGGCGCATCAACTCTCGCTCTCATACATCTGCTAGAACCTTTCCAATTTGACCCTGTCTTAAGAAACGTTTGTGCAGAGCACCCGTAAAAACCTTCTTTTAGACGGATTTCATATATATCGTTAATATCAAACATAGAATTGTACGGAACCCAGTCAGACAGTGGAATCCTCTCTGAGCTTGCACTAATCGCATAACTTGTTGCATCGAATTGATCTAACTTCTCAATGCAACCGTCCTGGGCGCACTTGCAGCGTCCATCAAGAAAATTCTTTATAAAGAAGGCGCTGTACCCTGCTGCATAACACCTATTCGCACACTCCTGAGCTCGGTCAGCACTTGCCAGTGGATCTGAGGGGTCTAAAAACAGAACATAATTGGTAGAATCTAAAGTTCCGGGCGGATCTGCTATCCACTTACACCTCTTGCCAGTTTCAAGTAAAGCATATGTTGGCCCAATATCCCTGTCAGAGCACACACACGTTTGGTCCTTCTCCACTTTCCTCCACGATATCGGCACTCTGCAGATGCACCTGTAATCTCCATACCCGCAAGCTAATACTGGATTGTCTGTATTGAAAAATACGCCTCCGTGTTTATATAGACAACCAGGAGGTTTTGTACCCGATGCCTCCGTAGAAACTGCATAAGAGATGTCGAGTTCAGTCTTTGCCCTCTCGCACTCGTCCTCTGAGAGTACGGGATACTCGCAGTTGCCGCCAGCTTGAAGAGTGTATGCAAACTCCTCCTCTTCGCTCGGTTGACAGCCAGAGTATATGGCCGTAGGGGTTGTGTGGGAGCAGTCTTCCTCCATACAAGCCTGCTTCACATCGTCCACGTATTTCTCCTTACATTGGCTATCCTCATACACGCAGCATGTAGAGTAGTAATGCTTCTGCTCAGCATTTTGGTCACCGTAGGTCCCCTGGCAGTGTGAAGAAGAAAAGCTTCCGTCAGACAACCTCGCTCCATCACACCCTGGACGAGTAATTCCAAAATTTGCTGACGGTATGGGACGCCTACAGACATCGGGTATAAACTTTTCTTTACACGTGTTATCCTCCCACTTGCAGCAAGTCCTGTAGTACTCGCCTATAGAACTGTAGTCCGAGTTATAATCTTGACTTTCCTTCATGAAAACTGTGTGTGTTGCCTCACAGTATCCTTTAAAATAATCTCCACTTGGCACGCGAGCCCCGTCGCAACCTATCTGAGTGCTTGAACCTGTAATTGACTTTCTCTTACCTAGACATATCTCTGGAATCACGTCCCTAATTTTGTGTGTTAATTTAGAACACTGAGTCTTCAGATCTGAAAAAGTTCCCACCGTGGTCACTTCTGCAAACGATTTAAAATTTCGCTTACAGTCTTCCTTGCACTCGGACACGCTGCTCACCGTAGGGTAGGTGTATGTCACATCAGAAAATTCTATATGGGATTTGATATCTCCATTCGCATGCTGACATTCAAATTTCGTCCGATCAAGGCTTAATTGTAATTTCCGCACACTGCTGAGACTGCCCATCCAGGCCTCACCATCCCACTTGAAATCTTGCGCAGGGCAGTCATATGCCCCTGAATCCCCGTCGTAGTGTATGACAGCCTGTTGAATTCTTTCTAAGAAAGATACTGAAGATTTGCCTTTTTGAATTGAAGTTTCGGAGTAGTCATGTCCTAACACTAGAGACCCATTTCTGCATACTTCTTTGCTATTGATCGTCTTATGACCATAGTGCTCGCAAGATTTCGTCTTGATTTCTATAAAGTCATGAGGTGTGTAACCGCTCTGGATATGGTATATGTCATCACCCACACCCTTTGCGCACCTAGACAAACATTTGCAGGGCATGCTGAAAGACGTGTACCCCTCCTCGTGGCACTTATCTCTACACTCCTTATGGTCTACAATAGATGTGAAATCTTCCCCGAGAGCGCAGGTGCCCTGGTATCTAAACTTATACCCGCAGGCATCATTGTTGTTGATATGATACATTTTGTCACTCGTAACACTAAAGTCATCGCAGTTGTCCGCAGCGCACATGCATTCCCCAGACTCCATCGTGAACATCACTCTCTCGTCCTCTCGACAAGCCTCGGCACAATCTCGAATACTTAATGTCCCTTTACTGTACGAGACATCACACTTGCCATGTGTTTTAAACGTGTACGAACACTCTATTCTTTCTGACGTGTAGACATCAGGTTTAAAATCGTAGTAAGTTATGTCATTCTGATCCTTAATGCACCCCTGCTTCGTATCGCTGACCAAGTAATCTGTGGTGGTAAGGCGAGGCCTAATTTTGACAGGGTGGTGGGCAATGCCCCGAACCCTTACAAAGCGAGATTGAATGTTGACATAGTTGTTACCGTGGCCAACAAAATCCACAAAAGACCATGCATTAGATACGTACGCCTCCGTAATTGACCCAGCATCAAGCTGCTCTATCACAAATTGACCATCTTTAAACTCAGAATTATCCACACACTCCGATCCTGTCCATGTGCAACATGTCTGGTAATATAATTTCTCGTCCTCAAAATTTGGATTATATCCGACATTGCCTTCAAAAAGACTGCTACTTGTGACTTCACAATATGTTTGAACCCATTCAAAATCCGAATTTCTCGCACCATCGCATCCTAATCCTCTAGAAGCACCGTTTGGCCCTGCTACTTTTACTTTACAGTACGCACCAGGATCAAAGATTTCTAAATTCCAAAGTCTCTCTTCTTTGCCAAAGTCAAATACTCTGAAACCTGTCTTAAACTCGTAGCCATTGTCGTAGACATCCGAGGCATCAGAGTCACTGACACTAGTACTACTCTCAAAGCTGCGAAAAGCAAGACACTCCTCTTTTGTCATGTCTTCAAGATCGTACTGGTTATTCTCCTCACAAGCCACTGAAGATGGAATCTTGTCACTGTATCTGATGCTACTTATTTTGTAAGCATTGTAGGGACCATCTGTAAACTCGTCGCATGTGTGTTTACACTGACCACACTTGCCACTATTTTGTGTTACGTATATACCTTGCGTATCAGGCCATTCTGCCAGACATCTGTTCATACACTCAATGGCCCCGTCAGGGTCGTACAACGGGTCTGATGTAGCTAGGCGGTCTGGAAAATTACCAGCCGCGAGGTAATCTCCTGTACTACGACAGTAAGCATCTTCCTTCATGAGAGTCACTGTCCGGCAGTCCGATTCGGTATAATCTTTGCACCTCTTACCATCACTATCCTCTGTCCAATCGGTATTTTTCTTCTTCGTACCTGTGTCCGCACATACCAAACCATCTTCTGCTGGATATATAAATTCATCTGCACACAGACTATTTCGCTTCATGAGTCGGAGAATAGATTCTTCAGGCGCAACGTACTTAACAAATGGTGCATACTCGTCAATTTCGTACCCTTGCATAAGAGCGATGCGGTAAGAGCCCTCGTTAAAATACATGGGCTCCTCCAGTTTAGTAAATACTGTGAACGGGGTAGCGCACTCACATCTCCCTCTCCAGTAATTACAGACGCTATCTCTAAGGTTCACATGACATCGCTGCTCTGTCTCTGACAAAACTTCAATACTCTGAACATCAGCAATATCGGAGCAGTTGAACGTTACGAAAGAGAAAGGCGTGTCAATGTCTGGACTGCAGTCCTGCTCGCCCTCACAGACTTGAGCACAGCCAACAGAAGGACTACCTCCATTATAACAGTCACACTCGCCCTGCTCAAACCCAAAAGCAATGGCCCCAATATGAGAGTTACACTTGCCCCAGGGAGGATCCATATCTTCACCGCACGGAGCCTCCGTTCCCGTAAACTGGGGCACAGGGCACTGTAAATTACAAGCATCACCACCCACGGCGTAACCATCACACTCGCACTCCGCATAAGCACAATAACCTGTTTGTTTTGCAGTCTCATTAAGATATGTATCGCAAAAGTCATCCCAGTACGTATTACAAGGAAAGGGCATGGGCGCAGGGTACTCTGACTTAAGAGGCAGGCCCTCGCAGCCTTCCTGGTAGTCTTCGCAGCCCGCACAAACTTTGCTTTGGTCGTAGCATCTTTTATCAAACCCCCCACTGACACTGACTGTCAGTCTCCACTCACAGAAAGCACTCCAGCTGTAATCCAGCTCGTAAAATTGTATCCTTTTACAATTTTCAAAGTGGTAGGCACTCTTACGGATAAAGTCAGCACACTCTTCAGTAGTATAATTGTACACGACAACCTCCACCTTTCCCTTTCCAAAGAAAGTAATGCTATCTATCATTGTATCCGCATCACCGTTTGCATCGGGATAGGACTCGTTTCCATTCTGGTACCGAGCAAACGCAGCGCTCATTCTTGGGTCAGAAATCACCTCAATGCGCCCCGCATACATTGGTTCCTCTAGAGTCACTGTTTTCGTACCGTTCACCTCTGTGGCGAACAGATAGCGACCGAATTCACACGTCTCAAACGTAGGAAGAGGTTTCCACCCATCCACATACATGTGGGTCATGTTAAAAACTCTTGTATCGGGAATAAGATAATCACGACATGTGTCATAGTCTGCACCGCTGACACAAATATCATTAATATCCGCATCGGTAACCTCAGACGAAGGAGGAACATATGCGGAAGTCATAGATTCTGGACAGGTCACGACGAATCTCGCACCAGAAGGAGCACAGTGAGAATCACACTTAAAGTACCTCGTCTGGCCTGGACTTGCTGTCAGCTCGCCTTCGAAAGTTTCCTCATACCCGTCACTGTGGTAGGGAGTAATCTGCGTACTGATGTCAGCACTGTCGCAGTCAGCAGTCTCTGTCTCTTGGATATTGTGCGTACCCGACCAGATAACTTTAACTGTATCGCCGACACAAGCCTCCACTTCTGCAAAACCAAACGATAGGTCTACACTCTTGGACACACGCTCAGCAAAACTAGTACCATTGAGAACACACTCCGGTTGATTAGAACCCCAGCTACCACCTTTGGGAGGGGCGATGCCAGAATTATACATACTGCAGGGGCCACTAGAAGGTAAGCTCTCGTAGCACCAGTATAAGTCGCCATAAATATTCAGATACGGATGACTCGGGGGACACGGGTTGTCGTAAACATAACTTTTTCTAAAATTATACGGATCTGGAAAAGTCACAGGAAACTTCCAAGTCTCGCTCATAAGTGAAGCCATGCTCTCAATATGGTCTCTTTCCCACTTGCCCACCCATATCTCTGGAGCCAGACCCGAGTCACATCTATCCTTGCAAAGGTCTGGATCTACACACTCTCCATTCTTTACACAACCCCTTTCCTGACTCAAACACCACTCGAAGACATTTACTTCGCCCTCCAAGACTCTCTCGTTACAGATGTCCACAACCAGCTCACCACTCGAGCAGACCTGGTCTTTCAACATATCTTCATCACACCTCCCATCAAAATCTGAATCTACACAGCAGCCCGACTCGTCTTTCAACTCTAAAGGTGTGTCCAAACGATGACAAAACATATCTCGTTCATACTGCTGGGCCCTGTATGCAACTTGACGATTTGCCAGAGATTCGCTTTCTGTGCTTGTACAGTCCGTGGTCGTCTCACAAGTCGCAGTCTCAAATTTCAGTACAGGCGTGTACCCATTGCACACCTTACCCTTAAATATTGGTGCAGACGTATTGCAATCGTCACCATAGTAGCCAGGATCACACTGACATCTCCCTCGGAAACACTCCCCATGAACACACTCCGCATCTCCTCCACAGACAACACAAACACCACCCACATTTGTTTTACCAGCTGGGCATGAACAGCCAGGGATGGGGTAGTTCACGCACGTGCCGCCACTATTAGAGCACTGGACATCGCAGAAAATATCACAGTCCGGTCCAAAATATTTTGTTTTACAGTTCTGACAGTCCACTTCACTGTTAAAGTTAAGTTCACAGTCGCACATTACACCAGAACCAGCGAAACTGTCCTTTACCTGACCCCGGTTACATAAAGAGGCTGGCACAATATACGTACACATGACTGGCCCTGACTTAGGGTAAGCAGAAGGCGTGCACATCTCACAGTTCTCTCCCATAAAGCCAGCATTACACTTGCACGCATAGTCACCGTGTGTATTCACAGCCACAAATTCACCATTCACCCTCTCCATACTTGGGCATTGATACCTATCGTATTGACAAAAGGGACCTACCCGAGTATCATTACACATCTCGCACCTGGCACCCTGGAAGTCTGGAGAACAGACACACTTTCCTGCAGAGCAAACACCACGACCGCTGCAAGTCACCTCCGCATTACAATCGCACTCTTCACCGGACCACCCAGGGTCACACACGCAGCCCCCAGCAGTCCGATTGCACTCGCCGTGCACTCGTCCGATATCGGTACCAAAATTTCTTACACAACATTCTAAACTACAGTCGTCTCCAGTAAACCCAGGCTCACATTTACAATTACCATCAGGTTGACATACTCCGTTCTTACCACTACAGCGCCCAGGACAGGTCTTTTCGCAAAATTCACCATAGTAGCCATCAAAACAATCACAAGTTCCGTCGTCTAAATTACAAGAACCGTAAACACAGTCTTTACACACGTATTGGCAGTTGGGGCCTGCTCTTCCGTCTCTACACTTCACACTACCATCGTATTGGCATAATCCAGAAGGTTCCCCTCCTGGGGTTTCCTTAAAAAAATTAAAAACGCCACCAGCCTCCTCGTGCAGTACACCATGCGCATCTTCTCCGTCAGATTCTTTACAAAGTATACTGCAGCGGGGACCATAATACCCATCTTTGCACAAACCTTTACACTCACTCGTAAAGCTGCCCCCAGAACTCGTCGTACAGTTAGCACAATTGTAGCCCCAAAATTTAAAGTCACATTTGCACCCGGGTATTATCTTTCTTTCATTCTCGTAGCGCGGAGTGGTTATGGAATCTATCAAAAACTGAGAGTCAATCAACTCGCCAAAACCACAGTCCACTAGCTCACAGTGAGTGCCCGTATAAGGTGAAATACACTGACACTTCCCATCCTTAAAAACACCAGTACCACAGGCGTTAAGCTCTTTATCCAGTTCAGTGGCTATCTGCATGACAAAAATGGCCACTGCTATCACCAATAGGGAACTCATCACTGATGTAAAGGTTATCATTTATTGTCTCAACCATCCCCTAAATAGTATTAAAACGATAATCAATAACCAATCACTTGTCTCTAAGCGCTGTTGACACACCGTACACTCGTGAAACCCCCTGCAGTGCAGCTCGAAGAGACAGTACCTATGGACTGGAGCCCTACACGGACATGGAGAAGAGTATGCGGTGTGCTCCAAGCATAATATGCATCGCATTGTTCATCTCACACTTTATATATAAACCTGAAAATATTACATTCAATGTGGTATCTCCTTTGGATACTTGTGATGTGTCTCGTACATCTGCAGTTTAAGTACTGTGGTACGTTTCTACTAATCACTCTAAAGGTGATAGAGACGTCTCTCATCGTTATGGCCGTGCAGATCTATTTCAATGGCGACATTTGGGAACAAGTAGAAAATATCCAAACGGTGTATAAAGGTTACTTTCACGAATTGTAATGAGAAATATTATCGAAATGGTGTACACTGGCGAAAATTACTGTATCTTTCCCGGGAATCCTCTTACAGTAGCTGACGACTTTGAGAAGATATTCAAGCGCATTGCGTACACCTCGGAAAGAGGGATAGACTGGGAGGCAGAACAAATTGCAGAAAGAGTTGGAAACCTAATTATCAGAGGTGTTAAGATTAGTGTGGACCCCTGGTTATTCAAACGTTACAAAGAGACTATATAAATAAAACATTTCTTTATTAATGCGATCTCTTCTCATTCTATCTTTCTTCGGGATTTCTCACGCCTTCAAACCCGCAGACTTGACTGCCCTCAAAGCAGCCGTGGACGATTGCGTTAACGATCAAGCTTTTAACCATCCTCATCTAGCTGACGGTTCCGTGTGCTACACATGCTTGGATGGTACCATGAAAGCCAGTGCTGAGGTGTGTGCTGCCGGAGATACTGCCCAGTTCATCACAGACTGGGATACATCTCTAATCACAAGCATGCTCAATTTATTTAAGTATAAATCCGCTTTCAATCAACCTTTGAACTGGGATGTGTCCAGCGTCACAAATTTTCAATATACATTTGGCATGTGTGAAGATTTTGACCAAGACATATCATCATGGGATGTCAGTAAAGGAACAAATTTTGGTGGAATGTTTTCTGGAGGCTCATCCACCACCACTACATTTAATCAAGACATCTCGTCATGGGATGTATCTTCTGCAACCAGGATGAATGGAATGTTCATGTCAAACACTGCCTTCGATCAAGATATTTCAGCATGGGATGTTTCCTTAGTGAGCATTTTTCATTCCATGTTTAAAAACTCTCCCTTTAACCAAGATATCTCGTGCTGGGATACCTCGTCCGCGACATTGTTTACAAACATGTTCAAAGACAGCAGCATGAGCAAAACCCTATGCTGGGACACGGGCTCCGCAACTACCACAGACATGTTCACAGGCTCAACGGGGTCCGTGGATTCCACCTGCACGCGAGCGTGCGCAAAGGACGGCGCCGCCTGCTCCGCAGACTCGGAGTGCATATCGGGCGCGTGCTCCACCACCTGCCAGCCAAGGTGCAAGGAGAACGAGCACGTGTCATCCGGCTCGTGCCAAGCATGCGCCGCAGGCAAGCTTAGACCCGCCGGAGACGACCCCGCGGGGACAGACACCGCTTGCGAAACACCACGATTCAAACCCGCGGACAGAGCCGCCCTCAAAGCAGCTGTGGACGCGTGCGTGGACGGGACTTCTTATGGCCCGAGCACCAAAGATGGTTCCGAGTGCTATGCATGCTTGGATGGAACCATGGTCACCTCAGCATCTGCTTCATGCTCGGACGGTAGTATACCAACATTCATTACCGACTGGGACACTTCTTTAGTGACGAATATGAATGATCTGTTCTATTATAAAAGAAAATTCAACACAGATATCTCATCGTGGGACACGTCGAGTGTGACTTATATGGCTCAAACGTTTCGTTCAAGTACTGATTTTAATCAACCTCTCAACTGGGACACATCGAGCGTGACTAATTTCTATAATATGTTTCTTGACACATCAGCGTTTAATCAGGATATCTCACCGTGGGACACATCGAGTGTGGGTAATTTCTATGGTATGTTTCAGAATAGTCTCTTTGACCAAGATATCTCGTGCTGGGATACCTCATCAGCAACCTCATACAACCGCATGTTCATGGGCAGCAGCATGAGCAAAACACTCTGCTGGGACACAGGCTCTGTCAGCACCACAGACATGTTCACAGGCACAACGGGCTCTGTGGACTCGTGCACCGCCGCATGCACCGCAGACGGCGCCGCCTGCTCCGCAGACTCGGAGTGCGTGTCCGGAGTATGTAATACGGGTACATGCGTGCCACCCACCTGCGCTGAGAACGAGCACGCCTCGGGGGGCTCCTGTCTGGCATGTGCAGCGGGTAAAACAAACGCGGCAGGAGACCCTGTGGCTTCGGACTCCGCATGCGACTCCACACTCTGCCAGGAGGACCACCACGTCGTCTCCAACGCATGCCAGTCGTGCGCACAGGGGAAGAGACCCGCGGGGGATGATGCTTCGGGAGCAGACACGGAATGTGAAATGGGTCCGTGCGGAGGATTCACCTGCTCGGAAAACTCAAACTGCGTGAACAGCGTATGCGCGTGCAACACTGGCTACAGCGGCATGGAGTGCACAAGACACGTGACTGCAGAAGGGAGATCGGCCATGCTCGCTCAATCTAGAAAGTCAATCCCTACGAAAGAGGACATAAAAGAAACACAGAGGAATATTAAATCTTTTATCGCAGATACTCTTGAGAAAGAACTCTTGACGAAGAGCTTGAAAGATGCTATTAGAGACACTAAAATTACTGTAGCTTACGGAGATTTACCAATAAATGCGAGGGTCATTGCTCTGCAGGTCCAAAAGAGCCCTGTCATCGCCGTCTCGCCCAAGAACAAGGACATCCAGGACACGTGCAAACAGGGACTGAACACTGCAAGCTGTGCTATGCTAGACATCAAAGAGAGTCCTGGTGAAGTAGTATTTTTGAACACGCAGGAGGAGGCTGGAAGCTGGTCTGTTCTTAATTCCGCGAGTAAAATTATTTCCAAACAGACGAGAGTCTCTGAGGACGTGTACGATATGCAGTGCTGGGCAGAACAAGTAATCTTTGTGGACGCTGGTGTAGAGAGCGGTGACTTCTACAACTTCTACACAGACAAGGCCTGCTCGAACAAAATAGACAAAGACGCGGACGGATCCTACCATCTGAACAAAGAAACAAAGTACACATTTGCAAGATGCGCGAGTGCGACATCACACCCCTTTGAGGTGTACCCTACAGGGACATCGCCGGCAGAAGTAGGCATTTCGGGAGACGAGACGAAGTCAGTACAGTCTGGAGACCTGACATGGGTGTGCACCTCGCACACTGCCATGACAGGTACGTTCAAAGCTGTTGGAGACGCAGACTGGTCCGAAAAGGTTAGGTTTGATACATCATCTGACTCCGGCATGTACGACTGCAGCGGTCACGTAATTCTAATTGGATCACAGGCTGCCGTATGCACTGACGACACGTGCAAAAATGGAGGAATTTGTACTACAGACGGGTACTCTTTCACCTGCTCATGCCCATCCGGTTACACTGGCAGCACATGCGAGAATGCAGCCGTCACGCACTGTCACCAGATTGACTGCTCGGATTATGGTGGACATAGTACAGACGCGTGCACAGAATGTACCGTGGCTAACTGCTGTAATTACGCATCCAAGACCCTTTTCAATACCCTTTGCGACTCACTGTCCCTGGCGCAGGCTTACGTAGATACAAAATGTTGTCAGAGAAATCAATGTCTATAAATAAAAAAAGTAAAATTTTTATATAACCCATATACGGTGTATCATACATTATACACCATTTTAAATTCATTATGTCTTCCTCCGAATCTGGAATTTCAGAGCTTGAAAGAGAACTTTTAGGAAAATGCGTATCCGACGAGTGGCTCGACTGCACGCCCGCCACCCTACCAAGAGGATTTACCATGCCGTCCGTACCCGATACAGAAGAGTACCTGAGGAGAAACTTCACATCCGAAGAGTTTAAAATTTCCTTTGAAAATAGATGCTGGCATGTTCGCAGAGTCTGCCCATGTGGAAAGACCAAGTGCCTCGATCATGTGATACCTTCCGAAACGAAGTACACTGGGTCTATGACCCACGAGATAAGTTTATCCAGAAAGTTCTCAAAACTCAAAACCATGACTACCGATGAGGCCAGGACATGGTGGGCAAAGTACCCCGGGAGGGTCATCATAAAACCAGGATGTATTCACAGAGAACTACGAATACCATGGCCCTACAAATTTCCAGTGGGTCACGAACTCAAAGGTACCGTGGATGAACTAAAAGCCGACCAGATTGTACACGATACCTTCAACAAAAGGTACCCGAATCGTCAAAGGAAATACGAAATAGTTGGTAATAAAGTTTTCCAACTCTGCCCATGCGGACTCAGAGAGTGCACCGTGCACGTCATTCCATCCACCGTTAAATTTAAAGCGAGCTTCAAACTGGAAATGCATGTTCACACGAGAAAGAGAGGCAAGTCAGGCCAAAGGAAGAAAATACCCCCAGTCCCTTTCGGAGAAAATTTTCGCAAGATGGACCCACTCACTTTAGAGGACGCCAGAGACTGGTTTCTAGGCATAGGTCTCAACTACACCGTAGAGGTGAAACCTACAGAAATATCTCTAAGAATGGTATGCAAGTGCGGCTCGTCTTTCCAGAGGACTCCGTGCGAGAAATGTGCAAAAAGAGATCTGAAAGCATGTGAGGAGTGCGGCACAGAATACAGGAAACGAATGCTTAAGAAATTCCAAAAGAAAAGGATTTGCGGAAACTGCAGGAGGAAAAAAATTACTCTCTGTGAAATTTGTAAGGAACAGCAAACTCTTGATCACACATGCCTACCACTCGTCAACCAACACTTCTCTGGACGGATAAACAAAGTCTACCCCCCTCTTGTGAGGCAACAGGGGGCCGAGGACGGCATCTGCCCAGACTGCAAACAGGGCACGAACCTGAAAGTGTACCACAGGCACCAGTACAGGAAACACAGCGACCTCAGTGCCTGCTCAAGGTACAGCAGGAGATACGTTGTTCACTTCTGCCACTACTGCGACTACAGCAACTGTGACATCACGAACGTGCGAGAGCATGAGAAGTTTCACTACCTGGAGAAGCAGCACAAGTGCGAGTACTGTGAGATACGATTTTCTCGGGCAAGCTCACGAGCTCTGCACCACCAGACGGCACATCGGGAGTTTTCGGGCCATAAGGGCTTTCGAGTGACAAGACAGGGGGGGCAAGTTCTTCGGGAAAGAACTCTAGGTACGATTGTTTACTTAACCTGACCCCCTGCACCTTCAAAATGTCGAACGACGGGTGGCAGAACGCCATTGGAACAAAACCCATACTCTTTAAAATATTATTCGTATAGGCTAGAGTACGCTTATCAGTACCTCCCTTGCGCTTACACTTCTCTATAATCAATTTCCAAGGAATCTTCTGCTTTTTTCTTATGTAAGCGTAAGGCAGCCTGTAGCGCATGAAAGGCTCCTGATCGGGAGTCACTTCAGGGGGATTGTCATACTCCTCAGCATAAGCCTCCTCGTAGCCAGGGAGATTCCAATCGTGCTTAGGCACCAAGTGCAAATCCACGGAATTCCACACCGGGTCATCCGCACGAATAGGTGTCACGAAGTTTACGACGAACTGCAGACGCTGCAGTGGCTCGCTTCCCAAGTCGTGACGAACGTAATAACGATCCACAACCTTTTCCACCATCTCCCTCTTTTCCAAATACTCCAACTTGCAACTCGTGATCAAAAGCGCCCTGCGCAGGATCGGAGAGTTCTCGTGGATAATCTCACCGATAGCATTCAAACTTGGAGCAAGCTTCTCGAATATATCGCGAACCGTCAAAGTTTTTTTTCCTGGCTTGAACACACACCAGATCAATTTCGCGAGATCGTGCTCTGAAATCTTAGGCTTCAAAGTGAAATAGCTTCGCTCACAAAACTCACGAGTCGCATTCTTCCAATTAAATGAACGGTTCTTTACACAACCACGATCCAAGAAAACAAACTCCTTATTTATATTCTCTAAAACGTCAGTCTTTCCTATTCGCACCGTGCGAGAAAAATCATAAAATTCTAATATCATACGCTTCACATCAGACTTGCAAATCTGACGCGTCGCATAAGCCTCGTACTTCATAGCACGCTCAACATCGCAGTCCTTCAGCGTTATGCCACCCAGAACTATAGCACCCAGAGTACGCTCACGGTAAAGCTTCATCTGGTACTGCAGCGCTGAAAAACGCAACCACGGGCGAGAGGTCTTCCAACGAGCTCGGTCAAAAGGGCGTCTCACGTTGAAAGCATTCGCACGAAGCCACATGGCAAAGGTCGCCGTCCTCACCTCGCTGGGAGTGCCATTCAGCACAGGCTTGAACGGTGAAAAGCTCTGCATTTAAAAACACTCGACCCCTTTTTATAGCATCACCGAATGGTGCACATAATAACGCTTGCCCTCGTAAATCACAGTGCATAACTGACGCACAGCCACGCACAACATATCAAAACCAGCCACCTTCACTGGCCCAAGGCGAGCCCAACCCATACGAAATACTCGGCCGTCAGGAGTGCGAATCTCACGGCGACTCGTCTTGCGCGGGTTCGGGAACACAATGTACATACGCCTCAACCACCTGGGCACTCTTTGCGTAGGGAGCCTGATATTCGTCCCAAATATAAAACAAAACGGACCCCGAACCTTAGTACACAGCAGCTGCACTCGGTAAAACTTACCACACCGAACCTTCAATCGCCTCTTACGACTCCGGGACAAAAAAGGATCCCCATTGCGAAACAAACGCGTCTCCACGCTATCGGTGATCAACTCCACACCAGGGACCTGGCACCTGTAGACGAACGCACCTTGAGGACACTTAAACTTTAAACTGCTGTCGAAACCGTAGTCATATATAGGAGTATCCGCAGGCAATATTGTTGTCTTTATGCGATAGCCCTCCGGTACCTTATAACACCGAAGAGACTTCAACCCATACGCATAATGCCCCTTCGGACCCCGCGGTACCTGCGAGTGGTACCATAAATCCCGAAGCTCCTTGTCATGTATAACATGAACACCAAACATGCTTCCAATATACTTAAAGGATACGTAGAAGCCACAATTATACCTAATACACCGTTTATACTCATACAAGTAAGTATCATGTTGAAGCCAAGACTTTCACGGACGACCCACAGGACAATCAGCGGGCTTGGATCTACGAGAGAGAGATGCTTGCTCACATAGTGAGGACTCAGAGGGAGCAGAAGCCATGCGAAAGTGTGTAGGCAGCGGTATGACAAATCGATCTTTTCGTGCATGCTCTTTCGAAGGTACACTGCGTCGGACTTTACCCTGTAAGCGTGAGAACCGAAGAGAACTAATACAAACCCTAAACATAACATATATAAACAGAAAACAATATTAATAATGATACGATTTTTATCAGGCTTTCTCCTCGGTTACATTGTGGCGAAGAAACCACCCACACAAGACGAGCTCAACACGATGAAAGCAGATGTACAAAACTTTTTCGAATATGTAGTCAATAAAAAAAAAAACTAATTATAATTTCGGAATTAAATACTTAGGTATTCTCATGAGTCGAGTCTTAATGACCTTCTTCTCCAACACAGGCGACTTCTTCATATGCTTGTGCAAATACCAGTGGGTCTGAAGAATACAATCTGCTATGTCGTCCTTCTTCTTAAACGACTCAAACAGCTTCAAATTCGTACCCACCAGCAACTTTGGCGCCTCGATCTTCGCAACCTTCTTATTCGCAGCATGTCCCTTTCGACCACTCGCGAAAAATCGCTTCACACACTGCGGGCTCACCATCACAGTCTTTTCGTAATTGAATGCACGGATAGCAGTGGCCATTGTCTTCATGATAGACCGCATCTGGCGCTCCACCAAAATAACATCCGCACTCTTAAAAGGCTCCTCCTCGGACATTATCTTCATCCGCTTCACATAGTCTTTATAATTCCGCAGGTCCACTAACTTCATTAACTTGAACTTATTCTCCTTCGTGCAGTACAGAGTCATCCCGAAGTTGCGAGTGCCAACGTCCACTGACAGGATGAGCATTTTCAAGGCCACTTGAGTATAAATACTTCGCCAAATAACCTACCATTAAATTGTCAACAGGTCAATGAAATTAAAATCGAGTATAACTTCGAGACCATAGTTTTGAAATGAACCATTTTTTATACAGTACGTCCGCATATGCTTTGTTCACAATAAAACAAAATACTACTTTTTTAAGGGACATTTTACCAGACACTACAGTAGGTGACTCTGTGATACTTCATGTACAGGAATCCGAACCCATACCACTTCTTCCAACTGCTGGAGAATCCAAGAATCCACAAGCTGCTCCTAATAATGGTGGTAAGATTCACATTGTCACCGTGCATCAAATAAAACATGAAAATGATGATTGGGAGACACGGTATACTCCATATCTTTTCACCACAGAAGCGGATACAAAAGATCTTATACAAACGTTTAAATTTATACGACTTGTAGATATAAATCATTACAGAAGAACTCATAAGAGACATTTTCCACAAGAAGGCAAACTTAATAAAGATCTGCGTTTTTGACCACATTATATAAAAGGTTTTTCTAAAGGCAAATTTTTTTCAAGGGAGGAGGATGACTTCAGCAGATACATCGCCGCATTTGTCTCTTTACCCAGCATATTTCATGCATGCCATCTCAAGAAACATAGTTATACTTGATTAATCGGCTCCGCCTCGGACATGATCTTCATCTGCTTCACATAGTCTTTATAATTTCGTAAGTCCAACAACTTCATTAACTTGAACTTATTCTCCTTCGTGCAGTACAGAGTCATCCCGAAGTTGCGAGTACCCACATCCAATGACAGGATGAGCATTTTAAAAGTAATCCAGCAATATATACTGACGAAATCAAACAAGCTCGACTTACGACAAGCAAACGCTCAAAGTCTTAGACTAAATTGTCTGCGCACAACACGTGGATCTGTAATCGTTACTGCACACTTAAAACTCTGCCTACCAATATTTCGGTAGTCAGCTCGCTTAATAAAAACCATACCTCTTCCTGTGATTGACAGTGTGTTTCTACCCAGTGCTCCTTGACCAATATCAATTCTACTTTCACATATTACTTCTTTAAGACTCGGACAATCAGAGAAAGAACTTGCTCCTAATATCGCGAGTTCTTCAAATGTAATTTTTTCTAATTCCTGTGAACAATTAAAAGCACCCATACCAACACTTGTTTCTCCTAGGAATATTAACTCTTTCACCCCCTTTATTTGGAATTGTTCGGGAATGTCACAATCTCCACGGAAAAGCACACATCGAACATTATCTAATTTTTCTAAAGAGTACTGGACTTCCATCAAATTATTTATCACTACATCATAGTACCCGTTATAAAAAAATACGGTCAGACCATTCCAAGACTGAAGGAGAGCCTGACTATCAGACGTATGACTACTGAACGTAAAATTAGATCGAAAAGAATCGTCATTTACGATATCATCCCATGGTTGAAAAGATTCCAATTCATTTATTGTGCTCGAACACGCTTCCAACATTCGCAACAAAGCTAAATCCGCACGTGCTTGCACCTGTTGATTTATTTGCTCAAGACGAGAATTTGCAGCCGCATCGCTTGGGAACGATTTACCTACAGATATCATTGATATTATAAACTTTTCTTTATATAGACAAGAAAGCTGAAAACTATACACAAGTATCTGACATGAAGAGATCATCCTCAAATTTATGCGCACAGCCCTCAAAGAAAATGGCCATTGAGTGCAACATATGCTACCAAGCGCTCAAGGGGGAAAACTGCAGGGTTTGCAAGAAGCACATTTGCAAAGCATGCATTAAGAAATGGAAAAATGCCTGTACAGGGAAGGACAAGAAACCTGACTGTCCATTCTGCAGGAGTACCTGGGAAAAACCAAACTTCTTCATAGAAGCACCGAGCGACGCACTAGGGACAGGTACCCTCATAAGTATCTGGTGCGGGTCGCACTATCACATTGTCCCCATAAGCTTGAACGGAACGCTTCACGGCATCGCAGTGCTGGACCCGAATCTTCTGGACCATGAAATTCTACCAAGCGAGCGCACCTTTGCGAGTCTACCACATCTCGAAAAGTACGCAGCCGATATTAAAGATTTGTTCGACGATCTTGAATCGTCCGCATCAGTCCTGACTACAGACATACCACACGAGACCTTTGACGCGAAATTTCAAATGACCGAAGTGGATCTCGATCAAATCACACTCCCGTGCGGGAACGTTGTGTACCTTTCCATGGAAGTTGAAGAATTGATCATGGCAGCCATGCTTCAAGACATCAACCCCTTTTAATAAATCAAAAAAAAAATTATATTTTTTAAAATATTGAATCTTCTATACTTGTTAAAGCATTCTCAAACTCGTCCAGCGCCTCAATCTCTCTCTCGTCCTCGTCTGTGAAATGCATGAGCGGCTCAAAGGAACTCAAGTAGAGGTCGCCCGCCACATCAATCTCGTGGAATTCCATATCGTATATTCTCTCGTTGAGTATATGCTTCAGATACTTCACCCGCTCCCTATAATTATAGTTTCGAATTCGCTTTCTGTCAGCCCTGTCGCCGCACAATGGCCTGTCCTTGACACCAAACAAGTGCAGCTCAAAGGACATGGGTGCAAACATGCGGTACTTTTTGTTCAGAGTCGTGTAGTGGCTGATCACACTGTCGAGTTTGCCTCTTTGAGTCAGGCCTCCCTTACGCGTAATTTCAGACATGGTGAATCTTAAGAACTCTCGGTCACACACTAGACAATTAAATAATAAAACAGCAACTTGAATAATTAATTATTATTCTGACATCGCCTCCTTTTGAACGAATCCTTACTCCCCTTTCGGGGTATTCGCTCAAGTGGGTGCTTTGTCTCGAGACGCTTGGCTATGGCAGAGCACTCTACACCCACAGTCAGAGGTTCCACAATGTACTTAAAAGCGCGTACTAAACCCCTGTCCTCGAAATTCTGGACCACACGATTCGAGCGATAAAACATAGTGCTCGTCACAGGCACTTCAACGTCGCCCAATGCGGTCGCAAGCTTCCAAAACTCTCGTCGCACACTTTGCACCCTTGAACCGAAAAACTGTACCCTGTTTATACTCTCGTAGTCCTTAAACAGACACTCGGGGTCACCTATCCCAACCAATTCAAGCTCTTCCTCCTCTCGGACCACACGGGCCACCACCACTGCAGGCTTCCGCTTAAACTTGCCCAACATGCCCACACAAACAGGGGGCAAGCCTTTCGTCCACCCTTCACGAGAAGGGGCACCCAAAGTACCCAGATCGAAATTCAAATCCACACTGCGAGCTCTGAAAGCCTGATAATCCGCAGGGTCTATCTGATCAGAAAACAAACGACGAAATTGTAACATACCAGGCCTGCTAAGCCACTCACCGTCCTTTAATATCCACTTCTTCGCCCTCTCGTAGGACAGCCTGTGCTTTTCCACATCGTAAGCACCATCGAAGTGAATAAGTTCGCCAGCAGAGTTACATACGTAATCCGTTGGGGGAAACGCCTTACGAAAAAAATCACTCCCATTAACTAGATCCTCCATTACGCATAAAATTAAATCAGATATGTCTGATATGTCTGATAATCAGTTGAAGTAACCCCAGAATAACTGCTTCTCCGTCTGAGTACCCTTATCATCGTACGTCTTCGTGTACACATCCTCATAATAAAAGTGCTCCTTCAAAAAATCCAAAAAACTATCGTTGTACTCGTAATTTTCCATAAACATCGCAAAAGCATAGTCCATTCATCAAATACACAATAACTTATATACTCTCGTATGAAATCTATAAACTTATACTTAAAGTCGTAACTTTTGAAATGTATACACATTCGGTTCCGTTGGATCGAAAGCAATGCCCACCTTTCTGCATAAAGGACATGTATTACTGTTTTCGCCCCACCGGCTAAGGCATTCTGTGTGAAAAGCATGTCCACAGCGACGAATAACAACCGTATCCCACACATTCTCGACACCATACTCTTGAAAGCAAATCCCACACGTGGGGGATTCTTCTTCGAGATTTACCAGGCGTCTTTCAAATTGGTTCGATGCACCCTCCCCCATTTCGCGCGCTAGTTGTTGTTGCAGAAGTGAAGTTAGCTGATACGTAATTAACTTACCCTCTAACATCTCTATATTTTCCTTATAGAAGTCAAGTTTAACAAACACCTTTCTGTTTAATAACTCTTGTACCATATTATTGTCCTTTTTCGTGCACGCGATAAGTAGTGGTGTTACTCCCCTGTCGTCGGCTTGGTCTATATTTGCACCCTGGGTGAGCAGTATTTTCACGATACCTAGGTAGCCCCAGGAGCACGCCATGTTCAGTGGTGTTACTCCCCTGTCGTCGGCTTGGTTCACCTCTGCACCCCCGTCGAGAAGCATTCTCACGACATCGATGTGGTCCTTAAAACATGCGACAAGTAGTGGTGTCACTTTACTGTTGTTGGCTATGTTCACATTTGCACCCCCGTCGAGAAGCATTCTCACGATATTTTGGAAGCCGTTGGAGCACGCCACGGACAGTGGTGTCACTCCACCTTTGTTGGCTATGTTCACATCTGCACCCTCAGCGAGCAGCTTTCCCACGATTCCTTTGAAGCCCCTGATGCACGCGATAAGTAGTGCTGTCTTTCCAAATTTGTCGGCTTGGTCTATATTTGCACCCTTGTTGAGCAGCATTCCCACGATATTTTGGAAGCCGTTGGAGCACGCCACGTACAGTGGTGTCCTTTCCCACTTGTTTGCTATGTTCACATTTGCACCCTCATCGAGCAGCATTTTCACGATTGCTTGGAAGCCTTTGGAGCACGCCACGGACAGTGGTGTGTTTCCCTTTTTTTCCGGTACATCTACATCCACATTCGAGAGAAGAAGTTCTTCGACTTGCTCTTTATCATCATTCGTAATCGCTTCAATTAATTCATTTAATTCACCGTCTGACATTGTATACTCAGATATTTCTACTTATACACGAAAAAAACAGAGATGAACATTTACATCTATTACCTACAAACCATCGTACACGCTTCGAAATGTGGGAAGCTCTTCTCCTCGACACCTCCTTCTGGACATGCTTCTGGTTCCTATTCGCAGCCACACTGCAGATGACTCTAGGACCATGGAAAGTACTCTCCGCTGCGTACGTGTACACGTCACTTGAATTCATTCTGACAAGTGCTGTCCATCATATACCTGACCCCGTGCTCACAATGTTCGCCTACAAAGTCGCAGTCGTCGAGGGCATCGTGTTCGGATCTGCTATACAACCAAAGGGAAGCCCATGGCTACTCTTCGCACTCTTACCTGGCTACACTATGTACTTTCACAAAGAGGCTATGTACGGAGTCGCAATCTTGTATCTCGTAGCATGTCTACTCTTAAAGTACTATAGATGGGCAATATACTGCGCGTGTGTGTGCCTTGTATGCATGCTTTTACCCATGCAAATCGGAGGTGCCCCGCTTATTGGGATGGCCGCCCCCGCCGTCTTTGGATTTATTTATGCGGGAGTTGAAACACTACATTGAGACTTTTTGATTCATCATATGCATATTATAAGAATGGTGTTAGGAACCAGAAAAGTGTCAAGTATTTAATAGGGTCGCCTTCTTTAAAAATGATAAAAGTTGGTTCTTACATGTATATTAAGGGCACAAATATCGAAGTAGGTATTCGAAGAGTCTCTAGCGACCCAGGAAAACCTTTTGCACAGTGTGTATTTAGATACGGGCACAAAATATGGAAAAAAAGCAAGTCGCGCATCAATCCTCGAAAACATATTGTTCAAAAAATACCATTCCCATGTTTGACTGACTCATGTGATCTCGACCTAAGAAGACACAAACTCAAAGACTCCTTCACTTACTCGAAACTTCAGCATAAAATGCCAGCATCAGAGGGCCTCTTTGATGAGAAAAAAGACCCTGACATTTACCACATATATAAATATGACTCTAAGTATCTTCACATCATGAAAGGCCCAACACCCGAACACATATTCAAATTGGGACACACTCCAAATCAACTAAGCGTTTTTGGCATCCCAGAACTCACATTTCCTCTCTATATGTTTGAGCCCAACTCACAAATGTGCATATTCAATACCAAACCAAAACGAGTCGCTCACATTAGTGTTGTTAGACTGAGTAGCACAATGGCATTTCTAGGCAGGCACACAAACAGATGGCCTCACGCACGGTTGTCCACAGCATTTGATATACGACCCACAGAGATTGGGTACATTCGAGGCACCAATATTCCAGTAAGTTGCATCATTGAAGAGACACTTATTTCATTTTATAAAATTACAGGTACAGATATAACAATGTGGCTGCCTAATGAAGAGGTGTGTGGCTTATTTCCAGACTTTAAATGCGACGATGATGTAGATGAGTTAGTACCAGTAAAGGGCATGATAAGATATATAAATGGACTTCCCTACCCCTTCCAGATATATGCACTCCCGAAAGACGATGTACATAAGGGCAAAGCATCGAGTACTCCATTCTTATTTGCTATGTTTCAGGCGAGCAGTGGTAAGAAGTTAAGGGCTGTAAGAGTGGAACACATAACAGATAGCATAAAATCTAGCTATACATATCTGAAGAATTATAAAACTAGGGAGGCCTTCTCATGGAAATTAGACCATGCGAACAGATTAAAAAAAATCAATTCGAAGCCTATAGCAGTGGTCTAAAAAGAAAGTGCCCAAAGAAAAAGGGGGCAGTATCCTTACCGCCTTAAAAAGAAAGTGCCCAAAGAAAAAGGGGGGCAGTATCCTTACCGCCTAAAAAAGAAAGTGCCCAAAGAAAAAGGGGGCAGTATCCTTACCACCTAAAAAAGAAAGTGCCCAAAGAAAAAGGGGGCAGTATCCTTACCGCCTAAAAAAGAAAGTGCCCAAAGAAAAAGGGGGCAG
>ERZ1048068.412-NODE-412-length-39761-cov-35.827935_pt1 | contig 39761 bp, 28 predicted proteins | sample MGYA00383098_ERZ1048068 | MGnify/ENA primary metagenome ERZ1048068 (study PRJEB29581, sample SAMEA5548368) | metagenome | biome: marine; feature: coastal; material: water | depth 1 m | study: Short-term variability in the microbial, nano- and picoplankton...
CTAACCCAGTAAACGATATGTTGACAATTAAAGCGCAAGCTTCTATTGACAGTATCACTGTTTACAACATGTTAGGACAGGCAGTAGTTAGATCGACGCCAAATACAACGGATAGCACAGTAGATATGTCTGCATTACAGGCAGGTGCTTATTTTGTACAAGTGTCAATTAACAATACTCTTAAAACAGTTAGAGTTGTTAAGAACTAAAAGATAGTATAGTTCTAAAACTTAAAGCCTCGCTAAGAAATTAGCGAGGCTTTTTTTTTTACACAATCTTTAATCAATTTAATTCAATCTCTTTGATTAACTTTGTTAATATGATTGCAAGTGATTTTTCATTTATTGTTCCGGTTTTTAATCGACCTGAAGAAATTAGAGAGCTTTTAGAGAGTTTTTGTGTTTTGGATGCACCCAAGACTTTTGAAATTGTAATCGTTGAAGATGGATCAACCTTAGATTCAAAATTAATTATAGATAATTTTACTGATCAACTTAAAATCAGCTATTACACTAAAAAAAATACCGGACCTGGACACTCTAGAAACTATGGTATGGAACGTGCTAAAGGACGATATTTTATTATTCTTGATTCAGATTGTATTCTACCTAAAAACTATTTAAATGCGGTTCTTACTAAATTAAATTCAAGTTATGTAGATGGTTTTGGCGGTCCTGATGCAGCTGACGACTCTTTTACTGAACTTCAGAAAGCTATAAATTTTTCAATGACTTCTTACATGACAACAGGTGGAATTAGAGGTAACAATATCTCTGAAGAAAATTATGAACCTCGAAGTTTTAATATGGGAATTTCTAAAGAAGCCTTCCAGTCCACAGGAGGGTTTGGAAATATTCATCCAGGTGAAGATCCAGATTTATCTATTCGACTTAAAAAAATGGGATATCGCCTTCATTTAATTCCTGAGGCTTTTGTATTTCATAAAAGAAGAATTTCCTTAGAAAGTTTCTATATCCAGGTTAATAAGTTCGGTCAAGCTCGCCCAGTTCTAAACAAGTGGCATCCAAGTTCAAAACGTTTAACATATTGGTTTCCTTTCTTATTTTCTTTAGGTCTAGTTGTGAGTGTTTTATTAACTACTTTAGATTTTTATTGGCTTTTAATATTATTTGGTTTTTATTTTTTAGCTGCAATGATTACAGTGTTTATGATTTACAAAAATATAGTTGTTTCTTTTTTAGTTATACCTTCAGTCATGATTCAGTTTTTTGGGTATGGTTTAGGTTTTGTTACATCGTACATTAAGTTATCAATTTCAAATAAAAATGAAAAGCAATTATTTCCAAATTTATTTTTTCGCTCAGAATGAACAATAAAACTATAAATAAAAAATTAAAATCAAGACAGAATCAACGCTTTAATGTTTTTGTATTATTTCTTTTTTTATCTTTTTTAATTTCATTATTAGTTAAGCTTTCCAATCCACATACATTAACTATAAAATTTCAATTATCTCCGACACAGTTAGAATCAAATGAGTTGATTATTTTAGATAAACCAAAATCTGTTGACATTACCCTGATAGGCCGTGGATTTGAACTTCTTAAATACTACATAAAAAAACCAATAATTGAAGTTGATTTTTCACTTTTGAGAAAAAATAATACTAACTATTTCTGGTCAAAATCTGATCAAATCGGTAGAATTAATGATCACTTTGACTCTAAAATTTTAGTTAAGTCAATCACTCCCGATTCATTAATTTTCCCATTTGATAGCCAGTTTATAAAAAAAGTACCTGTCAATATTTTAGTTGAGTCAACATTTGCTGTTGGTTTTGATTTAATAGATGAATTTAAATCTTACCCTGATTCTGTTTTTATTACTGGTCCAAAATCTACGTTAGATACCATTACTAATATTTCAACCAATCAGATAAAATTGAATGATATTAATTCAACTATTAAACTTCCAGTAGATTTAAGAATCCCCTCAAATCTAAGTCCATTAAGATTTTCACACCAATCGGTATCAATAGTTGGTAGAGTTGATAAATTTACTGAGGGTCTAGTTAATGTACCTGTTAATATTGTCAATATACCTGACAGTTTAAATGTTAATTTTTTCCCTAAAGAAGTTTCTGTTAGTTTTTATTCATCTTTAAAAGCTTTTAGTGAAATATCTAAGAGTGATTTTAAAGTTGAATGTGATTTCAACTTAATCAATAATGATAATAAATTTTTATATCCTATATTAGTAAAAAAGCCTTTGAGCATCAAAACAGCTGAATTAAAAATTAATAAATTAGAATTTGTTATAACTTCCAAATATGACTAAAATTATTGGACTTACTGGTGGTATTGGAAGTGGAAAAAGTACTGTAGCGAAGATGTTTGAAAGTTTAGGTGTTCCAATTTATTTATCAGATTATCATGCTAAGGCTTTAATGGAAAATTCTAAAAAAATTAGGAAAAGTTTAGTTATGTTATTTGGTAAAAATGCCTTTGTAAATGGGGTTTTAAATCGTTCATATATTTCTTCTAAAGTTTTTAATAATTCTGTATTACTGTCAGAGCTAAACTCTATAGTTCACCCAGAAGTTAAAATACATTTTGATAGTTGGTTAATAAATCAAAAATCAAGATATGTAATAAAAGAAGTAGCAATTCTATTTGAGATTAATTCCGAAAATTATTTTGATTATATCATTTCAGTAATTGCACCAAAAAATGAGCGAGCTAAACGTGTTGTTTTGAGAGGGAATCATTCTGAATCTGATTTTAATGCAATAGCAAATAATCAATTATCAGATGCTTATAAAGTTAAGAAATCTGATTTTGTTATTACTAATAAATTATTAACAGACACTAAAAAACAAGTTTCTAAACTCCATAATTTTTTTTTAAATAATTAACATAAAAACTATCGCTTCAATAATTCTGTTAAGCTAAGGTTAAAACAGATTTTAAAAATAGTTTAAAATCTTAATTTTGGAATATGAACAAGAAATTTTTTACTTTACTGGTAATTCTAATGAGTCTTTCTTTGATTGGGATTATTTTTGTTCAAGCATATTTTATAAATAATTCTTTAGTGACTAAAGAAGATCAGTTTACATTTAATGTTAAGAAAGCTTTAAATTATACAACTAATCAGATAGCTGATAATGAGTATAAGAAATATGTTAAAGCTTTAAATAAAATAATTTCTGATGGCATTGAGCCTGATACTACAGCTATACGCAATATTACAGTATACAAACAAGATAATTTAACCAATCAAATTATTATATATAACACAGGTATTCTTGAAGAAAATTTCAAAGTACCCTCATTGATAGATTTAAATGTAGATAGCTTAGGTCTAAGTAATTTTATTGGGAAATCAACTACAAAAATATATGAGAATAATATTTTTGCTGGGGATATGTCCTCTACTAGTGATCAATCATTTGAAAAGGTCCTCAATCTGGACAAATTACAAAAAGCTACATTTGAGGCTCAATATAAATTTGAAATTAAAAATACTCCAATTCATCAAAGGGTATCTACTCCATATATTCAAGAGCTATTAAGCAACAAGTTATTGGAAGATAATATAGATATCGATTTTGAATTTGCAATTTTCCATAATAATATTGGCACCAAGATACATTCAGATAATTTTGATCAATCCTTATCGTCTTTTATAGGAGTTCCGATTTTTTTAGATGAAAATAATGAGAGTGATTTCGAGCTGTTGATTAATTTTCCTGAAAGGAAAAAATTTATTGTATCGTCAATAATTGGAGTTACACTTTTGTCAATGTTGTTTACAATAATTATAATTATTGCTTACACCAGTGCTCTTTATCAACTTATTGAGCAACGTAAGATTTCTCAAATGAAATCAGACTTTATAAATAATATGACACATGAATTCAAAACTCCTATTGCTACTATCAATCTAGCATTAGATGCCATAAAAAATCCAAAAATATTTTCTGACAATGATAAAGTAATTCGTTATCTTCAAATGATAAAAGAAGAAAATAAGCGCATGAATGCTCAGGTTGAAAATGTTTTACGTATTTCTCAGCTTCAAAAAAAGCAATTAAATATAAGTAAAGATCGTTATGAGCTACATGATTTAATTTACGATGCAATCACACATGTTGAGTTAATTGTTGAAAATAGAGCTGGTTATATTAAAACACATTTTAACGCAGTTAAGTCTTCAGTTTTAGCCAATGATACGTATTTTACAAACGTAATTGTAAATGTTTTGGATAACGCTGTTAAGTATTCTGATCAGGCTCCTGAAATTGATATTTATACTGAAAATGCAGGAAACAATATCTTGTTAAGTATAAAAGATAAGGGCAAGGGTATGAATAAAGCCGTTCAAAAACGTATATTTGAAGAGTTCTATAGAGAATATACTGGAGATGTCCATAACATAAAAGGCCATGGTTTAGGCTTATCTAATGTGAAAAGAATTGTTGAGAACCATCAGGGTGTAGTCTCTGTAAAAAGTGAAAAAGGCAAGGGAAGTACCTTTATTATAAAATTACCATTAATAACATAATACTATGGAAGAAGAAAGTTTAAAAAAAATATTGTTAGTAGAAGACGATCCAAATTTTGGTACAGTCCTTAGGGAGTATCTATCGATCAACGGATACGATGTTATACATGCCAAAAATGGAATGGAAGGTTTTGAAAAATTTAAGAAGTCGGACTTTCACCTATGTATTTTGGATGTCATGATGCCTTATAAAGATGGTTTTACACTTGCTAAGGAAATTCGTGAAAAAAATTCAGAAATTCCTATAATTTTTCTTACAGCCAAAGCACTAAAAGAAGATGTATTGAAAGGTTATAAAGTAGGGGCAGATGATTATTTAAACAAACCTTTTGATAGTGAAGTTCTCCTTATGAAAATTAAAGCTATTATTCAGCGTAAGACTGTTGACAGTCTAGCTGATAGCAAACAGTTTGAATTTAATATTGGAGAATTTAGTCTCAATTCAAAATTAAGGTTTTTAACTTATAAATCTGAAAAGCCAGCTAAATTATCTCCTAAAGAAAATGAGTTACTACGCTTATTAATCCTTCACGAAAATGATTTGATGCCCAGGGAAATTGCACTCACAAAAATTTGGAGAGATGACAATTATTTTACTTCTAGAAGTATGGATGTATACATTGCTAAATTAAGAAAGTATTTAAAGTTAGATCCTAAAGTTGAAATTCTTAATATTCATGGAGAAGGGTTTCGTTTAGTAGTAAACACTTAAATTCAAAAAACTAACTATTAGCTGTTTATTAATAATTCATCATTGAGATAGCTAATTATTTCTGCTGTAGTTGTGTCATGTTCAAACCACTTTGTTTTTTTATTTTTATTAAACCAAGTAACCTGTCGTTTAGCATATCTCCTAGTATTCTTTTTAATTTCAGATACTGCATATTCTAAAGTCCATTTACCATCAAAATAATTAAACAACTCTTTGTAGCCAACAGTATTTAATGAATTTAGATCTCTATATTTAAAAACAGATCTGGCTTCATCTAATAAACCATTTTTAATCATTTTATCAACTCGATTGTTAATTCTATCGTATATCAATCGACGTTCTGCTTTTAAACCAATTGAGATTGTTTTAAAATTTGTTTTATACTTTTCCCTATTTAAAAAAGATGAATAAGGTTTATTTGTTCCTTTGCAAACTTCAAGTGCTCTAATTACTCTTTGTGGATTTTTAATATCAATGTTGTCGTATATATTGGGATCTAATTTTTTTAACTCAATTTGTAGTTTTTCTATTCCTGTAGTCGATAATTGTAATTTGAGTAGATTCCTAATCTCAGGATCAATTTTTGGAAATTCATCTATTCCATTAATTACTGCATCAACGTATAGTCCTGATCCACCAACCATAATTACTACTGGATTTGAGGAGTGAGATTTTTCTATTTGAATATTAGCGTCTTTATGAAATGATCCAACATTATAGTTGTCTTTTATTGAGATATGGTGAATGAAGTGATGTTTTGCTGATTTCAGTTCTAATAGTGTAGGTGCAGCAGTTCCTATAGGAATTTCCTTATAAAATTGTCTAGAATCTGAAGATATGATTTCCGAATTGTAATTGGAAGCAAGTTTTAAACTTAGATTAGTTTTTCCTATTCCTGTGGGGCCAACAATTGAAATTAGGTATTTATCCATTTTCGATATTATTTCCACATTTATGACAGAATTTGGCATTGTCTTGGTGGTAATCTTCACTACAATTAGTGCAGTTTTGAGTATTATTTGGAATTAATTTTTTTTCATTTTTAGTCATTTCTGAAGAAACAATTCCAGTAGGTATAGCTATGATTCCGTAACCTAGAATCATAATTAATGAGGCTATGAACTGTCCTAGGGATGTAACTGGAGCAATATCTCCATAGCCAACAGTAGTAAGCGTCACAATAGCCCAATAAACACTTTTTGGAATGCTACTAAAACCGCTATCATATTCGTTTTCAACTAAGTACATTATTGTGCCAAGAATAATACATAGCACCATTACAAATGTAATAAATACGGCAATTTTCGCTCTACTCCGTTTGAGTGCTTTACCAAAATTAGCACTTTCTCCAATAAACCTTGTAAGTTTTAAAATTCTAAATACGCGCAACAACCTTAAAGCTCTAAGTGCTAGTAATGAGTTTGTCCCTATAATGAACAGTGAAATATATTTAGGAATTGTAGACAATAAGTCTATGATTCCATAATAGCTAAAAACATACGATTTGGGATTCTTAACAGAAATTATTCTTGCAATATATTCTATTGAAAATAAAATCGTAATTACCCACTCTGATATATTTAGGATATTAGAATATTGTGAACCAACATCCTCAATGCTCTCCAGCATGACTAAAATAATACTCAAAAATATAACTAAAAGTAATATAATATCAAATAATTTACCAGCTCGAGTATCTGCTTCATAAATAATTTCATGAAGTTTTTCTTTCCATTTTTTTTGTTTATTTATTTTAGTCATATTTCAAAAATAACATTTTTTTGTTCCTTTACTTAATTATCAAGAAATTAAGTTTGACATTATTGTTGAAATGATATATACTAGATTGTAGACATCATTTATAAGTTAATTAATTAAATTATCTAAAACTTAATCGGTAATTAATCTAAGACTTAACTAATAGACATTATATTTACTATTCTTAATTTATTATTAATTATGATAGTAAACCTTTTGCTAAGATTGAAAACTATTTATTTTGTTTCAATATTTTTGATCTTCGTTAGTTTTTCAATTGGAGCTCAGCAATTATCCAGACTAGTAGATCCACAAATTGGTTCTGAAGGTAGTGGACTAGGGTGTGGCTATAATTTTGTTGGAGCTACTTATCCTTTTGGGATGGTTCAGTTTACACCTAGTTTTTTTTCTCCTCACAAGGGTTTTGTTATTAATCAGTTAAGTGGAGCAGGATGTCCCCATATGGGTAATTTTCCAGTTTTTCCACTTTCTGGTCCACTATATGTTTCTCCTAACAACATGGATGGTTTTAAGAAATACAATTCAATTATTAAATCGCACGCAGGTTTTTTGTCTCTCGAAATGTCAGACCTCACAATCGTTGACTTAACCGTTAGTAAACGTTCTGGAATCGCTAAATTTAATTTTGAGAAGAGTTCAAAAGTAGGGACGGTTTTAATTGGTTCAGGAGTCAGTTCTACCAATGTTACTGATGCAATGATAAATATTACTTCAGATTCTAGCTGTGAGGGTTTCGCAGTAGGTGGTGATTTTTGTGGTTCTAAAACAAACTATAAAATTTATTTTGCTGTTGAATTTGATAGATCATCCATTTCAGGCGGAACGTGGATGAATAATGATCTATTTGAAGGGATTAAAAAATCTTTTGGAAAAAATTCGGGTGCTTATTTTTCATTTGATACAACTAAAAATAGTGAAGTTACCTATCGAATAGCAATTTCATATGTTTCAATAGAAAATGCTAAAGCAAACTTAATGGCCAGTAAGATTGATGGAGGAATAAATGCTTACAAAAAAAATGCTGAGTCTGCCTGGGACTCTAGTTTAGCAAAAATAAAAATTGAATCTCCAAATGCAGACCGTAAAACTCAATTTTATACTCATTTATACCATTCTTTAATTCATCCTAACATTGTTAGTGATATTAATGGTGAATATATTGGAGCTGATTTTAAAGTTCACAAAACTAAATTAGATAATCAATATAGTTCTTTTAGCGTTTGGGATACTTACCGAACCCAAGCCCAATTGCTTGCCATGTTATATCCTAAAAAAAGTAGTGACATGATGCAGTCCTTGGTTGATTTTGCGTCTCAAAGTGGGGGATATGGTCGATGGATTTTAGCAAATATTGAGACAGGCATCATGCAAGGAGATCCCACACCTACTCTTATTTCAAATTCTTTTGCTTTTGGAGCTACTAATTTCGATTTAAAAACAGCATATAGCTATATGAATCAAGGAGCTACTATTCCATACTTGCGTTCTCAAGATCATGAAATACGTCCCTATTTAAAAGAATACATTAGAGATGGTCATACTTTTTCATCAATGATGCTTGAATATACTTCTTCTGACTTTGCTATCGGCCAATTTGCCTCTCAAGCTATTGGAAATAAAGTTGATGCTTCCTATTTCATAGAAAGATCTCAGAACTGGAAGAATATTTATAATCCAAAAAATAAATGGTTAAACTCAAGATATCCAAATGGAAAGTGGAAAGATATTAATCACGACTGGAGAGAAGCTACCTACAAAAACTACTTTTGGATGGTGCCCTACAATATCAAAGGGTTAATTGATACAATTGGGGGCTCTAAAGTTGCTGTTATGCGCCTTGACAACTTTTTTGAACGTTTAGATGCTTCGTATGAAGATCCATGGTTCGCTGCAGGAAACGAACCCAACTTCCAAACTCCGTGGATATATAATTGGACAGATGATTGTTACAAAACTTCAGAAGTTATTCACAGAGTTTTTAATGAAATGTATACAAGTAAACCAACAGGACTTCCTGGGAATGATGATTTAGGAACAATGGGTGCATGGTATGTATTTGCTTCTATGGGAATTTATCCAATGATTCCCGGTGTGGCGGGTTTTTCTGTTAATACCCCTCAATTTGAAAAAGTAACATTAAATTTATCTCAAGGAATTTTAACAATTAAAGGGGGTTCTTCTAAAAATCCGTACATTAATTCTTTAAAAATTAACGGAAAGGAATACAAGTCTACATGGGTCGAATGGGATATTATTAAAAATGGTGGAGTGATGGATTTTGAGTCCTCAAAAGCTCCAAACAAAATATGGGGACAAAATACTGAGCCCCCTAGCTTCGAATAATTTTATTAGTTAGTTTGACATTATCATAAATAAATAAAGTAAATGAAAATATTAAATGTTCTATTGTTTTTTCTTGTGTACAACTGTATTAAAGTTTACTCTCAAGCAGATTCAAGTAACACTGTGAGTCTTGTAGATTATGTAAATCCTCTAGTGGGCTCTGACTCCGCACATGAATTGTCTAACGGAAACACATATCCTGCAATTGCCACCCCTTGGGGTATGAATTTCTGGACACCGCAAACTGGCAAAATGGGCAATGGATGGGGTTATACTTATGACGCTTATAAAATTAGAGGTTTTAAGCAAACACATCAACCAAGTCCTTGGATAAATGATTATGCTGCTTTTTCATTATTTCCTGAAACAGGAAAGCTCGAAATAAACGAAGTAAAACGTGCTTCATGGTTTTCTCATAAAGCCGAAATTAGTAAACCACATTACTATAAAGTATACCTAGCAGACTATGATGTTACGACAGAAATAGTCCCAACTGAACGAGGAGCACAGTTTCAATTTACATTTCCTAAAACAGATAAAGCTCACATCCTGGTTGATGGATTTTTCAAGGGTTCAATGGTGAAAGTATTTCCTGAGCAGCGCAAAATAGTTGGTTATTGTCGTAATAATTCTGGAGGGGTCCCCAAAAATTTTCATAATTATTTTGTGATTTATTTTGATAAAGATTTTGAAGATTCACAAACATGGGTTACTAATAAAAAATCTAAATTTGATAACAGTAGACTAAGTAAAGAATTAAGTGCAGAAGGATATCACGTTGGTGCCGCTTTAAGTTTTAAAACTTTAGATAAAGAAAAGATAACAGCAAAAGTAGCATCCTCTTTTGTAAGCATAGAACAAGCTGAATTAAACTTAAGAAGAGAAATAGGTTTAGATACCTTTGATCAAACAAAAAGTAAAGCAGAAGCCTTGTGGAATAAAGAACTGGGTAGAATAGAAATTAAAGGGGGAACAGTTGAACAATATAAAACATTTTATACCGCTTTATATAGAGTCTTGTTATTCCCAAGAAAGTTTTACGAGCTTAACGTTTCTAATGATATCATTCATTACAGTCCCTATAATGGTGAAGTATTACCAGGTTATATGTTTACAGATAATGGCTTTTGGGATACTTTTAGAGCTGTTTTTCCTTTTTTTACAATAATGTATCCAGACTATACAAGTCAGATAATGCAAGGTTTAGTTAATACTTATAATGAAAGTGGTTGGCTACCGGAATGGGCAAGTCCTGGACACAGAGATTGTATGGTTGGTTCCAATTCTACTATTATTATAGCCGATGCTTATTTGAGAGGAATTCGAGGCTATGATATTGATACGCTTTACGAGGCAATTATAAAAAACAGCAATAGTGTAGGTCCTTTAAATTCTGTAGGTCGGTATGGTGCAGAATATTATAATGATATGGGCTATATTCCTTATGATGTGGGAGTCAATGAAAATGCTGCACGAACTTTAGAGTATGCTTTCGCAGATTGGAGTATAGCCGAGCTTGGTGTCGCTTTGAAAAAGCCTAAATCAGAAATTGATTTATATAGAAATAGAAGCCTAAACTATACTAATTTGTTTGATACAGAAATTGGATTTATGAGGGGTAAGAACAAAGATGGAAGTTGGGCCAAGACATTTAGCCCTGATAAATGGGGCGACGCTTTCACTGAAGGTTCATCGTGGCATTGGACTTGGTGCGTATTTCATGATCCAATTGGATTGGCAGAATCTTTTGGTGGAATTGAAAAAATGCGTTATCGTTTGGATGAGGTCTTTACAACAGCACCAACATTTGATTATTCATATTATGGCCAGCAAATTCATGAAATTACTGAAATGCTTGTTAGTGATATGGGACAATATGCACATGGTAATCAGCCTATTCAACACGCTATTTATTTATATAATTGGCTTGAACAACCATGGAAAACTCAAATGTATGCCAGAGAAATTATGGATAAACTATATTCCTCTGCTCCAGATGGCCTTTGTGGTGATGAAGATAATGGACAAACTTCTGCTTGGTATGTCTTTTCAGCGATTGGTTTTTATCCAGTAACTCCAGGTACGGGTCAATATGCAATTGGAAGTCCATTATTTAAAAATATAAAATTACACCTTCAAAATGGAAATTCATTTGAAATTAAAGCACCAAATAATTCAAATAAAAATGTATATATCAGCGCTATCAAAAAAAATGATTCAAATTATGCAAAAAATTATATTAACTACGACGATATAATGAATGGCTCTATTTTTTCTGTAGAAATGAGCTCTGAGCCAAATTTGAATTTAGGGGTTGGAGATTCTTCCAAGCCATACTCAGCTAGTCAAGATTGATGCTTTTGCTATTAAATAAAAAGCTACACATGGTTAATAAATTATACTTATTCTTTTTTTTCGTCTTTATTTGTAATTTATCTTTTTCACAAGAAAATACAGAAACTAAAATAGACAGTATTCTTTCATTATTGACACTTAAAGAAAAGGTTTCTATGTGCCATGCACAGTCTCAATTTAGTTCCCCAGGAATCCCTCGATTAGGAATTCCTGAATTGTGGATGTCAGATGGACCACATGGGATTAGAGCAGAGATAAATTGGTCTAACTGGGGTTATTCTGGTTGGACAAATGATTATATTACTGCTTTTCCTGCGCTAACTTGTCTTGCTGCAACCTTTAATCCATCTTTATCAAATCAATATGGGATTAGTATTGGAGAAGAAGCGCGCTATAGAAAAAAAGATATTTTATTAGGGCCCGGAGTTAATATTTACCGTACACCACTTAACGGAAGAAATTTTGAGTACATGGGCGAAGATCCATATTTAGCTTCTAGAATGGTTGTTCCATATATTAAAGGCGTACAAACAAATGGGGTTGCAGCTTGCGTAAAACACTTTGCTTTGAATAATCAAGAATTATGGAGAAATCATATTAACGTTAATGTAAGTGATCGGGCGTTGTATGAAATCTATTTACCCGCCTTCAAGGCTGCTATCAAGCTAGGTAACTCTTGGTCCATAATGGGCGCCTATAATAAATTTAGGGGGGAGTACTGTAGTCATAATAATTATCTTTTAAATAAAATTCTAAAAACAGACTGGGGTTTTGACGGGGTAGTGATTTCTGATTGGGGTGGAACACACGACACTAGAGAAGCCGCATTAAATGGACTAGATATAGAAATGGGTTCTCAAATAGACACCAAGAAATCAATTAGACAGGCATTTGATGCTAATTTTCTTGGTTCATATTTCTTTGAACTAGTAAAAAGTAGAGAAATTGATGAGCTTATTTTAGACGATAAGGTGCGAAGAATTCTTAGATTGATGACGCGCACAACTTTAGATTTAGATCGACCTCTTGGAAGAATAAATAATTCTGAACATAGCCAAATCGCTCGTCAAGTTGCTACAGAAGGGATTGTTCTTTTAAAAAATAAAGCTGATTTTTTTCCTTTAAGTACAGATGAAAAATTAACTATTGCGCTGATTGGTGAAAATGCGATTAAGTCTATGACCACTGGGGGTGGTTCGTCAGAGTTGAAAGCTAATTATGAAGTTTCACCCCTAGAAGGTTTAAAAAGACGTTATAATAACGCTTCTATAATTTTTTCGAAAGGTTATACTTCAGGAAATTCAGATCAAGAGGCTGAGTCTCTTATTAAAGATGCTTTAGAAAAAGCATCCCAAGCAGACATAGTACTTTTTGTTGGAGGACTCAATAAAAATAGGGGTCAAGATTGTGAAGCTGAAGATCGTAAGGAACTAAAACTTCCATATAATCAAGATTATTTAATTGGTGAGTTGCAAAAAGTAAATCCTAATATTGGTGTTATATTAGTTAGTGGAAATGCTGTTAGCATGCCATGGCTTTCAAGCGTTAAAGCTGTTTTACAAACATGGTATTTAGGAAGTGAAGCTGGTAATGCAATAGCAGATATTGTAAGTGGTGATTCGAATCCATCCGGAAAACTACCATTTTCTTTTCCAGTTAAACTTACTGATAACTCTGCCCATTTTTTTGGTGAATTATCTTATCCTGGTGATGGAGAAACACAATATTATAAAGATGATATTTTAGTTGGATACAGATGGCATGACACTAATAATATTAAACCATTATTTTCATTCGGACATGGATTATCTTACACCACGTTTAAAATTTCAAATATTAAGTCTGATAAGAAAGTATATTCTAATAGAGATAGCGTAGTTATTTCTTACAAGCTAAAGAATATCGGATTAAATAATGGTGCTGAAGTTGTTCAAATCTACATTGGTAAATCAGATTCAAAAATAATAAGAGCATTAAAAGAGTTGAAAGGATTTAAAAAAACCTACTTATTATCAGGAAAAGAGTCAACTGAAACGATTACTTTAAATGTAGCTGATTTTTCTTTTTATGACGAATCAATTTCTGATTGGAATTTACTTTCAGGAACATATGAAGTTTATGTAGGTAATTCTTCAGAAAACATTTCCGAAATAATAAGCATAAACATTAAATAACAAATTTAAGATTAGACTAATCATTGAACCTAGATTAATTCGTCTGGTATTTGTTTAATGACATCTTTGAAAGTTTTTGAAAAGTTATCTCCCATTATTTTATTATACCTAATAATATAGTCATTAAATTGTTTTTTTGCCTTAAGATTCAAATCCATCTTGAGAAGAGTATGTATCCGATAGTAAAAGGCAGTTTCATTTAGCGTATCTATATTAAATAAAATTTCTGTTAAAGATATAATTGGTGTATAATCTTTTCTGTTATATAATTGTTTAAGTTGGTTTGGTATGATTTTCAAAATTTCGTATTCAAAGTTTTTCTTTACTATATCAAAACACTCATCATTAATTGATAACAAAAATTTTCCAGGGCTAATTAAATTAGTTAATTCGTTTAAAGAATTATAGTCAAATAGCTCATTTGATAAAGAATCCATTTTAATCGAAAAATCAAAATAATCACAATAAAATTCTTTACCAAACTCTATATAAAAACGTCCTTTAGAATAGATAATCTCTAAACCGTTAACAGCTCTTAAAATATTTCTTAGTTGACTTATTATAACATTTTTTAAATTTTTTGCTTTTTGCGGAGTGCTGTCAGGCCATAAAGTAGTGTGAATTGTTTCAGATTTTAAACCATTGATGTCTTGTTGTTTGCTATTAAAAAGTAATAATAAAAAGAGTTGTCTGATTTTAGGACTAAACAAATAAGAAATATCTTTTTTATTTTTATCAATGACTTTGAAACTTCCAAATAGAAAAGTCGAGTTGGCCCTAATTTGAACTGAATTTCCGTCCTTTTTTGGTTTTAATATATTTTGAACATGTGATTTAAATGTTTCTTTTCTTTGACTTTTTATTTTATTCAAAAATTTTAGGAAGCACAAGATTCCTGACATAATTATAAGTGTAATTATAATGAAAATAATTTTTGAATCTTTCTTTTCATTATTAGTGTATATGTCATCACTAGAAATTGGCTGTCCGTTCAGTGAATAAATATTTATCTTACTAGAACCATCTTCATTAAATTCTTGAGTAGTACAAAAAAATTGATCTGTTGACTTATTGAGGTATAAATTTGCATTCGTACGGATTTTTTCAGAAACCATGGGAATTGAATCTCCAAGTATTTTATATGTACCATCCTTAATTGAATAGTTGTATAGCTGTAAAAAAGTAGATGGAATGTATTCTGGGTAGCTCAAGGTGTAAAAAGATTTTGAATCTTTGCTAGGAATTATATTCCTACTGGAAACTAATTTTTTATTTTCTCGCTTAATTTCCCATAATTTTATTATTTTTTTGGTATTTAGATTTACTTTATAGCAATCATAATAATATGTCTTCCCAACACTTTGTTCACCTGTTTTATTTCCTTGACCACCAAATAGTAACAACCTTTGATTGTCCAATTGTGTAATTCCTGAAAAAAATCTTGGCGTGATAATGTCTCCTTCAAATTCTTCAATACTCCAGCTGTCATTAATAACGTCATAGGTATTAAAATCATTTGTGTACCATTGATTTCCGTAGCCACCAAATATTAAATATTTTTTTGTTTTAAAATTAAAAAATCCGTTATGATGATGTCTTTGTTGAGATAGTTTTTGATAGCTATTTTCTACCCAATATCCTGGGTTATCGAGATCAATTGAAGAAATTGATGGTTTTCCATCTAAAACATCGGACAATTCATACACGTATAGTTTATTTTCAATTGGATCCAAAAAACTTGTTCCAAGTCTCATAGGAACTTTTAAAGTATTTTTAAAACTATAAAATTCACTTTTCTTGTTTGTATGATCAAAAAAACTTAGTGAATCTAAGTTTTGATAAATAAATCGATTGTTGTTTTCGTCATAAGTCAAAGAGGTAACTTTTTCAAAAGACTTTGTACTTATTAATTTCCAATGATATGATTCAGTAATTAACCAATTAGGATTATCGATATTCCCATATAGATCGCCATTTATATCATAAACGTTATTGCCACTACTCTCATTAAAATTAAATGCAGCTCTTTTATTTTTATTTTTTAGTTTAAGTTTTTTAATGGCCATCAATGGAACATCAATCACGCTTCCATGTTTTCCAAAATAGATCTCAGGAACAATAATATTGTTAAATTTATTTTCATTGGATGAAAAGTGTAAATCATTTACACTGAGTATAATTTTTTTGTTTGTAAAATTTAAAACTATTTTTATCCATTTTCTTGACCCGATAAGATCTTTATTGATTGGAACTGAAATAAGCTCTTTAACTCCGTCTAGATTAAATTTGAGCTCCCCAAGTTCACTTGTACTGTCAATGTATGCCAATGAATACGAAATTGGATTATTTTGGTCTTTTATGTTTAAGATATATCCAAATATTTTTGAATCAATAATAGAAACATCAAATGCTATTCTAAAATCGCCTATAAATTTTTGCTGATTATGAGCAAATACACTGTATGAGGTTCGTTCTACAATAGAGCTTTCGCTAGAATTAAAGCGTATTCCCTGTGCATGTCCTAAAAAAGGGAATAAAATTAGGTAAGTAAAAAGTGATTTAACAACAAGTTTTATCATTTATTTTTATTATGACAAACAATCTTTAGTGTGAAGTTAAATAAATATTTGATATGTAGGAAAATATTTTCTAAAATATAAGTTTAAAGAATATGTAGAACAATGAGTTGAAGTCTCATATTATTTATCAATCTAATAATTTGATTATTTTCAACCTTTTACTTCTACGCATAAAACTTTGAATAATATGTTTAGAGTCTTTGTTGTGTTCCATCGGAGTGATAATAGATTTCAAAACGCCAATTTTATTAACCTGAAAGTTTAAATTAAAATAAGCAAAACCTTTATAAACTCCGTTTTCAATGAGTACAGCACTTCGCTCATCGACTTCACGTCCAGAATCAACAAGAATCATATTTTGGTTTTTAAAGATATTGGATTCAATAAGTTTTAACACTCGTTTATTATAAGCTTCTTTTGATTCCATTGAAATACAAGCCCCCAAACAAGTTTTAATACCATAACCAAAACAAGCCTCTTTCGACTTGTATAGTCCACAAAGTTTTTGACAGAGTTTATCCTTTTCAATCATTTTATTAATGAAACTCTTACCAGCACTAATGTTTGAGAAAGTTGTAATCGGTTTTTGATTTCCCTTAATTTTTTCAATTTTTAAATTAATATATCCATTTGAATCTTGGAAACTAAATAATCCATGAGTAAATATTGTTCGTCTTAATGCTCTATTGAATTTTGGTTTATTTCGCTTTATTTCTTCACTCTCTTTCAAAAGTGCAATTAATTCACTTCCAGTTTTATCAAATGAAACGGTAGCTACCTCCAATTGAATTTTCTTGGATTTTGTTGTTTGCCCTGTAAAATGCTGATTAATTCTACCTTTAATATTTTTACTTTTACCTATGTATATTATTTCTCCGTCAGAATTATGAATATAATAAACTCCAGTAACAGCAGGTAGATTTGAAATTATTTCAGTCAGCTTAGGCTCCATTTGGTGTTTAGGTTCTGTGCGAATTGCTGCTTTTATGATAGTCTTTTCAATGTCTTTGGCTAGAAGTAACTTAAAAAGTTTGAGAGTAGCTGTTGCATCACCTGATGCTCGATGTCGGTCACTAGCAGGAATTCCTAGTGAACGAACTAGTTTACCTAAGCTATACGAGGGGAGATTTGGTATAAGTTGTTTAGAAAGCTCTACAGTGCACAAAGTTTCACGCTTAAAACAAAATCCCAGTCTATTAAACTCTGTTTTTAAGATTCGATTGTCAAATTTAGCGTTATGAGCCACCAATATGCATCCTTCAGTTATTTCTACGACACGTTTGGCAATTTCATAAAATTTTGGAGCCGACTTTAACATTTTACTGTTAATCCCTGTAAGGTTAACAACAAAGGGTTGAATATCTCGTTCAGGATTGACTAAGCTGATAAACTGATCAATAATTTTATGACCATCAAATTTAAAAATAGCAATTTCTGTAATGCCTTCTTCATTAAATTTGCCTCCAGTGGTTTCTATGTCTAAAACTGTATAGATATTAAGTTTTAATTTGTGTAATTTCTAGCACCAAATATACTGCTTCCGAGTCGGATCATCGTACTTCCATTTTCAATAGCTAATGTATAATCTCCACTCATACCCATTGATAAAATCTTAAGATTTGAAGCTGTCTTTTGTAATTTATCAAAATTACTTTTAAGAGTTTTAAACTCTTTTTTTATTAGTATTTTATCTTGAGTAAAGCTTGCCATTCCCATTAATCCAACAATTAAAACATTTTTTAATTTTTTGACTTCTACAGAGCTTATCAAGTTCTTAGCATCTTCATAAGGCATACCATATTTAGTATCTTCTTGTGCTATTTTGATTTGTATTAAACAGTTTATGATACGTTTGTGTTTTTCTGCTTGTTTGTTGATTTCCTTGAGTAGCTTTAAACTATCAACTCCATGAATTAGATCGACAAATGAAGCCATATATTTCACTTTGTTACGCTGTAAATTTCCAATCATTTGCCATTGGATATCTTTGGGCATTTTTTGGTACTTCTCAACCATTTCTTGAATTTTATTTTCTCCAAAAACTCTTTGTCCTAAAAGGTAAGCCCGCATTATGTCCTCAATAGGTTTTGTTTTCGAAACTGCGACTAGTGTTACATGGCTGGGAAGCTTTTTTTTGATCTTTGATAAATTAGTTTTTATTGACATTTTTAAAATTCATATATTGTGATTCCACTTCTTAACTTAGGGTAGATACATGTGCTTTTCGGTGGCATAACAGCACCTGAATCAGCAATAGCTTTTAGTTCATTTATTTGAATTGGAAAAAGCCCAAATCCTACAGCTTGTTCCCCACTATCAACAGCTTTTTTAATTTCTTTCATACTATCTTTACCATAAACATAGCTTATACGTTTATTGGTTCTTGCATTTTTAATCCCTAAGATAGGTTCAAGTAGATATGTTTGTAATATTTGAGTGTCGAGTTGGTTGATTGGTGTTTCTTTATTTTGAATTGGCTTAAGTAAAGATAACGAATAAAATTTCCCTGATAAGTACATAGAAATTTCGTTTTTATGTGTGCTATAGTATAAATCAGTCCTCTTTTCTTCAATCTTAAACACAAGTTTAATTTTGTTTAAGAATTGATCTGTGTTTAAACCATTTAAGTTTTTGATAAGCCTGTTGTAATCATATATCTTAAGTTGGCTCTCTGGAATTAAATAACTCAAAAAATGGGTATGTGCTTTATTCGTCAGATTAGACGGATTTGCATCTATTTCTTTAGCCAAAAGCGCTGATGAAGCTGAACGATGATGCCCGTCTGCAATATATAAATCAGGAATACCTTCAAATGCCATTGCAATTTTTTTAATATCATAGTGGTTATCTATGCGCCAAATTTTATGAATTTCATTTTCAGTAGTCCACTCGTCAATTTCTGTTGCATTGTTTTTTGCAGTTTGAATTACTTTGTTTATGGTTTGGTTATTGGAGAAAGTTAATAGTACAGGTGCTGCATTAAACTTTACAGCTTTTAAGTAATTTTTAAATGTATTTTCTCTTTTCGTAATAGTAGCTTCGTGTTTTTTAATTATATTATTATTGTAGTCCTTAACACTAGCGCCAGCAATTATACCGCAAAAAGAATGGTTATCGCTTTGTCTTGTTTCATATATGTAAAAGGCAGGTAAAGAGTCTCTTATCAATATTTTTTTTTCTATTAAGTCTCTAAATCTATTTCTAACTAATTGATATCGTTGTGATTTCTTTAGGGATCCATTTAAGTTTTTTTTCAAATGAATTATACTCAGAAATGAAAATGGATTCTTTTTTAGTGTATGCTTTAATTCATTTAATGAATAACTTTTATAAGACCTAGAACTGAAGTTTTGAAGGGATTTTTTACAAGGACGTATTGCTTTAAAGGGTACTATTTCTGCCATTGATGTTATATTGTTATTATGTAAATTGTGGTGCGACAATAATCGCTTTTCGGCTGCTCGCATAATTATAAAAACCCTCGCCAGACTTAATCCCATATTTTCCAGCTTGGACCATATTTATTAGCAGGGGGCTTGGAGCGTATTTTGATTTTCTGTATCCGTTGTACATTACTTCTAATATAGATAAACAAATATCTAATCCTATAAAATCTGCTAGTTCTAATGGACCCATAGGGTGGGCCATTCCTAGTTTCATAATAGTGTCAATTTCGGAAACTCCTGCAACCCCTGAGTGTAAAGTTTCGATTGCTTCGTTTATCATTGGTATTAAGATACGATTTGCTACAAAACCGGGGTAATCATTTACAATCACTGGAGTTTTACCAATTTCTTCAGTTAAGTTTTTTATAAAATTAAGAACTTCTTCAGAAGTATTGTATCCAGAAATAATTTCAACTAATGGCATAATTGGTACTGGGTTCATAAAGTGCATCCCAATTACCTGTTTTGGTCGTGAGGTCACTGATGCTATCTGTGTGATAGAAATAGAAGAGGTATTAGTAGCTAAAATAGTATCTTCTGGACATGAATTGTCAAGCTGTTGAAATATTTTAAGTTTTAAATCTAAATTCTCAGTCGCAGCCTCAATCACTAAACTCGCATATTCAACTCCATCTGTAATGTCTGTAAAAGTTGAAATATTTGAAAGTATCTTAGACTTTTTATTTTCTTCTATTTTGCCTTTAGAAATCAAACGGTCTAAATTATTTGAAATAGTTTTAAGTGCCTTATTAAGCGTATCTTTATTTACGTCAATAAGCTGAACTTTATAGCCTGATTGAGCAAATGTATGTGCGATTCCATTTCCCATAGCACCAGCTCCAATAACTGCAATATTTTTCATATGTGTGTATTTAAAAACAATCTATAATTTGGTGAGCTACTCTTAACGCATTAGCGCCATCTTTAAGCGTTACAATAGGTTTTGTCTTGTTTGTAATGGCGTCCGAAAAACTTTCTAATTCATCTAAAATAGCATTGTTTGGAGAAATTTTTGGAGATTCAAAATAGATTTGTTTACTTACTCCTTCAGCATTTTTTAATATCATGTCAAAATCTCCAGGGTACTTTGGCGCATTTTTCATTTTAACGACCTCGGCTTCTTTTTTTAGAAAATCAACACTTATGTAGGCATCTTTTTGAAAGAACCTACTCTTGCGCATGTTTTTCATTGAAATCCGACTAGCAGTCAGGTTTGCTATACAACCATTTTCAAATTCTATACGTGCATTAGCAATATCAGGAGTTTCACTTATTACAGAAACCCCGCTTGCACTAATATTTTTAACTTGTGAATTAACTACACTCAAAATTATATCTATATCGTGGATCATTAAATCTAAAACAACAGGAACATCAGTGCCCCGTGGGTTAAATTCAGATAAACGGTGAGTTTCGATAAACATTGGTGAGCTAATCTCATTTTTAACGGCAATAAAGGCTGGGTTAAAACGTTCAACATGTCCTACTTGACCTCTTAAATTATTCTCGTTAACTAGTAGTCGAATGTGTTCCGCTTCTTCTACGGAACTAGTTATGGGTTTTTCAATGAAGACATGTTTTCCTTTTGTTATCGCTTTTATAGCACTATTGTAATGTGAAAGAGTTGGAGTTACAATATCTACAATATCAACGGACTCTATTAATCTTTCTATTGAATTAAAGTAGGTATATCCGAACTCTTTTTGGACTTTTTCTGCGCGAGCTTCATCAGGATCATAAAAGCCTACTAAGTCATACTTTTCAGATTGATTAAGTAATTTGAGATGAATCTTACCTAAGTGACCAGCACCTAAAACGCCTGCTTTTAGCTTCATAATATTAATTTTATGTAAAGCTATGATTTTTTTATATTATTCATCAAATATTAAATTATTTCTTCCAAAACTATAATAACTATTTAAACTTGATAAAATTTGGCGATTAACTTATCTTTACTAATAATTTTAAGTTATGAGTTAAAATTACACTTAATTATTTGAAAGATTCGTTTAAACATAGAGGATTAAGAAATAAATTGGTAGCGACTTTAGTTTCTAAAGGCATCACAAATTCGGCTGTTTTGAAAGCTATTGGATCGATTCCAAGACATATGTTTATGGATTCAAGCTTTTTGGACCATGCATACCAAGACAAGGCATTTCCTATTGCTGCAAATCAGACCATTTCACAACCTTATACAGTGGCATTTCAGTCGGAATTACTTGATGTTAGTCCTGGAGATAAGGTCCTTGAAATTGGAACAGGAAGTGGTTATCAAGCCGCTGTTTTATGTTTGTTAGGCGCTCATGTTTATAGTATTGAACGACAACTCGAGTTATTTAAAAAAACCAGTAAGTTTTTACCAAAAATTGGCTACGTATGCAAGAGGTTAATTTTTGGTGATGGTTACAAAGGTCTTCCAGGCGAAGCTCCTTTTGATCGTATTATTGTAACTGCTGGAGCTCCTTTTGTTCCAAAGCCTTTGATGTCTCAATTAAAAATAGGAGGTAGGCTAGTAATCCCTGTTGGTAATGAGGATCAAGTAATGACGCTTTATATTAGAAAAGATACCAAAGAGTTTGAAAAACACGAACTAGGAATTTTTAAGTTTGTTCCGCTTTTAGAAAACAAAACCTAAAAACTTATCCCAAATAGAAAGGCATCATTCATAAATTCAGGTTGGTAGGATCTAGCATAATCAATTCTTAAGAAGCGATACTTGCCCCAGCCAATATTATCGATACCAAAGCTTAACTCTTTATATGGCTTTTGATCTTTTGAAGAGAACCCGTGGAATCCTAAAATTAAATTATAATTAAGTTTATTTATCAAGGGAATTTTACCTAAAATGAATCCGTTAAAATTATGTTCTAAATGGTATTCTATATAGTTCTCAGAAGAGCTAAAATCATAATAAGCTAAGTTCTTAAAAGATCTTAAATAATCTGAATTTACATTTACATGGGTTTGATTTCCGTTAAAATGCTTGAAGTCAATAAATGCAAGTTTGGGGTTATTAAAAAATGTTCCAGCGACTGCAAAATATCGAAGGTTTCCTTTGTTTTCAAGAGTTATCCTTTGATTTAAATTTAATGACAAATGATCAAAATTATAATTGGGTTTATCAGGGCTTATCCCTTTTTCAAAACTAAATCCAAATTTTGGATATTTAGTATTAGGTATGTTTATTTTACTTCCTGGGTAGCTGAGATATTTTTGTCCAAATCGAATATTTCCATTTATTTTAAGCTTAACAATTGTATGGTTTTCAAACGGTGCAGTGTTATAATTTAAGGGGTCTAAAGGGTTGTTGCTAGTAAAGTTAGAACCTTCATTTTGATTAGCCGAATATTTATTTAAATTATATAGGGCACTTCGGTCTTCATAACTAATCGAAGAGTCAAAACTAAACCCATTAAACAATTCTTGGCTGTAGTATGTTTTAACAAAGCGACTTTCGTATAGTTTCATATAACTTTCCTCGAAATAAAGTGTGCTTATTGAATTTACTAGCTCTGAAATAGGTTCTTTTGAGTTAAATTGATTAACACTAACCCCTGTTGTAAGTCCCACTGTAAGGTCATCAGTATTATTAAACTTGTATGTAGCACTTACATTACCTCTAATTCTTTGCGTATCAAAGCTGTAATTGATTACACCGCTAAGCGAAAGATAATTTTTGAATTCATCATACCTTTTGGTATAATTTATTTTTAAATTTGAATTATATCCTTGAACCGTGTTTCTACTTATACCGTTAAGTGGGCTACTAATTCGTATGCTTTTACTTTCAAAAGATGTGTTGTAAGTGTATCCAGTTATAAAATCAGAAAGTTTAAATTTATTAGACTCATTATCTAATGAATCAAGGTAAGTTTTGGATTCTTTAAGATTTTGAATGCTATCTTTTTTTACATAATCTTTAAATTCTTCATTTGTTAGTGGGACTGGTCTGAGATTGTTCCAATAAGTAGAATCTTTTTTATTTGCATCCCCTTCAAATACTAAAATTTCATTTGAAAACGCATCTTTTTCAAATTCAGGATTTAATATGTAATTGGAGTAATTAGCTACAAAACTACCATCTCCATTAAACCCTAAAAATCTAAATTTAAAACCGATCGTTTGGGATCGAATAATCCAATGGTCCTCATTTATATCGTAGGATAAGTTTTGTTTGATAGAAATTGAATCTGCAATTGGTAATTGAATCTGACTGCCATTTACCTTTAAATCTAATCCAAATATCGCCCATTGATCTTCCACAATATAAATACTTCCTTTAAAAACAGGGTCATTTTCACGTCGTGGAATAACTTTTATCTTGTTAATTAAATTACCGCTATCATCATAAAATATACCTTCAAGCTTATAGCGGTAATAATTAAAAGCATAATCTGATATTGGTGATATAATAGCTGAATTAATTTGAATGGTATTATTATAAAAATTATAATCAACATCCAAGGCACTATTAAAACTAAATCCGTTTGAGTTTCCACTTACTTTTGAAGCAATTACCTTTTCTGTAAGCTTATCTGGCCTCTGGTATTTAATTTTAGAAACCGTTTCAGACAAATAAATAATTCCTGAGCGGGTAGAATCTAAACCGATATCAACATTGATTTCTTGTCCCATGAATTTTTCTGGAAGACTGTCGATACGAATTTGGCCTTTGGAATAAAAGTCTGATGAATATGAATTGATTTTTTCTAATTGAGATTTACGATTTTTAATTGCAGATCGTATAATCCTGTTTGCAAGATTTTCATTTGAATTAACAACAACTTCGTTTAAAGATATGTTTTCTTCTTGTAAAGTAATGTCTAGCTCATATGGAAATTCTTTAATATCTATAGAACTAGTCTTTGTTTTATAACCTAAAAACTGAAATACAACTTTATAGCTACCCTTTTTTGAAAGTGCTAATACATAATCTCCATTTTCGTTGGATGTTGTTCCGTTGTAAGAGTTTTCTATGTAAATATTTACATAAGGGATAGGGTTGTTGTCAATATCAGTAATTGCTCCTTTAAGCTGAGCATAAACCGATGTGGATACAATAAGGAAAAATAATATTAAACGCATAAGTGTTGATTGGTTTTATCTTTAGGACGAATTAATATGCGTTTTGTTACATAAATTTAAAGTTAATGTAAACAAGGCGGATATTATTTGATAACTATTTAAAATTCTTTTTTATCCTGTCTAAGTCTCGTTTGTTTTCACGATCTTTTATTGTTTCCCGCTTATCAAAAAGTTTTTTTCCTTTAGCTAAAGAAATTTTAAGTTTGGCAAATCCTTTATCGTTTATAAATAACTTTAATGGAACGATTGTCAGGCCAGAATTTTTTACTTCTTTTTCAAGTTTTACAAGCTCTTTCTTGTTTAGTAGTAATTTACGCTCCGCTTTAGGCGCATGGTTGTACTGATTTCCAAAGTCGTACTCTTGAATGGTCATGTTGATTACAAATAACTCTCCTCTTAAATTAAATTCACAAAAACTTTCTGCAATCGAAGCCTTGCTCTCACGAATAGATTTTATTTCCGTCCCTGTTAGTACAATTCCAGCTACATATGAGTCTAAAAGATCATATGTAAATCTTGCTTTCTTATTTAGTATGTTCACAGACTTTTTCATGGTTAACCAAAATTAAGCAAAATTAGTATTTGATAGCTAAGAGTTATTGTATAATTTTGATCTAGCTAGTAAATAACTTTAGCTTTTAACAACCTTTGAAAAAAAGATTAATAACTATGGGAATTTTCGATTCAATGTTTAAGCCAGATAGTAAGCCTTTATGGCCAGGAGTCTCCATTCAGTCGAAGGCTGATTTAGAGGGGTTATTAGAAAAGTCTTTTATACGTTCTCAACTAATCTTTAAGCATTCTACGCGCTGTAGTATTAGTCGATATGTGTTGTCAGATTTCATTGCACACTATACGTTTTCTTCTGAAGAGCTAGAATCTCACTATTTAGATTTATTAAACTACAGGGAGATTTCAAACCAGATAGCTGATCAGCTTGAAGTGACTCATCAGTCGCCACAGATATTATTGATAAAAAATGGAAAGGCAGTTGTGCACGCTTCTCACGAATGTATTACTGACCTTCAGCTTAGTATTTACCTTTAAATGCCAAGATCATTAAGTAATTCAATCAATCTCTTGCTTGAAGGACGAGGGGCATCTGCATCAATAATATTTCCCTTAGGATCTATTAGTATGAATCGAGGAATTGCATTAATTTTGTAGTCTTGAATGAAGTCCGTATTCCAGCCATTACCAGTAATTAATTGAGTACCTGTTAGTTGTTTTTCTCTAACCATTTTTCTCCAAGATTCTTCTGCTTTTTCCATTGTACCACTTCGTCTCGCATCATCAACGGAAATACTAATAAACTCAATATTTTTGTTTTTATATTTAGATTCTAATTTTTTAAGTGATGGAATTTCTACTTTGCATGGACCACACCATGTAGCCCAAACGTCGATATAAATAAACTTACCATTAAAATCTTTTAAAGAAGTTACACCTCCGCTGTAGTTTTCATAACTTGAAAATGTAGGTGAGGTTGTTCCTTTGACAAATAGATTTCTCATTTCGATTTTTTCTTCAAGATAATTTGTGTAAGTTTTTTTCATAGACTGAAAGCTCTGGTCTTGCTTTTCAAAGTAGTCAATATCAATTAACGGATATTCATTTTTTAAATTTTGGTAAGCATTTTCTAGGGAATCAAAAGTCTCTATAAATTCATTTTTACTACTATTAAATATTTCATCTGTCAGGTATTTTTCTTGAAGTAGATTGTTCGCGACGATGAAATTACTTTTATCTGCATCGTCACCCTTAAATTTCAATGTCTCGTCAAAATTTTTGGTGTCTAGTGTAAATGAAGTTTTGTTATTGTTTTTGAGAAAAATACTTCCCATTTCAATACCATCGTAAAAGCGATAGACCCCTTCTTCAATTTTAAGGGTATCGCTAAAGGATCCATCTTTTTTAACCTTGATTTGTTTTGAGTACCCTGCTCTATTGCTAATTATTATTTGATTTAATTTATTTGGGTTTGAGATTTTACCTGATATTGTTGCATAGTCCTTTGGTTTTTCGGAGCAAGACCCGAAAAATAAAACCGTAAAGAATATGGTTATTGTATATTTCATGAATATGTTTTAAAAAAAGTATAAAAATAAGATTATGTTTTTAATAAATTGATAATTACTTGCATATTTATTATGGAATGTTCAATTTTGGAAAATCTAATTCACTGTAAATGTACACGATCAGTTCCCAGCCATTCAGTCTTTCGATCCTAAATAGAATTGTATCTGAGCAGCTTCAAATCAAACTGTCTACAGAAATAAAAGAAAATATAATTAATTGTAGAAAGTATTTAGATAAAAAAATTTCAACTTCATCTGACCCTGTTTACGGAATAAACACTGGTTTTGGTTCTTTATGTGAGGTTAAAATTGATTCTAAAAACCTTGCTAAATTACAGAAAAACTTAGTTCTTTCACATGCTTGTGGAACTGGTGATTTAGTTCCTGAGTCAATTGTAAAAATGATGTTATTACTAAAGATTAAGTCGCTTAGTAGTGGTTATAGTGGGGTACAGTTAGCAACAGTAGAGCGCTTGGTTGAGTTTTACAATAATGATATTATACCTCTGGTCTACACCCAAGGGTCACTGGGAGCTTCAGGAGATCTTGCTCCATTAGCACATTTAGCTTTACCACTTTTGGGTGAAGGTTTGGTTCGTTATAATGACACTACATTACATGCTTCCGATGTTTTAGATGTATTTGGTTGGCAGTCTATATCACTACAGTCAAAAGAGGGTTTGGCCTTATTAAACGGTACTCAGTTTATGGCTGCTTATGGAGTTCATTGCTTATTGAAATCTTACAAATTAAGTTATATGGCTGATTTGATTTCATCACTCTCTTTAGATGCTTTTGACGGTCGTATTGAGCCATTTGATTCTTTAGTTCATTTGCTGCGTCCTCATGACGGGCAGATTAGAACTGCAGAAAGAATTAGAAATTTTTTAATGGGAAGTAAGTTGATGCTTGAGCCTAAGACACACGTTCAAGATCCATATTCATTTAGATGTATACCGCAGGTTCACGGAGCTACAAAAGATACATTGAATTTTGTTCAGAATACTTTTGTAACCGAAATTAACTCAGTCACTGATAATCCCAATATCTTTACAAATGAAGATAAGATTATTTCTGGAGGGAATTTTCATGGTCAGCCATTAGCTTTTGGTTTTGATTTTCTAAAAATAGCAATGGCAGAAATTGGAAATATTTCCGAAAGAAGAACCTATCAACTAGTTTCGGGGCTGAGAGGTTTGCCAGCTTTTTTAGTTAATAATTCCGGACTAAATTCAGGTTTAATGATCCCACAATACACAGCCGCTAGTATAGTAAGTGCAAATAAGCAATTAGCTACACCAGCAAGTATAGATTCTATTGTCTCATCAAATGGTCAAGAAGATCATGTAAGTATGGGGGCTAATTCAGCAGTGCAAGCTTTTGTAATTATTGACAATGTTGAGCGTATTTTGGCTATTGAATTGTTCAATGCTTCTCAAGCACTATTTTACAAAAACAAAACATCATCTTCTTTTTTAAATAAATTTATAGAAAGATTTAGGCTAGAAGTTCCACAGGTCACATCTGATAGAATCTTTCACGAGGACATAGAAAAGTCTATAAAATTTATCCAAAATCTAAAATTAGATAATGATGTCCTTTTTTAGAAAAAATAATTACTGAAAACTGACTTAATAGTTGGATTTTATTATTTAGGATTCTTTTTCTTTTTTTGCTGACGTAATTTTTATTTCTAATTTTGTATTGTCTTTATTTAAATCAAAGTTTATCATGTCACCTTGATGAATATTAGACTTAATAATCTCTTCAGCTAAAGAGTCTTCTATGTATTTTTGAATTGCCCTTTTTAGTGGACGCGCTCCGTATTGTTTGTCAAATCCTTTTTCTGCTATAAAATTTTTGGCTTTTTTACTAAGTTTGAGTGTGTATCCTAAGTCTGATACTCGTTCAAGTAACTTGCTGAGTTCAATATCTATAATTTTATTTAAATCTTCTTTCTCTAGATTATTAAAAACAACTACATCATCAATTCTGTTCAGAAATTCAGGCGCAAACGTTTTTTTGAGAGCATTTTCTATTACACTTTTGGCATTTGAACTTTCCTGTGATTTTTGCGCTGCTGTTCCGAATCCAACACCTGCTCCGAAATCCTTTAATTTGCGGGCACCGATATTAGAAGTCATTATAATAATTGTATTGCTAAAGTCAATTTTTCGACCCAAGCTATCAGTAAGGAAACCGTCATCAAGTACTTGCAATAACATATTGTAAACATCTGGATGTGCTTTTTCTATTTCATCCAAGAGGACTACGGCATATGGTTTACGTCGTATTTTTTCAGTTAGTTGTCCTCCTTCTTCGTAGCCAACATATCCTGGAGGAGCTCCAACTAGTCTTGATATAGCAAATTTTTCCATGTATTCGCTCATGTCAATTCTGACCAAAGCTTCTTCACTATCAAATAGTTCTTTTGCTAGTACTTTTGCGAGTTGTGTTTTACCTACACCTGTCTGTCCTAGAAATATAAATGAACCAATTGGCTTATTAGGATCTTTAAGTCCAGCACGATTTCTCTGAATTGCCTTCACAACTTTTAAAACGGCTTCGTCTTGACCAATGACTTTTCCATTTATTAGTTTTGGCAATTTTGATAATTTTTTACTTTCTTTTTGTGCGATTCTGTTTACCGGGATGCTAGTCATCATAGAAACTACTTGTGACACGTCACTTTCGCTTACTACTATTCGATTTAGTTTTGATTCAGCTTCCCACTTTTCTTTTGCCAAATTAAGAGCCTTTTCTAAACTTTTTTCGTCATCCCTTAACTTAGCAGCCTCTTCGTATTTTTGTTTTTTAACAACAGAGGTTTTGGTAGTTTTTACTTTTTCAAGCTGTGATTCTAACTCAATTATATGTTCTGGAACATCAATATTTGTAATATGAACTCTAGATCCAGCTTCATCCAATGCGTCAATAGCTTTGTCTGGTAAGAATCGGTCGGACATATAACGGTTGGTTAAATTTACACAGGCCTCAATAGCATCTGGGGTGTATTCTACGTTATGATGATCTTCATACTTGTTTTTTATATTATTTAAAATCTCAATAGTCTCGATAACTGACGTTGGTTCTACAATGACCTTTTGGAAACGACGTTCTAAAGCTCCGTCTTTTTCAATATTTTGTCTGTATTCGTCAAGAGTAGTGGCTCCAACGCATTGTAATTCACCACGAGCTAGGGCGGGCTTGAACATATTAGATGCATCTAAGCTTCCTGTGGCACCTCCTGCACCAACAATTGTGTGAATTTCGTCAATAAATAGAATTATATTATCATTTTTCTCTAACTCGTTCATTATAGCTTTAATGCGTTCTTCAAACTGCCCTCTGTATTTAGTTCCTGCTACAATACTTGCAAGATCTAAGGTGACAACTCTTTTGTTAAAAAGAATTCTAGATACTTTACGTTTTATAATGCGAATTGCTAAACCTTCTGCTATTGCAGACTTGCCAACTCCAGGCTCGCCGATAAGAAGTGGGTTATTTTTTTTTCTTCGACTTAGTATTTGAGATACTCGTTGAATTTCTTTTTCGCGGCCAACTACTGGATCTAGTTTACCTTGCTCTGCCATTAAAGTTAGATCTCTTCCGAAATTATCAAGAACAGGAGTTTTTGATTTACTAGAGCTTTTTTGGCTAGCTGCTTGTCCAAATGAACGATCTTTGTTGTCACTCCCCGTATCTTCTTCACTTGGAAAAGACTCAGCTTTAGGGCTGTCTATAAAATCGTCATCATTTGTAGCCATAAATTTGAATTGTTCTTTTACACTATCATAGTTAACCTTCATTTTATTTAGAAGCTTCGTTGTAGGATCATTTTCGTTTCTTAAAACACACAAAAGAAGATGAGCAGTATTAATTATTTTACTTTGAAACAATTTAGCCTCTAAAAAGGTTGTTTTTAGTGCTCTTTCTGCTTGTCTTGTCAGATGAAGATTTTTCTTTTCGTTTGTGGCAACAATTATGTTTGGATTAGCAGGACTTAGTATTTCAACCTTTCTCCTTAAATGACCTAAGTCAATATCTAGAGAGTTTAAAATATCTATAGCTTTACCATTACCATCTCTTAAAAGACCAAGCATCAAGTGTTCTGTGCCTATAAAATCATGGCCAAGTCGTAGTGCTTCTTCTTTACTGAAAGAAATAACATCTTTTACTCTAGGGGAAAAATTATCATCCATAAAAAAAATCTAAAGCTAAATTTACATATTCATTGTGATTATATCAAGAACTATACCCATTTTTTTTTGATACATACAAATGATATGAAAAACTATTTAAAAACAAAATTTTTTCAAATCTATTTATTAACGAATTTACTTCTTTAAATTGTTGATAAATATGGTCAAAAAAAGCGACTTGAATTAGTTTAGTTATTGATTGAAAAGTGGTATATTAGCTTGGTTATATTACGAATGAAAATACAGATTAAAAATGATAGAAGGTGAAAAGGTAATTCCTATTAATATTGAAGATGAAATGAAGTCAGCTTACATCGATTATTCGATGTCAGTTATTGTATCTAGGGCACTTCCTGATGTTAGGGATGGTCTTAAGCCTGTTCATCGTAGAGTCTTGTTTGGAATGCATGAACTTGGAGTTAGGTCAAGCTCTGCTCATAAAAAATCAGCGAGAATTGTGGGGGAAGTCTTGGGTAAGTATCACCCACACGGAGATACATCAGTTTATGACGCTATGGTTCGTATGGCACAGGAATGGAGTCTTCGATACATGTTGGTAGACGGTCAAGGTAACTTTGGTTCTATTGATGGGGATAGTCCGGCCGCAATGAGATATACGGAAGCTAGGATGCGTAAAATTTCCGAAGACATGCTTGCAGATATAGACAAAGAGACTGTCGATCATAAATTAAATTTTGATGACACGCTTAAAGAACCTACTGTTTTACCAACTCGGATCCCTGGACTACTAGTTAATGGTGCTTCTGGAATTGCCGTTGGAATGGCAACTAATATGCCACCACACAATCTCTCGGAGGTTGTAGATGGCATTACAGCCTATATAGACAATAGAGATATAGATATTGATGAATTGATCACTCACGTTAAGGCACCAGATTTTCCAACTGGAGGAACTATATATGGATATGACGGAGTTATAGAAGCTTTCAAAACAGGACGTGGACGTGTGGTTATACGTGCTAAAGCAAACATTGAAGATGTCAATGGTCGAGAATGTGTGATTGTGACCGAAATTCCTTATCAGGTCAATAAAGCAGATATGATTAAAAAGACTGCTGACTTAGTTAATGATAAAAAACTAGAAGGTATTTCTACAATTCGCGATGAATCAGATAGAAATGGAATGCGTATTGTTTACGTTTTGAAGAAAGATGCTATCCCAAATATCGTTTTGAATAAACTTTACAAATATACAGCACTTCAATCTTCTTTTAGTGTAAATAATATAGCGCTTGTTAATGGGCGTCCAGAAATGTTGAATTTAAAAGATATGATTCATCATTTTGTTGAGCACCGTCATGAGGTTGTGGTTCGAAGAACAACATATGAACTTAAGAAAGCGGAGGAACGTGCTCATATCTTGGAAGGATTGATAATTGCTTCTGATAACATTGATGAAGTTATTGCAATCATAAGAGGATGTTCTAATGCAGAGCAAGCTCGCGAGAAATTAATTGAACGTTTTAAACTTACTGAGATTCAGTCTAAGGCGATTGTTGAAATGAGATTAAGACAGTTAACTGGGCTGGAGCAGGATAAATTACGTGGTGAATATGACGAAATCACGAAAACTATTAGTGAGTTAAAAGATATTCTTGACAAAAAAGAACGTCGTATGTTGATTATCAAAGACGAACTCAGAGTTGTAAAAGAAAAATACGGAGATGAGCGTAGGTCCATGATTGAGTATGCTGGAGGTGATTTGTCGATTGAGGATATGATTCCTAACGAGCAGGTAGTTATAACAATTTCTCACGCAGGTTATATTAAAAGAACCTCATTAACAGAATATAGAACTCAAAATAGAGGTGGTGTTGGTCAAAAAGCGTCAACTACTCGAAATGAAGATTTCTTAGAACATTTATTTGTTGGGACTAATCATCAATATATGCTATTCTTTACCCAAAAGGGTAAATGTTTTTGGATGCGCGTTTATGAAATTCCAGAAGGTAGCAAAACATCAAAGGGTCGTGCGATACAGAATTTAATAAACATAGAACAGGACGATAAAGTCAAAGCATTTATTTGTACTCAAGATCTCAAGGACGAAGATTATATCAATTCTCAGTTTGTGATTATGGCAACTAAAAAAGGTCAGGTCAAAAAAACTTCACTAGAACAATATTCCCGACCTAGAACTAACGGAATTAATGCGATAACTATTAAGGATGATGATGAGCTGTTGGAAGCAAAATTAACAACTGGAGAAAGTCAAGTAATGATAGCCTTAAAGTCCGGTAAAGCTATTCGATTTGAAGAAGCAAAAACTCGACCAATGGGCCGTGGTGCTTCTGGAGTTAGAGGTATAACTCTATCAAATGAAACGGATGAGGTGATAGGTATGATAGCTGTTGATGATATGGAGAGTAATATCCTAGTCGTTTCTGAAAATGGTTATGGAAAACGATCCAGCTTAGAAGATTACCGAATTACCAACAGGGGAGGTAAAGGAGTTAAGACTATTTCAATTACTGAAAAAACAGGAAACTTAGTATCAATTAAAAATGTAACTGATGAAGACGACTTAATGATCATAAATAAGTCAGGGGTTGCTATTCGATTGGCTGTTGAAGATTTAAGAGTAATGGGGCGTGCAACTCAAGGAGTTCGTTTAATCAATCTGAAAGGAAATGATTCTATTGCTGCAGTCGCTAAGGTTATGCGTGAGGATGAAGAGGAAATTGATGACTCTGAGGAGTTAACAAATGAAGTAGTCAAAGATATTAATTTATCTCAAACAGATGAAGCATCTTCTGGTGCTCATGAAGAAAAATAAATAAACATAAACTTTATAAAAATGAAAAATTATTTAGTATTAGCATTAGCATTAACCTTAGGTTTTTCACTTCATGCTCAAAAAAAAGAATTAAGATCTGCCAAAAAAGCCTTGCTGAAAGAGAATTATGAGAATGCAGGAGTTGCACTAGATGCAGCAGAGGCTTTGTTGGAATCAATGGACGATAAGTATAAGAGTAAATATTACTTGTATAGAAGTATGTTTTATTCAAAATCAGGTGGAGGTACCAAAGTAAATACTGTAAAAGGTGGATTTGATGGAGTAAAAAGATCAATAGAAGCTTTAAAGTTAGTAACTGCCAAATCTGAAGCTACTTTGCTTGAATTTCAAAAGCAACGATTGTTATCACATTTAATTAATACTGGAAACTCTTTGGTTGAAAAAAATGATTATGAGAATTCATCTAATTTTTTTGAAGTCGCTTATGATTTATCTCCTTCAGATACTTTGTACTTGTATGTGGCAGCTAATCATTCTGTTGCAATAAAAAATTACGATCGTTCTTTAGTGTTATATGAAAAATTGAGAGATCTTGATTATACTGGAATTGAAAAAAAGATATTTGCCACAAATATTGAAACACAAAAAAAGGAGTCTTTTGACAGCGAAATGTTAAGAAATCTATCAGTAAAAGCCAAAACACACAAAAACCCCACAGAAGAATTTACAAAATCCAGGTTTCCTGAAATAATTAAAAATATTGCATTAATTTATAAGGAGCGAGGTGAGAATGACAAAGCTCTTGAGGCATTTGCTGTGGCCAGAGCAGATGATCCAGAAAGTATGGATCTGTTACTTCAGGAAGCTTATCTGCATTACAATATGGGAAATATTACTAAATTTAAAAGTTTATTGGAAATAGCTGTTGATAAAGACCCTAACAATCATGAACTACAGTATAACCTTGCAATAATTTCTTCAGATGCTAAAGATTTTGAAAATTCTAGAAAGTATTATTTAAGAGCAATAGAACTTAAACCTGATTACACAAAAGCTTACATTAATCTAGCTGCACTAATATTAGGCCAAGAACAATCTATTCTAGATCAGATGAATAGTTTAGGATCTAGTAGATCAGATGATCTTAAGTATGATAATTTAAAAGAAAAACGTAATCAGATGTTTTTAGAAGCAATTCCATTCTTAGAAAGCGCAATATCTATAGATCCAAAAAACTATCAAGCAGTCAAAACATTATCAAATATATACAGTGCCGTAGGCAACACAAAAAAATATAAAGAATACAAGGCTATGGCTGATTCTTTGAATAAAGAGTAGAGATATACCCTAGTATCGTAACAAATAAGCCATTCAAAATTTGAATGGCTTATTTGTTATGATACTATTCTTTTGATCACCCTAAGTTTGTGAGAATGTTTTTGTGTATCAACATTATAAATACCACTATGGTCTAGCAAGTCTATTCTTACTTTTCCATGTGCATGAATTATACGGTGATTTTCCATTATTATCCCTACGTGGATAATATCACCTTCATTGTTGTCAAAGAAGGCTAAATCTCCTGGGGAACTTTCTTCTATGAAACTGAGAGCATCTCCTTGTGAAGCCTGCTGTGAGGCATCTCTTAAAATATTAAATCCGTTTAATTTATAAACCATTTGAGTGAAACCAGAGCAGTCAATACCAAAAGGAGTTTTACCGCCCCATAAATAAGGAGTGTTTAGATAAAGTAAGCCGGTATTAACTATATCAGATTTATTTAATTTACCTTTTGATTTTGCTCCTTCAAAATAATGTTCTAAATAGGAGAGTCCATTTAAATTCGAGCCTAATAATATTGGATATAGTTGATTGTTTTTATCTGAAATAAAATCAACTAGGTCTGTACTTAATGTCGGAGTTTCTTTTTGTAGCTCTTCATATGCTGATTCTTTGATGAGTTGAAATTGTTTATTATCAATCCAACCTTCGTATTTGTCAAAAGAAAGCCGAATTCTACTCCATGCTTTGCGGTGTTCTAAAACTTTAAAACAATCCCCATAAAGTAGTTGAGACACTAGCTCGCTAGTGTCTGAGGGTTCAAGTCTTAGTGGGATTACACTTAAGTGGCAAAGGCCATACTGCATTATTTATATTTTTCGTTTCAAGACTAAGGCTGAAGCTCCGCCGCCGCCATTACAAATAGCAGCGACTCCGATACTACCATTATTTTGCTCTAATACACTCAGTAAAGTCACTATAATTCTTGCTCCTGAGCAGCCAAGTGGATGACCTAAAGAAACAGCTCCACCATTTACATTTATTTTAGATTCATCAAGTTTTAGTAGTTTAGTATTTGCAAGTCCAACCACTGAAAATGCTTCGTTAAATTCGAAAAAATCTACATCAGAAATACTTATGTTTGCTTTCTCAAGCGCTTTTGGTACTGCTTTCGAAGGGGCAATTGTAAACCATTCAGGTTCTAACGCGGCATCTGCATATCCTTTTATTGTAGCAAGGGGATTTAAACCTAATTCGAAAGCTTTGTCACTACTCATTAATATCACAGCTGCTGCTCCATCATTAATTGTAGAAGCATTTGCAGCAGTCACAGTCCCGTCTTTGGTGAAAGCAGGTCGTAGACTAGGTATTTTTTCTAATCGTACTTTGGTGTACTCTTCATCCTTTTTAACTACTATTGGTTCACCTCTTCTTTGTGGTACTTCAACAGGGACTATTTCAGAACTGTATTTTCCATTATCCCAAGCTAGTTTGGTACGTTTATATGATTGAATAGCAAAAGCATCTTGAATTTCTCTACTTAATTTATATTTCTCTGCACAAGCATCTGCGTGTACACCCATGGCTTTATTTGAATATGCATCAACTAATCCATCTCTTTGCATCCCATCTTCAAATGAAACAGATCCAAATTTTTGAGCTGTTCGGGCATTATAATAGTGAGGTATTAAACTCATGTTCTCCATTCCACCAGCCACAATAATATCAGCATCTCCAAGGGCTATGGATTGAGCAGCTTGCATGATAGATTTCATCCCAGAAGCACAAACCTTATTTATTGTTGTACAGGGAACTGAATTAGGAATTCCTGCATAAATTGCAGCTTGTCTAGCTGGGGCTTGCCCTGTGCCAGATTGAACCACATTACCCATCAAAACTTCATCTATTAGCTCTGGAGATAAACTAATTTTATCCAAGGCACCTTTGATTGCAATCGAGCCTAGTTTTGGTGCAGAAATGGTAGAAAGAGACCCTAAAAAACTACCAATTGGAGTTCTAGCTGCTGAAACTATTACAACGTCTTTACTCATAGTTGATTATTAAATTGTGTTATGTGCTAAAATAAATAAAATTTAGGATATATAATGAAGTAATATTTTAATATGAAGACATAATGCACTTCTTTTTTATTACTTTTGGTTAGTTAATATCAACATAATGCTTTAGCTAAATCATTACTTAACTTAAAACCCACTGATTTTGAACCTAGTTTAAATTAATGAAAGACTTAATAAACCTATATCATAAAAACCACTCCTTAATTTATAAGTTTTTTTTATTTGTACTAACTACCTTGGTGATAGTATATCTATTTCCAAAAAGTGGAACTTTTAAGTATAGTTTTGAAAAAGGAAGACCGTGGCAATCAGAAAACCTGTACGCTCCTTTTGATTTTGCTATCAAAAAATCTACTGACGAAATAATTTTTGAAAAGGAACAAATTACCAAGCAGTCATCTATTTTTTTTGATGTTGATAAAGTTGTTTATGATAATGCTAAAACCAATTATGAATTATTATTTAACCGCTTGTTTTATGAACTACCTAATGATTTAATTAGGGCTGAGTTATATCAAAATGGGTTGAGTATTCTTGATCAAATTTATCAAAGTGGTGTCCTTGAAATATCCTACGATTACGAACCTGATCAACAAATTTCCATTTTAAAAGATAAAACTCAAAATGGTTTTAAATCTTACCAAACTTTTTTCCCTCAAACTAACTTAAAATCTTTTATAGAGTCGCAAGTAATAACACTAGGAATTCAATCATATCGTCAACGTTTCTTAGCACTATTTTTTGATGTAATCAAACCTAATGCAAGTTTAAATAAAGTCTTAACTAATGCATTTCTTGAAGAACGCCTCAGTCAATTAAAACTTGTTCGAGGTCGTGTGGAAAAGCAAACATTAATTATTTCTAAAGGAGAAGTTGTACAAGGGGAAAATTATAGTATTCTCAAATCTTTAGAGTCTGAATATGAGTCACAAGAATTAACAGACTCAAATTACTATTGGATTCTGTTTGCTTACACGCTACTGGTTTCCTTAGCCTTATTAATGTTATTATTATTTATTAAAAAATATAGAGCTGTAGTATTTGAAAATAATACTAAGGTTACATTTATATTTTTCAATATTATATTGATGGTATTATTAACCACTTTAGTGGTTAATCTCAATTCTTCTTATGTTTACGTAGTGCCGCTTTGTATTTTACCATTAACCTTAAAGGCTTTCTTCGACGCTCGGCTAGGCTTGTTTGTTCATGTAATTACTGTTTTGCTATTAGGTTTTGTTGTAGCTAATAATTATGAGTACATGTTTTTACAAACTATCGCTGGGATAGTAACAATTTTAACAGTTTCAGAGCTTTACAAAAGAGCTAATTTATTTATTTCTGTTGGTCAAATAACGTTTATATATATAGTTTCTTATTTTGCTTTTTATGTTATACATGAAGGTAGTATCGAAAACCTGCAATGGCAGACTTTTATGATGTTTGTACTTTGCGGCCTAGCGACCTTGTTCGTTCAGCCACTTATTTATATATACGAAAAACTATTCGGACTAGTTTCAGATGTATCCTTACTTGAATTATCAGATACAAATTCTAAGTTATTAAAAGAGTTGTCGGAAAAAGCCCCAGGGACTTTCCATCACTCTCTAAATGTTGCTAATCTCGCTGAAGCTGCTGCAAATGAAATTGGAGCTAATGCAATGCTTGTTAGAGTAGGGGCCTTGTATCACGATATTGGAAAAATGGTTAATCCTACATATTTTACTGAAAACCAATCTACAGGAATTAATCCACACGATGAATTATCTCCAAAAGAAAGTGTAGACATTATTATTAACCATGTTATAGATGGAATCGAACTAGCTAAGAAAAATAATCTTCCTGATAGAGTTATCGATTTTATTCGTACACACCATGGTAGTAGCATTGTCTATTATTTTTATAATAAACAAGTTGATAGCAATTTAGCTTTTGAAACTTCAGATTTTTGTTATAATGGCCCAAAGCCATTTAACAAGGAGACAGCTATATTGATGATGTGCGATAGTGTGGAAGCAGCTTCAAAAAGTTTAAAGGATCCTAATTCTACCAAAATCAATAACTTCGTAGATTCCATAGTGTCTAAACAAATGGATACAGAACAGTTTTTAAACGCTACTATTAATCTTAAAGAAATTCAATCTATTAAGAAGGTTTTAAAACATAAGTTAGCCAATATGTATCACCTGCGTATTGAATACCCTGAATAAGCTAAAATTGATTTAAAAAAGTAAAAAAATAGCTTGCGTTCTTAATAATGAAAAGTTACATTTGCAACCGCAATTTTATTGCATAAGTTCATTTCAAGGAGAGGTGCCAGAGTGGTAATGGAGCAGATTGCTAATCTGTCGACGGGTAACT
>ERZ1048068.415-NODE-415-length-39654-cov-48.004470_pt1 | contig 39654 bp, 37 predicted proteins | sample MGYA00383098_ERZ1048068 | MGnify/ENA primary metagenome ERZ1048068 (study PRJEB29581, sample SAMEA5548368) | metagenome | biome: marine; feature: coastal; material: water | depth 1 m | study: Short-term variability in the microbial, nano- and picoplankton...
TAGCCTCAACTTCTATCCTATTCTCCCAAGAATTTTCTATGGACTTGGTTAAAAACATAACCCCGAGAAATATTGGTCCTGGTGGTATGAGTGGTCGAGTAACCTCTATAGATGTTGTGAATTCAAATCCAGATATTATGTATGTTGGAACAGCCTCTGGTGGTCTTTGGAAATCTACATCAGGTGGAATTAAATGGGATCCTATTTTTGATAAAGAGGTAACTGCATCTGTTGGTGCTGTAGCTATCCAACAATCTAACCCAAGTGTTATTTGGGCAGGAACTGGTGAAGGAAATCCAAGAAATAGTTTAAATGGCGGTTATGGTATTTATAAATCTTTAGATGGTGGTAAAAACTGGATGGCCATGGGGCTTCAAAAAACCCGTCATATTCATAGAATTATTATAGATCCAACCAATCCTAATACGGTATATGTGGGCGCTATTGGATCTCCTTGGGGAGAACACAAAGAAAGAGGTGTTTATAAAACCATAGATGGTGGAAAAACATGGAAACAGATACTGTATAATAATATTAAAACTGGTGTTGCAGATTTGGTGATGGATCCTTCAAATCCAAACAAATTAATTGCTGCCATGTGGGAACACAAACGCGATCCTTGGTTTTTTAAATCTGGTGGCAAAGGTAGTGGACTATATATTACCCATGATGGAGGTGATACTTGGAAAGAAGTAACCGAAAAAGAAGGGTTTCCAAAAGGGGAATTAGGAAGAATTGGTGTTGCTATTTCAAGAAGTAATCCAAATGTTATTTACGCTTTAGTAGAGGCAAAAAAGAACGCACTCTACAAAAGTGAAGATGGTGGATTTAAGTGGAAAAAAATAAATGATAAACCTGGTATTGGAAATAGACCTTTTTATTATTCAGAAATTTATGTAGACCCTCAAAATGAAAATAGAATCTACACAGTATTTACTTATGTGAATGTTTCTGATGATGGAGGAAAAAACTTTACAGGATTAATGCCAGCCTATGGCGTCTCTAATGGTGTTCACCCAGATCATCACGCTTGGTGGATTCACCCAGAGGATGGTTCTTTTATGATTGATGGAAATGATGGGGGTATGAACATCACCAAAGATAAAGGGGCTACTTGGCGTTTTATTGGTAATTTACCTGTAGCTCAATTTTATCACATTAATGTAGATAATGAGTATCCTTACAATGTTTATGGAGGGATGCAAGACAACGGCTCCTGGCGAGGCCCAGCATATGTATGGAAAGCCCAGGGCATTAGAAATTCATATTGGCAAGAAATTAGTTTTGGAGACGGTTTTGATGTAGTTCCAGACAAAGATGATTCTCGTTACGGATGGTCTATGAGTCAGCAGGGATCGGTAGTAAGATATGACCACATCACAGGAAATAATTATTCTGTAAAACCTACTCACCCAGACCCTAATGTAGCCCTTCGTTTTAATTGGAATGCTGCCATTAATATGGATCCTTTTGATAGTAGCACTTTATATTTTGGAAGCCAATTTGTTCATAAATCTACAGACAAAGGACTTTCTTGGACTATTATTTCAGATGATTTAACAACCAATGATAAAGAAAAACAAAAGCAAGGTGAAAGTGGTGGATTAACAATGGATGCAACAGGAGCAGAAAACCATACTACCATACTAGTGATAGAACCCTCAGAAGTTGAACAAAATATGCTTTGGGCTGGTTCTGATGACGGTAGAGTTCATGTAACTAAAAATGGTGGTTCAAACTGGACAGATGTTAGTAACAATATCCCTGGCTTACCCCAAGGAAGTTGGATAGCACAAATAAAAGCTTCTAACAAAAACAAAGGAGAAGCTTTGTTAATTGCCAACGATTATAGACGTTTTAACTATACTCCTTATGCCTACAGGACAAAAGATTACGGTGCTAGTTGGTCTAGAATTGTTGATGAAAATGATGTAAAAAGCTACACATTAAGTATCGTTGAAGATCCTATCAATGCTAACTTACTATTCTTAGGAACAGATGATGGTTTATATATTTCTCTGGATGCAGGTGAAAAATGGATGAAATGGACTGCTGGTTTTCCAACAGTTTCTACAAAAGATTTAGTAATACAACCAAGAGAACATGATTTGGTAATAGGTACATTTGGAAGAGCGGCTTGGGTTTTAGATGACATAAGACCATTACGAGCTTTGGCCAATGGGAATGTATTAAATAAGAAGCTTCAGTTATTTACTCCCCCAACTGCATACCAAGCAGCTTATCAACAACCAACAGGAAGTAGATTTGGAGGGGATGCCTTATTTAACGGAGAAAACAAAAAATCTGGAGCTATGATATCGTATTATATCAATAGAATAGATACAACTGAAGAAAAAAAAGTAGAAAACGATACCAAAAGCAAAAAGAAGCGTAAAAGAACCAAAAAAACAGCTACTCCAGAAACATTAAAAGAGATTGTTTCAGCCGTGAAATATGACTCTATTAAATTAGAAATTTTTGAAGGATCTCGTTTAATTAGAACACTAAAACAAAAAGCACCTAAAGAGAACGGAATTCATAGAATATACTGGTACATGAACGAAAAGGGTGCAGATAGACCGTCAAGGAAAATTAGAAAAAGAAACTTTGAATCTGGAGGTGTTTCTGTGAAACCAGGAATCTATAATTTAAAAATGCATTTTGGAGATCAAACATCGGAAAGTACAATAAAAGTTGAATTTGATCCAAGATTAGAAATGTCTTCAGAAGCCATTACAGAGATTTACAATACGAGCAAGGATTTAGAGAAAGATCAGCAGTTGATGGCAGATATTGTAAAGCAATTAGTAGAGAGTAAGCAAACGGCTACAAAATTTAAAAAAGACCTTACCAAAGAAGACAAAAAGAAATACAAAGATCAAATAAAGTTATCTAAAGAGATCATAACCAAAATAGATAAACATATTGCAGCTTTTTTAGGAAAAATAGACAAACGTCAAGGTATTACAAGAAACCCAGAGGTTACCATTAATAGGCGCTACTTCTCTGCACGAAGATACGTTGGAAGCAGATTTGGACATCTAACCTCCACTGAAGAACGATTGATAAGCCAATTTAAAAAAGTATTTAATGATGCTGTTAAAAAAACTAATTCGTTTTTTGAAACAGATTGGAAAACGTACAAAACAACATTAGAAACTATTCGTATTTCTCCTTTTAAGGAAATACAAAAATTTTAATCTCAAAAGCGAAGTTTTTTAACTTCGCTTTTTTTACACTACTATTTTATTACATTAGCTAAAATCTAAATCATGGAACAACCACTTTTCACCAATGATGCAATCGTATTCGGAATTTTAATGATATCACTTGGTTTTGTATTTTATACAGAATCTAAAACAAGTGGCTTTTGGCATAAATTTTACAAAATTGTACCCGGGTTATTTATGGCTTATTTTATACCTGCTATCTTCACCACCATAGGCGCTATAGCTCCCGAATGGCAAAACACAAATGCTAGTGGTGAGATTGTAAAAGAAAGTTCTCAATTATACTATGTAGCCAGTAGATTTTTGTTGCCCGCAGCCCTGGTATTAATGACTTTAAGTATAGATTTAAAGGCTATTTTTAATTTGGGTTCGAAAGCTTTAATTATGTTTTTTACGGGTACTGTTGGTATTATTATTGGAGGCCCTATAGCCATATTGCTTATTTCTTTGGTATCTCCAGAAACTGTTGGTGGTGCAGATTTTGATGCTGTTTGGCGTGGTCTTTCTACCCTAGCAGGAAGTTGGATTGGTGGCGGTGCTAACCAAACTGCTATGTTAGAAATTTATCAATATAATCCTGCAAAATATGGAGGAATGATCTTTGTAGATATTGTTGTTGCCAATGTTTGGATGGCTATTTTACTAATCGGAATTGGTAAAAAAGACGCTATCAATAAATGGCTTAAAGCAGACACTTCTGCTATCGAAGAATTAAAAGAAAAAGTAATTTCTTTTACTCAAAAAATACAAAAGAATCCAACGCTTACAGATTATATGATTATTCTAGCCATTGCATTTGGCACAGTTGGTTTTGGACACTTTGCAGCTAGTTTTCTAGCTGGATTTTTTAAAGGCCTTATTGGTGGTATTTCATCTGAAATTACACGAAATATATTTACTTTCTTAGGATCTAAATTTTTCTGGTTAGTTAGTATTTCTACAATTATTGCTGTTTTACTTTCCTATACTAAAGCAAAAAATTATGAAGGAGCAGGAGCCAGTAAAATTGGAAGTATTTTTATTTATGTACTGGTTGCTACCATTGGAATGAAAATGGATTTAACCATGATTTTTGACAACTGGGGTTTAATTATTATTGGAATTGTTTGGATGTCTGTTCATGCTGGGCTTTTGATTTTAGTAGCGAAGCTAATTAAAGCTCCCTACTTCTTTTTAGCAGTTGGTAGTCAAGCCAATGTTGGAGGTGCAGCATCCGCTCCTATTGTAGCTTCAGCATTTCACCCCTCATTAGCAACAGTAGGTGTATTGTTAGCTGTTTTTGGGTATGCTATAGGAACTATAGCTGCCATTGGATGTACTATTTTATTAGAATTAGCTGCATCTGTTTAAATAGAAATCTGCATATTTGCAGCCTAAAGTTTTATAATCTTATGAAGAAAATATTGGTGATTGGTTTATTGTTCTTAATAGTTGCTTGTTCTAAAGAAAAAGAGTTGGGTAACATGGTAGTTCAAGGAAAAATTAAAGGAATAAAAAAAGGAACATTATATTTAAAAAAAATGAGAGATACCCTAATAGTTTCAGTAGATTCTATTCGTTTATTTGGAAAAGACTCCTTTACGCTTACAGATAACATTACCTCTCCAGAAATGTATTTTTTAACTTTAGACCAAAACCAAAGTACACTTTCTTTTTTTGGTGAAGAGGGAAATATTACTGTCAATGATCAAATAGAAAAATTTGGTATCTCGCCAAGAATTGAAGGATCTAACAATCAAAAAATATTGGAAAAGTATAAAGAGGTAGCTAATAAGTTTCAGGATAAGCAACTAGATCTTTTAGCCGCAAATATGCAAGCTCAAATAGACAGTGATATAGAAACTTCTCAATCTTTGAGAAAACAAGCTGAAAAACAAAATTTAAAAAAATACATTTTCACCATTAATTTTGCTTTAAATAACTCAGATACAGAAGCAGCTGCTTATATAACTTTAACTGAACTGGTAAATGCTAATGTAAAGTACTTAGATAGTATTAATAATTCTTTGACTAAAAAAGTAAAGCAGTCTTATTATGGTGAAAAACTAGCAGAATTTATTAAAAACATTAAGGAAACTGAAAAATAATTAAAAGCTATTTATTGCTTCACTTTTAAACTCCACTCAAAGTGAAAATTACATACAGACACGCCATCTTTGTTAAAACCCTCTGCCTTCATAGTAATTACTCTACCCTCTCCATTCTCTGCAGATTCCTCTAGAGCATTAGCTACTAACCCTCCGTGATGACATTCAAACCTAATTTTACCAGTGGCTTTCTTGGTGAAATTACCACGCTGATTGGTAACCAACATGGAGACATTTTTTCCTAGGTTTTCTATACCCTTCATTACCAGCACACCTGTTGCCATTTCTGCAGCCATTCCTTGTGCTGCCCAAAACATAGATTTGAAAGGATTTTGATTTATCCATTTATGAGTAATGTTTACTATAGCTGTCTCTTTTTCTATGGAAACCACTCGTACCCCACCTAAATATGCAAGGGGCAGCTTAAAAAACATAAATCTGTTTATTCTTTTAGGTGTAATATTCATGTAGTGTAAATTTATTGCGAAAGATACCTATAATTAGTGAATTTAATAACTCCTAGTATTTTGAAATCTTATGAATGAATTTAAATATTCGTCTCTGAATAATTATTTAAAAAGTAAACGACAACTATCACTATGACACTAGCTACAATTGTTTCCAAAATAAATAATTTATCTATTTCATTTTTAAAGATAAATATCTTTAGTGAGCTATAAACTCCAGCAAAAAAAACAAACAATAAATAGTATTTTAAATGCTTCATAGTTTTTTAAGGTATTTATCAATTTTTTTAGAAAAGTATGAAAAAAAAGTTACAATACTTTCTAGAATGAAATATAATAAATAAAAAATCCATGAGACTTCTTCTACATCAATTTCTAAAGTTCAAATTTAGTGTAGCCTAAAAAAAATATTTTCACAATAGTTCGTATTGTTAAAAGTCTGGCAAAGTATATAGTTTATTAGTTATGGCATATACAACCAAGCCAACTGTATTTTTTGCACCAATTTTATCAATTACTTTTTGCCTATGCCCTTCTACAGTTCGTTTACTTATGAATAATTTATCTGCAATCTCTTGACTAGTATATTCATCACATATTAGCTTTAAAACCTCTATTTCTCTTTTAGATAAATCTTCATTATTAATAAAAATAGATCTTTTTGAATCTCCCTTATAGTTAACAAGTATTTCTTGATCAACTTTTGTGAAGTATATTCCATATTCATGAACAGACTCAACTGCAGAGATTAATTGTTTTTTTACCTCTTCAAAATTACCTCTTGATTTTCCCCATTTATTGATGGCTAGTTTGCATTCTTCAATTGATAACATAAATATTAGTTTAGATTAGTTCATGTTTTTTAATCATTCACAAATTGAGAATATTTAACAACTAAATCAATCCCCACAAATAAGGAAATTTATCCCTCCTAATTTATGGGGATATTTTTTATTTTATGAATTTGCATAGTACTATGTTTTGCATAATACTATCTTTTACCATATATTTGCATGAAGAAACCTTATATAATATAAAATTATACTGCATTTATGAAGATAGAAAACACGAAAGCCCAAATGCGAAAAGGAGTATTAGAGTATTGTATTTTGTCTATTTTACAACACGGAGATGCCTATACTTCTGAAATCATATCTACACTTAAAAGTGCAGAAATGATTGTTGTAGAAGGAACCATATACCCTTTACTTACTAGGTTAAAAAATTCTGGTTTATTATCCTATCGATGGGAAGAATCCAGTTCTGGTCCACCAAGAAAATACTATGTATTATCAGAAAGTGGGAAACTTTTTTTAAAGGAGTTAGATACAACCTGGAATAATTTAATGGTTGCCGTAAACCAAATAACAAATAATAAAAAATGAATAAGACTATCAATATAAATTTAGGAGGATATTTTTTTCACATAGACGAAACCGCCTACCAAAAATTAAGAAAGTATTTAGACGCCATTGCTAAATCTTTAAGTGACGATCCAGAGGGTAAAAATGAAATTATTGCTGATATAGAGGCACGAATTTGTGAGTTATTATCTGAAAAAATTACAGAAACTCGTCAAGTAGTTAATGAACTAGACATTCATCATATTATAAAAATAATGGGAGAGCCAGAAGATTACTCAGATAGTGATGAAAGCTTCCAAAAAACTCAGTCTAAATCTAATAACAGCAAAAGCAATTCTAAAAAATTATTTAGAGATCGTGAAAATAGATTTATAAGTGGTGTTTCAGCAGGAATTGCTCATTATTTGGATCTTGATGTGGTTTGGATTCGAATAGCATTTATCTTATTGACTATTTTTTCTGGGATGGGTCTTATTGCCTACATTATATTATGGATTGTTACTCCGGAGGCAAAAACAACTGCAGAAAAGCTTCAAATGGAGGGAGAGCGCGTAACTATTGATAATATTGAAAAAAAAATTAGAGAAGAGTTCAGTTCTATCAAAGAAACCATTGAGGATGGCGCTAATAATGTAAAAAAAAAAGTAGCCGATGGATTTCAAAGAAATAGAAAGAGTACCACCTCTGGCTTAGAAGAGTTACTTAATATCATTGGAAGTATTATTACTGTTGTATTTAATGTAATAGGAAAATTTATAGGTATTGTTATAGTTGTTTTTTCTGCAATTATTTTAATTTCTATTTTCTTTGGAGTTTTCTCTTTAGGAAGTTTTGAATTATTAGGATATGGTGAAGATCTTATAAACCTTCCCAATTTCGTATATGATTCAATAATACCCTACTGGATACTAACTATTTGCATTTTTATTTTAATTGGATTTCCTTTTTTGATTCTTTTTATACTTGGTCTTAGGATCATTTCAAGTAACATAAAACAACTTAGCAAAACGGTCTCTTTGTCATTACTAGGTATCTGGATTGTAGCACTATTAACAGTTCTTTTTGCAGGAATTGATATAGGCACATCTGATGCATATAATGGAACCAAAATTGAAACTTATCCGCTAAATTTAACCTCTAAAGACACCTTGCTTTTAAAAATGGTTAATGATGATGAACTTTATTATCAAGATAAATTAAGAAGAAGTACTAAGAGAATAAAAGTAGAGGATAATGGTGTTAAAAAAATTTATGCTACCAACGTAAAAGTATCTGTAGAAAAAAGTAATACTGAAGAATTTATATTTAAAATAAGAAAAGTCTCAGAAGGAAGAAATAAAAATAAGGCTACTGAAAATGCTACAAAAATTGATTATCGCTATTCAATAAAAGGTAGTACTCTAAAATTAAATGCATTTTTCTTGTCTCATTTAAATCATAGGTCAAGTGATGAAATTGTATATGTGACGATATATGTTCCCGAAAACAACATTTTGTTTATAGACACTAGTACTCTCAGCTTCTTATATCGAATTAAAAATAGTAACAACCTATATCATGGAGATTTAACAAATCATTTTTTTGAAATGACAGAAAAAGGACTGAATTGTACAGATTGTGTAAATGAACCTGTGATGTAATTAAAAATATCATTTTAAACAGTTCATCTAAAAAAAACAACAATTGGGTAACCTGTAATTAGATAAACACAAATAGAATTATAAATTTATCAAAAAAAAGAAAAATCATGAAACAAATAATGATCAAAATTACAGCCTTCTTATTCTTAGCTACCCTTTCTTCTTGTGGAATAGACATGTTAAATAGAATTGAAGGAAATAAGAATGTAATCTCTATTAATAGAGATATTAGTGATGATTTTACTAAGGTTAAAGTAAGCGCAGGTATAGAATTAATTATAGACCAAGGGAATGAAGTTTCACTAACTGTAGAAGCTGATGAAAATTTACATGACATTATTATCACAGAGGTTGAGGATGGAAAATTAAAAATTTATAGTGAAAAAAATATTTGGAAATCAGCCGCTAAAAAAGTGTACCTAACAGTAAATACCCTAGAAGAATTGAAAGCCTCTAGTGGAAGCAATGTAATAACTAGTACTATACTAAAAGCTACAGATCTTAATGTTGGTTCAAGCAGTGGTGCTAGGTTAGCTATAGAGGTAATAGCAGTTAATTTGACTTCTAGTACTAGTAGCGGAGCAAGTGCCAATATAGAGGTAAATGCTAACAACGTAGTGTCAAGTTCTAGCAGTGGTTCAAATATGAAAATTAAAGGTAAAACCAACATTCATGAAACAAGTGCATCTAGTGGTAGCTCAATAAATGCCAATAATTTACTATCTAAAAATGTTACTGCTAAGGTAAGTAGTGGAGCAAGTATAAGTGTTCATGCAACCGAATCTATAGATGGAAAAGCTAGTAGCGGAGGAGGAATATCTTTTGAAGGAAATCCAGAAAAAATAACAAGAAAAACATCATCTGGAGGAAGTATCTCTAATTAATAATGAAATAATTACTACGATATAAAAAAGCAATATTTAGTTTTGTTATTTAGATGAATAAGAGCTGTCTATAATTAATCAGCTCTTATTTTTCTTTAAATGATCTTCTATATCTGAAAGATGATACTCCAAAGCTTTTGAGGAAATTTGAATTTCTTTGATAAGTAATGCCAAAGAAATAATTAACAATAGAAGTGCTATGCCAAACAACCAAATGGCTACGATTTTGTACTCAATATAAATTAAAAACATCGTTAAAACGCACAACAATAAACTCCCTATCCCAAATATTTGCATCCAACGGGTTAAGGTTAACCTAAGTTTTAAGTTTTTGATCTGTCTTAATAAAGATTCGTCTTTTTTATCTAAATAAACAGCGTGTAGATTTCTGATTACTGCTGCGTATGCTAAAAACCTGTTAGTATAAGCTAACATAATTAAAGAAATTGCCGAAAATAATAGTGCTGGTGTAGTTAATGTTAATGCTTCCATAATTCACAAAATTAAATATTTTCAATACTTTTATTACATGAAAAACTATGTTATTTTTTTTGTGCTTCTAACATGTAGTCAAATGAATGCTCAAATACTTAAAAAAGGGTTTTCGTATCTATCAGAAGTTGATGAATCTATACAACAAGAACTCAGATATTTTTCAAGTAATAATTTTATTGGAAAGAAAATAGATGGTTACAAGAAAAATACTGTAATTATTTCTAACGCTGCAGCTAATGCTTTAAAAAAAGTTCAGGCTGAGCTAAAACAGATGGGTTTAAGTTTAAAAGTATATGATGCATACAGACCTCAACAATCTGTAGATCATTTTGTTAGATGGGCTAAAAAACTAAACGATACACTAATGAAACAATCTTATTATCCTACAATTCGTAAATCTGACTTATTTCAATTAGGTTTTATAGCATCAAAATCTGGACATACAAGAGGAAGCTCAGTAGATCTTAGTATCGTAGAAATAAAAACTAACAAAGAAATAGACATGGGGAGTTCTTATGATTTTTTTGGAGCTACATCACATTCATTCCATAAAAAACTATCTAGTAGACAAGAAAAAAATAGAATGCTTTTACGAAATATTATGATCAAAAACGGTTTCAAGCCCTATGACAAAGAATGGTGGCATTTTACATTGGTTGATGAACCATTTCCTAACACCTACTTCAATTTTGATATAGAATAACAAGTTTTAACAAAATCTAAACTACTTGCATACTTATCGGCATTATATTTGTAACCATAACTAGAATTAAAAAATCTATTTTGAGTTTACTAAAAAACTTCTTTTCTTTTGCTTATTTACTTCTATCTATCTCTATGATAGCTCAAGTTGATACTATAGTTGACTCTAACAAAAAAATTACTGGTAAAAAAGTTATTATAGCCATACCCACTAATAAACTTAAAAAACCTACTCCACTAGAAATTAATAACGATAATGGTTTTAAAGAGGCTTATGGTAAAAAAAAGAGAAAAGATGCCATAAAGAAAAAAGAAGATGATTTGCAAAACAAAGGAATCCTTTCGGCTGCTAAAATATCTGAAGAACGTTTTTTAAAGTCTTGGAAGAAAATTAATGCTCCTTACCCAAAAATTGACCAAGATTTAGGAAGTTTTAGAACCCAATCTAATTCAGTTAGGATAATATGTCGAGATTTTCAATATCCAGATGGTGATAGAGTTACCATAACAATTAATGATATTCCAATCATAAAAAACATCACCTTAAGATCTTCTTATCAAAGTTTTGATTTGCCATTGCAAGTAGGACTTAATAAAATAGCATTTGTAGCATTAAACCAAGGAACATCTGGACCTAACACAGCTGGTTTTAAAGTTTATGATGATGCTGGAAATGTTATTTCATCTAATGAATGGAACCTCGCCACTGGTGCTAAAGCCACTGTTATCATAGCAAAAGACAAATAATTTAAGGAAGCGAAAACGTTGTAATTAATTTAACCACTCCTGCTTTTTTTATTCTACTTAATTCATTTATTTTTGTATTGAGAATCCATCAATTTTATTGGATTCCTAATTTGAAAAAAAACAATAAAAAGAATGAAAAAAGTTACCAAGCAAACCTATATCAATTGGTATAAAGACATGTTGTTTTGGAGAAAATTTGAAGATAAATTAGCTTCTGTTTACATCCAACAAAAGGTGAGAGGTTTTCTACATTTATATAACGGTCAAGAAGCCGTTCTAGCAGGTGCTCTTCATGCTATGGATTTATCGAAAGATAAAATGATTACTGCTTACAGAAATCACGTTCAACCCATAGGAATGGGTGAGGATCCTAAAAGAGTAATGGCAGAATTATATGGAAAAGCTACTGGTACTTCAAAAGGTATGGGAGGCTCCATGCATATTTTCTCAAAAAAACACGGGTTTTATGGTGGTCACGGAATAGTAGGTGGTCAAATTCCCTTAGGTGCAGGAATTGCGTTTGGTGATAAGTACAAAGGAAGTGATGGAGTAACACTCACTTGCTTTGGAGATGGTGCTGCTAGACAAGGTTCTCTTCATGAAACTTTTAATATGGCTATGCTTTGGAAATTACCTGTTGTATTTATTGTTGAAAATAATGGATATGCTATGGGAACTTCTGTAGAAAGAACTGCAAACCATACAGATATATGGAAGCTAGGTCTAGGATACGAAATGCCTTGTGGTCCAGTAGATGGAATGAATCCTATAAAAGTTGCTGAAGCTGTAGATGAAGCTATCCAAAGGGCAAGACGTGGTGAGGGTCCAACATTTTTAGAAATGAAAACCTACCGATACAGGGGGCATTCAATGTCTGATGCACAACATTACAGAACAAAAGATGAAGTAGCAGAATACAAAAAAATTGACCCAATTACTCAAATACTAGACATCATTAAAGATAAAAAGTATGCTACCACTGAAGAAATTGAAAAAATAAATCAAGAGGTAAAAGACAAAGTTAAAGAATGTGAGAAATTTGCAGATGAATCTCCATATCCTGAAGTCAGTCAATTACACGATGTAGTATACGAACAAGAAGATTATCCTTTTATTAAATAATCTACTAGTAGTATCAAATAAAAAACAGCTCTCAAAGCTTTTTAATAAAGAAAAGAGTAAAAAATTAATTTAGGAATAGACTTATGGCAATAATCGTAAATATGCCTCGCTTAAGCGACACCATGGAAGAAGGTGTTGTAGCAAAATGGTTAAAAAAAGTTGGTGATAAAGTAGAAGAAGGAGATATCCTTGCTGAAATAGAGACCGACAAGGCTACTATGGAATTTGAATCTTTTAATGAAGGTACTTTATTACACATAGGAGTTCAAGAGGGTGAAACATCTCCAGTAGATGTTCTTTTAGCCATCATAGGTGATGAAGGTGAAGATATTTCTGGAATTTTAAACGGAGTTATTGCAGAGGAGCCCTCAAAAGAAGTTTCTCCAGAGGAAACAGTTTCAGAAACTGCAACTACATCAATTCCTGATGGAGTAAATGTTATTGCTATGCCAAGGCTAAGTGATACCATGGAAGAAGGAACCGTTGCTTCATGGTTAAAAAATGTTGGAGATAACGTAGAAGAAGGAGATATTTTAGCTGAAATTGAAACGGATAAAGCTACCATGGAATTTGAATCTTTCTATGAAGGTGTATTATTATATGTTGGAATTGCAGAAGGAGAAAGCGCTAAAGTAGATAGTTTATTAAGCATCATAGGTCCAAAAGGAACAGACGTTTCATCTATTGTAGCTGCTCATAAGGAGGGTAATTTAACTTCTAATGATTCAAAAATAGACTCCAAAACTGCAACCGTTGAAGCTATAGAAACTATAGAAAATACCCCTGAAACTTCTTCGACAACTAATACAGGTGGAAGAATTTTTGCCTCCCCTTTAGCTAAGAAAATTGCCAAAGATAAAGGCATTAATTTATCAGAGGTAAAAGGTACAGGTGAAAACGGTAGAATAGTAAAAAGGGATGTAGAAAATTACACTCCATCCTCTATCCCTTCAGAAACACCAACTACAGTTTCCAAACCAGAGCAGTCATCTGCCCCATTAGCTACCTATACTCCTGCTGGTGAAGAGAGTTTTGAGGATGTTACTAATTCACAAATGCGTAAAGTAATCGCTAAACGTTTAGGTGAATCTAAATTTACAGCACCTCACTATTACCTCACTATTGAGTTAGACATGGACAATGCAATAGCTTCACGTAAAACTATTAACTCATTGCCTGAAACTAAAGTATCATTTAATGATATGGTTGTTAAAGCTTGTGCAATGGCATTGAAAAAACATCCTAAAGTAAATACTTCATGGAATGGAGATACTACTAGATATAGCAATCATATTCATGTTGGAGTTGCAGTTGCTGTAGACGATGGGCTTTTAGTTCCTGTGTTAAAATTTACAGACCAAATGAGTTTAACTCAAATTGGCGGAAACGTTAGAGATTTAGCAGGAAAAGCAAGAAATAAAAAAATTGCTCCTAACGAGATGGAAGGTAGTACGTTTACAATTTCTAATTTAGGAATGTTTGGAATTCAAGAATTTACATCGATTATCAATCAACCAAATTCAGCAATTTTATCTGTAGGTGCTATAGAACAAAAACCTGTTGTTAAGGATGGTCAAATAGTGGTTGGAAACACTATGAAAGTAACATTGGCATGTGATCATAGAACTGTAGATGGAGCTACTGGTGCTCAATTCTTACAAACCGTAAGAGCTTATATAGAGAATCCTGTAACCATGTTAGCTTAGAATTTTTAAAATTATACAAAAAAAAACCTCTAGAAATTCTAGAGGTTTTTTTTTAAGATTTAAAAATAATTACATCTTTGATATAGTTGTGTTTGTTGCCATAGTCATATCAACTCCTTGAGTGGCAATAGATATCTCAATTTCTGCACTATTTGAAATTCCTGTACTGATATCCACTAGTGTTTTTCCTTTAATAGTTCCAGTTCCTGCACCTGATACATTTCCAGTAACGTCTAGAGAAACAATTCCATCTGAAATACCGTTAACTGTATAGGTAGTTGTCATTGTCATTCCTTGATTTTCTTTTTCAGACGTCCATGAGGAACCTACAGAAACTTTTTCTTTTGGGTAATTAATTACATTTGTATTAGCTGCAATTTGAGACATTCCAGGTAATGGAGGGTCTATTTTATTGTCAATCATATTTCCTAGATTGTCAAAAGTTGTATGTATGGTAGCTTCCATCATTGGATCAAATTGAGATTTCATCATTTGTCCCATCTGATCTAATTCTTCCTCTTTTTTACTAGAGTCATAACTCATGGTCATTCCTCCCTGCATCATTTCTAAATTAACAGATGTAATCATAGATTCTGTCTTAATATTTTCTTCTGCTACTTCGGTGACAATCATTCCCATGGTCATTTTCATATTCATTCCCCCCTGTGCACCCATGCTTTGTTTACTTTCCGTTGTCACTAAAAAACTATCTCCTTTAGTGTAATTTAAACGTAATAAAACAGATTCTTGAGCTGATACTGTTAATGATGTAATTACTAGTAATGCGATAAGTACTTTTTTCATATATATTTATTTATTATTAAAATTCTTGATTCAAATCCCAAGCTTCTAGGGTTTCCTTTAATGTTTTAATAAACATTCCTCCTAATGCTCCATTAACAACTCTATGGTCGTAAGAATGGGACACAAACATCTTTTGTCTAATTCCAATAAAATCTCCCTCTGAAGTTTCAATAACAGCTGGGACTTTACGAATAGCTCCAAGAGCTAATATAGCTACCTGTGGTTGATTAATTATTGGTGTACCCATTACAGAACCAAAACTTCCTACATTGGTAACCGTGTAGGTTCCATCTTGGATCTCATCTGGTTGTAGTTTATTATTTCTTGCTCTAGTAGCCAAATCATTTACTTGCCTAGTCATACCAACTAGGTTTAATTGATCTGCATTTTTGATAACAGGAACTATTAAATTACCGTCAGGCAAAGCAGCTGCCATTCCTAGATTGATATTTTTCTTTTTTATAATAGTATCGCCTTGAACAGCAATATTAATCATTGGGAATTTCTTAATTGTAGCTGCTACAGCATGCATTAAGATAGGAGTAAAAGTTAATTTTTCGCCCTCTCTAATAAAATATGCATCTTTTACTTTAGCTCTCCACTTTACAATATTTGTAACATCAATTTCAATGAAAGATTGAACATGAGCTGATGTTTGAACAGAGGCCATCATGTGTTTAGAAACCAATTTACCCATACGAGTCATTTCAATAATTTCATCTTCACCATTAACAGAAACTGAAATTGGTTTAACAACATCTTTAGTTTCTGAAATACTATTTTCAGATTCAGAAATCTTTGTAGATAGTAAATTATTTTTATCCTCAATGAAGGAAAGTATATCATTTTTAGTAACTCTTCCATCTTTTCCTGTTCCAGAAACCATATCTAACTGTTCCATGGATAAACCTTCAGTTTCTGCAATCTTTCTCACCAAAGGTGAAAAGAATTTTCCAGAATCTGATGTTTTAGTTATGGGTGAATTTTTAATTACCGAGGCAGCTTCTATAGTTTGCTGAACCTGTTCAACTTGCTCAACAATATCCTCTTTTTCTTCTGGAGTTTGAATTGGTGTTTCCTCGTTGCCATCAGTTTCAATTATGGCTATAGTTTGACCAACAGCTACAACACTATCTTGTTCAAATAAAATTTCAACTAGTTTTCCCTCTACCTCACTAGGTACCTCAGAGTCTACTTTATCTGTAGCTATTTCAACAACTGCTTCGTCTAATTCTATAGTATCTCCAACCTGTTTTAACCAAGAAGTGATGGTTGCTTCTGCAACACTTTCTCCCATCTTTGGTAACTTTAATTCAAACTTAGCCATTATTCATTGGTTTTGAGATTGCGAAAATACGAAAAATGAGTGATAAATTAATAATTTTTAGGGCTGAAAAAAGTTTTTAAAAATAAATTAAATTCAATAAATTCGATATTTAAGCCAAGTTTTAAATAAATAACACATCTAAAATAGCTATTTACTAATAATATCGTAATAATTTATTAAAATAACAAAGTTTTAGTTTTAAAACAGTTTCTTATTTAGTTTAAAAACTGATTTTAAACGTTTAAACCCATTCTTTAGGATTTGTTAAGACTTCTATTAACTTTTGTTCCTCAGAATCTTCTTCAGGACTATAATTATATTTCCATTGAACTGATGGAGGTAAACTCATTAAAATACTTTCAATCCTTCCATTGGTTTTTAATCCAAATAATGTTCCTCTATCATGAACTAAATTAAATTCAACATAACGCCCTCTTCGAATTTCTTGCCAGTCTTTATGAGATTTTTCGTAAGTCATATTTTTTCTCTTTTCAACTATTGGAACATAACTTTCTAAAAAGCTATTCCCTACAGCTGTTACAAAATCGAATCTATCCTGCATAGTAAACATATCTGTTTCCTTTAAATAGTCAAAGAATAATCCTCCTATACCACGGGCTTCATTTCTATGAGTATTCCAAAAATAATCATCGCAGTTCTTTTTAAAAATTGGATAAAATTCTTCTTGATAATTATCACAAACTTTTTTACAAACAGTATGAAAATGAATTGCATCTTCATTAAATAAATAATAAGGGGTTAAATCTTGACCTCCACCAAACCATTGAGTTACAATTTCACCTTGGGGGTTGTACATTTCAAAATAACGCCAATTGGCATGAACTGTAGGCACAAATGGGTTTTTAGGATGTAAAACTAGACTTAATCCACAAGCAAAAAAATCACCTTCGTCTACTTTAAATTGCTTTCTTAATGCTTCTGGTAATTTACCATAAACAGCTGATACATTAACACCTCCTTTTTCAAAAACAGCACCATTTTCTATAACGCGAGTTTTACCTCCACCACCTTCATCTCTTTTCCAAATATCTTCTTTAAACTTTGCTACACCATCTAATTCTTCAATTGTAGTTGTGATAGCATCTTGTAAAGTCTCTATGTATTTATAAAATTGATCTTTCATAAAATATTATTCGTTAATTATTTTTAAAGTAGCTATTGTAGCTGAAGTAACAGAAAAAGGAATAATAAAAATTATTCCAACAAAAGGAATCAATAAAAATAGCATAAAGACAAAACCATTACCAATGGCTATTCCTTTATTTTTTTGAACAAAAAGGATGCTTTCTTTATAAGTAAAATGCCGTTCAAGTGTAGGGTCCATATTCCCAAAACCAGCAAAATAGGACTGTAAAAGAAAAATTAAGAATGTAGAAAATAATCCTATGACTGGTATCAAGCCGAAAAAAAGTATGGGAAGGGTTAGAAGTAATTCTCTTAGAAGATTCCTCATCGCTATTTTAACTCCTCTTAATAATAATTTAAAGGACGAAGAATTTTCTTTTTCTGATATAATTCCAGTAAAATCATCCTCAATGATTTTAGATATAGGCCCAATAAAAGGAGCAGATAAAGCCATAATAAGGTATTTAAATACTATAAAACCTATGAGAATCACAATCATTGCGCCTAGCATGTTGCTAATGTTATGAATGGTACCCCTTCCATGATCCCATGGCCAAAAAGTTGAAAACCAAACATTGGCAATATAATTCCCAATATCCTCTGATAAAAAATAGGATAAGACCCCGATGATAAAAAAAATAATCACAGATAATACAATAGGAATTGCAAAATATTTCCAAAGTCTAAGTCGGGAAAGTATTTGGTAAGCTTCAAAATAAGCTCTAAGTCCTTGTGCAAATCCGTTTATCATCAGTTTTAAAGCATGGTTTTATTGATGTAAGATGCTTTTTCAAAGTCTCTTATATTGATTGAAATGATTGGTGTCTCAGGAAATAATTGATTTAATTTTGAGACAATTTTTCTTGAGAGATCTACTTTTTGCGCCTCTGTTCTTCCTTCCATAATATTTCCAAAAACGTGAATAAAATCTGAATCTCCTCCCAATACTAAAGAATATTTAAAAGGATTTAAACGAACTTTAATATCATCTCTTTTAAAAAGACCTGTAGAAAAAGCTGCAGTAAAAACCTCTTCTAAAAGCTCTTTTGGATCTTTTAATTCTAATATATTTTCTGAACAATCTAATATAAAATGAGGCATTTTTTATTTTTAATAATTAATAATCTTTTATTTTTCAAGATACACTAATTGACTTGGATAGTTAACAACATCTTCAACTGAAACTATTTGAACAGCTTTATGTAATTGTTCTTTCATTAAAATCACCCATTGCTTGTGAGTACTTTCAGGAGTTTTAAGAAACAATTCTCTTCCAATATAATTATTGTGAAGATCCATTATTCTTGCAGGTTCTTCATTAGGAGAAAAATCTTCATGCCAATCTGTAAACTCCTTGGTCCATGAAATTACTTCATGACTTTTTCTCGAAAACAAAGCACATTGCTTGGCAATAAAAATATTCCATAAAGCATGACGAAAAGCATTAGCTTTATTGTGAAAACCATGAGTATTGGGAAATTCTTTTTGAGAAACTCTTACAACATCAAAAGTAGCTTTTATTGTAGAAATCATAAAAATAGGATGTTTGAATAAAAACACTAACACACTTTTCAGTTGTCTAAAACGAACTCCTTTTATGGTTTTCCATAGAAGCATTTAAACTTTATATTCTTTAACTGCATCTACAAATGCTTTCGCATTTTCTAATGGAATGTTTGGTAAAATACCATGCCCTAAATTAACAATGTATTTATCCTTACCAAATTCATTTATCATTTGATGTACCATCTTTTTTATCTCCGCTGGTGGTGACAATAATCTAGATGGGTCAAAATTACCTTGAAGTGTAATATTACCTCCAGATAAATAACGAGCATTTCTTGCCGAGCAGGTCCAGTCTACCCCTAAGGCAGCAGCACCAGATTTTGACATTTCATTAAGCGCAAACCAACATCCTTTTCCAAAAGCGATTACTGGAGCAACATCTTTTAACGCATTAATAATTTGCTGAATATACTGCCAAGAAAATTCTTGATAATCTGAAGGAGATAACATCCCTCCCCAAGAATCAAATACTTGAACAGCATTAACTCCAGCATTAACTTTAGCTTTTAAATATGCAATGGTAGTATCTGTAATTTTTTGTAATAATTGATGAGCTGCAATAGGATTTGTAAAACAAAACTCCTTTGCTTTGTCAAAGTTTTTAGACCCTTGTCCTTGAACAACATAACATAAAATTGTCCATGGAGAACCTGCAAAACCAATTAACGGAATTTCATCGTTTAATTTTTCTTTGGTAGCTTTAATAGCATCCATAACATATCCTAATTCTGAGTGAACATCTGGTATTATTACGGTATCAACTCCTTTTTGATCTCTAACTGGATTTGGTAGATAAGGGCCAAAATCAGGTTTCATTTCCACATCGATATTCATAGCTTGAGGGATGACTAAAATATCTGAAAATAAAATTGCTGCATCCATGCCATATCTTCTTATGGGTTGAACCGTAATTTCGGATGCCAACTCTGGAGTTCTACATCTTGTAAAGAAATCATATTTCTTTTTAATTTCCATAAATTCTGGCAAATAACGACCAGCTTGACGCATCATCCAAACAGGTGGTCTGTCGACTGTCTCGCCTTTTAAGGCTCTTAAAAATAAATCGTTCTTTATCATAATAGTTTATTGATTTTTATTTATAAATTTATGATCTTCTCCTCTTTTTTCAATTTTAACAATATGATAAGGTTGAGTAATTGCTGTAGTTACCATTTCCATTGGACCTGGTCCCTTTTTGGTGTAAACTATATTTAAATTATTTTTTTCAACAAAGACACGTTTGATTTCTATTGCATAGCCGCCAGTATTTCTAATAGCATCAAAGACACAAATAATTATGTGATTCGAGAAGTTAATATTAGTTTCTGTAAAACTTAAAGACACATTGTTTACACTGTTTATTTTATTTAAAAAAACTTGCCATTGTTTCTCGTTTGTGATGGTAAATTTTTCTTCTATAATTCCTTCAATTCCATTTCCGAATAATTTGCCCTTAGAAATAGTACTGAAAACTATTTCTTCATTCTTTAAATTTTTTGAAGATTGTATAGTTGAACCACAACCCAATAACACAAAAAGGAAAGCACATAAAATTAACCTCATTTTTGTTCTTGAATTTTTTGGAATGATTTGTCTATCGCTTTTTCTATAATTAACATATCTTTTTCGGAAATTGCAGATGATAAAAACCAAGCTTCAAACTGAGAAGGAGGTAAAAACACACCGTTCTTAATCATTTCCCAGAAGAAAATAGCAAATCTATTTGTATCTGATGTTTGCGCCTGTTCAAAATTTGTAACATGAACATTGGTGAAGAAAGGATTCATCATAGAACCAAACCTATTAACGGTCACGTCTATATTGTATTTTTTACCAGCCCCTAATAACATGGATGATAGTCTATCCCCTATAGCATCAAATTTTTCATATGGATTTTGTTTTTTTAATTCTTTAAGAGTAGAAATTCCTCCAGCCATAGCTATGGGGTTACCACTCAAAGTTCCTGCTTGATACATGCCTCCTAATGGAGCTACCTGTTCCATAATTTCATTCCTAGCGCCATATGCTCCAACTGGAAAACCTCCTCCAATTACTTTTCCTAAACAGGTAATATCTGCCTCTACGCCTAATAATTCTTGTGCTCCACCAAATTTTGATCGAAAACCGGTCATTACCTCATCAGCGATTAGTAATGCCCCTTTAGATAATAAGTATTCTTTTAATTCTTTTAAAAAGTTATTTTGGGGAATAACTACCCCCATATTTCCACCAATAGGTTCAATTATAACACCAGCAATATCATCATGTTCTTCAAAATGCTTTTTAACACTATCTAAATCATTGTACTTCGCTATTAAGGTATTCTTTACAGCTCCTTCAGGAACTCCTTTACTTCCTGGTAAACTCAATGTTGCTAATCCTGACCCAGCTGCCACTAATAAAGCATCCTGATGACCGTGATAGCATCCAGAAAATTTTATAATTTTATCTTTTCCAGTAAAGGCTCTAGCTAAACGAATTCCACTTAAAACAGCTTCTGTTCCTGAATTCACAAAACGAACTTTATCCATCCCTGGAAATGCATCACAAACTATTTTTGCCAGTGTAATTTCATTTTCAGTTGAGGCACCAAATGAATACCCATTTTTAAGTGCTTTGTGAACAGCTTTCTGAACTTTTTTATGTCGATGACCCAATATCATTGGTCCATAAGACAAAACAAGATCTACATATTTATTATTATCTACGTCTATAATTTGAGAACCTCTCCCTCTTTTAATAAATAGAGGGTTTCCTCCTACTGATGAGAATGCTCTTACAGGCGAATTAACAGCACCTACAAGATTAACCAATCCTTTATCGTAAAGTTTTTGAGATTTTTTAAAGTTCATTTTTCTTTGATTATTAATTTAACTTCTTAAACTAAAATTTTATTGTGTGTTAAAGATGCATTTTATATCAGTCTGATTTTTAGTGTTTTTTCAACAATAATTTAGCAGCTTCTTTTGCAAAATAAGTGATGATAATACTAGCTCCAGCTCTCTTCATGGAGAGTAGACTTTCCATCATAACTCGATCTCCATCGATCCAACCTTTTTCAGAGGCAGCTTTTATCATTGCGTACTCTCCACTGACATTGTAGCAAGCTATTGGCCTATCAAAATCGTTTTTTAAATCACGTATAATATCTAAATATGACAATGCTGGTTTTACCATTAAAATATCTGCTCCTTCTTGGTCATCAAAATTTGCCTCTCGGATAGCTTCATCTCTATTTGAAGGATTCATTTGATAAGTTCTTCGGTCACCAAATGATGGGGCAGAATCTGCGGCATCTCTAAAAGGACCATAGAATGCAGAGGCATATTTAACTGAGTATGCCATAATTGGTAGATTAACAAACCCATTATTATCAAGAGCTTCACGAACCATTTGAATGGTACCATCTATCATTCCGGAGGGAGCTACCATATCTGCACCAGCTCTAGCGTGGGAAACTACTTGTTTTGCAATATTAATAAGAGTAACATCATTATCTACATCATTATCGTGAATAACTCCACAATGACCGTGAGTTGTGTACTCACAAAAACAAACGTCAGTTATCACATATAATGTTGGATAATTCTCTTTGATAAAACGAATAGCTTTTTGGATGATTCCATTCTCATCCCAAGTTTCAGAGCCATCTTCATCTTTATTAGCTGGTATTCCAAACAGTATGACTGCAGGTATATTTAATTGAACTATCTCATCTAATTCTTCATTGATTTTATCTAATGAAAATCTATTAATGCCAGGCATAGATGGGATCTCTGTAGCTATGCCAATTCCTTCCTCTATAAATAACGGATAAACAAAATCATCTATAGATAGTTTAGTCTCTTGAACTAATCTTCTAATACCTTCGGTTTTCCTGAGTCTTCTTGTTCTATTATACATAATGTAAATTCACCATTTCAATAACACTTTCTACTGTTGGTAATTGAGCTACTTCTACTCTTTCAAAATACTTTCTAGCTTGTTTAGCAGTAGATTCTCCTATACAAAAAGCAACTTTATCTGTACTGTTTTCTTTAAGGTAACTATCTACTGTAGAAGGACTATAAAACATTACTCCGACAATATCATTAGAAATTAACTCCGGACTATGCATTGTTTTGTAAGCTACCACCTCAGTCACATGGATCTCATTTTTAGACAATACATCTGGCAATGTATCTAAGCGTAAATCACTACAAAAATAAGTTACTTGCCCTTTTTTTAGTTTACTAGAAAGATACTCTGCTAACTTTTGAACATTTTTCTCAACATGACTAACGGGTCCTATTTTTTGTTCAATTAGCTTTTTGGTTCTTCTACCTACGCAAAAAATATTTCCAAAATTTAACTCATCTTTAGAGAAATTATCTAACAAAGCCTCTACACCATTTTTGCTAGTAATTACAACATTCTCAATAGGTTCTTTTACTATTTTTGAAGGAATTCTATTTGATCTTATTTTAATAAAATCTGAACTATCTGAAGAAATATTATTATGAAATAATTTAGTTTGACTTAATGAAAGGGATTTTGTAGAAAAAACATTAATACCAGATTCCTCTTCTACATCTATATCATTAATTATTAATTGTTTACCACCTCTATTAATAATATAATCTGCACAATCTTTAGCTAAAAATCGATGCTTATCTAAAGGTACTGTTTTAGCTACCTCAATTTTTTTCTTACCATCTTTACTCAGAAGAACTCCCTTGAAGTTAATCTCTTCTGTTTTATCATCTACATAAGCAAATGCTCCAATTGGTGCTGTACAGCCCCCTTCAAGGCGATGTAAAAAATCTCGCTCTACACTAACACAAACCTCAGTTTCAAAATGATTTAACTGCTCACATGCATCTTTGATATAGTCATCTTCGTTTAACGATGTAATCATAATAGCCCCTTGAGCTGGTGCTGAAATCATCCAAGACAAGTTTACAGCTCCACCAGGCCTCTTTCCTATTCTTTCAAGACCAGCCGCTGCAAAAATAGCTCCATTCCAATCATTATCTCTCAACTTGTTTAAACGAGTATTCACATTACCACGCAAATCAACAACTGTGTGTGTAGGAAACCTATTTAACCACATTGCCTTTCTTCTTAGACTACCTGTGGCTATGGTAGCCTCCTTTAATCCAAAAAATTCTTCAGTGTCCTTTAAAACTATTATATCGCTATTGTTAGCTCTTTTTAAAACTGCAGCTTGAATAATTCCTTCTGGCAATATAGTTGGAACATCTTTCATTGAATGAACAGCAATATCTATTTCATTATTTAATAATGCTACATCTAAATTTCTTGTAAAAACGCCAGTAATACCCAATTCGTAAATTGGTTTATTTAGAATTATATCTCCTGTAGATTTTATTGGGACTATTTGGGTTTTATACTCTAATTCATTCAACATTCGTTGAACTCTGTTGGCTTGCCACAATGCTAATTCACTATCACGGGTACCTATTCTTATAACTTTATGCATAGAGTATGGTTAAGATTTTCCAAAAACTTTAGACATCACTTGAATACTATCAGTAACTGATGTCTTTTCTTCTTTTAGATGCTTTACAAACTGAGTTGTAATTTTTTGTATAAACCTATTGGTTAGAAGTTCTGCTTGGGTTTCATCAAAGTTCTTAAATTTCTTTTTATGAAAATTAATTTCATCCTTTTGGATTGCTTCTAAGGATTCTTTTAATGCATTAATGGCTGGAACTAACTTTCTGTTATTTAACCAATCATTAAATTCTTCTTTGTAGACCTTTATAATTTGTTCAGCTTTGGGAATTTCATCTTGCCTTTTAGACAATGTTTCTATTGTAATTTTTGATAATTCATCTACATTTATCAAAGATACATTATCTAATTCATTTACTGACCTATCTACATTTTCAGGCATAGATAGATCTAGAATTAATATTTTTTTATTTTTCTCAATATGCTTTTTTGTGATAGTAGGCTTATCTGATCCAGTAGAGACTATTAAAATATCAGAATTAGAAATTTCTGCAGTTAAATTATTAATATTTGAGTTTCTTATTGAATGATGTTCTTTCACAAAAGAAATTGCCTTCTCTTGAGTTCTATTGATTAAGCAAACTGAACTATTTGAGGTATATTCAGCTAAGTTTTTACAAGTATGCTTCCCCATTTTACCTAATCCAAAAACTAGAATATTCTTAGAGTTATGGTTAGATACATTCTGGATGATATACTGAACGGCAGCATATGATACAGAGGTTGTTCCAGAACTTAACTTAGTTGTATTCTTTACTTTTTTACTAGCTTGAAGTACTAAATTTATGAGCCTTTCTAGGTATGTATTAGTTGTATTGAGTCGTTTTGCTAATTTAAAAGCCAGTTTTAATTGACCAACTATTTCATAATCACCAAGTATCTGACTTTCTAAACCAGTTCCAATTCTAAATAACTGATTTACGGCCTCATTACCAATAAAAATATTTGAAATATTAGCAAATTCTTCAATATCACCCCCAGAATACTTGCACAAAAGCTGAATAAGTTGAAAAGGGTGATCAGCAAAACCTGTGATTTCTGTTCTATTGCATGTAGAGAGGACAAACAATCCGTCAAAACCAACCTCTTTTGCTTCTTTCAGAAGACTTACCTGATTTTCTTTGGATAAACTGTATTTACCTCGGGTTAATGCATCAGCTTTTTTGTAACTGATTCCAATGTTGTAAAGTTTTTTTTCTTGACGATCTATTTTCATTCAAACCTTAAAAAGAATGCTCAAAAGTATAAAGTTATTAGAGATAAAAGTATCGCTAAAAGTACTTTTTATATCGTTCAGTGTTTTTTGATTACATTTTATTTTAAAAATACTCAGTTTATTGTATTTTTGCAGTAAAATCAATAGTTAAAGATGCTATTGTCTAGAATCATTCTAAATAAAGAGTGTTTTTTTTAAAAAAAATTATATGTTAAAAAATGTCGCTGGAAGTTCTTTCGATGAAATCAACTTAGAAAATGGATTTAGAATTCTAGAATTTCAAAATGAAAGTGATGAAACACTCACATTTGAAAGAAATATAGACAGCACTTTCATTCAAATGCACTTTTGCATTAAAGGAAACTCAAAATTCTTATTTAATAATGGAAATTACACTTTCGATGTACTAGACAAACGCTCAATCATTCTATACAATCCACAAAGAAGTCTACCAATTAATTTAGAAATTTACCCAAATACTATATTAATCTCTCTTTTAATTTCTATTGAGAAATTTCATTCTCTATTTTCAAAAGAGGCTAGTTATATTCCTTTTTTAAGCAAAGAAAATAGTAACAAGAAATACTATGACGATGTTGAAATAAAACCAATGGTTTTATTGGTTTTAAATCAAATAGTTAATTCTAGTATTAATAGCTCCATTAGAGATTTATATATCAAAGGAAAAATTTATGAATTATTAAGTCTTCATTTTCAACAAGACGAATCTAATTTGGGAGAATATTGTCCTTTTTTAGTAGATGAACAAAATGTAATTAAAATTAGAAAAGCAAAAGATATTATTATTTCTAATATGTCTGAACCACCTTCTCTTCAGGAACTTGCAAACGAGATAGGATTGAATATAAAAAAATTAAAAGAAGGGTTTAAACAAATATATGGAGATACAGTTTTTAGTTTTTTGTTTGATTATAAAATGGAACACGCTAGAAGATTATTAGAAAGCAACCAACACAATGTTAATGAAGTAGGATTAAGGGTTGGCTATAGTACATCTAGTCATTTTATAGCCGCGTTCAAAAAAAAATTTGGTACAACTCCCAAGAAATACGTAATGTCTCTTAATAAATAGTCTTAAAATTATATTTAATTTACAATAGTTAAAATAAGAATCCATTTGAAACAGTTAAGTCACAAAGACATTCAAAATAATCAACAACAATTTCCAATTACTATTGTTTGTGATGCTATTAGGACTCCAGGTAATATTGGAATGTGTTTTAGGATTGCTGAAAGTTTTGGGGTGTCAAAAATTTATCTTCACCAAAGTTCACCTTCTACAGAAAATAACACTGTAAAACGAACTGCTAGAAATACCATAAATCAAATTGAGCATACTATTTATAGTAATTTTAATGATACTATACGTAAATTAAAAGAAGAAGGAAATACAATTATTGGCATAGAAATTACCGATAAGAGTATAGATATCCAAGATTTTAATTTTAAAAATCTTAAAAAAATCGTTTTACTTTTGGGAAGTGAACGAAACGGTATTAAAAATATTGAGTATTTAGATCACAGCATATGCATTCCAATGTTTGGTAGAAATTCTTCCATGAATGTAATTCACAGCTTAGGCATAGCTCTTTATGAGGTAACCAATCAATTAAAAAAGAAATAAATTTTTATAAAGTCACTGAAATAAATTTTAAAAAATGAAAGGAGTCTTACTAGTTAACTTAGGTTCACCTGACACCACAAAAACAAAAGATGTTAAGCGTTATTTAGGGGAATTTTTAATGGATGAGAGAGTAATTGATATTGCTTACTGGAAACGTTTCCTTCTCATAAAAGGAATTATTTTACAGGTAAGACCAAAAAAATCGGGTACTGCCTACAAAAAAATATGGTGGGAAGAAGGTTCTCCATTAGTTGTTATTTCTGAACGATTTTCAAATAAAGTAACTTCAAAAGCAGAAATTCCCGTTTCTCTAGCAATGAGATATGGATCGATGAGTATGGAGAAAGGTTTTAAGGAGTTAACTGACCAAGGGGTTGATGAGATTTTACTTGTTCCGTTATATCCTCATTATGCAATGTCTTCATATGAGACCGTTACAGTAAAAGCAGAAAAAATTGTAGCAACCCATTACCCTCATGTAATTATGGATATACTTCCTGCTTTTTATAACAAACCGGAATACATAAAAGCAATGAGTGATAATATTAAAAATCATTTAAATGGTTTTGATTATGACCATGTATTATTTTCTTACCATGGAATACCCGAGAGACACATCAAAAAATCAGACCCCACTAAAAATCATTGCAAATTAGATGGTAGTTGTTGCGAGCGTAATTCTGTAGCTCATCATACTTGCTACAGACACCAATGTTTTGAGACTACAAAAGGAATTGTTGAAAATTTGGGATTAAAGGACGGAACCTTTAGTAATTCTTTTCAATCTAGATTACTGAAAGATCCATGGTTAAAACCCTACACAGACTTTGAGTTAGAAAAATTCCCTAAGGAAGGGAAAAAGAAAGTTGCCGTAGTTACACCTGCTTTTGTTTCAGATTGTCTTGAAACTCTTGAAGAAATTGCCATGGAAGGAAAAGAAGATTTCATAGAAGCTGGAGGAACTGACTACAAACATATTCCTTGTATGAATGACAATGATGATTGGGTTGATGTCATGGCAAGTTGGATTCAAAATTGGCAGAAAACCAACTAATAATTAGAAAAAAATAATCTCAAAATATTTCAGAATGGATATTTCATATATAAAAGCATTACATATCATTTTTGTTATCACTTGGTTTGCTGGCTTATTTTATATCGTTCGGTTGTTTATTTATTTTGCTGAAGCAGAAAACAAAAAAGAACCAGCTAAATCTATCTTACAGACTCAATACAAACTAATGAGTAAGCGCCTTTGGTATATTATTACTTGGCCATCTGCAGTCTTAGCTAGTTTTTTTGCTTTTTGGATGATCTATCTTGAACCATCTTATTTAACCATGCCATGGATGCATGTAAAATTATCTTTTGTACTTGCTTTATATTTTTACCATGCTGGTTGTCAAAAAATATTTAAACAACAGCAAATGAATAGTGTAAAATACACATCTTTTAAATTGAGAATATGGAATGAAGTTGCTACCATTTTATTATTTGCAATTGTATTTTTAGTGGTTTTAAAAAGTGCTATTTCATGGATATGGGGTGTAATTGGTATTATTTTATTAGGCATTTTACTTATGTTATCAATTCGTCTTTACAAAAAAATTAAATTAAAAAATGGTTGGGAAAATGATAAGCATGAAATTTCAGAAGACGCCAATCAATCTGACTCAAATAATTAAATTTTTGAAAAATTTTAATTATTAAAAACCCTCAATGAAAACAAATAAAAATCAAGCTGCACTAGGATTTATTTTTATCACCATGCTGATTGATGTCATTGGTTGGGGAATCATCATTCCTGTAATACCTGGTCTGATCGAAGAACTGATACAAGGAGATATAAGTGAGGCTGCAAAAGTAGGTGGTTGGATCACATTTGCATATGCAATCACCCAATTTATTTTTGCTCCTTTAATTGGTAATTTGAGTGATCAATATGGAAGACGGCCTATTATTTTAATTTCTTTACTTGGCTTCACGCTAGATTACATCTTATTAGCATTAGCTCCCTCTATTACATGGTTATTTATTGGACGAATTATTGCTGGAATTACGGGTGCAAGTATAACTACAGCTTCGGCATATATTGCAGATATCAGTACAATAGAAAATAGAGCAAAAAACTTTGGAATGATAGGAGCTGCCTTTGGATTAGGCTTTATCATTGGACCCGTCATAGGAGGACTTTTAGGACAATATGGTGCTAGAGTTCCTTTTTATGCTGCTGCAGCTTTATGTTTTTTAAATTTCCTATATGGGTATTTTATCTTACCAGAATCATTACCTAAAGAAAAAAGGAGTGTATTAAACCTTAAAAAAGCTAATCCTATAGGAAGTTTTTTACACCTTAAAAAATATCCTAAATTAATTGGGTTGGCTTCATCTATGTTTCTTTTGTACGTTGCATCTCATGCTATTCAAAGTAATTGGAGTTTCTTTACGATGTATAAATTTAATTGGGATGAGAAAATGGTTGGAATTTCTCTTGGAGTAATTGGTTTACTTGTTGCATTGGTTCAAGGAGTTCTAATTAGATGGGTGAATCCGTGGTTAGGAAATGAAAAAAGTATTTACGCAGGATTTTTTCTTTACAGCTTAGGGATGTTATTATTTACTTTCGCTAATCAAAGCTGGATGATGTTTATCTTCCTAATTCCATATTGTTTAGGAGGTATAGCAGGACCTGCTTTACAAGCAGTAATATCTATTCAAGTTCCTGAAACAGAACAAGGTAAAATACAAGGAACTTTAACAAGTTTAATGAGTGCATCTGCAATAGTAGGGCCACCGCTAATGACAGGTATTTTCTACTATTTCACCAAAGAACAAACGCCTTTTGAATTTGCTGGAGCTCCTTTTTTATTAGCTTCAATTTTGATGACTATAAGTGCCTTGATGGCTTATTACTCTTATAGGAAAGATTCTTTGAGCGCCAAGAGATAGATAAAGAAACTTAGTTTTTTATACTTTGTTCAAAAGGAATCCTATTCACGATACTCCTCCCCAAAGTAACCTCATCTGCATATTCTAACTCATCTCCTACTGAAATTCCTCGAGCTATCGTAGAAGTAAGCACATCATAATCTTCAATTTGCTTAAAAATATAAAAATTGGTAGTATCTCCTTCCATAGTAGAACTTAACGCAAAAATTAACTCTTTAACTTCTTTATTTTTAACCTTGGCAACTAGACTATCTATCTCTAAATTTTGTGGACCGATTCCTTCAATTGGTGAAATTTTACCTCCTAAAACATGATACAAACCCCTAAATTGAGATGTGTTTTCTATAGCCATAACATCTCTAATATCCTCAACTACACAAACTATTTCTGGATTTCGTTTTGGATTACTACAAATTTCACACAAGGCAGTATCGGAGATATTATAACACTTTTCACATGACTTAACCTCTGTTCTTAATAATTGAAGAGACTCTGTTAAGTATTTTGTATTTTCAGAAGGTTGTTTTAATAAATGCAATACCAAACGTAAGGCAGTTCGTTTTCCAATACCAGGCAAACGGGATACTTCATTTACTGCATTTTCTAAAAGTTTTGATGAAAAATCCATTGTTACAAAACTACAACTTATACTTAAAAAAATATAGAGAAAAAAGACAAAAGACCTCAAATCTATATTATCTGTATTCTAAAAAAACTATATTCGTCAATATTAATTTTTACAATGAAGCCACTCCACATTTTATTTTTAATTGTTGGATATTTTAGTGTCCTGATTTTAATCTCATTTATCACAGGAAGAAAAGCAACTAATGATACATTCTTCAAGGCAAACAATTCATCTCCTTGGTATTTAGTTGCTTTTGGAATGATAGGTGCCTCCCTCTCCGGTGTTACCTTTATTTCTGTTCCAGGATGGGTTGAAAATCAGAGCATGAGTTATATGCAAATGGTATTGGGATATATTGTTGGTTATGCGGTGATTGGCCTTGTATTACTACCTCTATATTATCAACTAAATCTTACCTCTATATACACCTATTTAGAAGACAGATTTGGTAGATATTCATATAAAACTGGTGCCTCATTTTTCTTACTATCTAGAACAATTGGGGCAGCATTTCGTTTATTTTTAGTTGCAAATGTATTACAACTTCTCCTCTTTGATGAATTTGGAATTCCATTTTGGTTTACAGTTACCATCACCATATTATTAATTTGGTTATACACATTTAAAGGGGGTATTAAAACTATTGTTTGGACAGATACCTTACAAACATTATTTATGCTAATTGCAGTTGGTGTATGTATTTACACCATTTCAGATGAAATGAATATTTCAAACATATTTAGTTATGTAGCAGATAATGAATTGTCTAAAACTTTCTTTTTTGAGAATTACAAAACTGGGAATTATTTTTGGAAACGTTTCTTCTCTGGAGCGTTTATTGCCATTGTAATGACAGGTTTAGACCAAGATATGATGCAAAAAAATCTAAGTTGCAGAAACTTAAAAGATGCACAAAAAAATATGTTTTGGTTTACCATAGTTTTGGTTATTGTAAATTTTTTCTTTTTAGCACTGGGAGTTTTATTAACAGATTATGCTCAGCAAAATGGAATAGATGCTCATAAAGACGAACTCTTCCCAATTATTGCCACTAAGGGGTCTTTAGGCATAGCTACTGCCATGTTCTTTTTATTAGGGTTAATAGCAGCTGCCTATTCGAGTGCAGACTCTGCACTAACCTCACTTACAACATCATTTAGTATTGATATTTTAGAAATAGACAAAAAAGAGAATACAATTGTTCAGGAAAATCTTAGAAAAAAAATTCATGTACTATTCTCTATAATTTTAATTATTGTAATTCTAATTTTTAAATATTTTATTGCTGATGAAAGTGTTATTGCAAAAATATTCACTTTTGCAGGGTACACCTACGGCCCACTCTTAGGGTTGTATTCTTTTGGGCTATTTACCAACTTTAAAGTTAAAGATACAGCAGTTCCATTCATCTGTATTTTTTCACCTATACTAACATTACTAACCAACCATACGACTATTACTTGTTTTGAATTTGATTTTGAGTTTTTTGTCCTAGTATTAAATGGAGCTTACACATTTATAGGCTTAATTTTATTTAAAAAAAACACTGATCACTTGTAACAAGAATCTTCAACAAAAAATATTATAATGATAAATGCATTAGAATTAGTTTCGATATCAGATTTTGCACTTTCCATAGTTTGTCTATTTCTTGCTGGATTAACATTAGGAAATAGTAAAACCAATAAATCTCCAGATACCTATCTAGGCTTTTTTATAATTTTCATAGGCTTATCTGCTTTTATGGGTGGATTAAATCATGGTTTTTTTGAACCTTTAGATCAAAGTTATTACCCAAAGCTCTTAACCTACATATTTGCTGCAGGTGGAACTTTCTGTATTTTTAGCTATACCATTAAAGTATTTACTAAGGGTAAAGTTGCCAATATACTGACTATTATTAGCTACGTTCAGCTTATTGGTTTTGTATTAGCTACTTTTTACATTGATAATTTTATATTAGTAATCGGAAATTATACCCCTATTTTATTTTTCTTCTTTATTATGAATTTTATCAACTTTAAAAGAGGAAAAAGAGAACAATACTTTTCACTTTTCTTTCTAATAATGACACTAGGGACTATTGTACAAGTAGCCAAAATAGATGCATCGGAATTAATAAATAATAGCACTTTATTTCATAGTATTGTTTTAGTGGGGTATCTCATTTTGTATGTCGGTATTCAGCAAAAGAAATCATCTAACCCTTAAAATCTTTTACTATTATTTTCTTTTGAGTCTTAAAATCCTTCGTATTTTTACCTGTATAATTATTATTAAATGTCTAAAGATCTAAGTAACTACAGGAAATCTTATGAGAAACAGGAGCTATTAGAAAGTAATTGCCCAGAAAACCCCTTAGAATTATTTCAGAAATGGTTTTTAAATGCCGACGCATCTGATACTGTAGAGGAAACAAACGCAGTATCTCTCAGCACCATTGGTAAAGATAATTATCCAAAAAGCAGAATAGTACTCCTCAAGAAATACACTTGGGAAGGTTTTATTTTTTACACTAATTATAATTCTGAAAAAGGAAAAGCTATTCAAGAAAACAATCAAGTCTGTTTGTCTTTTTTTTGGCCAGCTCTAGAACAACAAATTATCATTAAAGGCAAAGCTGAAAAATTACCAGAAAATTTATCAGATGGATATTTTGAATCTAGACCAACAGGAAGTAAACTTGGTGCTTGGGCCTCTAACCAAAGTACGGTTGTAGAATCTAGAGATATTTTAGAGAAGAATCTTCAAAAGTTTGAAGAAAAATTTGAAGGAAAAGAAATCACAAGACCTCCTCATTGGGGTGGTTTCATGGTAAAACCAATATCTATTGAATTTTGGCAAGGTAGACCCAATAGAATGCATGACAGAATTCTTTACACGTTAAAAGAAGATTTTTCATGGAAAATTGAAAGATTGGAACCTTAATTTTTATATTTACTATTCTAAAATAGAATTGTTTGAAAACATTATACATTGTTAGACATGCGAAATCCTCATGGGACTATACAAATATAGAAGACATCGACAGGCCCTTGAAAAAAAGAGGCATTAAAGATGCTCATTTAATGTCTAAATTTTTATCTAAGAAAATTAAAAAGCCCGATGTCTTTATTTCTAGTGTTGCCAACAGAGCACTCCATACGAGCGTTATTTTTTGTCAAAACTTTAATTACCCTTTTTCAAATCTTAAAATTAAAAAAGAATTGTACAGCTTTAGTGATGGTTATCTAGTAAAAACTGTAAAAGCTCTTGATAACAGTTTTGATTCAGCTATTATTTTTAGTCATGACCATGGAATCAATACTTTTGTAAATAAATATGGGAGCAAGCCAATAACTCATGTTAGTACCTGTGGGGTCATTGGATTAAAATTTGAAGAAAAACACTGGAAAGACATAAAAAAAGGGACAACTGTCATGGCTGAATTTCCTAAAAATCACAAGTAGGAAGAAGATGGGTAGCCCATAACTTTTTATTTCATCTGAATGCAAGAATACCTTAAAAAGACCTTAAAATTGGTGCTTTTTAAAAAAAAGATCTGATTAAAGTATCAAAGTGATCATTCTCTTCAAAATTTGTAGACATCTTTAGATAACTTAATGAAGAAATTTTGTCAGATAATCTCATATAATCTTTTTCAGTGGTTAAAAGTATTTTCTTTTCTGAGGTTATTGAAGAATACTTTGCTGTGATAACATCTATTTCTTTTGCAGTAAATTGATGATGGTCTGAATATTTTAAGTGATGAACTTTATTATCCTTTGCTTTTAAAAATGAAACCAATGGTGTTGGATTAGCAATACCAGTAAGTAAAACTATTTCATAATCACTCAAAGTCTTCAACGGTATATTTTGGTTGCCTGAGGTTTTGTTATGATAACTAATAGTAGAAAAAAAGACATGCTGTTTTGATGTTACTTTTAATTTTCTTTTGATGTCTTGTTTTTTTGCTAGAGACAGGCCTATTGGACATTTGGTCACTATAATAATATGAGCTCTTTTAGCACTCCTTCTACTTTCTCTTAAATTTCCAGTAGGTAAAACAAAATCATCGGAATATAAATCATCAAATTTTGTTAATAAAATATAACAGCTAGCCTTCACTTTTCTGTGCTGAAATGCATCATCTAACAAAACTAAATCTAGTGGGTGTTTTTTCTGAAGTTCTTGAATACCGTTTACACGATTTTCGTCAACTGCTACACATATTTTTGGGAATTTTTTGAAAAATTGAAGGGGCTCGTCCCCAACATCTTGTGAAGTATGAGCATCGTTAATCAAAACAAATCCGCTGGTTTTTCTTTTATAACCCCTACTTAAAACCGCTACTTTAGTATCATTTTGTAAAAGTTTAATCAAATATTCTATTTGTGGTGTTTTTCCTGTTCCTCCAACACTCAAATTACCAACAGCAATGACAGGAATGTCGAAACTCTTGGATTTAAAGAAACCAACATCGTAAAAATAATTACGAATTCTGGTAACAAAATCATACAAGAGAGTTAATGGAAACAATAAAAATCGAAATAAACTCACAAAATATATTTTAAATGAAAATCCTGAAAGTGCGATAATAGCACGAAAATACAACAAAATTTTTCTTCTTTTTTTTATCTACTAATTTGAAAAAAGTTACCATGGTATTTCAGACAATTTTGAATTAAAATAGTAACTTTGAGAATGTTGAATTTCTATTTAATTAGATTTGTAAGAGAGTTTTACTTTAGACATAGACATTAGACATAGACAATTTTAATGAAACAACCTTGAGAAACAAAATGAGCATGACCATAAAAAACATAAGTGACTATCTAGAAAAAATAGCTCCACTAAATCAGGCAGAAGATTTTGATAATGTGGGTTTATTAATAGGTAATGAAACTACAGAAGTAAAAGGAGTTCTAGTGACATTAGACACTCTAGAAGAAACTATTGATGAGGCTATTAAAAAAAATTGCAACTTAATCATTAGCTTTCATCCTATAATTTTTAGTGGGTTAAAAAAAATTAATGGAAACTCTTATGTAGAACGAGTAGTCTTGAAAGCTATTCAAAATAATATTGCTATTTATGCCACTCATACAGCATTAGATAATAGTAAAATTGGTGTAAGTGCAAAAATGTGTGAGGTATTAGGTTTAACAAACTATAGCATACTGCTTCCTAAAGAAGATAGTACTATTGGAATGGGAATGATTGGCGATTTGCCCAAACCAATGCTTGAAGATGATTTTTTAACCTTTACTAAAAAAACTTTTAAAACTAATGGAATTCGTTTTTCGAGTAAAACAGGAAAACATATAAAAAAAGTGGCTGTTCTCGGTGGGTCGGGAAGCTTTGCCATAGCAGATGCAATTCATAAAAAAGCGGATGCGTATATAAGTGCTGATTTCAAGTACCATGATTTTTTTAAAGCTGAAGATAAAATCTTATTGATAGATGTAGGACATTATGAAAGTGAACAGTTTACAAAAAACCTTTTGGTTGAGTATCTTACAAAAAAATTCACTAGTTTTGCAGTCATTTTATCAGAAAAAAGTACGAATCCAATTTATTATTTATAAACATGGCAAAGAAGAAAGAAGTTAGTGTTGAACAAAAGTTAAGAGCACTTTATGACTTACAATTAATAGACTCTAGAATAGACGAGATTAGAAATGTTAGAGGTGAATTACCTTTAGAGGTTGAAGATCTTCAAGATGAGGTAACAGGATTAAATACTAGGCTTTCTAATTTATCTGAAGATGTTACGAATTTAGAAACTGATATCAATAACAAAAAGATAGCGATTGAGGAATCTAATACGTTAATGAAAAAATACGAAGAGCAACAAAAAAATGTTAGAAACAACAGAGAATTTGACTCTTTAGCTAAAGAAACAGAATACCAAGAATTAGAAATTCAATTATCTGAGAAAAGAATCAAAGAATTTCAAGTAAAAATTGAGCAAAAAAATGAAATTATAGCTTCTACTAAAGAAAAGTTAGACAAGCAACAAGTTCATTTAGATCATAAAAAAGCAGAGTTAGACTCTATACTAAAAGAAACAGAAAAAGAAGAAAAAATTTTATTAGATAAATCAAAAGAATTTTCTGAATCTATAGATGCACATTTGTTAAATGCCTACACTAGAATAAGAAATAAAGTAAAGAATGGATTAGCGGTTGTATCTATTGAGAGAGGAGCTTCTGGAGGGTCTTTCTTTACCATACCACCACAAATCCAACTAGAAATTGCAAACAGGAAAAAAATCACAATAGACGAACATAGCGGACGTATATTAATTGATGCGGATTTAGCGGCTGAAGAAAAAGAAAAAATTGACAGCCTTTTTTCTTAAAAAATATACTCAAAACATACAAAAACTCGAACTATAATACAGTTCGAGTTTTTTATATAAAATTTACAAAATATTAGTAATCTAATGATCTCAAATAGGAAAGTTTATTTTCCCAGACACTCAAACTTTTCTTAAAATTATTAATATTAGTATGAACATTTTTCACAAGAGGATTATCATCAGAGGCATTGGAGAAAAAACTTAAATTATTTTCAAGTTGCTGAATTTCTCGGACTGCTTCATCAATTTTCTTTCTTATGAAAATAACCTCTGAATTAAGTTTTCTTGTATCATTTTTTGCCAAATATCCATTTATAACATTTTTAAACTTTAATAACACAATTTCATCTTTACTTATAGACAATTTAGACAAAATAAGATCAACAAACTTATTAAATTTAACATCAACAGATCTAGAATTCCTTGAAGTACTTCCAAACTGATTCCAATCCTTCATTAATTTAGTAACAGTCGCCTTAGTTGAATAATCTTCTGGTTTTAGACTTTGAAAAAATGCTTCTTTTTTATCTAAAATCTCTTTATCCTCATCGCTAAGTGTATTTTTTTGTTTGTGGTACCGATCAAAATAGTGATTACAAGCTGCTTTAAATTTTTTCCATAAGTCATCAGAAAATTTTCTGGGTACATGACCTACTTTTTTCCAATCAGATTGAATTTTCTTAAAAGTATTAGTTGTAGTCTCCCATTCTTCACTATCCTTAAGAGATTCAGCTAACTTGATCAAATCAAGTTTTTCTTGCAAATTGTGTTGTTGTGACTTTTTCTCTTGTTTATAAAATTTATTTTTCTCTTGATTAAACTGCTTGGTAGCATCCTTAAACTTTAACCATATAGTTTCACTTTTTGAGTATGGCAATTTTCCTGCATCAAAATATTTTTTTCTTAACAGTTCAATAGATTTTATACTTTTCTGCCAATCATTATGAGTTTTGTTTTGAGAAGAATCGAAATTTAATATTTCGTCAATCACTAACATTTTTGCTTCAATAATAGCACCATATTGAGATTTCATATCTCTGAAATGACCATGTCTTTTGTCATGAATTATTTTGGTAGCAGCACTAAATTTTTCCCACACTTCATCTCTCATTTCTCTTGCAACTGGCCCAACATCTTCTTTCCATCGCTTATGAAGTTTTTGTAATTCTTTGAATGCTGCATTTACATCTTCATTTTCAGCTAAATCCTCCGCTTTTTGAATTAATTTTAATTTCTCCTCTAAATTGTTTTTAAAATCTAAATCTCTAAAATCATTACTCAAATGAAGTAAGTCATAAAAACGTTCTACATGGTGATGAAATATTTTCCAAGTGTCATTATATTTAGTTTTTGGAACTGGTCCAATTGCTCTCCAAGTACTCTGTATATTTCTAAAAGATTTATACATAGTTTTTGTGTCAGCATTTTCTATCAATGATTTCAATTCTTCAATTAACTGAAGTCTCTTGTCTAAATTCTCTTTTAATTGTTTTTCTAAATTAGAATAGTATGCATCTCTATCTTTCTTGTAAGCAGAAAGTAGTTTATTATATCTAGACTTAACAGGACTAGAATATTGAAAATCTATAGTATTACCACCCTCAGCTAAAAAAGCTTCTTTTTTTTCCGCTAAAAGTGATCCAAACTTAATATTAAAGGCACTTTTAATTGCCTCTGCAGTTGATTTAATATGCTGTACTTTCTGGGTTTCTAGGAGCTTTTCTAGTGAATCAGCTAATTCTTCAAGAGATAATTTATCATATGCTATAATCACCTCGTCTGGAGCAGGTTTTTCTTTTTCTAGATCTTCTTTAGCCACATCTTCTTTAGCTACATCTTCTAACTTATTCTCTTTGGAATCTATCCCCGAAGTATCTTGAGTATTTACGATTTCTTCTTTGGAATCAGAGTCTCCTTTAATAGCTTTAGCTGATTCTATTGATTCTTCAACTACTATCTCGTCCTTTTGATTAGATACATTATCTATGTCAGTAGGGCCTGCTAGTTTTTCGTTTACTACAGGTTTTTTAACAGACTCTTTAGTATTGCTGTTTTTTTTATTTTTTGTC